>Ga0136846_1225502_pt1 | contig 19380 bp, 20 predicted proteins | sample HopSoiMetagenom2_FD_96841 | JGI IMG/M metagenome (GOLD analysis project Ga0136846, IMG submission 96841) | Grasslands soil microbial communities from Hopland, California, USA - 2 Assembly 2016 (version 4) | ecosystem: Environmental > Terrestrial > Soil > Grasslands | place: USA: Hopland...
GCGTCGCCGCCGCGAACCCGCTCGGTGGGCGCGCGCTCATGTACTACCTGATCCCGTACGCCGCGATGTCGCTCGGCGCGTTCGCCGTCGTCGCCGCGCGCGAGCGCGAGCTCGGCGTGCCGGTGACGCTGCATAACCTGTCCGGCTTCGGCTGGGAGCGCCCGTTCCTCGGCATCTCGATGTGGGCGTTCATGCTCGGGATGCTCGGCTTCCCGCTGACGGGCGGCTTCTTCGGCAAGTTCTACGTCTTCGCCGCGGCGTACGAGGCGGGCTGGTGGTGGCTGATCGTCGCGGGCGTCGTGGCGACGATGATCTCGGCCTACTACTACCTCGGCATCGTGCGCGCGATGTACTTCCGCGACGCGGCCGAGCTGCAGCTCGCGCCCGCCGGCGGTGCGCCCAACTTCGAGCTCCTGCTCGGCGCCGGCGTCTTCGTCTGCCTCGCGGTCACGGTCGGCTCGTTCTTCGCCGTGCAGCCGCTGATCGACCTGGCGACCGACGCCGCAAGCGCGCTGCCGCTGTAACCGGCACTTGGTGATGAGTCATCACCAAGTGCAACCCGGTTCGGCAGAGCCAGGCTGCGGGTTCTAGGGCTTGGCCGCCGTCGCGAGCGCCGCGCGCCGCAGGTACGGCGTGGCGGCGACGCAGAGCTTGATGCCGAGCACGGCCAGGCACGCGACGAGCGCTGACGCGCCGAGCGGCGGCAGCGCATGCGTCTGCGTCTCGGGGGAGCGCGCGGCGCAGGAGACGACGAGCAGACCGAGCGCGAGCGTCCAGAGGAGCGCCTGCAACCCGCTGACGGTGTCCTCGCGCTGCTCGAGGTAGTCGCCGAAGCCGGCGAGCGCCGAGACGGCCGCGAAGGGGATCGCAGCGAGCAGCGCGTCGAACGCGAGCCCGTGTGCCCCACGCGCATCGGCGTACGCGGCGGCCACCACCAGCACGGCCGCGAGTGCTCGACGTCCCACGGTCCCGTAGCTTCGCCCTCGGGCCGGACGGTCCTTCTATGCTCACGCCGGTCTGTCCCACGGGAAAGGAACGGAATGGCGACACTCACCTGGCTCGGTCACGCATCGTTTCGCATCGACACGGACGGCGGGAAGCGGATCTACGTCGACCCGTTCCTCCAGAACAACCCGAAGACGCCCGACGGCGAGAAGGAGCCCGAGCGCGTCGACATCATCGCCGTGACGCACGGCCACTCCGACCACGCGGGCGAGGTGCCCGCGCTCTCCAAGCGCTTCCCGGACGCGGAGATCGTCGCGCAGGTCGAGCTGAAGGGCTGGCTCGGCAAGCAGGGCGCGAGCGTGGGCGAGTTGCCGGGCCCGAACAAGGGTGGCTCGCAGGAGGTCGACGGGATCAAGTTCACGCTCGTCAACGCCTTCCATTCGTCGAGCTCGGATGAGGGGGACTACACCGGCGAGTCGTGCGGGATCGTCGTGCGGCTGCCCGAGGGAAAGACCGTCTACTTCGCCGGCGACACATGCGTCTTCGGCGACATGCAGCTGATCGCGCGTCTGTACGAGCCGGACGTCGCGGTGCTGCCGATCGGCGACCACTTCACGATGGGCCCCGAGGAGGCTGCGCTCGCGCTCGAGCTGCTCGGGAACCCGCGCTGTGTCCCGTGCCACTGGGGCACCTTCGGGCTGCTCACCGGGACGCCGGACGCGCTGGCCGAGCTGACGAGCGCGCAGGTCGAGAAGATCGAGCCGGGAGACACCGTCGAGCTGTGAGAGAGCGATGGTTCGGAGCGACGGGCCGCCGGGTCCCCGAGATCGCCCTCGAGGGCGAGGTCGACGTCACCGGCGCGCTCGTGCTCGACGCTGTCGACGACGCGGCACTGCGCACCGCACACGATGCAGGCCGGCCCGTCGTCGTGCGCGCGGCAAGCGCCGAGGAGGTGAAGGCGGCGCTGGCGCGGCCGGAGGTGGCCGCGGCGCTCGTCACCGACCGCTCGCTGCTCGACCTCGACCTGACCGAGCTCACCTATGGCTGATCCGCTCGTCGCGACGTACTCGATCGCTGCATGCGACCTCGACGCCGGCCAGTGGGGCGTCGTCACGCAGTCGAAGTTCCTCGCAGTCGGCTCGATCGTGCCGTGGGCCGAGCCGGGCGTCGGCGCGGTCGCGACCCAGGCGCTCGCGAACCCGCGCTACGGCCCGGACGGGCTGGCGCTTCTGCGGCAGGGTCTCTCGGCCGCCGAGGTCGTCGCGCGCCTCACGGAGGCGGACGACGGCCGCGACGATCGCCAGCTCGGCGTCGTCGACGCGAACGGCGAGGGGGCCACCTACACCGGAAGTGGCTGCCTCGACTGGGCGGGCGGCCTCGCGGGGCCCGGCTTCGCGGCGCAGGGGAACATCCTCGTCGGCGACGCGACGGTCGCCGCACTCGCCGGCACGTTCACCGCGACTGACGGCAGGCCGCTCGCCGAGCGCCTGCTCGAGTGCCTCGCCGCCGCCCAGGCCGCTGGCGGCGACCGGCGCGGCCAGCAGTCGGCAGCGCTGCTCGTCGTCGAGAAGGACGGCGGGTACGGCGCGCTCACCGACAAGCTCGTCGACCTGCGTGTCGACGACCACGAGCAGCCGGTCGCCGAGCTCGCGCGCATCTACGGCATCCACACGCTCCTCTTCGGCAAGACCCGGCGCGACCGCTGGATCGACGTCGACGACGCCCTGCGCGCGGAGCTCCGCGAACGCCTCGCGAAGCTCGGCTACGACGGCGACCTCGAGCAGGCGCTCGGCAACTGGTCGGGGACGGAGAACCTCGAGGAGCGCGTCGACGGCGCCGAGCGCATCGACCCGGTCGTGCTCGCGGAGCTGCGCGCGCGATGAGCGGCTACGAGATCCTCTCCCTCGACGACCTCGAGCGCGTGCCGTACCGGGGAAGCGGCGAGGTGCTTCGTCCGCTGCGACTGCGCCTCGGCTTCCGGCCGTTCGGCGTCAACGTGTGGAGCGCGGACGCCGCGGACGACAAGCTGATCCCGCCGCACGAGGAGGACAGCGGTCACGAGGAGCTGTACGTCGTCGTACGGGGGACGGCGCGATTCACCGTCGGCGAAGAGACGTTCGACGCGCCGGCCGGGACGCTGATCCACGCGAAGGCCGGGACATTCCGCACGGCGACCGCAGCCGAGGCCGCGACGATGGTGCTCGCCGCGGGCGCAAAGGAAGGCGAGCCGTTCGTGCCCGGGGGCTGGGAGAGCGTGCACCTGGCGTTCGCCCAGTTGGAGGCGGGCGACGCGGCGGCGGGACGCGCGACGATGGAGGCGGCGATCGCGGAGAACGAGCACGCGTGGGGTGGCAACTACAACGTCGCGTGCTACCTCGCGCTCGCCGGCGAGACCGACGAGGCGATCGAGTACCTGCGCAAGGCGATCGAGCTGAACCGCGAGCAGGTGAGGAAGTGGCTTCCGCACGACACCGACCTCGACCCGATCCGCGCCGACCCGCGCTTCCAGGAGCTCGCCGGATGACCGTCGCCCACCTCGACGACCTCGACGCGATCGAGCTGCCCGACGGATTCGTGTGGCGCCCCGTCCGCCGTCACTTCGACATCCGTGCGTTCGGCGTCAACGCGTACACGACGCGCGAGGCCGGCGGGCAGATCGTGGAGGAGCACACCGAGGACTCGCTCGGCCACGAGGAGATCTACCTCGTGCTGCGCGGGCGCGCACGCTTCACGATCGACGGCAACGGCCACGAGCTCGCCGCAGGCCAGCTCGTCTTCGTGAGCGACCCGAAGCTGCGGCGAGGCGCCGTCGCGCTCGACGCGGACACGGCGGTGCTCGCGCTCGGCGGGAAGCCCGGCGCCGCGCACACCGTCTCGGCGTGGGAGGCGATGTTCGCCGCCGTTCCCGCGTCGCGCGCAGAGGACTGGGACGAGGCGATCCGCATCCACATGGAGGCGCTGGAGGAGCAGCCGGAGCACGGCGCGCTGCTCTACAACCTTGCGTGCATGGAGGCGCGCGGGGGGCGCACCCTCGACGCGCTCCTGCACCTGCAGCGGGCCGTGCAACTCGAGCCCAAGTGGGCCGCGTACGCGAGCAAGGACTCGGACTTCGCCGCGATCAGGAGCGAGCCCGGCTTCCCGGCAGCCTGACGCCGCCGGCGAGCGCGCGCAGCGCCGGCACGGGGTCGGACTCCGCGCGCGCCACGAGCAGTACCGCCCCGAAGCCCTCCACCGGATTCAGCGCGTCGACGAGCACCTGCAATCCGACGGCGAGAGCGAACGCCTTGTGCGCGAGCGGCCCGCCGAAGGGCACGAGCTCCTCGGGACGTGCGCGGCCGGCGAGCACGTCGCCGTGCGTGACGGCACCCATCGACACGTCGGCGACGACCGGCGCGCCGTCGCTCGACGGGACGCCGATCGCGAGCGGATTCGTTCCCGTCAACGGCCCGCCGCCGTCGGGATGCGGGAGCCGCCGCGGAGAGGTGGCCGTCAGGAGCGCGACGAGGCCCGCCTCCGCGAGCCGCCGCACCCAGTAGCCGAGCGACCCGGTCGGGAACGTGCTCGAGCAGACGACGAGCCGCGCGGGAGTGGGCGGCTCGCCGAGCTGTGCACGCACGACGGCCTCGAGCGTCAGGTAGCCGAGCGCGCCGTTCCCGTCCCAGCGCTCGTACCCCGGCTGCGCCTCGACGCGCTGCGGGCGGGCGGCGGCGTCGAGCGCCTCCCACGTCTCGAGCCACTCGATGCGCGAGACGCCGTGCCCGGTCTGGCCGCGCGCGTCGGCGTCGAGGAAGTGGGCGGCGAGCGTCTCGACGTCGTCGGCGCCGAAGCCAAGCGCGGCGAGTCGCGCGCGCGCCGCGTCAGGACGCAAACTGCACCACGGGCCAGCCGCGCTCCGCGGCGATCCGCCGCAACTTGCGGTCGGGGTTCGCGGCGACCGGATGCCCGACCGCCTCGAGGAACGGCACGTCGCTGTATGAGTCGGAGTACGCGGTCGAGCGCGCGAGGTCGAAGCCCTCCGCCTCGGCGAGCTCGCGCAGCGCCCGCGCCTTGCCCTCGCCGTGCGCGGCGCGGAGCGTGCGCCCGGTGTAGACGCCGTCGACGATCTCGCACACGGAGCCGATCGCGCCGTCGAAGCCGAGGTCGTCGGCGATGTGCTGCACGATCTCCTGCAGCGTCGCCGAGACGATGTAGACGCGCTCGCCGCGCGCCCGATGCTCTTCGACGAGCCGCAGCGGCTCCTCGTAGACGAGCGGGCGCAGCACGGTCTCCATCGCGTCGCCGACGAGATGCTGCATCTCCGCGACGGAGAATCCGTCCAGGACCTTCATGCCGTCCTCCGCCGCGCTGCGCACGCGCTCCGCGCTCGCGCCCCGCAGGACGAAGAGCACCTGCCAGAACGCCGACTTGACGAGGTCGACGCGCGAGATCAGCCCGCGCTTGCGAAACGAGCCGGCGAGCGCGAGCACGGACGAACGCTTGATGACCGTACGGTCGAGGTCGAAGAACGCGGCGGCCGCCACTACGACACGAGCGGCAGCGTGCGCGTGAACCCGCCGGCGCGATTCGCGTCGATCGCGCGGGTAACCTCGCGGATCGCCTGCGCGGACGCCGAGTCGGGGTCGCGTAGCACGAGCGGCAGTCCGGCATCGCCCGCCTCGCGCACGCGGGCATCGAGCGGAATGCTGCCGAGCAGCGGCACCCCCAGCTGCGTCGCGAGCCGTTGCCCGCCGCCGCTGCCGAAGACGTCCGACGTCATGTTCTCCACGACGCCGACGACGCGCATGCCGGTCCGCTGCGCCATGGTCGCAGCGCGCGCCGCGACCTCCTGCGCCAGCGGCTGCGGCGTCGTGACGACGACCGCCTCCGCGCGCGGCAGCAACTGGCCGAGCGAGATCGACACGTCGCCGGTGCCGGGCGGCATGTCGACGACGAGCGTGTCGAGGTCGCCCCAGTGCACGTCCTGCAGGAACTGCTCGAGCGCGCGGTGGAGCATCGGCCCGCGCCACATCACCGGCTGGTTGTCGTCGAGGAAGAACCCGATCGACATCAGCCGCAGGTCGTGCGCGACCGGCGGCACGATCATCTTGTCGACGACGACCGGCTTCTGGTCGATGCCGAGCATGTGCGGGATCGAGTGGCCGTAGATGTCGGCGTCGAGCACCCCGACCTCCTGTCCCTCCGAGGCGAGCGCGGCGGCGATGTTCACGGTCAGTGAGGACTTGCCGACGCCGCCCTTGCCGGACGCGATCGCGAGCACGCGCGTGCGGGGCGAGACCTGGATGCCGCGCGCAGGCGCGCCGCCGCGGAGCTGCGTCGTGAGCGCGGCCCGCTCGTCCGGCGACATGACGTCGAATTCGAGCCGCACCGAGCGCACCCCCGGGAGCGTCCCCACGTGCTGCGCGACCTGGTCCTCGAAGCTCGAGCGGAGCGGGCATCCTGCAACCGTCAGCGCGATCGTGACGGTCACATCGGGGCCGTCGAGCTCGACGGCGCGCACCATGTTCAGCTCTGTGACCGGGCGGCGGAGCTCGGGGTCGATCACCCGCCCGAGCCCGGCCAGGATCTCCTCGCGTGTCCCCACGGGCCGAGAGTACCGGGTGAGCCGCATACGCCGAGTCGGGGTGACGGCGCGCCCGGCAGGCTTCGACCTGCTTCTGACCGACGTCGTGAGGCCGGAGATGAGCGGGCCGGAGCTCGCCCAGCAGGTCCGCACCGGCCTCCCGTCGCTCCCCGTCGTCCACATGTCGGGCTATACGGACGACGTGCTCGGCCCGCACGAGCTCTCGCAGGACGACACCGCCTTCCTCCGCAGCCGTTCGGGAACGCCGAGCTGGTCGCGGCCGTGCGGGGGATGCTGGACGACTGACCGCTCGTCCAGTTGTCGAGGAGGTCGATTCGCAGCACACTGGAGGGCGGTGAAACGGCTCACGCTCGTCGTCCTGCTCTGCCTCGCAGCGGCCCCGGCCGCCGCGGGGGCTACGCACCGCGCCTACGCGAGCCAGCGGCAGGCCGAGCAGTACCTCGAGCACGGCCTGAAGCGCTGGGCCGGCGTGAACCTCCGCTCGAAGAAGTACAAGTTCCACGTCGCGTTCTGCCTGCCCGGCTCACGCTCGAAGTACGAGCGCAAGCACGAGCACTTCCCGGCGCGCGGCAGCCACTACCACTCGTTCGCGTGCACGCTCGCCGCGGCCGACCGCGTCTTCCATCTCTACCTGCAGGCGCGCGGGAACGGCTCGTTCACCGTTCGGCCCGACCGCTGAGCCAGGCGACGTCGCCCGCGTCGAGCGGCAGCGTGGCCGCGTCGAGCAGGTCGTCGAGATGCGCCTCGGAGCGCGTGCCGACCGCGGCGAGCACGCGCACCGGCTGGTTGAGGACGTAGGCGAGCGCGACGGTGGTCGCCGTCGCGCCGCGCTCCTTCGCGAGCTGCTGCGCGCGGCGGCGCCGCTCCTCGTTCTCGGGGCTGTCCCAGCTGCGGTCGCCGCGCCCCGCGACGTAGCCCGCCGCCAAGCTGGCCCAGGCGATCGGCGTGACGTCCAACGCGTCGAGCGCAGCGAGGTCGGCCGTGCTCATGCCGAGCGTGCCGGGCCAGGTGGGCTCGACCATCTCGACGAGCGAGAAGTGGTTGCTGAACGACACGAGCCTGGTCGCGTCTCCGTCGAGCGCCTCGCGCAGCTCCGCGAACCGATCGAGCGTCCAGTTGGAGACGCCGAACCCGGCGATCGCGCCACGCTCGACCTGCGTGAGCAACGCATCGCCGAACGCCGACGCAGGCAGCGACGTGTCGTCGCGGTGCAGCATGAACACGTCGAGCCGCTCGACACCGACGTCGGACCGTGCCTTGTCGACCTCCTTCTCGACGAGCGACGGGCTGCAGTACGGCGGGTGGCAACCCTTCGCGTACAGCGTCACGTCGGCGCCGCTCCCGCGCAGCCACCTGCCGACCGCACGCTGCGCCTCGCCGTCCGCGTAGACATTCGCGAGGTCGATCGCGCGTCCGCTGCCGGCGCGGAAGCGGTCGAGCAGCCGCGCCGTCTCGGGCACGTCGCGCAGGTCCGCGGTCCCGAGCACGATCTGGTCGATCTTCGACATCGCCGTCACCTCCGAAAGGGGTGGAGGCGTGTGCCTCCACCCCTTGACCGCTGGGTTAGAAGTGGTACTTGTCGATGTTCTGCGGCGTGAAGACGAGCGGCGGGCCGAGGACGACGACCGGGCTGTTCCCGTCGACCTTCGCCACCTTGAACGTGCCGAGCGTGCCGGCCTTGAACGACTGGCCGAGCGTGCCGTTCAACTTCCCGTCGAGCACGTTGTGAGCGACGTACGCCGCGAGATACCCGAGGTTGCTCTCGTTCCAGAGGCCGAACTTCGTCGTGCAGCCCGACTTGACGTACTTGCGCATGTCGTTCGGCAGGCCGAGGCCGGTCAGCTGGACCTTGCCGCACTTGCCCTCCTGCTTCAGCTCCTGAGCGGCGGCCTGAATCCCGACCGTCGTCGGCGAGATGATCCCCTTCAGGTTCGGGTAGGACTGGAGGAGCGCCTGCGCCTGCTGCGCCGAGGTCGTCGGGTCGTCGTTGCCGTACGCGATCTTGACGAGCTCCATGTTCTTGTACTTCGACTTGCGCAGCTCCTGCTTCATGAACGTGATCCACGTGTTCTGGTTCGCGGACGTGGCGTTCGCGGAGAGGATCGCTATCTGGCCCTTGTAGTTGATCTGCGCGCCCATCCACTGGACCTCGTACTGACCGATCAGCGAGTTCGTGGACGGGGCCACGAAGATCGTGCGTGCGTCACGGGCGGTATCGCCGTCGTAGGAGATGATCTTCACGCCCCGGGCGGCCGCCCGCTTGAGCGCCGGCGCGACGGCATTCGCGTCCGGTGTCGAGATGACGATCGCGTTGTAGCCCTGGCGTGCGGCGTTGTTGATGAACGGAACCTGTGCGGCACCGCTCACCGTCGTCGGGCCGTTGTACGTCACCACGTCGCCGAGCTCCTTGCCGGCCTTCTTGGCGCCGTTGCCGTTCTGCGTGAACACCGGGATCCCGGTGGCCTTCGGCAGGATGAAGATCTTGTAGTGGGTCTTGGCCGTCCCTGCCGTCCCCAGCGTCGCCATGACGGCGGCTGCGACAACGACGGCCAAGCCCGTCAGCACCACGAGTGTGCGCTTGTGCATGTTTCCTCTGCTTTCTGACTAGGGGTTGGAGTCGACGAGGACCTGCGCGTCTGCTCGAGCGTTCGCCGTCACCCCCTTCCGACGCCGGTGGAGCCTCGCGGGCCGGCTCCCGGTTCGCGCCGCGGAGATCAGGTTCCCCGCGACGATCGCTGCGAGGAGAAGGACTCCGATGACGATGTTCTGCAGCTGACCCGACAGGTTCGCGAGCTGCATGCCACTCCGGACCTCCGCCACGAGGATGAGGGCGAGCAGCACGCCCGGCATCGAGCCCGTGCCCCCGAAGATGCCGACGCCGCCGAGCACGACCGCGGTCACGACGTCGAGCAGGGAGGTCGAAGCCGCGTCCGCACGCGCCGAGCCGAAGTAGCCGACGTACACGAGACCGGCGATCCCGGCCATCAGCCCGGAGACGACGAAGACGGTGACGCGCACGCGGGTGACCGGGATGCCGGACAGCCGCGCAGCCTCGCGATTCGAGCCGATCGCGTACAGGTACCGGCCGAACCGTGTCCCGTGCAACACGATGCCCAGTCCCAGCGCGAACGCGACCAGGACGAGCAGTGCGATCGGAAGCTCGTTGCCGGCGAGGTAGCCGCCGCCGTACTTGGTGAAGCTCTCCGGGAACGTCGCCACACCTTCGCCGGAGAGCACGACGAATGCGAGTCCCGAGTACGCCGCGAGCGTTCCGAGCGTCACCGCGAGCGACGGCAGGTTGAGCACCCCGATGAGCAGCCCGTTGACCAGGCCGAGCCCGCCGGCGATGCAGAGCCCGATGAGCGCGGCCGCCCAGACGTTCACGCCGGCCGCGAAGATCTGCGCGAAGGAGACGATCGACGCTGCGAGGGTCGAACAGATGGAGATGTCGATCTCGCCGGTGATGACGACGAACGTCAGCCCGAATGCCATCAGCCCGACGAAGACATACGGCGTGACCAGATCGAGCAGGTTCGCGCGGTTGAGGAAGAACGGCGACAGCGTCGCGCTCCAGATCCCGACGGCGATGATCGCGACGACGAGCAGCGTCTCCCAGCGCAGCAGGATGCGGAGCGTCAGCGACTTCATGCGTCGGCCCTCGCGGGCGACGGGACGAGCAGCTCGGCGCGCCTGCGCCGCAACGCCTCCTGCAGCCGCCTGGTGACCAGCGAGTCGATCGTCACCGCCGCGACGATCGCGAACCCGTTGAAGAAGATCTTCCAGAACTCGTCGAGCCGGAGCAGCGTGAAGCCGTTGGAGATCGTCGCGACGAGCACGGCCCCGAGCACCACGCCGAGGACCGTCCCCGACCCCCCGAACACGTTCACGCCGCCGATCACGACTGCCGTGATCACGGTCAGCTCGAAGCCGTTCGCGGCGCCCGAGTCGAGCGTCGGGAAGCGCGACGCGAACAGGAAACCGCCGAGGCCGGCGAGCGCACCCGAGAGCGCGAACGCGATGATGATGCGGCGGCCGGCCGGTATGCCGGCGAAGCGCGCGGCATCGGGGTTCGAGCCGATCGCGTAGAAGTCCCGCGCCCACGGCACGAAGCGCAGCGTCGCCGCCCCGACGACGGCGACGCCGAGGGCGATCCAGGCGAGCGCCGGGAAACCGAGCGGCTTCGACGCAGCGAGCGAGAGGAAACGATCCGGCAGCTGCGAAGCGGTGATGTTCTTGCCGCCGGTGATCTCCGCGTCGATGCCGCGATAGATCGCGAGCGTCGCGAGCGTCGCGATGATCGCCGGAATGCGGGCGACGGCGACGAGGAGGCCGTTGATCAGGCCGAGCCCGAGGCCGGCGGCCATCGCGATCAGCGCGACGACCTCGACGGGGACGCCGGGATGGTGCGCGAGCGTCGCCGCGACGAGATACCCGCAGAGACCGACGATCGAGCCGACGCTCAGGTCGATGTTGCGCGTGAGCACGACCATGGTCTCGCCGACGGCGACGACGACCACGATGGAGACGTTCTGCGCGATGTCCTGCCAGTTCGAGACGCTGAGGAAGTTCGACGCGCGAGCGCCGAAGAAGACGATCACGACGAGCAGTGCGAGCACGATCCCGATCTCGCGCAGCCGGAACGCGGCGGCGGCGAGCTCCTGCGGCCTCATCGCGCGGACGCGGGCGATCATGCCGCCTCCTCCGTCACGCCGGCCGCCGCCTGGATGACGTTCTCCTGCGTCGCCTCGTCGCGCGAGAGCTCGGTGACGAGCCTGCCTTCGCGCATCACGAGAACGCGGTCGCTCATGCCGAGGATCTCCGGCAGCTCGGAGGAGATGAGCAGGATCGTCAGTCCCTGCGCTGCGAGATGCGAGATCGTGCGGTGCACGTCCGCCTTCGTGCCGACGTCGACGCCGTGCGTCGGCTCGTCGAGGATCAGGATGCGCGGCTCGGCGGCAAGCCACTTGCCGAGGACGACCTTTTGCTGATTGCCGCCCGACAGGCTGCGCACGACCTGGGCGGGCGAGGTCGCCTTGATGCTCAGCTGCTGCATGAAGCGACGCGCGAGCGAGCGCTCGAGCCGCGGACGAAGGAACCCGCCCGCGGTCAGTGCCGGCAGGACGGCCATCGAGGTGTTGTCGCTGATCGACATCGGCTGCACGAGGCCCTCGTGCAGGCGGTCCTCCGGCAGGTAGGCGAGCCCGCGGCGCAGCGCAGCGCGCGGCGAGCGCGGCCGGAACGGCCGGCCCTCGATCTCGATCCGGCCGCCGTCGAGCGGATCGACGCCGAAGATGCTGCGCGCGACCTCGGTGCGGCCTGCGCCGACGAAGCCCGCGAGCCCGACGATCTCGCCGCGCCGGAGCTCGAACGAGATGTCCGCGAAGACGCCGCGCCGCGTCAACCCGTCGGCCCGGAAGACGACGTCGCCGATCTCCGCCTCCTCCTTCGGGAAGAGCGCGTCGAGCGAGCGCCCGACCATCAGCCGAATGATCTCGCCCTGCGACAGCTCGCCTGCAGGCTTCGTGTCGATGTGCCTGCCGTCGCGCAGCACCGTGACGGTGTCGGCGAGCGCAGCGACCTCTTCGAGGCGGTGGCTGATGTAGACGACCGCGACGCCGCGTTCGCGCAGCTTGCGCACGGTCGCGAACAGGTTGTCGACCTCGTTCGGCGAGAGCGCAGCCGTGGGCTCGTCCATGATCAGGAGCCGCGCATTCGTCGACAGCGCCTTCGCGATCTCGAGCAGCTGGCGGTCGGCGACGCCGAGCCCGCGCACCGGCGTGCCGGGGCCGAAGTCGACGCCGAGCTCGCGCAGGATGCGCATCGCCTCGTCCTCCATCCCGCGCCAGTCGACCGTGTGCAGGCGGCTGCGCGGATGGCGGCCGGCGAAGACGTTCTCGGCCACGCTCAGGTCGGGGAAGACCGTCGGCTCCTGGTACATGGCGACGATGCCGAGCCGGTGGGCGGTCTGCGCGTCGCCGATCCAGACCGGCTCGCCGTCGATGAGGAGGTCGCCGTCGTCGGGCTGGATGACGCCGGTGACGAGCTTGACGAGCGTCGACTTGCCGGCGCCGTTCTCTCCGACGAGCGCGTGCACCGTGCCGGGCTCGATCCCGAAACTCACGTCGTCGACCGCACGCACGCCGCCGTAGCTCTTCGAGATCCCGCGGAGCTCGAGCAGGCTCATCGCGGGTACGCGGCCGTGACGCCGCCGTCGACGTTGATGACGTTGCCGGTGGACTTGGCGGAGCGCGACCCTGCGAAGAACGCGATCGCCTCGGCGACGTCCTCCGGGTAGACGTTGACGCCGAGCTTCGTGCGCGCGCGGTAGAAGGTCTGCAGCTCGTCCTCCTCGACGCCGTACGTGCTCGCGCGCTCGGCCTTCCAGTCGGACGACCAGATGCTCGAGCCCTGGATGACCGCGTCGGGGTTGACGGTGTTGACGCGGATCCCCTCCGGCCCGCCCTCCTCGGCGAGACAGCGCGCGAGATGCAGCGATGCGGCCTTCGCCGACGAGTACGCGGCGGCGTTGCCGCCTGCGACGAGCGCGTTCTTCGACGCGACGAAGACGATCGACCCGCCGCGACCCTGCTCGAGCAGGACGCGGAACGTCTCGCGCGCCGCGAGGAAGTAGCCGCGCGCGAGCACCGCGTAGTTCAGCTCCCAGTCGGCGAGCGAGGTCTCCGTGATCGGCGCGCTGGTCGCGAGCCCGGCCGACGCGACGAGAATGTCGATGCCACCGTATTCCAGGACGGCGCGGCGCGTCAGGTCGGCGACCGCGTCCTCGCTCGTCACGTCGACGTGGACCGCGACCGCGCGACGCAGGCCGTTCGCGGCGACGAGCTCCTCGGCGACCTCCTGCGCGCCCTCGTGATTCAGGTCGCCGACGACGACGTGCGCGCCGCGGTCGGCGAGCACGCGCGCGGTCGCGCGGCCGATCCCGCTCGCGCCCCCGGTGATCACGGCGACGCGCCCGGCGAGCTCGCCACGCGCCGGCGCCTGCGCGAGCTTGTAGCGCTCGAGCGGCCAGTACTCGATCGCGAACGCCTCGCTCTCGCTGAGCGAGCGGAAGCCACCGAGCGCATCGGCCGCGTCCTCGACGACGATGGCGCGGTGGTAGAGGTCGCGCGAGATGCGCGCGCGGGCCGCGTCGCCGCCGGTCGTGACGACGCCGACCCCTGGCACGAGCACGACGCGCGGCCCGGCCGGGTCGATCGGGAACTGCCGCGTCTCGTCATCGAGATTGCGCTCGTAGTACTCGCGGTACCAGCGAGCGTATTCCTCGACGCCTTCCCGGAAGCGCGCCGCAAGATCGGCGGCGCCGTCGCACTCGGGATCGAACGCGATCGCGAGCGGCCGGTGCTTCGTGTTGATCAGGTGGTCGGGGCATGGCGCGCCGACCTGACTCACCTCGGGCGCGCGCTCCGACGAGGCGAAGGCGACCGCCTCGGCGCTGCGGTCGATCTCCAGGACGAGCCCGTCGGCGTCGGCGAGCAGCGCGCCGCGGAGCGCGGGGAGGGAGTGCGCGAGGAGGGTGTCCGCGCTCCCGTCCCCGAGCTCCGCCGCCCTCAGGCCCCCCAGCCCGAAGCGGCCTCGGCCCGCCTCGTCGATCGCGCGCGCGGCGCGCGAGACGATCTCGATCGTGGCGTCGTAACTCTCCTCACCCGTCTCGCCCCATGTGACGAGGCCGTGCCTCTCGAGCAGCACACACCTCGCCTGCGGTTGCTCGTCGAGCAGCTGCCCGATGCGCCGCGACATGTCGAAGCCGGGACGCTGGTATGGCAGCCAGACGGCCTCGTCGCCGAACGCGTCGTCCGCGAGGCGGCGCCCGTTCGGGTTCGACGTCAGCGCAATGATCGCGTCGGGATGCGTATGGTCGACGTGCGTCCCCGCCACGAACGCGTGCAGGAGCGTCTCGATCGACGGGCGCGGCTGGTCGGGCCCGATCGCGCAGCGCAGCAGGTAGTCGACCATCGCCGCGTCGTTCATCTGCGCACGGTCGCGCAGCGGGAGCAGCTCGTCGAGCCGCAGGCCGGGGAAGCCAGACCGGCCGATCGTCGCGAGGTCGGTGCCGGAGCCCTTCACCCAGAGCACGCGCACCTCGCGGCCCGTGTGATCGGTGACGAGCTCCTTCGCCGAGGTGTTGCCGCCGCCGATGTTCGCGAGCGAGCGGTCGGCGCCGAGCAGGTTCGAGCGGTAGACGAGCCCGTCCAGCACGGAGAGCCCGGCCGCCGCGGCGTCGCTCCAGCGCCGCTCCGGCGGGCGGATGCCCGGCAGGGCGCCGACGGTGCGACTCATGCGCTCACCTCGAGGTCGGCCCCGGCGAGCATGGTCGAGAAGCGCCCCCGCGCGTCCTCCCACTCCCCGGAACCCTCGGGCTCGTGCACGGCCGGCCGGAACGATGCGCGCACGACGTCGCGCGCCTCGTCCACGGACGCGAGCTCGCCCAGTGCGATCGCCTGCACGAGCAGGTTCCCCACAACGGTCGCTTCCTCGGGCCCGGCGACGACGGGAAGCCCCGCAGCGCTCGCCGTCCACGCACAGAGCAGCTCGTTGCGTGCGCCGCCGCCGACGACGTTCAGCTCCACGGGAGCGACGCCGGCCGCGTCGCGCAGCAACTCGACGGCGTGCGCGTGCTTGAGTGCGAGGCTCTCGAGCACGCAGCGCACGACCGCGGCGTCGGACTCCGGCACGCGCTGCCCGGTCTCGCGGCAGAAGGACGCGATCCGCACCGGCATCGACCCGGGCTGCGCGAACGCCTCGGCGTCGGGATCGACGAACGCCTGCAACGCGGGCGCGTCGGCCGCGAGGCGCACGAGCTCGTCGAACGAGTAGACGCGGCCCTCCCCGGCCCAGAAGCGCCGGCACTCGTGCAACAGCCAGAGCCCGGTCACGTTGCTCAGAAGGCGGGTCGTCCCCGCGACGCCGCCCTCGTTCGTCAGGTTGGCCGCGAACGTCTCGTCGGTGATCAACGGCTGCGGAAGCTCGGTGCCGACGAGCGACCAGGTGCCGACGCTGAGGTAGATCGAGCCGGGGCCGCGCAGCGGCACGGCCGCGACCGCGGATGCGGTGTCGTGCGTCGCGACCGCGATCACGCGGGCGCCGAAGGCCTCGCCGAGAATCGTGCCCGGCTCGACGAGGTCGGGCAGCAGCCCGCTGGGCACGTCGAGACGGTCGAGCAGGTCGCCCGCCCAACCGCCCGTCACCGCGTCGAGGCACTGCGTCGTGCTGGCGTTCGTGCGCTCGCCGGCGCGGCTGCCGCACAACCGGTTGTGCAGGACGTCCGGGATCATCAGCAGCACGTCGGCCGCCTCGAGCGCGGCGTCGCGCCGCGCGGCCATCCCCGCGAGCTCGACGATCGTGTTGATCGGCAAGCGCTGGATCCCGGTGCGGTCGTACAGCTCGCGCGGTGAGATGCGGCGGTCGACCTCCGCGAGGGCGGCCGAGCGCTGCGGGTCGCGGTAGTGCACGGGATTCTCGACCAGAGCATCGTCGGCGGTCAGCAGCGCGAAGTCGACCGCCCACGAGTCGACGCCGATCGAGTCGACGTCACCCGCCGTGCGCAGGCCCTCGGTCGTCTGGTGCACGAGCCCGTCGAGGTCCCAGCGGAGACGGCCGCCCTCCTCGACGGGGCCGTTCGGGAAGCGGCGCACCTCGTCGACCGTGAGGCGGCCATCCTCGAGCGTCCCGACGGCGACACGCCCGCTCTGCGCGCCCAGGTCGACGGCGGCCATTCTCGTCGTCATCTAGCTGTCACCGTCGTTGTTGCGGACGGCGCGGCGCAAGTCACGCGGGCGCACCGGAACGGTCTCGCGCGGGCCGGGGTCGACGGCGATCACCTCGACGCCCGCTTCGCGCCACGTCTGCACTTCGTCGGCCGGCGCGCTCGAATCGGTGATCACGCCCGCGAGCTCCTCGGCGGCCACGAACGCGAGCAACGCGCTCCGATGCCACTTGGTGCCGTCGAGGACGCCGTACACCTGCTCGCAGGCATCCGCCATCTCCTGCTTGATCCGCACCTCGTCCGGGTTCAGGTCCATGAGGCCCCGCTCGAGGCTGAGGCCGCGCGCACCGAGGAAGCCCTTGTTGATGCGCGTGGTGCGCAGCACGTCGGTGCCGAGGTCGCCGACGAGCGACATCGCGGAGAGGCGGAGCGTCCCGCCCGTGACGAGAACGGTGATCCCCGGCGCGTCCGCGAGCGCGGTCGCAACGAGCAGGCCGTTGGTGACGACGACCAGCTCGCGCTTCGCGCGGAGCTCGAGCGCGAGGTAATAGGCGGTCGTGCTCGCGTCGAGCGCAACGGCCTCGCCCTCGTCGACGAGCGCCGCCGCGGCGCGGGCGATCGCGCGCTTGCGCTCGACCTCGAGGCGGAGCCGGAGGTCGAACCCGACCTCGGACTGGCCGTGGTGGAGGGCGCGGACACCACCGCGAACCCGTGCGACGAGTCCCTGTTCGGCGAGCGTCGAGAGGTCGCTGCGCACCGTGACCTCGGAAACCGAAAATGCTTCCGCAAGTTCCGCAACATGAACGGAATCCCGGGTCTCGAGCAGCTCGAGCACGCGGCGCATCCGCTCCTCCTGCGAAAAACCCGGAAAATCGCGGGAACCTTCGATGCGGGCGACCCTACAACGACCGCCGACGGCGTGTCAATGGCGCTTTCGAAACGATTCGGATCGCAAGCGCATTCGTAAATGCGTCGCGGATGGTGCAGACTCACCGCCATGGATGAGCACTCGGCACTCGCACGGCTGCGCGCGCTCCGGATCGAGACGCCGTCCTGGGGGTACGGCAACTCGGGGACCCGCTTCCACGTCTACCCCTGGCCCGGCGCCGCGCGCACCGTGCAGGAGCGGCTCACGGATGCCGCACTCGTGCACCGGCTGACCGGCTGCTGCCCGACCGTCGCGCTCCACATCCCGTGGGACGCGGTCGACGACTACGGCGCGCTCGCGCGCGAGGCGGAGGAGCAGGGCATCCGCATCGGCGCGATCAACCCGAACCTCTTCGGCTCCGACGAGTACCGCCTCGGCAGCCTCTGCAATCCCGACGCAGGCGTGCGCGCACGCGCGGTCGCGCACTGCCGCGAGTGCATCGCGATCGCGGAGCAAGTCGGCTCGACGACGATCAGCCTCTGGCTCGCCGACGGCACGAACTACCCGGGCCAGGACGACCTGCGCACGCGCTACGCACGACTGCTCGACGGCTTGCAGGAGGTGTACGCGTCGCTGCCGGGCGGGATGCAACTGCTCGTCGAGTACAAGTTCTTCGAGCCGGGCTTCTACAGCACCGACCTGCCGGACTGGGGCACCGCAGCACTCGCGTGCCGCCGGCTCGGGCCGCAGGCGCAGGTGCTCGTCGACACCGGCCACCACCCGCAGGGGACGAACGTCGAGCAGATCGTCGCGGTGCTCCTCGCCGAGGAACTGCTCGGCGGCTTCCACTTCAACAACCGCAAGTACGCGGACGACGACCTGATCGTCGGCTCGATCGACCCGTTCGAGCTGTTCCGGATCATGCGTGAGATCGCGCGCTCCGACGGTGCCGAAGGCGTCGCGTTCATGATCGACCAGTCGCACAACATCGAGGGGAAGGTCGACGCGATGCTGCAGTCGGTCATGAACATCCAGACGGCGTACGCGAAGGCGCTGCTCGTCGAGGAGGAGGCGCTCGCGGCGGCGCAGGCCGAGGGGGACGTGCTCGGCGCGCACCGGGTCCTGCTCGCGGCGTTCGAGACCGACGTCCGGCCCCTGCTCGGTCGCCTGCGCGCGGAGCTCGGCGTCGACGAGGACCCGGTCGCGGCGTTTCGCGAGGGCGGCTTCGCCGAGGTGCTCGCACAGGAGCGCGGCACGGCGTCCGTCGAGAGCGCCTACGAGCGGCTGTGATGCAGGTCGGCGCGATCGGCGTGGGTGTGCACGCCGTCAACGCGATCCTCCCGAGCCTGCCCGTCGCCGGGCTCCGTCTCGTCGCGACGTGCGCGCGGCATCTCGACCACGCAGAGGACGTGGGCCAGCGCTTCGGCGCCGAGCGCGCCTTCGACGACGTCGGCCGGATGCTCGACGAGTGCGAGCTCGACGGCGTCGTGGTCGTCGTGCCGCCGGATCAGTTCTTCGACGTGATCTCTGCGTGCATCGCGAGCGGTGTCCCGGTCTTCACAGAGAAACCGGCGGCGAACGACGCCGCGGAGGCGCAGCGGCTCGCCGACGACGCCGCGGCCAGCGGCGTGCCGGTCGTCGTCGGCTACATGAAACGCTTCGCAGGCGCCTACCGCCTCGCGCGCGATGTGATGCGACGCGAGGAGTTCGGCGCGGCGACGCTCGGGTCGTTCACATGGTCGATGGGGCCCTTCTCGCACCGCTTCGACCTGCGCGACTGGCTGTTCGAGAACCCTGTGCACCACTTCGACCTCGCACGCTTCTTCTTCGGCGAGCTCGACGAGGTGCAGGTGACTCTCGGCGCCGTCGGGAGCGAGTACACCGTCGTCGTGACCGCGCGGGCGGAGAGCGGAGCGCTCGTCAGCATCCGCGCGAACACGACCGGGAGCTGGGAGCAGCGCAACGAGGCGGTCGAGATCTTCGGCGAGGGGCATTCGCTCCTCGTGGACAACCTCGACACGTGCACGTGGCGGCCGCCGGAGCGCCCCGAGCGGGTGTGGCGACCCAACTACACCGTCCCGGTCTCCGCGAACATGACGGGAGCGACGACGGGCTTCGTCAGCGAGCTCGAGCACTTCCGGCAGGTCGTCACAGAGGGCGTGCCGTGCGAGTCGGACATCGCGAGCGCAGCGGCGACGCTCACGCTGACGACCGAGATCGTCGACCAGGTGCTGCAGGCGTCCTGAGTGCGGATCGCGCTGTTCA
>Ga0136846_1215230_pt1 | contig 19379 bp, 19 predicted proteins | sample HopSoiMetagenom2_FD_96841 | JGI IMG/M metagenome (GOLD analysis project Ga0136846, IMG submission 96841) | Grasslands soil microbial communities from Hopland, California, USA - 2 Assembly 2016 (version 4) | ecosystem: Environmental > Terrestrial > Soil > Grasslands | place: USA: Hopland...
ACGTGCGCCGACGAGTGGCGAAGGACGTGCAGCCCGTCGTCGGTGCGCACGTCGACGGGCTCGACATCGCAATCGGCCTCCGGCACGAACGACAGGTCGCGTAGGTTGCCGTCGACGCGCGCGGCGATCACGCCCGGTGGCAGGGCGCTGCCGACCGGCTCCCCCTCCGGGAGGTTCACCGTGGTGCCGTCGGACAGGCGCAGGACCGGCATGCGGTGCAGGATAGCCGACGCCCTCGCGCCCTCTGGGGCGGCAGGCGACTACTCGTAGCTGATGGCTTCGAGCACGTTGAGCTTGGCGGCCCGCCGCGCCGGCAGGATGGCCGCCGCCACACCGATCAGCGCCGCGAGGATCATCAGGACGATCAGCTGCCCGACGGGAAGCGAGAGCTCAGTGATGCCGAGATCCGACAGCGACCGCTGCAGGGCCCAGGCGAACATGATGCCGATCGCGAGGCCGAGGATCGCGCCCAAGACGGCGACGATCACGGCCTCGATCCGCACCATCCGCTTCACCTGCACCCGGGCCATCCCGACCGCGCGCAGCAGTCCGAGCTCGCGTATCCGCTCGAACACCGACAGCCACAAGGTCGCCAGGATGCCGAACCCCGAGATGATGATCGACAGGAACAGCAGCACGAAGACGAACGCGAGCAGCTGGTTGATCGAATCAAGGAACTGCTGCTTCGACGCCTCCTGGTCGTTGGCCTGGACGTTCGGATAGTCCTTCTGGAGCATCGCGTCGAGCTGGGCCTTGGCGTCGGTCGGCGACACGCCGGGAGCGATCTTCAGGAACACGTTCTGGTCCAGCGGCTGCTCGACGTTCGCGTTGTACGTCGTGAGTGAGATCACGTAGTCGTTCAGGATCGCGTTGTTCTCGAAGATGCCGACGACATCCAGCGGCTGTGCTCCGGTCGCGCTGAACGTCATGTCCACCGAGCTCCCGATCGAGAGGCCCTTGCCGTCGGCCTCCGTCTTCGACACGAGGACGGCGCCCGGTTGCGACAGATCCGCCAGAGACCCGGCCGTCATCGTGATGTCGGCAACCTGCGCGAAGGTCGCCGGATCGACGGCGATCGGAAAGGTGTCCGACGACGACGGACCGACGTGGGCCTCCGTCTGGCGGAGCTCCGACACGACCGAGAAGTTGGGGTCCTGCCGGAGTTGGTCGGCGAGGTGCGTCGAGAACGGGTTGAACTGGTTGGACGAGAGGGTGAGATCGGCACCTAGAACCTCGTCCAGCGTCTTGACGGCCGAGGCCTTGAGCGATGCCGCGAACACCGAGACGAACGCGACCAGCCCGAGACCGATCATCAGCGCGGACGCGGTCGACGCGGTCCGGCGCGGGCTTCGCTTGGCGTTCTCGTCTCCGAGCCGTCCCGTCGCCGTCCGGCGGAACGGCCGGCCGATGACGGCCGCCAAACCCCGCGCGAACAACGGAGACAGCGTCGCGACACCGAGGAACGTGAGCGCGGCGCCGAGCCCCACGAGCACGCCGGGGTTCGACGCACCACCGAACAAGGCGGACGAGATCGCCGCGATGCCGAGCGCCAGCACGATCCCCCCGATGATCACGCGCCGGCGGATCGATGAGTCCGGCGTCGAGCTCTCGCGCAGTGCCTCGATCGGTGCCACGCGCGACGCGCGCCTCGATGGCACCCATGCCGCGACGACGGTGACGCCGATGCCCACGATCAACGACACCACGATCGTCCGCGTCTCGATCGCGAGGGCGGTCGGCGGCAGCTTGAGGCCGAGCCCGCCGAGCAACGCCTTGAGCCCGAACGCCAGCAGCACGCCCAGACCGATGCCGAGGATCGAGCCGATCAGCCCGACCGCGATCGATTCCAGCAGCACCGAGCTCCGCACCTGCCGTCGGCTCGCCCCGAGCGCGCGGAACAGCGCGAGCTCCCGGGTGCGCTGCGACACCACGATGTTGAACATGTTGAAGATGATGAATGCGCCGACGAACAGGGCCACGAACCCGAAGATCAGGAAGAACGTCCGAAGGAACCCGAGGCCTTGCGACACCTGCTCCTGTTGCTGACTCGCGGCAGACGCGGCGGTGATCGACTCGTATCCCTTGGGCAAGACGGACCCGACCTGACTCGCGAGTTGGGCGGGATCGACCCCTGCGTCGGCTTTCACATAGATCGTGTCGAACGCACCCTCACGGTCGAAGAGCTTCTGCGCGGTGGGGAGGTCGAACAATGCGAGCGTCGCGCCGAGAAGGCTGTTCGACGAGCCGAAGTGCGCAACGCCCGACACGGTGAACTCGCCGGGGCCGGTGGTCGTGACGACCTTGATCTGCTGACCCACGGAGATGCCGTGATCGGCGGCGGTGCCGGCATCGATCACCACTTGGTCGGGCTCCACGGGCGGCGCGCCCCCAGGGTCGATCTGCAGGGTCGTGATGGCGGCATCCCACGAGCCACCGATCGGCGGCGCTCCGCCGTTCTGGATCACCTTGTTCGTGCTCGGATCGACGATCCAGGCCGTGCCACCGATCGATCCCTCCGCGGCGGCCACGCCGCCGATGCCTTCGATCTTCGGCAAGACGCTCTCGGGGATCGGTTTGCGTTCGCTGCCGCCACCGGTGTTGTTCTGTCCACTCGATTCGAAGGCCGTCGTGCCCTGCACGACGACGTCGGTCCCCTTGTAGACGTCGCCGAACAGGTTGTCGAAGCTCGTGAGCGCGGTGTCCGTCAGGATGAACGAGCCCGCCGTCATCCCCACGCCGAGCACCACGGCGAGGGCGGTGAGGACCAGCCGGAGCTTCCGCGCGAACAGGCTCTTGATCGTCGCGCGGAGCACTACGCCTCCAGTGACTTGATCTCGTCGAGGATGGCGTCGGCGGTCGGCGCGCGCATCTCCTGCACGACGTTCCCGTCGGCAAGGAACACCACCCGATCGGCATGGGCGGCCGCGTGGGCGTCGTGCGTGACCATCACGATCGTCTGCCCATGGTCGTCGACCGCCGAGCGGAGGAAGTCGAGCAGCTCCGCGCCGCTCTTCGAGTCGAGGTTCCCGGTCGGCTCGTCGGCGAAGATGATCTCCGGGCGCGACACGAGCGCGCGGGCGCCCGCGACGCGCTGCTGCTGGCCGCCCGACAGCTCCGCCGGGCGGTGGTGGAGCCGGTCGCTCAGCCCGACGGTCCTCACCACGGTGTCGAACCAGCTCTTGTCCACGTCACGTCCGGCGATGTCCAACGGGAGCGTGATGTTCTCGCTCGCGGTCAACGTCGGGATGAGGTTGAAAGCCTGGAAGACGAACCCGACGCGATCCCGTCGCAACTGGGTCAGCTGCTTGTCGGACAAGGTGGTCAGGTCGACGTCGCCGATGAAGACCTTGCCCTCGGTCGGAGCGTCGAGGCCAGCGAGCACGTGGAGCAACGTCGACTTCCCCGACCCCGACGGCCCCATGATCGCGGTCCACTCCCCCGTGATGAGATCGAGCGAGATCCCGCGGAGCGCCTCGACGGCTGCGTCGCCGGTGCCGTACACCTTGCGCAGCTCGACCGCGCGAGCGGCGGGTTGGGTGGTCGTCGTCGCCACAGCAGCTCCCTCCATCGGTGTTCGACCGTCAGGTCCCCGAGCCGGCCTCAAGACGCGGGGCACGGATCGTTCGCGCGGGTCGGCGCTTCGTACGGCCTCGACGTCCGCGGCAGTCTAGCAACGCGGATGTGAACGCCAGAAGGACGAGCTGTGCAGATATCGCAGTGAAGCGCGAGCTCCGTTAGAGGGATCGATCAGTGATCCGCATAGTCGGAACATGCGCAGGTAGGAATCCCGACTCGAACGGCTCGGAGGAGGGGCACATGAAGAAGAGATTGGTTGCGACGATCACCGGCACGCTGCTCGCGGCGGGCATGACGCTGGCGGCGGTCGCCGCACACGGCGCGGATCGCGAGCCCGCCAGCGAGTCACGCGCGGACCTCAACGCGATGGACAAGGAGTTCCTGAAGTCCGCGGCGGCCGGCGCTCGGTTCGAGGTCATCGGCGGGCATCACGCGGTCAAGCTCGCGGCCTCAGCGAAGGTGACGCACTTCGGCCACCGCATGATCAAGGACCACTCGCTCGAGTTCCAGAAGGTGCTCACCGAGGCGCGCCACGAGCACGTCGTCGTGCCGCCCGAGCCCGAGCCGGAGCAGAAGAAGACACTGAAGATCGCCGGGATGTTCAAGGGGCACACCTTCGATTGCGCGTACATGGCCCTCGAGTACACGGACCACACCGCCGACGTCGCGGAGGCTGAGCTCGAACTCGCGGAAGGTCACGATGGATCGGTCAAGGACCTCGCGGCGTGGACGCTCCACAACATCTACCGGCCGCACCTGGCGATGGCGAGCGACATCCTGATGTCGCTGAACTGCTCGTAGATCCTGGCTCGCAACGAGAGGTCGCTGTGTTCGAGACCGGACGGACGCTCGGCGGTGGGCGCGGCTGGGATCGAACCAGCGACCTCTCGCGTGTGAGGCGAGCGCTCTCCCGCTGAGCTACGCGCCCGGGAGCGAGCCACCTTACCAACGGCCCACATAACGACGGCGGCACGTGCCCGCGCCGTGCCGCCGCCGGGTTCGGGCGAGCCCGAACCCTCGCGCATCTTGCCCGGGCCGCCCACGGAGCGCAACCCGAACGAAGGGGGTGGCTCGGCTCAGAGCGTGGCGACCATCACCGGCGAGGTGGTCGGCGCGCCCGGACAGGCGCTGGGCTCGACGGTGACGGCCGCAACGTCCGCGGTCGCGAAGGCGCCGCTGACCGGGACGACGATCTGCCCGTCCGACGGGACGACGCACCCGAGCGACGTCGGGGCGTCGCCGTGGATCGTCCAGAGCTCATAGGTCTCGCCGTCGGGGGGTGCCGCCAGCCCCGAGCCGAACACGTACCCGTTGGTTCCGTCTGGCGCGACCGCGAGCGTCATCGAGCCGTCCGTGCCGTCACTGGGCGCGAACTGCACGATCCGCACGTTCTGGTTCAAGGAGGGTTGCTCGGAGTTCCGTGGCGCTGCCAGGTAGCCGCCGAGCGCCCCGACCGCGACGAGGACGATCGCGGCGGCGATCGCGACGAGGGCGGTGCGCCGGCGAGGGGCCGGCGCGATCGCCGCGGGACCACCGTCGCCCGCCGAGGGACGAGTCGCCATCGCTTCGGCCACGGTTCGGTCTTCGAGATCGGCCGAGACGGTGGCCGGCTCGAGCCCCGCTCCGAGCATCGACGCCGTCTCGGCGAACGCCTCCCGCAGCTCCGCGCACTCGGCACAGTCGTGTCCGTGCTCGGCGAGGAGCGCGTCCAGGCGAGCCCGGTCCTCGGGCTCGAGCCCGCCGAGCGCCTCGAGCGCCAGCAGCTCCTCGATCTCGGTGTGGTCCCTCATCGTTCGGTCTCCACCAACGCGGTGCGGAGCTTCCGCATCGCGAGCAGCGCCCGCGACTTCACCGTCCCGAGCGGCAATCCCAGCGCCTTCGCGACGCCCGTCTGCGAGACGCCCCGGAAATACATCAGCTCGATCACCTGACGCTGCGCCTCCGGGAGCGCGGCGAGCGCCGCTCGCACGGACGCCGCCTCGCCGGGACGCGCCACCGCCGCGACCACGTCATCGGCCGGGTCGGCCACGACGATCGGCTCGGCCGCGACCTCCTGCGTCCGGCGCCGCTGCGCCTGTTCCCTGCGGACGAGGTCGACCGCCCGCGCGTGCACCATCGTCAGCAGCCACCGCCGCACCGTCGCGCGGGCCTCGTCGAACCGCTCGGGCGCGCGCCACAGCTGCAGGAACCCTTCCTGGACCGCCTCCTCGGCGAGTTGGTCGCTCCGCGTCACGCGCATCGCGACCGACTTCGCCACGCCGGCGTTGCGCCGGAACAGCTCGCGGAACGCCGCACCCTCGGGATCCCCGGCGCGTACGCGCCCGAGCAACTCGCGGTCGCGGGCGTCGTCCATGTCGCGGACGCTCACGACGGCCTCCCGCTCGCGGGGGCGCCGCGTGCGCGCATCGACGCGGCGATCGAGGGCAGCGGTAAGCACGACATAAACGGTTCGCGCTCCCCCCTCCCTCGGATCGGCCGGCGCCGGGGGGATGATGTCATCCAGCGAACCTCCGGACCACCTTGGGTGATCCGGAGACGCCGCGGCCGCGAACCGCTCCCGTCCAGGTCACGAGGGAGGGTCCGGGTCGATGGCGTTCGGTCGGCGATGGTCGGCGTCCCAGCGCGCCACGAGGGCGGTTACCCGCCTCGCGCTCGTCGTCGGCGTCTCCTCCGCCGTGCTGCTGACGGGCACCGGAGCGGCCCAGGCCCATCCACTGGGCAACTTCACGGTCAACCTCTACGACGGGCTCACCGTCCGGACGGGTGGCATCGACGTCGACTACGTCGTCGACATGGCCGAGATCCCAGCCTTCGAGGAGAAGCAGAGCATCGATGCGAACGGCGACGGCACGCTCGACCAGCCCGAAACCGTCGCTTATGTGGACAATACCTGCGAACGCCTCGCGGACGGCGTCACCGTCGCGGTGGCCGACGCCCCCGTGCCGATCCGACCCGCCGGCACCGGCACGATCACGTTCCCGCCCGGCGCCGGGGGGTTGTCCACGCTGCGGCTCGAGTGTCCGATGCACGGCAGGGTCACCGTCCACGAGGGGCAACCGGTCACGTATCGAGACGGCAACTTCCCCGGGCGCATCGGCTGGCACGAGATCACGGTCGTCGGCGACCGGCTCGCGGTGCTCGACAGCGACGCGCCCGCCGCGAGCGCGAGCACACGGCTGACGTCCTATCCGGCGAACCTCCTGCAGTCGCCGCTGGATCAGCGCACCGCTTCGTTCCGGGTGGGAGGCGCCACCGACGTGGCAGCCGCTCCCGTCACCGACACGATCGCTCCCATCACACGCGGCTTCGGCGACCGGTTGACCGGCGCCTTCGCGGGACTCGTCACCACCGGCGGGAGCACACCGTTGCTGTGGGTGCTCGCGCTCGCCACCGCCTTCGCGATCGGCGGGATCCACGCCCTCGGGCCGGGGCACGGCAAGACGTTGATGGCGGCGTACCTCGTCGGCTCCGATGCCCGGCCGCGGCAGGTGGTCGCCGTGGGCGCGGCCGTGTCGGTCATGCACACCGCGTCGGTGGTGGTGCTGGGACTCGCGGTGCTCCTTGCGGGTCAGGCTTTCACGCCCGAGGTCGCCTACCGATGGACGACGATCGCCTCGGGTGCCGTGGTTGCCGGTCTCGGTCTGTATCTCGCGGTGACGCGGGTGCGGAACGCGCGACGCGCCCGGACACACGACCTCGCGCACGCCCATGGGCACGACCACGAGCACGGGCATACGCACGACCGCCCGGCCGGCCGTTTCGGGCTCGCAACCCTCGCGGTGTCCGGCGGCATCCTGCCCTCACCGTCGGCACTGATCGCGCTGCTCGCTGCCGTCGCGATCGGACGAGTCGTGTTCGGCCTGGCGCTCGTTCTCGCGTTCGGATTGGGCCTTGCCACGATCCTCGTGGCCGTCGGGTTCGGGACGATCAAGGCCCGTTCGACGATGGACCGTCGCCTGTCCAGACGCGTCGCGACATGGGCACCCATCGTGAGCGCCGTGGGCATCTGCCTGCTCGGCACCGTGCTCGTCGCGCGCACCCTCTGACGAGCGGTGACCGGCGGTAGGATGTCCGCCTGACCAACGGGGAGGCCTGATGCTCGCAGAGTCGATGGAAGACTTCGTCAACGGGCTGGTGTCGTGGCTGCCCACGAGCCTCGAACACGTCGCCGAGATCGTCGTGTACATGATCTTCCTCACGATCCTGCTGGCCGTCCCGTTCATGCTGTGGCTCGGCTACGCGGTGTCGACCACGAGGCGCGCTCAGCGCGACGAGTAACGCACGGCGGCCGCCGTGGAACGGGTCGAGATCGACGGAGCATCGCCGACGCCCGAACGCTTGCTCGCCGTCACCTCGGCGTATGGGCACTTCACCGCGATGCAGGTACGCGGCGGCAAGACCCGCGGGCTGACGCTGCACCTTGAACGCCTCGCCTCGGCCAATCGCGAGGCGCTGAACGCCGATCTCGATCGCGACTGGGTTCGATCGCTGATCAGGCATGCGCTTGCCGGCACACCGGACGCGTCCGTCCGCGTGTACGTGCACCGCACTGACGACGGACCTGTCGTCGTCGTCACGGTACGGCCGCCCGCGGAGATGCAGAGCCCGCAGCGGCTCGCCGCCGCCTCGTACATCCGGCCCGATCCGCACATCAAGCACGTCCACACCGATCAGGGTCTGTACCGCGAGGCCGCGCAGCGTGCCGGGTTCGACGACGCCGTCCTCACCGGCGGGGACGGCCGGGTCTTCGAGACGACCATGGCGAACATCGGCTTCTTCGACGAGGACGGCATCGTGTGGCCCGACGCGCCGATGTTGGACGGCATCACGAAGCAGCTGCTCGAGCGGCACGGGCGGGACGGCGGCATCTCGATGCGCCGACGGCCCGTGCACCTGTCCGACATCGACGCGATGACGGGCGCGTTCGTCTCGAGCGCACGCGGCATCGGGCTCGTGTCTAGCATCGAGGATCGCGGCCTCGGTACACCGCAGGCGCGGGTCGACCAGCTGGTTGACGTGTACGCGGCGGTGCCTTGGGACGAGATCTAGACGGCGGCCCGCTCAGTCGAGTGCTTGCGGCGTCCCTCGGTCGTCGAGCCGCGGCGACATGGGCGGCGGCGCCTCCGGCAACGGCGGCGCGGGCGTCGGAGCGGACGGCATCTGCAGGACACCGGCAGACGGACCGTAGCGGTTGTCGAATGGTTGTCCCGGCTGCGCCAGCAACACCAGCAGGATGATCCCGCCGACGTACGGGACGAGCGTGATGAACCACCACGCTCCCGACTTGCCCGTGTCATGCAGCCGCCGCACGGCCGCCGCGGTGATCGGCAAGAACAACCCAAGAAGGGCGAAGACGAAGAGCACCGAGCCGTTCGTCGACGTGTCGAGGATCAAGGCGCCCAGATACGCCAGGACGCAAAACAGGAAGAACCACCAGTACTCGCTCCGCGACGCCCGGCCGTTGAAGTCGACGTACTTTCGCAGGCACGTCGAAACGGACTCGCCGAAGGTCATGACGTGGTCCTCGGGACGCCTACTCGTGATCGGGGAACTCGATCACGTACTCCCACGCAACAGCCTCGTCCACCGCTTCCATACGGCTGCGAGACCGGCGCAGCACTCCTTCGGAGTGTCCCTGCTTCAGAGCGATCTCGCGAGCGAGGTCGACGGCTCGGCGCCGGCTCAAGGTGGGAGATGTCTTCGGGATGCGGATCGTCAGCGACACGGCCGAAGCGTACCGTGGCGCTCCGCACCCGCGCGAATCCGCGCGTCAGAAGCGGTGCGAACGTCGATCCGTTCTCCGTTCGCGACATCCGCCTTCCCACCTTCCAGGATCAGCGCAGCGACGGTTGCAACGGCAACGGCATGCCGCACCACGTCGTTCCTCCGTCGCCGAGCGACGGATCGAGGATCCGGATCCGTTCAGACGGCACGAAGTCGCGCCAATCCGTCCACCAGTCCACGTGCGGAAGATCGTGCCGGGCGGTGCACGTGTAGAAGGCACGCGCGACGTCATGGCCGTCGAGGTCGGCGTTGCGCCACACCTCGTGCGCATCGACGGTGCGCCAGCACGCGAAACACCGATCCGGGTAGAGGTCTTCGTCCGCCATACACCCCTGGTCGGGTTATCCGGGAGCAGACTTGAGACCGGCGCTCGCGGCTACGCTGCACCCGTGCCGGACGTGATCGTGATCGGTGGTGGCGTCGTGGGCGCCGCCTGTGCGTACGAGCTTGCGCGCCGCGGCTCGAGTGTGACGCTCATCGAACGCGACGAACTCGCCGCCGGCGCCTCTGGCCGCAACCAGGGATGGTTCGTGCTCTCCGACGATCCACCGCTGCGACCGATGAGCGCCGGAAGCCTCGCGATGTACCGCGAGGTCATCGACGGCTCGGACGTACCCGTTCGGTTCGATCCGCAGCCGGTCGGACACCTGATGGTGGCAACCACGGACAACGGCGCCGCGGCGATCCGGTCGCGGGTCGCGTCCCGGGAAGCGGCGGGCACGAAAGCGGAGCGTCTGGATGACGCAGCCCTGCGCGATGTCGAACCGGCGCTGTCGCCGGACCTGACGGAGGCGTGGCTCCTCGACCAGGGCCGCCGGATCGATCCGGGCGCGCTCACAGTGGCGCTCGCGCTCTCGGCTCGCGCGAACGGTGCCGACGTGCGAACGCATTGCACCGTGCGCGACGTGGTCGACGACGGATCGCGTGTGACGGGCGTCGTGACCGACGACGGCGTCTTGCGCGGCGACGCCGTCGTCCTGGCGGCGGGTCCGTGGTCGACGCCGCTCGCCCGCAAGCAGGGTGTCGTCCTGCCGGTCACCGGGGCACGCGGCTGGATCGTGGAGCTCGACGGCACGCCGGACTTGTTGCGGCACCTGATCGAGGAGGAGGACGGCGACTGGAGCGACGAGGACGCGCCGACCGCCGCCGAACTCGGACACGGGACGCCGCGCGAGCCCGGGGTGTCCGCCCTGCTGCACCAGTCCGCCGACGATGCGATCGTGTGCGGCGCGTCCCACCATCTCGCCCTTCGGCCGGAGGCCGAGGACCTCGACGCACCGGCCCGCATCGCGCGTCGCGCCGCGCGCGTCGCGCCGGCGCTGGCGGACCTGACCGTGCGCGGCATCCGGTGGGGCATCCGTCCGATGTCGCCGGATGACCGGCCGCTCGTTGGCTGGATGCGTGAGGGCTTGCTCGCGGCGACTGGTCACGGTCCCGAAGGCGTGCTGCTCGCAGGTGGGACAGCTCAGCTGGTCGCGTCCATCGTGCTCGATGAACCACGTCCGTTCGCCGCCGAGGCGTTCGATCCGTTCCGTTTCGAGGGCTGACGTGCCCGCCCTCTACTCCGAGGTGCCACGCCGTCGCTTCCTCTGGAACTCAGCCGGGAGCCAGCGTCGGGATGATACGGTCCCGCTCCAGTGTCGTGACCGTTGCAGTAGCCCTTCGGATCTGACACGAGCGCCGGGCAGACAAGCGTCTCAACCCAGCGTGACGCAGACGTCCTCGAAGGTGCCCGTTCGGGACAGGATAGTCGCGGTTCCGTCGGCATTGTTGACGAACACCACTTGGCCATGGTTCACGAAGCCTGTTCCCGTCATGCCGGTGCCGAGCTGTCCCTCGAAGAAGAAGAGGAACCACGCGCCACGCGAGGTCTGTGTGGAGGAGCCGTCCGCGTGGAATACGAGCTCACCGGGACCAGAGATGTTCCGGACGATCGATTCGCCGTTCTCCGGGTTGGTCAGGCGGACCTTGAGGCTGCCCTGGGTGATCGTCCTGATCGGGTCGCCGTTCGCATCGGTGAATGTGATGCCGTATTCCCGGTTGACGAGGATGTCGGCGACGATCGTGAAATCGGAACAGACGTTCGGCAGTCGGATCCGATCGGGTAGCGGCATCGATTCACGGGTCGGCCTTTGCGCGTGCGCGGGCGTGGCTAACGTCAACGCCATCAGCACTGCGACTGAGCACAGCGAAGCTACTCGTCTCATGGTCCCCTCCCCCAGTTCGTCCTCAGATGCGGGCCTCGTGATCTACGAACGACACTACGCGGAGCGTCTCCACAGTCAAGGCGCAGCGAGTTTGCAGGTGGTTACGTTCGCCTCATTCCGCAGTACGAACGGTATCGGCAGCTTCGATCCCGGTGTCGGAGAGCGTGTCAGTCGATGACCTCGTCGCCGACGGCATGCCGGGTGACCGGATCGGCCGCCGCGTGGTCCCCGCCAACACCACCGCGAGGCGTCGGCGCTAGGCGTGGCGCCAATCCGTCTCGCCGCCCGGAACAATGACCTTCGCCGTCAGACCGTCACGCTCGATGCTCCACACGACGTCGAGCTCCCAGCTGATGGGTTCCGGGTTGACCATGCGAGGTGCGGGCCAATCCAGTTGCAGATCGCCGTCCTCGGGGTGAAGCCCTACTGGCATGTCGCCGCTCCACGGCCTGCAATGCATGTCCGTGACGGCGGATCGCGGGCCGCGATCACGCCTGCCGACGCTAGGGCACACTTCGTGGACCCACGCGGGGCCGCCATCAACCGCTACAACAAGAGGCGCTTGCTCCGGTCCGTCAGGCGACCGCGTAGGGAGGCCACGCCTTCGCGGTGAAGGTCACTCCGCGCGCGTCGAGCACTTGTCGTCGCTCCTGCGCGGCCGCGTCAAGCTGCTTCGCCGCCCGGTGTGCCGCTATCTGGCGGCGCCATCGACGGATGAGGTACAGGTCAAGCGCGAAGAATGCGAGAGCAGCGCCGAAGATGACGCCGTCCCCCTACGAGAACGCCCCTCCCGCCGAGGTAGCTCGACGGGGCGAGTCATCATGCTGGTCGTCATCACGCTGACGGTGGCCGCCGTGGCGTATCTGATCTTCGTTGCGTTCGAGATGCGCGACTTCACGTTCTGAGGGTTACACCCTGCGGTGGACGAGAGTCCCGTCCCTCGGGGACCTCAGGTATCTCGTAGGTGACATGAGATGGGGATCGGAGGACGTCTAGATCGGCGGTTGCGGACTTGCCCGACGTGTTCGGAGACCCCGCCGTGATGGTGCGCTAGGGCCAGGCGGTGTCGGCGGGCTTCGGCGAGTCGCTCGTCGACCGCCGCTGACGACGCTCCTCGCGGGCGAACGAACGACGACCCAACCAGTGGCCCAATGTCTCTGCCCCGTCGTCCAACACAGGCTTGAATATGTAGTGCAGCACGGCGAACACCAAGAGCGAAGTCAGGGCCTGCTCCATCAGGACCGATTCTCGGTCCTGGCCCCGTTGATTGGCAAGGCCGTTGAGCACCGACCGCAGTGAGCGCGACCAACAGCACGCAGGAACGAGACCGGTAGTTCGGTGACCTCTGGTGTCGTCAAGGTCACATGACGATGGAGGACGCGGGGCAACCTATTGAAATGGTCGCCCGCTACGGGAAGTGGATCGTCTTGGTCCTGCCTGGCTTGCACGCATCTGGAGGGATGGGCTTCCGATGTACGCGGGCGTAGTACATGCCACGACGAACACGCACGCGAAGGGACCACTGCCTGTGGTCGGCGCGAACCCTCCCGATCAACCTGTTTGGACCAGGCCGCACCTTGTACACAGCAACAGCGCGGTTATCCGTGCATTCACTTCGCACGGCCCGGACGCGTCCCTCGAACCCTCTCCTCGTCGCCGAAATCGTGACTGAGGTAGAGATCAGGGCTGCCTCAGCGGGAGCCGGCAGTCCAGCAAGGAACACCGAAGCCGCCAAGAGGGAGGGCACCATGAGCTTGACCAAACGGGATGAGGTGCTTCGACTGTTCGCGAACACAGCACCGGAACCGCGCATCACCAACCCCCTCTGGGACAACGCAGAATCGAACCGTATGTCTCGTGTTTCTGGGAGTCAAACGACGACCGCCAGCACCGGTTCAACCATGATTGAGTGCAGCTTAGTGACCTCATGTGTCGTCAAGGGGATATGACGTTCGGGTGCGGGTCACAAATGCATCTAGACCCCCCGCTTGGCGAGAGACCGGTTCAGTCTTCGCGGAAGCCGCTGTTGAAGCGCCACGACGGATACCGTGCCGCCAGCACGTCCACGTGGTGATCCCACTCCGTCGATCCGAGCAACGTCGGCGGCACGAGATGTACCTCCTCGTTCAGGATGTGGAATCCCCAGGCGAAACCGAGCAGCGCGTGGACCTCAAGCCCAGCGTCCGAGATGCCGTCCGGAACGCAAAGGAAAGTGTGGGCTGTCCAGTCCAGGTCATGCCTCGGCGACCGTGAAGGGGCGTCGAACAGTTGAGGACTGAGGCCGATCCAGCAGAAGGGGTGGGGTACGTCACCGAGGAACGCGAGCGGGTCGATCTCGAACGCGCGGCCCTGACTCGCGTTGTCCTCGGAGCGGACGAGCTGGACCCACCCAAGCACCGCTTCGTAACCCCGGGCGGGGTAGTCGACTGTCGAGTGACACATCGGGAAGCCCGAAGCTTCCGGCTCGGAACCCACGAGGGCGGGTTGATCGTTCCGCGAATAGGTGATTGAGACGTGCCCTTCGATCCCCCGAAGCACGAACGTGATGTCCATTGGATCAGCAGGGTATATCGCGCAATCTCATGACGTTGACCGCGGTCAAGGCCGCTAGTCCTATTAGTGGAGATTGAGCTTAGTGGAGATTGAGCGACAGATCGCCTGGATGTGCGAGCGTGCGGCCACGTCGCCGGAGAGAAGGCTGCTTGGAGCAGCCTTCTCGTCGCCTTGCCTGACCACGCAGAACTCGTTCCCCTCTGGGTCCGCGAGGACGATGAAGGGATCGTCTGGCTTATCTGAAACCCAGAGCCTCGTCGCTCCCAACCCCTCGATCCGAGCCGCTTCTTCGTTCTCATCTGCGGCCGAGAGGTCGATGTGAACACGGTTCTTCGTCACCTTGCCCTCGCACCCGCTGGAACGCGATGCAGATGTCCCTCGTTCCTTCGCCGACCATCGCGGCCCAACGTTCGGAAGCGGATTGGAGTTCATAACCGGTTACGGATGACCAGAACGCGGCCAACGACTGCGGACCAGCGCAATCGATAACGATCTCGTCGAACCTCACGCCCATGAGTGATCCGCTCTCTGCGTCATCGTCATCATCACCATCATGCACTCTCAGAGCGAAGGCCGGTGATCTCGTCTTTCGGCGGCATGCGCTAGGTGACCGGATCGGCTGCCACGGTACCCGCCAACACCACCACGGCCCCTATCCGCGTGTTTCGCGGATCGCCGGGCCAGTGTCGTCTAGCCTCCCTTGCGCATGTATGACTGGCTACCGCCGGACGTGGCCCTTCAGACCGAGGTCTCCGAGGCCTCGTGGGCCGTCGAACGACTGCGTCCCTGGGGCGTCAGCTACCCGCAACCGGTCGCCTGCTTCATGCCTGACGTCTATGAGGCATACGCCCGAGTCCCGCACCCTGGATGCGAGTACGTACGCACGGACGACGGATCGGTCGTCATGAACTGGAAGAGCTGGTCCGAGTTGGGGGCCCAGCGCGGCGTCGTTCTCGGCGCAGCGACCCGATGGGAAGAGGTAAGCGGATTCGCTCCGCAGACAGGCCCGGCCAACGAGATCAGCGAGCCCTACGAGGGTTCCATGCCGCAGGTGCTCGTCGACATGGTCACTGACTTCGTGACGCGTTGGACGGGGATGCCGGAGAAGACCTGGTTCGGTATGTGGGAGGGCAACGGCACTTGGTGGAAGGGCGCACACGGTGTTCTTACGTTCGGCGATGGTCCGGACCGCTCCGCAGAGTTGCTGCGCATCGACGATGAACGCGACCGCGTCCTACGGGCCACTCCCACATTCGGGACGCCGCAACGCCAGTACTTCCTCATGTCTGGGCCGGTATCAGCAGCATCGGTGCTACTGACGCTGCGGGGGGAACATCCCCGAACCTCTGGTGGCCGAACGATCGGGAGTGGTTCGTCTCGACCGAGGTTGATGGGCTGTCAACCTATGTTGGGGGTCGAGCATCGATGATCGACGCGTTGATGGCTTCGTCGAAGATCGAGGCTGTCCCCGCGACGTTAGATAGCCCCAGCCTCTGACGCGACTGCCCGTCACTCGTAGCGACGGTTCGCCCCCGGTACGACGACGTTGACCGTGGTCAAGAACCGCTACTCCTATTTAGGACCATTCGTTGCCGTCAGGCGGTCGGCGAACTCGGGTGTCATCAAGGGTATGACGCCCCGAGGTCCACGCTCGTCTGGCCGGCGACACAACCACATGCAACACTGCGACATGCATGGGCCGGCTGATCACGGCGGTAGCGGGAATCATCGGTTTGGCACGGATCCTCGCGGCGCTTTGGTCCCTGGCCAGGCCTCCGCCTGATCTTCTCCGGTGGCGAGCACCGGGGAAAGTGGAATGCGACCCGCTTGCTACGCAGCAGAGCGATCCGATCTGCATGACGGACGAGGAGTATCGGACGTACCTGGGTCCTGCCTATCAACGTGGCAAGACCATCTGGACACCCGTGGGATTCGCGCTGGGAGCTGTTGCGCTGGTCGTTTGGGGAGCGCTGCTGCTGCGCCGAACGCCAGCTGGCGGTGAAACGATGCTTTCGAGCTTCTTGCGCTCGACGGCAAAGCGCTGAGCAGGACGTCGCTCGGTCACTGACCTCAGGTGTCGTCAAGGTGGCATGAGGACTCTGCAACCGGGGCCAAAGGTCTACGCAGACGCGGCCGCCGCTGAGTCCGCGCCCTGCGACTCGTTGCGAGGTGTCCGCGAGAGGAGATTCCGTTCACGCCAAACGACGGCTATCGCCAGGAGTAGCAACACCATCGCATTGAGGGGATGCAGGGCAGCGATAACCGGAGCGTCTTCACGCAAATTCACGAGCACGATCTGCACGAAGATGTCCACCATCAGCAGGATATTCAGGACTAGATCGCGCTTCGGCAAGCGGGCCAACAGCGCAGTGATCAGCAACAGAGGGACTCCGAACTCAAGAAGTGAGTAGCCGACCACCAGATGCAGGTCGTTGTTGTGGACAGCACCGAATAGATATAGACCTATCAGGAACGGTTGAGCGACGATCCCAGCGAGGATGAGGCATGCAACAACGAGATGTGCAATCCGGAAGCCGCGCCTCATTCCACACTCCTCGCTAGATTGTCCGTAGAGCTTGGTCCAACTCAGTGCGTCCTTTCAAGCCTCTGGACGCGTTGCGCAAGAATCTGGGGTGGCGCACCAAGGGTTCGCTGGCATCAGCTCAGACGCCGAGCTGGATCGCACAAGTACTCAACGAGCCAGCCGCGCATAACCGGATCGGCCGCCACGGTCCCCGCCAACACCACGACGTTGACCATGGTCAAGGTCCGCTAGTCCTACTTTAGGAGTGGAAAGCAGATCGAGGCGGAGGTCAGGCTTCGGCGATTGCTCCAGCGGCGTCCAACAGGCGCATCGCCGCCTTCTTGCCGCGTCCCCAGTCCGTAATCCCAACGACCTCACCTGTCGTGACGGTTATGGCGGTATCCGATGGGGTCCCAGTGGTCAGCGTGACCCTCAAGTCTGCTCCCAGGAAAGGCCGTCACACCCTTCTTGAAGACGGCGTGCGTCGGCAGCTCGCTCTCTCGTTCCGCCAGCGTGTAGCCAAGATCAGCAGCGGCACGCCGCAAGGCCGTACTCGTCTCTTCAGGTGTTCCGCTCAGCGTTACACGGACCGTCGCCACGTGCCCTCCTTCGCCTGAGGTCGGAACGATGTCGCGAGACAGGTCGGAACGATGTCGCGAGACAGGGCGGAAGGATGTCGTGAACTCAGACACTGCCGGGGGCGCCGTGACTGTGTGTGGTCCCGCCTGATGCGTGACACATCGGCTCCGGCAGATGAGTGACACGGCTTCGCCTGATGGGTGACGCCCGGTTCCGCCTGACCCGCGACACACAGTCCCGACGCAAGGTGATGGAACTGAGTGTGTCGTGAAGCTGTACCCCTGGCCCGGCTTTTTCCTGTGGTGCTACGGTCGGGCGGTCGTGCAAGAGGAGGGGTGCGCAATGAACGGACGGACTCATGGATCCCGGACCACTTACGGAATCTCGCCTGTCGTCGCGCTTGTCCTGCTGATCTTCGCGGTGATGCCGATCCACGCATCGGCCGCGACGGACCCGAGGCTCCATGGGCATCTCTACGGCGTGTCGGCCGTCTCGGCCACCGACGCGTGGGCGGTGGGGGAATCCCTCGGCCACACCCTGATCGAGCACTGGGATGGGAACGCGTGGCGCGTCGTCGCCAGCCCGAACGTGGGGTCTTCCAACTCCCTCAGCGGCGTCTCGGCTCTTTCAGCCACACAGGCGTGGGCGGTAGGTACGCACTACGACACAACCGCGGGCCACTACCACACCCTGATCGAGCACTGGAACGGCACGGCTTGGAGCGTCGTGGAGAGCCCGAACGTCGGCGCGGGCGATAGCTCCCTTGCGAGCGTGTCGGCCGTCTCCCCTTCCAACGTGTGGGCGGTGGGCTCCAGCTACGACACCTCGCACCACACCCTTATCGAGCATTGGAACGGCACCGCCTGGAGCGTCGTGGCGAGCCCGAACGTCGGATCCAGCGACTCGCTGAATGGCGTGTCGGCCGTCTCGGGCAGCAACGTCTGGGCCGTGGGATCTTACGGGGATACCAACACCGACACGTACCGCACCCTCGTGGAACATTGGAACGGTACCGCTTGGAGGGTCGTGGCGAGCGCAAACGCCACGGATCCGAACGACTTCAGCTACCTCGAAGGCGTCTCCGCCGCGTCGGCCACCGACGTCTGGGCGGTCGGCTACTACCAGGAACCCAGCACCGACCGTCACGCCCTGATCGAGCATTGGAACGGCACCGCCTGGAGCGTTGAGCCGAGCCCGTCCGGCCTTGGCGCGCTCTTCGGCGTGTCGGCCGTCTCGGCGACCGACGCGTGGGCGGTCGGCGTGTCCGACCCGTCCTCGACGCTGATCGAGCATTGGAACGGCACCGCCTGGAGCGTGGTGACGAGCCCCAACGTCGGCCGCGACAGCCTCGCGGGCGTCTCGGCCGTGTCGGGCACCGCTGCCTGGGCGGTGGGAAGCGACCTTTTCGGCACCCTGATCGAGCGCTGGAACGGATCCGCGTGGCGCATCGACGACGACGTGACCGCTCCCACGGTCTCGATGCCGTTGTACAAGCTGGTGCAGCCCTTTCGTCTTCTGGGATCGAGTCCACCGACCATCGCCGCGACCATCGTGTGGTCCGGGACCGACCCCGACGACGCGATAGCGAGCTATCACGTGCAGGAGCAGGTCAACGGCGGCGCCTGGAAGCGTCTCGCGCTGTCCTCCTCCACCGCGACGAGCGTCGACGTTCGTCTGGCGATCGGCAGCACGTACTCCTTCCGGGTACGAGCGACCGACTCGAACGGCAACACCGGCCGGTGGTCCCGCGGACCGACCGACACCGTCTTCGGCCAGCAGGAGACAGCCGCTACCTACGCCGGGACGTGGCAGAGGGACGGCCTCAGCGGCGCGTGGGGCGGCTCGGTGGAGCACACCTCGGCGGCGGGGGCGGCGGCGTCCTACACGTTCGCGGGCGATCACGTCGCGTGGATCGGCACCATGGGTCCGTCGTATGGCTCGGCCGATGTGTACATCGACGGGACGCTCTGGAAGACCGTCGACTGCCACGCCTCGACGACGACCACCCGGGAGGTCCTGCTGAGGTTCGGCTGGGACTCCGTCGGCACGCACACGATCAAGATCGTGAACCTGGCCACAGCCGGCCATCCTCGGATCGATGTGGACGGGTTCGTCTACCTGGGATAGCGCTCAGCCTCGTCGCTCACGGGCATGAC
>Ga0136846_1214275_pt1 | contig 19375 bp, 16 predicted proteins | sample HopSoiMetagenom2_FD_96841 | JGI IMG/M metagenome (GOLD analysis project Ga0136846, IMG submission 96841) | Grasslands soil microbial communities from Hopland, California, USA - 2 Assembly 2016 (version 4) | ecosystem: Environmental > Terrestrial > Soil > Grasslands | place: USA: Hopland...
CCGAGCACCTGATCCACCCGCTCGGGATCGCGGTGCCGGCCGGCGACCTCCCGCAGCGCCATGTGCAGCGCGGCCGCGACCGGCCGGCGGATCGACTGGTCCGGGCGGGCCTCGATCTTGCCGGTTCCCCACAGCCGCTGCAGGGCCATGGACCGGAACGTGTTCAGCAGCACCGTCTTGCCGACCCCGCGCAGCCCGGTCAGCACCATGCTGCGTTCCGGCCGCCCCCGGGCGATCCGCTCGAGCACCACCTCGAACTGGCTGATCTCCCGGTCGCGCCCGGTGAGCTCGGGCGGACGCTGCCCCGCGCCGGGGGCGTACGGATTGCGCACCGGATCCATGGCATCGGACTCTATGGCCTGATCTAGCCCAGACCCTAGATTTGCCTAGAAACCCCTACCGGCGTGTCGCGGGACGGGTCAAAGTGCCGCGCGACGGGGCAAGGGGTGCCGCGCGACGGGGCAAGGGGTGCCGCGCGACGAGGCAAGGGTGGCGCGCGACGAGGCAAAGGCGTCAGTGGTCCTGGGGCTTGTTGATCCGGGTCAGGAAAGCGTTATACGCCGTCAGGGCTTCATCGTCATCGACTGAATCCGCGGCCCGGGACCGGGTAGCAGGCACCCGTTCGGCTGAATCTTTTTCGGTCTCTTCCCGGTGGGAGCTGACCAGGGTGGCGAAGTTGGCGCGGCGGGCGGTCTCGAGCCAGCCGAGGCCGCCGTCCTCGTGCTTTTCCCGGCTCCAGGCGAAGAACACCGCCATCACCAGGCCGAACATGATGCCGGCGCCACCCACCCACATCACCGCGCCGCCGATGTGCACGTCGGTGAGAGGAGCCGGGGCCCACGCCGGGCGCTGGTCGGCCAGCCCCGGGAACGGGTTGCCGCCCTCGGAGCCGAGCACCAGCCCGGTGAACGCGTCCACCGGCATGGCGATGAAGAGCAGGAAGATCCGGGACGGGTAGGACACCTTCCACCGGATCGGCTCGCGCCCGATCAGCGGCAGGAAGTACAGGTACCCGGAGATCAGGTAGAGCGCGTGCTCGCCGTCGTGCACGACGCTGTTGGTCTCCACCAGGTTCATGAAGCCGGTGAGGTGCGTGCCGACGATGACCCCGACGTAGAGCGCGACGCCGAACGGCGGCCAGGTGATCGCGGCCAGCGCCCGGGAGCGCAGCACCTGCTTGGACCAGGTATGCAGCGGGTTCCGGCTCGCGTGCAGCAGCAGCGTGGCCGGCTGCCCGACCACCAGCAGCGGCGGCGCGACCATGAGCAGCAGCAGGTGCTGCACCATGTGATCCCAGAACAGCACGTCGTCGTAGCGGCCGATGCCGCTCTGGGTGGCGATCACGATGACGGCCAGGCCGGCCAGGAACAGCCCGGTCCGGTACAGCGGCCACGGCCGGGCCGGATGACGCCGTCGCACTCGCAGCGCGCCCCATAGATACAGGCCCGCCGCCACCACGACGAAGCCCGTGATCACCGGCGCGAACTGCCACCGGGTGACGATCTCGGCCACGGTGAGGGGGGGCAGTTCCATGCCGCCGAGACTACCCTTCCGAGGTCAGGCCGCGTCGCTGGCCCTTAGTTGCCCACCGCTAGTTGCCCACTGTGCAGGCCCGGTCGACCGCCTGGCCGGTCTTGGCGCTGGCGGCCTTCCCCACCATGGCCACGCCGAGCGCCGCGTTGAGGTGGCTGTACGCGGGATCGGCAATGACCAGGTGTGTCCGTTCTGTATCCGTCCCGGCGCGGCACGACGGCCGCGCCGGGCCCGGCTCCAGGCGTCTGCCTGCTCATAAAGCGGAGGGCGTGGGATTCGAACCCACGGTGACGTTGCCGCCACAATGGTTTTCAAGACCATCGCCATCGGCCACTAGGCGAGCCCTCCAGTAGGGAACCAGCCTACGGTAACGCCGGCCGGGGCGTCACCCGCCGCGACGGCGCGACCAGGCCAGTCCGTCGCCGACCACGGCGGCCAGCGCCAGGTAGGCCTCGGCGGTGTCGCTGCCGAGCAGTTCGAGTTCGATCTCCGCGCCCTCCTCCAGGTGCGGGTCGTACGGGATGCGGGCCACGGCGCGGCAGCGGGCAGCGAAGTGGTGCTCGAGCCGGTCGAGGTCGACGGTGCTCTTGGTCTTCGGCCGGATCGCGGACAGCACCACCACCCCGTTCCGTACCAGGTCGCCGCAGTTGTGCGCCTCCAGCCAGTCCAGGGTGGCGCTGGCGCTCCGGGCCCCGTCCACCGACGGCGAGCTGACCAGGATGATCTGGTCGGCGAGGGTCAGGACCCCGGCCATGGCCGAGTGCAGCAGGCCGGTCCCGCAGTCGGTGATGCAGACCGAGTAGAAGTGCTCGAGCACCCGCGCCACGTCGGAGTAGTCGTCCGCGCCGAACGCCACCGACACCGCCGGGTCGCGGTCAGAGGCGAGCACCTCCAGCCGGCTGGGCGCCTGGGAAGTGAAGGCACGCACGTCAGCGTAGCGGCTGACCTGACCCCGTTCGTTCAAAAGGTCTCTGATGGTTGCCGCCGTCTCCAGCCGCACCTTGTCCGACAGCGTGCCGCGGTCGGGGTTGGCGTCGACGGCGATCACCCGGTCGCCGCGCAGGGTGGCGAGCGTCGCGCCCAGTCCCACCGCGGTCGTCGTCTTGCCCACGCCGCCCTTGAGGCTGAGCACCGCGACGCGGTGATGCCCGCCCGCGACCGGTGTCCTGACCCGGTTGATGAGGTCCCGGCGGCGCATCTCGGCGGCCGACTCGCCGAACCGCAGCAGCCCGCCGGTGGCCCGGTAGACGCCGCGGCGCCAGCCCGAACCGGGGGCCGCCCGCTTGCCGTGCAGCAGCGACTCACTGGTCAGGCTGTCGGACGTCTCCCGCGTGTACTGCGTACCCGGGGGCGGGAGCTCCGGCGCGGCGGGCAGTTGCTCCGGGACGACCGGCAGCGCCACGTACGGTTCGGCGACATACGGCTCGGCGACCGCGCGGCCGTCGTCCAGGCTGCTGAGCGGAACCCGCGTCGGGAGCGGCGCCGCCTCCTGCCACGAGCCGCCGTCAGGCCACGGCTCGCCCTCCTGCCACGGTTCGCTTTCCTCCCGCGACTGGCTTTCCTCCCACGACTGAGCCGCGTCCCAGTCCTGAGCCGCGTCCCAGTCCTGAGCTGTGCCCCAGTCCTGGGCCGCGTCCCACGACTGGGTTGCCTCCTGCCGCAGGGCCGCCACCGGCGCCGAGACCAGCGGAACCGGAGCCGGGTCAGCGGACGTCTCCGGCTCCGCCCTCAGCTCCGGCTCCACGGCCGGCTCCGGGGCCAGGCCCGGCTCGGACGCCAGGGCCGGCGCGGGGACCGAGACCGGCCTGGACACCAGGACCGGGGTGTCGAAGAACTCGTCCGGATCCGCCAGCTGCTCCATCGGCGGCACTGAGGTTGCCTCACGCTCAGCGTCCGGCGCTCTCCGGTACCCCAGGTCTCCCCCGTAGCCCGGGTCTCCCCCGTAGCCCGGATCTTCCGCGAAGCCCAGCTCACGGGAGTTGGCGTAGTCGGGGGCATAGCTCATGCCGGGCGCGTAACTCATGCCGGGCGCGTAGGTCAGGCCCCGCTCGTACCCCACAGGCTCGTACCCGGTGGACTCGTACGACTGCGACTCATAGGACGGGAGCTCGTAGCCGGAGAAGGAGGGCTGCGGGTAGTCGTCGTCCGGTCCCACCGGCTCGACCCGGTCGCCCCAGCCGGTCCAGCCGCGGAAGGCCGGGAAATCCTCGCCCTCCTGGGCACCGAACGAGCCGGCACCGGGTGGATAGCCGTGCGTGTCTTCGCCGGAGACCTGCGGCGTATCGTTGTTCATCGGCTCGGGTCGTCTCTCTGGGTCCTCATGGTGGTGTGCATGCGGGCCGGGTTCGTTCATCTCTTTGAGCGTAAGCCAAATATCGAGTTTTCGATACCCAGCGCACCGGAGTAGTAGCTCTCAGTCGTCAAATCCGCCGAACGCGAGGAGCGGGCATGCACGCCGTCGTCATCACCGAACCCGGCGAACCCGACGTCCTGCACTGGCTCGAGGTGCCCGACCCGGTCGCGGGCCCCGGTGAGGTGGTCATCGAGATCGCCGCCAGCGGCGTCAACCGGGCCGACCTGATGCAGCGGCAGGGCCTGTACCCGCCGCCGCCGGGCGCGCCCCCGTACCCGGGGCTCGAGTGCTCGGGCCGGATCAAGGCGGTCGGCGATGGCGTCGCGGACTGGCGCGCAGGCGACGAGGTGTGCGCGCTGCTGGCCGGCGGCGGTTACGCCGAGCAGGTCGTGGTGCCGGCCGGGCAGGTCCTGCCGATGCCGGACACGGTGGGCATCGTTACCGCGGCATCCTTTCCCGAGACGGCGTGCACGGTGTACTCCAACGTGTTCCAGGTGGCCCGGCTGGCGGCCGGGGAGACGCTGCTGGTGCACGGCGGCGGCAGCGGCATCGGCACGATGGCGATCCAGCTGGGCAAGGCCTTCGGCGCCCGGGTCGCCTGCACCGCGGGCTCGGCGGCCAAGCTGGACCGCTGCCGCGAGCTCGGCGCCGACATCACCATCAACTACCGGGACGAGGATTTCGTCGCGGCGCTGCTCGACGCCACCGACGGCGCGGGCGCCGACGTGATCCTCGACATCATGGGCGCCAGCTACCTGGCCCGTAACCTGGCCGCGCTGGCCACCGACGGGCGGCTGGCTATCATCGGGCGGCAGGGCGGCAGCAAGGCCGAACTCGACCTGGGCGTCCTGCAGGGCAAGCGGGCCAGCGTCAGCGCGACCACGCTGCGCGCCCGCCCGCCCGCGCAGAAGGCCGAGGTGGTGGCGGGCGTCCGCGACCACGTGTGGCCGCTCATCGGGACCGGGCAGGTCAAGGCGGTCGTCGACCAGGAGCTGCCGATGTCCCAGGCGCCCGCGGCGCACCGGGCGTTGGCGGCCAGCGAGCATTTCGGCAAGATCCTGCTCGTCCGGGAATGACTGCGCCGATTAACGGGCGCCGGCCCGGGCAGCGGTGCTGATCGGACAGACTAGGGAAATGAGCGACGGGATGAATTCCGAGACAGAAGACCACCCCCAGGTCCTCGTGGTGGGCCCGGAGGGGATAACGATGGGGAGCCCCGAGCAGGAACAGGAGGAGGGCGCCAACCGCGAGCGCCCGGTGACCGAGATGGTCGAGCAGCCGGCCAAGGTCATGCGGATCGGCAACATGATCAGGCAGCTGCTCGAGGAGGTCCGGGCGGCGCCGCTGGACGAGAAGAGCCGGGCCCGCCTGAAGGAGATCCACCAGAGCTCGATCAAGGAGCTGGAGGACGGCCTGGCGCCCGAGCTCGTCGACGAACTCGAGCGGCTGTCGCTGCCGTTCGCCGAGGACGACGTCCCGAGCGAACCCGAGCTGCGGATCGCCCAGGCGCAGCTGGTGGGCTGGCTGGAAGGGCTGTTCCACGGCATCCAGACCACGCTGTTCGCCCAGCAGATGGCGGCCCGGGCCCAGCTCGAGCAGATGCGCCGGGCCCTCCCGCCGGGGATGATCCCCCCGGACCAGACCGAACTCCAGCAGCAGCGCCCGGGCTCGGGCCCGTACCTGTAAACCCCTAAAACCTTTCCACCGAACGAGGCAGGCTCGACCTACGGCCGACCGAACCTCAGCCGTCCCAGCCAGGCGGCGGCCTCGGCGAATTCCGCGTCCGAGGTTCCCCGCCTGACCTGGGTGGCGTCACCGTCGCAGCGGGCGTAGCTGCCGAGGAAGCGCACGTCGCGGCAGACCCGGCGCAGTCCCATCAGCGCCTCGCCGACCCGGGCGTCGTCGACGTGCCCCTCGCAGTCGACGAAGAAGTAGTACTGGCCGAGCCGGTCGCCGGTCGGCCGGGACTGGATCGTGGTCAGGTTGATGCCGCGCACCGCGAACTCGGTGAGGATCTCGAGCAGCGCGCCCGGATGGTCCTCGATCAGGAACACGGCCAGCGACGTGCGGTCCGCCCCGGTCCGCGCGGGTAGCGGGCGCGGCGGCGATACCACCACGAACCGGGTGACGGCGGTGGACCGGTCGTGGACGTCGGCCGCGATCACCTCGAGGCCGTACCGGGACGCGGCGAAGGCCCCGGCCAGCGCGCCGTCGACGTGCCCGTCGGCGGCCTGGCGGGCAGCTTCGGCGTTGGAGGACAGCGAGACCCATTCGGCGTCCGGCAGGTGAGCGGCGAGCCAGTCACGGCACTGCGGCATGGACTGCGGGTGGCCGCCGACCCGCTTGATGTCGCCGATCGCGGTCCCCGGCTTGGCCATCAGCGCGAACGCGATGGGGACCTGCAGCTCGGCCATGATGACCAGGTCGTTCTTGGTAGCCAGGCCATCGAGGGTCGCGGTGACGACGCCCTCCACCGAGCTCTCGATCGGTACCACGGCCCGTTCCGCCGCACCGTCGCGCACGGCGGCCAGCACGGCCTGGATGGTCGGGCAGGGCAGCGGCTCGGCGTCGGGATCGACGGCCCGCAAGGCCGCCTCGGAGAACGTCCCCTCGGGACCCAGGTAGGCATAAGGCATGCCCACATGATGCCAGCCAGCGGGGGCGCGCGGCACCGAACGCCCGGCCGGAAATAACTTTCCCGACCTCTTAACTAGAGAATGTCGAAGTGACTGCAATTCCGGTGAACGAACGGCAAAATGCTGGTGTAGGTTGAGCCAACTATCATAAATCCAGATGCTTACAGCGAGGTCGAGCCGGGGCAGTCGGGCCTGGCAAGTTCAGGCATGACCCGGTGTGCGCCCAAGACAGTGATGGCCTGCGCCGCGGACCGTCCCGGCCACCGGGGACGGCTGTAGTGCCTTGTCGTCAGAGGGTGGATGACCTCCGAGATGACCTCTTCGCAAGCTCGGCTTCCGGCTGCCGCCGTGGTGCTCGCCGGCGGCACAGGCACGCGGATCGGCCTGGACATACCCAAGCAGCTACTGAAGATCGCCGGAAAGACGATCCTGGAACATACGCTTGACGCCTTCGAGTTTCATCCTGACATCGACGAGATCGTCGTCGTGATGGCGCCGGGACATCTGACGGCAGCGGAACTCCTCATCCAGCGCAGCGGGTACCGCAAGGTGACGCGCGTCCTCGAGGGCGGCGCGGACCGGGTCGCCTCGACGGCGAAGGCGATCACGGCCCTGTCCGAGGCGAGCCCGCGCGGCGAAGACCGCGTCGTGCTCTTCCACGACGCGGTGCGGCCGCTGCTCGAGCCGCGCATCATCAGCGACTGCATCGCGGCCCTGAACACCTACCACGCGGTCGATGTGGCGATTCCCTCCGCCGACACTGTGATCGTCGTGGACGATGCCAACGTCATCACCGGCATACCGCCGCGCGCACAGCTGCGCCGCGGCCAGACGCCGCAGGGATTCCGGCTGTCGGTGATACGTCAGGCGTACGAGCACGCGCTCGCGGACCCTGATTTCAGTACCCATCCGGTGACCGACGACTGCGGAGTGGTACGCCGGTACCTTCCGGAGACGCCCATCTACGTTGTCCCTGGCAGCGAGCGGAACATGAAGGTGACGCACCCGATCGACGTCTTCATCGCCGACCGCATCTTCCAGCTCACGGGCCAGGCCGGCCTCCCGGTCGTTCCGCCCGAGGAGGCCAGGGCCAGGCTCGCCGGCCGCACGCTGGTCGTGTTTGGCGGCAGCTACGGCATCGGCGCTGACGTATGCGCGGTGGCGAGGGAGTTCGGCGCGCGGGTATTCGCGTTCAGCCGGTCGCAGACCGGTACGCATGTCGAGAACGCCGACGACATCCAGGCGGCCCTCCAGCAGGCATATGACGCGACCGGACGTATCGACTTCGTCGTCAACACAGCCGGCGAGCTGAGGACGGGCAACCTCGCCGACTGCGACCTCGCAACGATCGAGCAAGCCATGCGGATCAACTACCTGGCGCCGGTGGCAATCGCGCGCGCGGCGGTCCGCTATCTCGCCGCTTCGCAGGGCCACCTGCTCCTGTACACGTCGAGCTCCTACACCCGCGGCCGGGCCGGTTACAGCCTCTACTCCTCGGCCAAGGCCGCCGTCGTGAACCTCACCCAGGCCCTTGCGGACGAATGGTCAGAACTCGGCGTCAAGGTCAACTGCGTCAACCCCGAGCGCACCCAGACCCCGATGCGGCTGCGCGCTTTCGGCGTGGAGCCCCCCGACACCTTGCTGTCGTCCATGTCGGTGGCCCTCACCTCGATCGATGTGCTCGTGTCGGAGCTGACTGGGCAGGTGATCGACGTACGCCGCATCGACCCGACGGCCGGCGGCGCCCGCGTGTTCGCGGATGCGGAGCCCGATGCCGTGGTGGACAAGGTACCCGCGGACATATGACCCATGCACACCGAGCGCATCGCCGATACCGGCGACTCGCGCCACCAACCTGACGGAGCGACGGTGCGGCAACTCCTCAAGCGGTTCCGGCTTCGCCGCCTCTCCCCGGTGACCGTGGGGACGGCAGCGGTCCTGATCGGCTCCTACCCGCTGCTCTTCATCGCGGCGCTGCTTCCCACCGGCCATGACGACCGGCTGACCGGAAGCTGGCTGTTTCTCGCGATTACGGTCGCCAGTTACGCGGCCGAGCTGATCGCACCCCGCGTCGCCCCCTACGTGGTCGGCCTCCTCAACTGGCTGCAGGTCGGGACAGCCGTACGCTTCGTCTTCCGCGAGGCCGCGCTGATCGTGCTGCTGGCCCGCGTGCTGGACGTCGACGCGAAGCAGTTCGCCGCGTTCACGCTCGGTCTGATCTCGTTGCACGGGCTGCGTGCCCTGTACTCAGCGCTGGCGATCTATATCGTCCAGCGGCGCCGCCTGCCCGCGGTAACCCGCAATATCGATCTGAGCGAACTCCGGATACCCGACCCGGCCCCGAGAGTGCTCACGCAGAACCACGCGTGGAAGATGCTCTTCCTCGACGTGCCCGTACTGGCGGGAGGCCTGGTCACGGACCTAACGGACGACTTCACGTGGTCGCTGGCCGGAATCACGCTCGCGATCGCGGTGGGCATCGCCGGCTGCGCGGTCATCGCACCGTACGCACGCAGGAACAAGCACCTCGGCGACAAGGACCGTGTCCTGCGCGTGGTGAACGCCCAGACCCGCGAGCACGCCCCGCAGGTCGCGCTGTATTTCAGCGGAGAACCCGACACGGCCTATCAGGTGAACATGTGGCTGGAAACCCTCGCCCGGCTGGACCGGCCGGCGGTGATCATCATGCGGGAACGCCTGCTCGTCCCGCTGCTCGGGCGGACCGGCCTGCCCGTGGTCTGCATCGACAAGTCGGCCGACCTGATGAACTTCACCCTGCCCAGCGTGCGGGTGGCGCTGTACCCCGCCAACACCGGCAAGAACATCCACATGCTGCGCAACCGGAGCATGACGCACGTGTTCGTCGGCCATGGCGACAGTGACAAGGCCGCGAGCTCCAACCCGTACGCCAAGGTCTACGACGAGGTATGGGTCGCCGGGCCGGCCGGGCGGGACAGGTACCTGCGGGCCGGCGTCGGCGTTCGCGACGATGACATCGTCGAGGTCGGGCGGCCCCAGCTCGCCGGCCTCGCGCAGGCCAGCGAGGACACGGCCGCCCCGTCGGGCACGGTGCTGTACGCCCCCACCTGGGAGGGCTGGGACGCCGCCGACCCCACCCAGACCTCCCTGATCCTGATGGGACCCCGGATCGTCCGCGCCCTGCTCGACGCGGCGCCGCCGCTGCGAGTGCTCTACAAACCCCATCCGCTCACCGGCACGCGCGATCCCCGGGCGGCCCGGGCGCACGAGAAGATCGCCGCCATGATCGCCGACGCCAATCAGGGTCCCGCGGGGTCCGGTCCGGCCGGCGCAACGACTTCCGCTGGCGCAACGACTTCCGCTGGCGCGGCGGCGGCCGCCGAGCTTGCCCGGATCGAGGCACAGCTGCTCAAGCTGGCGGGTAGCGGCCGGGCCAAGCGCGCCGGGAGCCGCCAGCTGTGGCCTGACTACGCCGTGCTGTCGCGCGACGGCAGGCCCGACCCGCAGGCAGAAGAAGAATGGCGGCGACTCGAAGCCGCCTGGCACCGGCTGTACTGGAGCAGCGCAGGCGGGCCGCGTCACCGGGTGATCACGGGCCCGCGGCCGGCCGTCTACGAATGCTTCAACCAGAGCAACGTGCTGATCAGCGACATCTCGAGCGTGGTGAGCGACTTCATCGCCACCGGCAAGCCCTACCTGGTCACCAACCCCGGCGGCTTGGCCGAGGACGACTTCCGCGCGAAGTTCCCGAGTGCCGCGGCCGCCTACCTGATCGGCCCGGACTGCGCCGGGCTAGACGGCATCGGCGCGCTGGCCGCCGGGAACGGGGATGACCCGCTGGCCGGGGAGCGCCGTCAGCTCAAGCGCTACCTGCTGGGCCCGGACTCACCCGATGCGCAGACCAGCTTCAACGACGCCACCGCTAGGCTAGCGGAGCGTGCGAGAAATCCCCTGGCGAGCCAGGCCGTCGATGCCCGCTCCGGCTCCCCCGGGGCCGAACCGGTGGAGGCCGCGAACGCGCAGTAACACCGGCGGTGCCCGGCGGAACCCGATGATCTTCGAGACGAAGCCGGCGGTCGTCGGCCATCGCGGATTCGGCGCCGGTGACCCTCTCGGTTACCGGGAGAACACCATGGATTCGTACCTCGCGGCCGTAGCGCACGGGCTTTCCTGGATCGAGCTCGATGTCCAGCGCAGTCGCGACGACCAGCTCGTCGTACGGCACGATCCGGTTACACCGGACGGCGACTTCCTCGTGACCCGCACCGCCGAGCAGCTCGCGGCCTACGGGATCCTGCGGTTCGAGGAGGTGATGGCCGCTCTGCCGGCGGACGTCGCGGTCAACATCGACGCCAAGACGGTCATCGAGGATGCGGCCGATCCCCCGTACCGCCGTACCGCCGCACTCCTCGCCGAGGCCCTGCGCGAGCACCGGGAACGGCGCAGGCTTTTCGTCTCGTCCTTCGATCCTGGCCTGCTGATGACCCTGCGGGATCGCCGGGACGCGATCGGCCGGGTGCCGCTTGGCCTGATCACCTGGGTGAACTTCCCGAGCCGCCACGGCATCGCCGCCGCCGCGAGCCTGGGCCTGGACGCGATCTGCATGCACACCGGCACGCTGGGGCTGCGGCTCGAACGGCCGCGGCCGACCGATCACAGTATCGAGCCGGTGATCGATGTCGCCCACCAGGCGGGGCTGGAGGTCCTGGCCTGGGTGCCGAACCCGGCCGAAGCGGTCAGGCTCGCGCGGGCGGGAGCCGATGCCCTCTGCGTGGACGACGTCCCCGGCGTGCTCGCCGCTCTGGCCGGGTCCGGTCAGGCGCGCCGGTAGGGTCCGTCCGCCCGTTGATCGAGCTGAGTATCACGCCGTCGCCGATTGCGTTGAGCAGCGCGACGGAAAAAGACAACTGGCCGGACATCTCGCTCAGCGCGTCATAATGGATCACCGCGATGACCCAGGTGATGACCGATATCGCAATCGTAATATAGTGATTACTCAGAGTCAGAGCATGATGGCGCGCCGGTCAGCGGCGGGCAACCGGGCCAGGATGACGACCAGCGCCACGGCGGCGATCCCGAAGGCATCCTGGACCACCCGGGCCGCCAGCACCGGCACCCCCGGCTGGCTCAGCAGGGACTGCCCCCACCAGGGAATGGTCAGCGCGAAGAAGATCGCGGTCCCGGCCGCGATGGCGATCCGCCGCGGCGAGCGCCCGTCGGCCAGGATCGCGCCGATGGCCACGATCACGACGACGAAGTGATGAATCCAGGAGACCGGCGACAGCAGCACCCACAGCAGCGCGGTGACCGCCATCGCCTCCAGCTCGCGGGCCGCCAGGCCCAGCCGCCGCACCACCGCGAAGCCGGCCACGGCCACCACCACGGCGACCGCCGCCCACAGCGCGCCGGGAGCCTGGCCGGGCAGGAACTCCCTGAGCACGATGCCGCGCAGCGACTGGTTGGAGGTGCCTGCGTTGGATCCCAGCCGCCCGGACTGGAAAATCGCACTGGTCCAGTAGGTGACCGAATCACCGGGCAGCAGCAGCCAGGCGCCGAGCGTCCAGGCCAGCGCCACGGCCGCGGCCGTGACCGCTGCCCGGCGCCGCCCGGACAGCCACAGGTACACGATGAACACTCCCGGCACCAGCTTTATCGCGGTGGCCAGCCCCACCAGCGCCCCTCGCGGCCAGCGCGGCGCGCGGGCCGCGCAGTCCGCCACCGCCATCGCCAGCAAAACCGTGTCCACCTGGCCGAACCGTATCTCGTCACGCATCGGGAACAGATACGCGCAGGCCGCGAACAGGACCGCCAGGACAGCCGCGCGCTGGCCTCCGGCCGGGACGCGCCGCAGGAGCGGCGCGAACGAGAACCAGGCCAGCACGGCCAGCGGCAGGTAGATGACGGGTAGCCAGGCCAGCTGGGCGGCCGGCCAGGACAGCAGCGCCAGCGGCACCGCGAACAGCGCGGCGGCCGGCGGGTAAGTAAACGGGAGCAGCTGCGGCGGCGGCGTCACCACGCTGTAGAGCGGCTGGCCCTGGAGCACGCCGAGACCTCCCGCGCGGTACACGCCGAGGTCCACCATCCGCTGGTCGGGCAGGCTGGTCAGGTACCCGCGCACCAGCGGGTAGACCACGGCCAGCGCCGCGCCCCAGGCCACCACGCCCAGCAGCCCGCATGCCCACCGCGGCCAGCCTTCCAGCCACTCCGCGGCCCGGTCAGCCTCCGCTTCCGCCTCCGCTTCCGCCTCCGCTGAGCCCGCCGGACCGACAGTGTTGTCACCCTTGGTCGCGCTCACGGCGTCACGTGGCCTTGGCGGCGGCGGCCTGGGAGTCCGCAGCCTCGCCGGTCCCCGGCGGATCCTGCCACCCCGCCCGCCTTGACCGCGCCAGCAGCACCAAAAGCCACACGGTGGCCCCGGCCAGGACCGCGGGGGTCATCCCGTGCCTGATCACCGGCTGCAGCCAGCCGAGGCCGGATGGCAGCGGCGCGTCGGTCTGCCGGGCCGGCAGGTAGCCGAAGCCGAGCGCGGTGGTACGGGCCAGCAACAGCCAGCCCAGGCCCTCGGCGACCCCGATCCCCGCCGCCGGGACCAGTGGCAGCAAGGCCCAGCCGAGAGCGTCGTACCACGGCAGCACGTACGGCCAGGCGAACAGCCAGGCTAGCGCGAGGGCGAACGCGATGGTCGCGGAGCGGCCCGGATCCGCCCCCCGGTCCGGATCCGCCCCCCGGTCCGGGCCCGCCAGCCCGCGGATCAGCAGCACCGCGAGGAGCACGGCCAGGGCGACGGCCCCGGCCTTCACGATGTCGGTTGCCGCCGTCCCGGTCACCGCCAGGTGGATGGCCGAACGGATCACCCGCCACGGCGACCCGATCGACACCATGTCGCTGGCCTGGGACGTCTGCCGGAGCAGGGCGGATCCGCCGATGGCGAGGGCCGCGCCCGCCGTCACCGCGAACCCCGCGCCCAGCGCCGCCAGCGGCGGCCCGACCGCTCGCCACGAGTCACGGCGGCGCCAGCACCCGTATCCGAGCGCCAGAGCGAGCCCCAGGCCGGTGAGGGCGATCGTGACCTTGATCGCGAATCCGAGCCCGACCAGGATGCCGGCCAGCGCTGCCCGCCGCGTCGCCGGCCCTGTCGCCTGCCCGGCGGCCGGCCGCACCACCGGGGACATCACCGCCACGGCGGCGACGCCGAAGGCGACCGCCTGGCCGTCCACGTGGGCGCCGGCCACGAGCACCTGGAGCAGCAACGGGTTGGCCGCCCAGAGCAGGGCCGCGCGCAGCTGGCGGGCTGGGTCACGTCGGGTCAGCCGGTGCAGCAGCAGCGCCGTGGCAGCGAACGCGGCCAGGTTCGCCAGTCCGAGCACGAACACGGTGAGCCGCACCGAGGTCCCGCCGGCCAGCGAGGCCAGCGCCTGGATCGCGGTCGCGAGCGGCCCGTAGACCGACGGTGCCCCCCGCCAGTCCTGCACCGCCCGGGCCACCGGGTCGCCCAGCGCGGCCAGCTGAGCGGGCGTGGTGGTGTACGGGTTGCGGCCGGTGACCAGCATCCGGCCGTAGGCGGCGTAACTGAGGTGATCAGAGGACCCAAACGGCGGCACCAGGGTCAGCGCGGCCGCCGCCAGCAGCCCGGCGATCAGCACCGCCCGGGCCGGGACCGACCAGCTCCGGCGGATGGCCCGCAGCGCTAGTACCAGGCCGAGCGCCCCGGCCGCCAGGCCGGCCGCGGTCAGCCCGATCACGAGGTAGGGCGACGGATTCAGGCCCAGCGACCAGGGCGGCTGGCCCGGGCGTCCGGGCAGCGCCGGTTCCATGACGGACGGACCGGCCACCGCCACGGCGAACGTGCAGGCCACGCTGATCCCGATGGCGACGAGCCCGGCGGTACCGGCACGCACGGGAGGTACCGGTCGAGCCGTCGACGTGTGGTAGCTGGTCATGGCTGCCTGGTTCGGCCGCCCGGTCACCGCCGGGCGGCGAGCGCCCTGGCGACGTCGGTGAGCTGGTGGGCGCGGTGCAGCTGGGCGCCCAGTCCGGTCCCGGTGGCCCGGTGCGCCAGGTCCACCTCGACCTCGGTGACCCGGAACCCCAGGCGCAGCAGGTCGATGGTGAGCGCGGTCTCCACGCCCCAGCCGCGCGCCAGCGGACGCGCGGCTTCGAACGCCGCCCGGGTCAGGCAGCGCTGCCCGTTCAGCGGCTGGGCGGGCTGCCAGCCGACCGCCCGGCGGATGCCGGCCCCGGACAGCCCGACCACCAGGCCGTGCCCGCCCAGCTTGACGGTCGCGGCGAAGACGGCGATGGTCATGTCGGCCTGGCCGGCCAGCACCGGGGCCGCCAGTGGCCCGGCGTGCGCGGCCGACTCACCCAGGTCCGCGTCGAGGAACAGCAGGTGCCGGGGCTGCTCACGGCGCTCCCGCTGGTCGACCAGGCCCACGGCGTTCGCACCGGACTGCATCGCGGCCGCCTTGCCCCGGTTGCGAGTATGCCGCAGCACCACCGCACCCGCCCCGCGGGCCAGCCCGCCGGTGCCGTCGCGGGACCCGTCGTCGACGACCACCACAAGACCGACGCCGTCGAGGCCGGCCGCGGCCGTTACCGTCGCGGCGATGCGGTCGGCTTCGTCCCGGGCCGGGATGACCACTGCGACGTCACCGGCCTGGAACCCTGCTGACATGGGCGAACCCGACGTGGACGACACTGACATGGGCCCGATACTAGGCGAACGGATCCCCGCCTGCGTCCCGCTACTGCGGGATGGCCGGCTTGGGCTGGCTCAGGGCTGAGTCGTCGACCAGGGTGAACACCGAGTCGAGGCCGGTCACCTGGAGGATCTTGCGAACCGCGGGCTTCGGGGAGGCGATCTCGAGCTCGCCGCCCCGCTCGCGCACGCGGCGCAAGCAGGAGAGCAGCACGTTCATGCCGGTCGAATCGCAGAACTCCACGCCGGACATGTCAATCACGACCCGCGTGGGGGTGCCATCGACCAGGACGGCGCCGAGCTCACTATGCAGCCGCGGAGCGGTATAAAGATCGATCTCACCGCGAATGGTCACGACTGTGTGATCATCGTGAAATCGACTTGAGACATTTAGCTCCACGAGCGGAACCTTACCGCGCCGAGCGCCCGGAAGCCAGGCAGCTATGCTGAGCGCAACCTTAGAGTTCGTTGCATAAGCCGGCCGGCAACGGCGCCGGATCCCGGCTCACCGGGCAGCACAGGCTGCGCGGTCCGCCCCGCCGACCGCGCAGTTCGCCGCCCGCACCGCGATGACCTCGACACCGCATCGTTCCAGCCTGGCCAGCGTGGCCACGCTGCGCTCGTGCAGCACCAGCAGGCCCGGGGCCAGCACCAGCGAGTTGCCGGCGTCGTCCCACTGCTCGCGGCGGCCCGGCCCGGACCCGGTCTCGACGACCCGCAGCCGGTCCAGGCCCGGAGTCAGCACCCGGGCCGTCAGCGAGTAGGCCGCCGGCGGGCGCATCGGTACCGTGTCCCCGTTCAGCATGGTGCAGACGGTGTCCAGCCGCCGTTCCGGGTGGCCGGGCGGTACCGCGAGCACGGTGTCCGCCAGCCCGGCGTCGAAGATGCGTCCGGCCAGCCGGGCTACACCCGGCGGCGGGCAGCCCGCCGTGATCACCCCCGGAGCGGCCAGCCGGCGCGCACTCCAGCACATCCTGGAGCGGCTCGGTCAGGTACAGGACCTGCACGCCGTGGTCGCGCAGGACCTCGGTAAAGACGTCGTGTTGCTGCTGCGCCCGGGCGGCCCAGGGCAGCCCGGCGAAGAGCAAGTGCCCGGCATTGCGCGGCAGTACCCGTTTCAGCTCGGCTCCCGGCCGGTGCACGATAACCGCCCGGAGCCTGCCCACCTCGCTGTCCACACCACTGAACCCCGGCACCGTCCCGTCCCCATGGCGGTCGTGCTCTTCCCCGTTACCTGCCCGCTAGCCGCCTTCCCGCGCCACGGCGGGCACCCCGGCCCCCGTCATCTCGGCCCCGGCCGCCCGGGGGCGGACCGGCACCTCCGCCCACACGGTGGTGCCGTCCTCGCCGGCGTTCGTTCCCCAGCGGACCGAGAGCTTCTCCACGATCCGCAGCCCGCGGCCGCCGGTCGCGCCCTGGGTCGGCTCGCCCAGCTCGGGCACCGTCGGGCCGCCCCCGTCGCTGACCGCGAGATGGACGCAGGCCGAGCCGATGCGCCAGGCCACGCGGATCTTCGCGCCCGGTAGCGGTGCCGCGTGCCGCAGCGCGTTGCTGAACAGCTCGCTGATCACGAGCGCGACGTCACAGACCGCGGAATCATAGACATCGGCCGCGATCAGGTCCGACACCAGCCGCCTGCGTGCTACGCCGACGCTGGCCGCGGCGAACGGGAGCAGCAGTACGCTCGCCTCAGCGACCTCCATGACAGCCCCAGTGTGTATGTCCGACCTTTGAGCGAACCCGGTACGAGCGGGAAATGCCCCGTGAGAGCACTCCGGAAACACATGAGCACGCCAGATATCTGAACGGTAACGGCGTCCCAGCAGAAACCTCCGCTGGCCCCGCTCGCTGCCGCCGGCACGGTAACGTCTCATCGTGAAGGTTGTCAGCTCATACTCCTGCGCGCGCTCAGCCCGGCGCGCCATAGGCTCGCCAGCATGAGGGAGCGAGCGCGTGACCAGGGCGGCCCGGGCACGCTGACCGATGAGCTGGTCGTCCCCGACGTAGATCCGTCTACGCTGGCCGGCGAGCCGCTGGCCGAGCTGGCCGCCCGCTACCACCTGCGGGCGAGCTCCGCCCGGTCCGGCCCGCTGAGCTATGCCCGCCAGCTGTGGGAGCGGCGCCACTTCATCCTGGGTTTCGCCACCGCGCGCAACATCGCGATGTACACCGAGGCCCGGCTGGGCCAGCTGTGGCAGGTGCTCACCCCGCTGCTGAACGCGGCCGTGTACTACCTGATCTTCGGCGTCATCCTCGGCACCAACCGGGGCGTCCCCAACTTCATCGGCTTCCTGATCACCGGGATCTTCATCTTCAACTTCACCCAGCGGGCGTGCATCACCACGTCCCGGGTCATGCCGGACAGCCTGCCGCTGATCCGGGCCCTGCCGTTCCCGCGGGCCTGCCTCCCGATCGGGTACGTGATCATCGAACTCGAGCAGCTCGGCATGGCGCTGATCGTGCTCACGGTGATCGTGCTGGGCACCGGCGAGCCGCTGACCTGGTACTGGCTGCTAGCCATCCCGGTCCTGCTGCTGCAGTCCGTATTCAACATCGGCATGGGCCTGTTCCTGGCCCGGCTGGGCGCGGGCGCGGATGACTTCAGTCAGCTCATCCCGTTCCTGGTGCGGACCTGGATGTACACCTCCGGGGTCATGTACAGCATCCAGACGATCAGTACGCTGCGCCACCATCCGACGATCAGCTACCTGCTGCAGATCAACCCGGCCGCCGTCTACATCACCCTGGTCCGCAACGCCATCCTGGAGACCCAGCGGGTGGCCGCTCCGGGCAGCAAGCCGTTCAACGCGCGGCTCTGCGATCTCTACTATCACAGCAAGCAGGTCAACCTCAGCGCCTACTGCCACGCCACGATCACGACTTCCCAGCTGTGGATGTTCGCCGCGGCCTGGGCCGTGGTAGCCCTGGTGGCGGGATTCTTTTTCTTCTGGGAAGCGGAAACGAGGTATGGCCGTGGCTAACGGGACCAGAGTTAACGGGACCCAGGCGACAGCAGCCGAGACGAGCGACACTGATCCGGACGACACCGATTTGGACGACACCGAGCCGGCCGGTCCCGTGCCCATCGTTGTCGTCGATGACCTGCATGTGGTCTACCGGGTCTACGGGGCGGGGGGCGACAAGGGCACCGCGGCGACCGCGCTGATGCGGGTGATCAAGCGCCAGCGCCGCCCGTCGATCCGCGAGGTGCACGCGATCAGGGGCATTTCCTTCGTGGCCAACCACGGCGACGCCGTCGGGATCATCGGCCGGAACGGGTCCGGCAAGTCCACGCTGCTACAGGCCATCGCGGGGCTGCTGCCGCCCGAGCAAGGCTGTGTCTACAGCAGCGGTCAGGCTGCCCTGCTCGGCGTCAACGCCGCCCTGCTCGACGACCTGACCGGCGAGCGGAACGTGGTGCTCGGCTGCCTGGCCATGGGCATGACCCCGCAGGAGGTCAAGGAGCGCTTCCAGTCGATCGTGGACTTCTCCGGCGTGGGCAGCTTCATCGACTACCCGATGCGCACCTACTCCAGCGGCATGGCGCAGCGGCTGCGGTTCTCCATCGCCTCCGCCAAGAACCACGAGATCCTGATGATCGACGAGGCGCTGGCCACCGGGGACGCGAACTTCCGGGCCAAGAGCCACGACCGGATCGTGCAGATGCGCAAGGAGGCGGGCACGGTCTTCCTCGTCGCGCACAACCTGACCGAGATCGAGGCGAGCTGTAACCGGGTCATCTGGCTGGAAAAGGGCAAGATCATGCGGCAGGGCTACGACGTCCCCGCCATCGTCGACGCCTACCTGGTAGCCACCGGCGGCGAGCCGCGCAAGCGCGATAAGCCCGCGGACAACGAGCACGACGCCACCGGCTGACCGCGAACGCGATGATACCGGTGGTGCCGCTGATATCAGCTCGCCGTGTCCGGGGTGGCCGCTAACGGTGTCGGCGGCACATCGGGCGGCAAACAGCGGTCTTGCCCAGATTCGCGTGGTTTCCTGCGACCCGGCTAGCCGGCTCTATGCTCCATCGAGCCGCATGGAACCGGCACAATGCTCCATCGAGCCGGCTGGAGAGTCCCGGTCCGGATCCCGCATCGGCCAGGCCTGCGCCACGTACGAGCCTGATGTGACAGCCGAGGCTACTGGCACGCGAGATCGTCCTCCTGAGCCCGC
>Ga0136846_1223327_pt1 | contig 19374 bp, 8 predicted proteins | sample HopSoiMetagenom2_FD_96841 | JGI IMG/M metagenome (GOLD analysis project Ga0136846, IMG submission 96841) | Grasslands soil microbial communities from Hopland, California, USA - 2 Assembly 2016 (version 4) | ecosystem: Environmental > Terrestrial > Soil > Grasslands | place: USA: Hopland...
ATTGGCAGCATCACGGAAAACACGGCGCCATGAGGTTTGTTCGGCGTTGCCCAGAGCCTGCCACCATGCGCGTCCACGATCGAGCGACAGATCGGCAATCCCATCCCCAAACCGTTGGACTTGGTCGTGTAAAACGCCTCAAAGATGCTCTCTGGGTTAGCCTGAGACAGACCCGGGCCCGTATCACTTACCGAGAGAAGGACGCCGCCTGACTCAGCCTTGCTGGTCCTGATCGTCAATTCGCGCAATCCCTGCTCAATCTCGCTCATGGCTTCAATGGCGTTCATGATCAAGTTCAGGATCACCTGTTGCAACTGGACTCTGTCCCCAAAAATGAGCGGCAGGCCCTCTGCCAGTTGCATCTTCTGAAAGACCCCTTTCTCTGACATCGGAATACGGGCTAGAGCCGCAATTTCCAAAATTGCTTCGTTGATTTCCAAGTCTTCCTTTCGAGCCGGCGCATTCTTGGAGAAGTCACGAATCCGGCTCACAATGTCACCGGTTCGCTTACCATCCCTGATAATCCGGTCGATCGCGTGCTTGACCCCTTCCAAATTTGGCGGCTGACGGCCGAGCAAGCGCATCGCGGTTCCAGCATTCATAAGCGTGGCAGCGATAGGTTGATTGACTTCGTGGACAATGGACGCGGCGAGTTGGCCCATCGTCGCCACGCGGTTGGCGTGCACCACCTCTGCCTCGGCGCGTTTTCGCTCCGTCAGGTCCAAGACGAAGGCCACGCCCTGATGTCGGAGTTCGTCGAAGGTGGCCCCACCCACAAGCACGGGCACCAGCTTGTTGTCACTCCGAAGAAGGTCCTTTTCGTAAGGTCTGCAGGTTCCAGTAGAAGCCATATCCGCCAAGGCGCGTTCGTCGGCTCCCCTCCATTCGGCCGGAGTCAAGGAGGTCCAGCGCAGGCTGCCGGAAATAACATCTTCACGGCTATACCCCACGATATGGAGAAAGGCCTCGTTAGCCTCCAGGATGGGACCGTCAAGATCAAAGATACATATTCCGATGATATTGGAGTCGACAAGGCGTCGAACCTTCGCCTCTCGTTCTTGGAGATCGCTATAGAGACGTGTGTTCTCAAGCGAGATCGCTGCTTGCGCGGCCAGCAGTTCCAGCACAGTAATTCGGGACGGTGTGAACGCGTGTGAAGTCAGCGCATTTTCAAGGAGGAGAATTCCGGTCAACTCCCCTTGTTTGATGAGCGGCACGCAGAGGATCGACTTCGATTGTCGGTGGCGCAGATAGTCATCAACGGAGAACAGGTTAGGTTTGGAGGCATCATCGAGAATCACGCTTTCCCGTGTACGGATGACGTAGCGGACGAGGGATTCTGGACAGGTAATCGGGGTGATCGGTTCTTGACGCATGATGACGTCGATCTGATCTGCGGTCGCTCGCGCCTCCGCTTGGATGAAATATTCATTCCCTGAGGGCAGGATCAAAAGGCCGCGATCCGCGCCTGCGTTCTCGATCAAGGTCTTCATCAGCCGCTCGATCAATCTAGGCAACTCGATCTCACTGGACAAAGCCTGACAGGCTACTACGACACTCGCAGCATCCAGATGTTGAACCGGTGAGCCAACGGCATCACGTTGCCCTTCCGGAGCTGCCAGGTGCGGATAAAGCCGATCGAGCTGCGCCGCCTTGCCGTGTGCGCCCCAGCGGAGATAGCAGCGCTGGGCCTTGCGCAGATGGGCATTGGCGGATGTCTCGGAGCCGCGCGCGTTGTAAAATCTGGCCGCCAACTCACAGGCCAAGCCCTCGTTCTGCACGAAACCTTGGTCGCGAGCCGAGCAAATAGCCTGCTCATAAAGCTGCATGGCCGCGGCGTCCCGTCCTTCAACACGGGCGATCTCCGCAGCCAGCAGGGCATGCTTGTCATCGAAAGTCGGTGGATAATTTTCTGTCCACTCGCTCAGTTGCTCCAGATGCAGCGCCAAGACATTATGCCATCCTCGCTTCTCGCCGGCGGAGGCGTTCTCATAGAGTGCGGACATCGTCAGCGCGGTGTAGTAGAAATAGTCGAGACGCTGGAAATGAACGGGTGCTGCCCAAAGCAGTTCTTTCGCCTTCTCGGCTGACGTGAGCGCCTCGACGTAGTCGCCCGACAAGAACCGGGCTTGTAACTTGAGGATCCAGTATAGGCACGCCGCCGTGGCCGTGCCATCAGCAGTGATTTGCGCTTCGAAGTTCGCTCCGTCAAACTGCGCATCACTGAACGTGGAGAAGGTTAAGGTACGGCCTTGCATGGTCGCAATGAAGTGTTGCTGAGCCACGATTACGTTAGCGACGTCATGGAACCGAGCTTTCCGGACAAAGTCCAGGCCCATTTCCGCCTCGCGCCAGACCGCGTCGAGCGGATCGCTCCGCATCAGAGAGTTGGTGATCGACTTGTCCATGCAGTAGCAGGCGACGGTCAGATCACCGGTATCGCTTGCTATGCGAAAGGCCGTTCGCAGAAGATCTGTCGAGGTTGCGATCGGTTGTGTCCAGACGGCGACTACTCCTTTCGCATGGTAGGCCTTCCCGCGGTACGCGACGAAGCTGTGCTTATCGACAAGTTCGCAGGCGAGCTCGGTGAATCGATAACCTTCGCTGTAACGGCGAAATACTGGTCCGAGGATTTGGCCAAGATCGGCATAGCCATGGGCGGATGCGCCGCTTGTTCCGTGCTCCATGGTCACCTTCCCCATCCGGCACGCGAGCAAACACCACAAATGGAAGTCAGTATGATAAGCTGGGGAGAGGAGCACTGACAGCACGTCCATCGCGGCCAGCATTTCTGGATCTGTCATCATTGGCAGGTCAATCAAGCTTTCGATCGGGCGCCCGCCGAGGGTCTGCCAGACCATCTTGTATTCGGCCTGGACCTGCGCCAGTGTTGGATGCGCCGCGACGTCAATGCCGAACAGTCGCAGGCAGGAGAGTGCGCTGTCGACTGCTTGGGCGTTTTCCGATTTCAGAGTATAGAGCAGGACTTTCAGACGGTAGGTGATTGCAAGATCGACTTTGGACGCCGCGCGTTGCGACAAATCCACCAACAATTGCTCGGTTTCTTCGAAATCGCCGATCAAAAAATTGCACTCTGCACGTTCGAACCAGAGGCTGAACGTTAGCTCGTACTGGCTGTCCCAGCTTTTTTCGTCGAGCATGGCCAGTCCGGCCGCTAGATACACGCCAGCAGACGCATAGGCAGCCGACGCTTTGGCCTTTCTCCCGGCCCGCAGGTTGAGCGTCGCCAGCTGGGCTTTCTCCAGCGGGTCGGTCAGCAGTCCAGCGCCTCGATTGAGCTGACCGACGACATTGAAGAGATGCTCGGCAACCTGATCACCCGACATGTTCGCCAGCAGCGTGCGGCCGATGAGTAGGTGGGTGTCAACGCGGAGCTCGTCGGGAATGAGCGAATAAACCGCCTGTTGAATTCGATCATGCAGGAACCTGTATGCGCCGTCCAGCTGATCGATGAGACCAGTGTAGACGGCTTCCCGGAGCGTCGCGTGCATTGCTTCCTCTGGTCCATTTTGTACCAGAGTTAGGGTGGCTATGTGGGCGACGTGGCCTATACAGGCGAGTTGTTTCAGCACTTCCAGGGTGGGCGGAGAAAGCCGCTTCAGCTTTTCCACCATGAGATCCACCACATTGTCGGTATAGCCCTTCGCATGGATACGATCGAGTTCCCAACGCCAGACTTGCGCAACGGGGTCAAACACCAGCAAACCCTCGTCGGCCAACTCCATCAAGAATTGGATTGCAAAGAATGGATTTCCGCCAGTTTTTTCCTGAACGAGCTGCGACAAAGGCCACGCGCGCTCGATGTCACACTGCATCGCACTCGCGGTAAGCTGACCGACATCGTTGAGACCGAGGGAAGCCAACATTATCTCACCCACCCTCGCATTTGCCTTTTTGATTGCATCCAGCGTTCGAAAAAGCAGGTGAGCGGGACCGACCTCGTCATCCCGATAGGCGCCAACCAGTAGAAGGTGCCGCACTTCCGGGTGCGTGATTAAATGCTCGATGAGGTCGAGCGTGGCCGTATCCAGCCACTGCAGATCATCGAGGAACAAGACGAGCGGATGATCCGGCTTGGCGAACGCACCAAGGAAGCGGCGGAACACCAACTTAAATAGATTCTGCGCTTCTTGGGGTGGCAGGTCGGAAACGGCCGGCTGTTTCCCGATGATGAACTCGACTTCGGGAACGAGGTTGACGATCAGCTGTCCGTGCGATCCAACCGCCTCAGTCAAGACACGCCGCCATTGGTCCACCTCCGCTTCGCTCTTGACGAGAATCTGCCGGACCAGAGTTTGGAAGGCCTGTGCGAGGGTTGAGTATGGGATATCCCGCTTGTATTGATCGAACTTGCCTGCTGCGAAAAGTCCGCGCGACGGGACAAGGACCTTATGCAATTCGCTTACCACGGAGGATTTGCCGACGCCGGAATAGCCGGATATCAGCACGAGTTCCGAGATGCCTTCGGCCAAGACGCGATCAAAGGACGCAAGCAGAGAGTCGATCTCACGTTCCCGCCCATAGAGCTGTTCCGGGATCATCAACTGGCCCGATGTGTCATGCGCCGCCAGCGGGAAGGGTTCAATGCGACCATGCAGCTGCCATTCCATCAGACAGCGGCGCAGGTCAGCCTCGACGCCCCCGGCGGTCTGATAGCGTTCCTCCGCGGTCTTCAGGAGAAGCTTCATCACGATTGACGACAGCACCTGCGGAATTTGGCTTACCCTCTCGCTGGGCGAGTCGGCGAGCCTCGCAATATGGCAGTGAACCCACTCCATCGGATCTGAAGCGGTGAACGGCAGCCGGCTGGTCAAGATTTCGTACAGCGTGATACCCAGAGAATAGAGATCACTCCGAGAGTCGATAGAACGGTTCATCCGTCCGGTCTGTTCGGGAGCCATGTACGGGAGTGATCCGGCGATAAATTCGGGCGCTTCAGGCGACTGACGCTGGCGGGGGAGCCGGGATGCGACCCCAAAGCCGGTAAGCCACACGTGACCGAAGTCGTCGACAAGCGCGTTCGCCGGGTTGATGTCCTTGTGGATGAGGCCTTGCCGGTGGACTTGGCCAAGCGCCGCTGTCATACCGATGGCTATGCGCAGGAAGCGGGGCAGATCGATCGGGTGTCCCTTGTGCTGCTCTATTGCCCGATCCAAGGGTTCACCGCCTGGATCCTGAAGAATGAGAAGCATTCGCCCTTGGTGACGAGTCATCGCGAGGGGCCGAGCCGCCCACGCTGGATCAAGCTCGCTCGCCAACGAGTATTCGTGCTCGAGCCGCCGGAGACTGTGAAGCGACGGCTGCTCAGCAGCGACCGCCACCGCTAAGATCGGTACCTGGTTGCCGCGCTCTATGCCGCGGTAGAGCGTGAACTCCGCCCCTTCGCGAAGCGGCTCCAATGCGTACTCCGAATCCTCAGCCATTGAGATTCTTGTTGCTCGGAGATTGAGCTCTTGCTCGGAAAGAGAAATTGGCCCGCGAAAATCCGCAAATCAAGTGGAACTCTGCTGTCAACCTAGCGGCTCAACCTTGAATGGCTTCCTTCAAGCACGAGCCGCGATCCGGTCTTGACCCTTTCAGCACGCGATGACCTCCTTGGAAGTGGGCTTTCCCTCGATCGAAGAACCTGATGTCTGCGATCCCCGCGAAGTTAGCGTGGCCAGGCACACTAATCTAATCACGCAGATGTGAAGAGCTGTCCAAAGGTATTGGAGACACCTAGGTACAATCGATCGACCGTGGCGCCGCTCTCATAATGACACCGCGCGCCCAAAGGCATGCGGTCGTCGACCAGATGGGAGAACCGCAATGAGGAACATATCCAAATTGCTTGGCCCAGCAAACCCTATCGGTCACCCTCAGCACTTTCGCAGCTTGCGCCCAGCCATATGAAGCGTGCGATCAAACGACGATGTTTACGCCGGACCGCTGGTCCGGGTTTCCGCGAGGAGAACCAAATGGCTGAAGGTCATACGAAATTAAACGGGCCGGATCTGGCCCAGGGCGTTGCATCTTCCGACCTTCCCGATGGCGGAAAGTTGGTTGGTCATTGCAGGGGTGAACAGGTGCTTCTGGTGCGACGTGAAGCCGAGGTCTTCGCCATCGGGGCGACCTGCACACATTACGGCGGGCCGCTCGTCGACGGTCTGGTGGTGGAAGATACCGTTCGGTGTCCCTGGCATCACGCGTGCTTCGATTTGCACACAGGCGAGGCCTTGCGCGCCCCCGCTTTCAATCCACTCGTTTGCTGGTCTGTGGAACAGCGTGATGATCGGATATTCGTGGGAGAGAAGCGAAAGCGCGCCGTACTGAAGCAACGCGACGAAGGCTCCGGTCAGGTCCCAGAGAAAATCGTCATAGTCGGCGGCGGCGCGGCCGGTTTCGCAGCCGTCGAAAAACTGAGGCATGAACACTATCAACGCAGCATCGTCATGCTCAGCAATGACGAAGCGCCGCCGGTTGATCGGCCTAGTCTTTCCAAGGACTACCTCGCCGGCAAAGCGCCTGAGGGTTCAATTCCGCTTCGCGGCGAAAACTTTTATTCCAACAACGATATCGACCTGCGTCTCAATGTGAACGTTGCGAGCATCGATGCACTTTCCGGCGAGGTCGTACTCGCGGACGGCGCGCGGATCCCCTACGACAGGCTGCTCCTTGCAACCGGATCCGAACCAGTGCGCCTCACCATTCCCGGTGCCGACCAACCACACGTTCACAGTCTGCGCTCGTTCGCAGATTGCAAGGCGATCATCGAGCGCGCCGCGACTGGGCGCCGCGCCGTCGTCCTCGGTGCCAGTTTCATTGGACTGGAAGTTGCCGCGGCCCTGCGCTCGCGCGATATCGAAGTCCATGTCGTGGCGCCGGATAAACGGCCCATGGAGCGGGTCCTGGGTCCGCAAATGGGCGACTTCATACGCGCACTCCATGAGGAGAATGGCGTTGTATTTCATCTTGAGGACACCGCGAGCAGCATTGATAACAGCGAGGTGAAGCTCAGCAGTGGCAATACGTTGACGGCGGACTTCGTCGTGGCCGGCATCGGTGTGCGACCGCGGATCAGGCTTGCCGAAAAGGCAGGGCTCATCGTTGACCGCGGTGTCGTCGTAAACGCCTTTCTGGAGACGAGCGCACCAGACATATTCGCGGCCGGCGACATAGCGCGATGGCCAGATCCTCACAGTGGCGAGAAAATTCGGGTCGAGCATTGGGTTGTCGCAGAGATGCAGGGGCAAACAGCGGCGCTGAATATGCTCGGCCGTCGCGAGAAATTCGTGGCTGTGCCGTTCTTTTGGAGCCAGCATTACGATGTTCCCATCAATTATGTCGGCCATGCCGAGCAATGGGACGAGATCGCGGTGGATGGAGACATTGGTGCCAAGGACTGCCTGGTGCGCTTTAAGCGCGCGGGGCGCACGTTAGCTGTCGCTTCGATTTTCCGCGACATCGAGAGCCTGAAGGCCGAGGTGGAAATGGAGCATCAGTTGACTGCTGTGAAATCGTAAGGGGCTTGTGAAGGTATGACCGTGAACGAAAGCGGGTTTGTCGCCCTACCCACCGCCCTCCAGTGCCGCAGCTCGTTTCGCTGATCTGGCGACTATATCTGGCGATGACTTCTTCGGGCGCTGGGCAGGTTGGGTCACAAAGCATCTCCTCAAGACCGCTGGTCATTCATGCAGTGGGTTGTTGCACAATTTAGTGCCATCCCGGTCTACGCCCTTCGATATCGGGATGACCACGCGGTACAGGGATGGTGGCTCGCTCCCGATCGTGAATCGCGCAGTTCAAGCCGACCCACTTAGACACCAAGGTATCGACGACACCTTCGTTCAATAGATTTGGCGTCACTGCGCGGGCTCTGATGATGGGGCATTTTTTGGAAAGGTTAGGCCATGCGCATGATCATCAAGACCGCCGCGATCGTCGGGGCATTTAACCTGGCTGCCGCCACTGCCGCCCTCGGCAGCGACGTGAAGCCGACCATCGTCTTGGTCCACGGAGCCTTTGCAGAGTCCGCCAGCTGGAACGGCGTGGTCGCGGATCTGACCCGGGACGGGTTCTCAGTGATCGCGGCGGCCAATCCCTTGCGAAGCGTCGGTGGCGACGCGGCCCATGTCGCAAGCGTCGTTAGTTCGGTGAAGGGGCCGGTTGTTCTCGTCGGCCATTCATATGCTGGGGCGGTGATCTCCGCCATGGCGGACCAGGAGGCCAATGTGAAGGCGCTCGTCTATGTCGCAGCCTTTGAGCCCGACGTGGGCGAGAGCAGCCTCGAACTGACCGGCAAATTTCCGGGAAGTACGCTCGGCCCCGCTCTTGCGGCCCCAGTCAATCTGCCAAACGGCGAGCAGGACCTGTACATTCAGCAGGACAAGTTTCCCGCTCAGTTCGCTGCGGACGTCCCAGAGGCCGACGCGCGACTGATGGCTGCGGCGCAGCGCCCTGTGAACCAGGCCGCCCTGGCCGACCGGGCGGTTCGGGCGGCTTGGAAAACCATTCCGTCCTGGTCAATTTACGGCGCCGCAGACCGCAACATCCCGCCGGCTGCGATGGCCTTTATGGCCGACCGCGCCCATGCGCGGAAGACCGTGGTCGTCCCAGGGGCTTCGCATTTGGTAATGGTCTCCCACCCGCAGGAGGTGGCCGCGCTGATCGAGGACGCGGCGAACGCAAAATAGCGATGCGCCGCGAGGCGCGGCGCAAGCGGGATCGAAGGTTCTATTCTGCTGGATTTCAACACTGACTGGCAGCGCCAACGGTGGCTGTGCTGACGGCGACGGTGCTTGAGTGGGTCCGGGGCGGGGTGCCTTCGATCTCGTATGGTCTGGCGAATCTGTGAATGAAAAGACGGATGCCGCACGAAGTAGTTGACCGCCTCGAACTCTCCACCACTGCGACTACGCCGGTCCACAAAACGGCGAATTGCAGGCCGTCGCAGGCGTAGAAAACGGCATCTCGCTCCCAAACGGGGGTACAACATCCAGGGTCTATGTTCAGTTCACCTTAGCGAACGATCTTCGGACTGCTCTTGTTTGACCCCTACTATGCCGCTGCACTAGGCCGTAGATTCATAAGCACGCAGCCACAGGCGCGTTGAGGCGAGCTGGACCATAGCGAGGAAGTTGGCGGCGAGCTTGTCGTAGCGGTGGCGATGCGGCGGAAGTGTTTCAGCTTGGAGAAGAAGCGCTCGATCAGATTACGCTCGCGGTAGAGCCGTTTGCTGAAGCACGGCTTCCAGCGCCGATTGCTTTTAGGTGGGATGTTGGGCGTTGCACCCTGCTCCTCGATCAAGGAGCGGATGCGATCCGCATCGTAGGCCTTGTCGCCCAGCACGATGGTGCGGGGGCTGAGGTGGTTGAGCAGTTGATCTGCGATCTGACTGTCATGCGCCTGTCCGGCGGTCAGGCCGAGCCGGATGGGAAGCCCTTGCGCATCGACAACGACGTGGATTTTCGTCGTGAGCCCGCCGCGCGATCGACCGAGACAGTGATCTGGCCCCCCTTTTTTGCCGTCGCGGCCTGCTGGTGGGCGCGAACGGAGGTGCTGTCGATCATCTGGATGTCACCGTCGTGCGCGGAGGTGATGGCGCCCATCAGCCGGTCCCACACGCCCGCCTTCCGCCATCGCACGAAGCGGTTATAGCAGGTGGTTCGTGGGCCGTAGCGCTCGGGCAGATCGCGCCACGGCGCACCGGAGCGCAGAACCCAGAAGATGCCATTCATTACACGTCGGTCGTCTACACGCGGCACACCACGCGGTTTGTTGGGGAGAAGCGGCTTGATCACGCGCCATTCGAAGTCGCTAAGGTCATATCGGCTCATGATGATTCTGAATCAGAACCTGGCGTGATATGAAAGCGTCAAGTTGAAAGAATGATCCATTGCCGAGGAAGGCATAGCTATAAGGCCGGTAGATGAGTTCCGTTGAAGCCGACGAGTGGGACGCCGTTCACACTGTTCATGACTTCTATGGTCGACCCTTGAAGGGGACCGCCGACTATAAAGGGTTCCCGCATGCCTATATGCGCGAATGGGATATAGATCAGGATGACTGGGCGGATACGCTCCTATTAAGCCCGATCAGTGACGAACAAATGTCTGCCGTCAAAGAGCAATGGCATCTCTGGTTGCGGTGGCGATCGGCGCAGGACGATGGCACTCTGCAGCCAGAAGACCATCACCCGACTCTCGCAAAGGACAGGAAGCGCTACGAACAGCTAGCCACAGTCGTCGAGGCCGCCCTGAAGGTTGACGACGCGAAATCGATCAGGGTGAAGGCGGACTTCCGTGGCGACATCCTGTCTATGGGGAAAACGGCCGTTCGATGGACTGAGCCCGACGATGGCGGCACTCCACCCATCTCGGCCATTCCGCATTTATGAGTTCACGACCTAGTGCCGAGCACTCTGTCCCCCCTCAACGGGCACAACGAAATGGAAGATGGCTCCTCGAGTTAGGTCCGTCGTTGCCCACAGTTTGCCACCATGTGCCTCAATAATTGAGCGGCAGATCGAGAGACCCATGCCCAGTCCCTCAGCCTTGGTAGTGTAGAGCGCTCCAAAGATGCGTTCGATGTCTACTGGATCGATCCCCGGTCCGGAATCCTGCACGGATACATGGACTTCGCCGGAATCCAACATGGCTGAACTCACTTGAATTTCCCCTGACCTGTCGTTGCTGCCTTTGATCGCGTCAAGAGCGTTAACAATGAGGTTGAGAACGACCTGCTGCAACTGAACGCGATCGCCTTGAATTTGGGGGAGATCCACGCTGAGTTGCGTTTGTAGCGACACGCCGCTTTTAATAGCTTCGCCGTGAGTCAGGCCGATAGTCTCGAGGATGACTTCGTTTATGGCCAACCCGGACTTTCGTGGAGGGGTTTTTTTGATCAGTGTCCGGATTCGGCCAAAGACTTGCCCAGCGCGGGTGCCGTCCCGAACAACACGAGCGATCGCCTTTTGGGCTTCAGGTATGTTCGGCCCCTGGCTCAGCCACAACATCGCTGTTTCAGCGCTAACAACCACGCCGGAAAGAGGCTGGCTCAGTTCGTGGGCGATCGACGCCGCCAGATGTCCCATTGTCGTCACGCGGTTTGCGTGTGCCAGCGCCAACTCAGTTTCGTGATATCGACGCTCGCTTTCGCGAGCCAGTTCCTCGGCTCGTTGTCGGTCCGTAAGATCTACGACGAATGCAACGCCCTCCGTTGGCCGCCCGTCAAAGATCGCCGCACCGATCAGAACAGGAACGCGGCTGCCGTCTTTTTTGACGTACTCTCCCTCGAATGGTGTCGCGACGCCAGTCGCGCGAATTTCGTTCATGATACGATCGTCTTCCGGATCCCACTCATCGGGCATCATGTTCTTCCAGCGCAGAGCGCCGGACACAAGGTCCTCTCTCTGGTATCCAACAATCCGCAGAAACGCATCATTCGCGTCCGCGATCCGGCCATCCAGATACCAAGTGAATATCCCAATGATATTGGCATTGAATAGGCGCTGAACACGTGCCTCGCGTTCTTGAAGATCGCTATAAAGACGCGTGTTCTCCAATGAAATCGCCGCCTGCGTCCCCAGAAGCTCCAGGAGCGTTGCACGATCGGGTGTGAAGACGTGAGACGCCAGGGTATTCTCCAAGTAAAGCAATCCGCCTAAAATCCCCTGACGAACCAGCGGCAGACAAAGGACCGATCGCGGTCTCCGAAGATTCATATATGGATCATCGGAAAAGAGGTGTTGCTTGGGACCGTCATCAAGGATCACTGTTTCCTGCGTTCTCATGACGTAGCGGATGATGGTTTCGGGAGCCACCGGTCCCGTGGAATGACCATAGTGCAGGACGATGCCGTCGCCGTCTGTTCGAGCTTCGGCTTCGATGCTGTAGTCATTCTGACGGGGCAGGATCAGCAATCCTCGATCGGCGCCCGCGCTCTGCAAGGCGATCGTCATCAGCCGCTCGACCAAGCGTGGCAACAGAATTTCGCTCGACAGAGCCTGAGATGCCTTCAGGACGGCGGCGACATCGAGGTGTTGAGCCGGTGTCGGTTCCTCTCTCGTACTGAGATGTGGATCGGCGATAGCCAATGTCGGATAGTCCGCCTCCAACTGCCTCACCTTGCCCAATGCGCCCCAGCGCAAATAGCCGTCGCGTGCTCTTGCAAGATATATTTCGGAGAAGTCCTCGAAGCCGCGGGCGGCATAGAAGCGCGCGGCCGTTTCATAGGCGAGCGCTTCATTGTGGATAAAGCCGTTTGCACGGGCAGAGCGAATAGCCTGTTCGTACAAACGCTCTGCCTCGAGATCGCGGCCTTCCAGCCGTGCAAGCTCCGCACCGACTAGCGCTGCCCGGTTCTCGAAATTCTCCGGACAATTCTCCGCCCATACCTCGAGCTGTTTCAGATGCGCCGCCAACGTGTCCAAACTCTCCTTCTCTAGGGCAGCCGCTTTTGCGAAAGCCTTGGTGGAGAATGCGGAGGAGCGGGACTTGGGATCGGCAGATTTTGCAACGATGAAATCGCGAAAAGCGGCAAGAGAAAGCGCAGCATAGAAATGATATTCTGCAATTTCAAACATAGCGGCGGACGTCCAAAGTAATTTGTGCGCTCTTGCCCCGGCGTCTAACGCTGAAGAATATTCTCCTGCAAAAAAACGCGTCTGAAGTTTTCGTATCCAGTACCAACATTCGGGTTGCTTTGTTGCTGGGTTGGCCGCGTAGCCCTGTTCTAGCTCAATCTCGCTCACCTTCCCGTCGTCGAAACAGCCAAATTTGTACGTCAGCCCCCGCAAACTTCGGATAACACCGAGCTGCGTCTTCATGATATCAATTATGTGGCTGTATCGCGCGCGTTCGGCGAGCTCCAGCCCGTGCTCAGCTTGGCGCTCGGCCTCTTCAAGCGGATCGCCTGCCGCTAAGAAATTCGTATTGAGGTTGTCGAAGCTATACACGGTAAAGGTCAGATCGCCGACCTTTGTCGCCGTTTCGAATGCTCGCCAAATAAGCGCTCGACTGGCGCGCACATGTTCGGTCCACGTCAATGAAAATTGCGCAAACCAGAGATAGGTCCGAGCTCGGAATCGCTCGAGGCCACGCGTGTCTACCAATTCATAGCCGAGCTGACCGAAACGAAATCCTGCTTTGTAGTCGTTGAACTGCGGCCCCGCTATTTTGCTGAAAAAGACATAAGCGACACATGAGCCGTCGCCGTGTCCTCGCTCCAGACTCAGATTAATCGCGCGGCAGATAGCCAGCGACAGAAGATTTGCATCCGTGAAAAGCGCCGACGGGAAGATTCTGGTGAGCACGTCCAGAGTGGCGAGAGACACAGCGTCATTCATTAAAGGCAGATCGACGAGATCCTCTATCGACCGATCGCCGATTTTCTTCCAGATCTTCTCGTATTCGCGCTTCACTTGGGCTTGTGTTGGATGCGGCGACCAGTTCACTCCCAAGTGACGCAAATACCCGATACAGATGCCAACCGCTTTGTCGCATTGATCAAGGATCGTGTACAAATCAATGTGCAAGCACGCGACAGTCGCCCGCTCGAGAGTATTTGCTGCTCGGGAAGAAAGCATATTCAAACGTTCGTCGGCGGCTCCCCTCTCACCGACGAGGAACTCGCATTCAGCCTGATAGAACTCGAGGGCAAACGCGAGTTCATGGCGACCCACCCAAGCGTCGGCTGCCAAAAGTGATGTGCCAGCCGTGAAATACTTGAGTGCGGGAAGATAGGCCGTCGACGCCAGGGCCCGCTTGCCTGCCATCAGATTGAACTCGGCCAGTCGTTCCCGCTCTTCCTCTGAGAAAATCAATGCTGTGCCGCGGTTGAGCTGATTGACGATGTCGAAGATCGTCTCCTCTCGCTGCGTGGACGGCGTATGCAAGACTAACAGTCTACCGATGTGAAGGTGCGTCTCAGCCCGTCGTTCCTGCGGAATCAGCGAATAGGCAGCTTCCTGCACCCGGTCGTGAATGAATCTATATGAGTCGTCGCTCCGCTCGATGAACTCGCGTCGCGCAGCCTCCCAGAGGGCCGTGTGGACATGGTTCTCCGGGATTGCGAGCACCCTCGAAAGCATCGCGGTGGTGGCAGTGGTCCCGAGACAGGCGAGTTGCTGCAGTGCGGCTTGCGTATCTGTTGGCAACTGCCCGAGCTTGCCGACCATCAGTTCGACCACGTTCTCAGTGTATTCCTTGCTACGAATGCGGTCGGGGTCCCAGGACCACCTGCCTCTGGTTCGATCGAATGTGACGAAGCCTTCATCGGCAAGCGCGGATAGGAACTGCTTGACGAAGAAGGGATTACCAGCGGTTTTTTCATGAAGAATCCGAGCTAGAGGGACGGCGCGCGCCCGCACGCAACGCAACGCATCCACGACAAACTCTTCAAGATATTTTCGGCTAAGCGGCGTCAGCCTGATCTCTTCGATCTTCACGCCCGCGCCTCGAATTGCCTCCAACTTGCGTACGAGCGGGTGCGTCGGGTCAATTTCGGCGTCTCGAAAGGCGCCGATCACGAGCAGGTGGCGCAGCTCGGAGCGGGTCATCAGATCTTCGAGGAGGTCGAGCGACGCCGCATCGACCCAATGCAGGTCATCGAGGAACAGTGTCAGCGGATGTTCTGCCGTGGCGAATACGCCGACGAAACGCCGAAGGGCGATCTGAAATGCCTGCTGGGCCTGCTCCAGCGGGAGATCAGGAGCGGGTTGTTGCTCGCCAATAATCAGCTTCAGCTCGGGCATGAGCTCGACTAGAAGCTGTCCCTGCGCCCCTACGGCCTCGCGCAATGCATTGCGCCAGCCTTCCAGTTCGGCGTCGCTCTCCCTTAAGAACCTGCGGATCAGCCGCTGGAATGCCTGTGCGACGGTTGCGTACGGAATATCGCGCTTTTCCTGTTCGAATTTGCCCGAAGCAAAAAGACCGCGAGACGGCACTAGGGACTTATGCATCTCGTTCACGACCGAGGATTTTCCAATTCCGGAATAACCGCAGATCATAATCAACTCGGGCGTGCCAGTCGTCGCGACACGACTATAGGCGTCCAGTAAGGACGCGATTTCTGGCCCTCTCCCGTAAAGCTTCTCTGGCATCAATAGTCGATCAGGCGTGTCGAGGTCGCCCGTGGGAAACGGTGCGATCCATCCCTCGCCTTGCCACTGCATCAGGCAGCGTCGGAGATCATGCTCAACGCCAGTGGCGGTCTGATAGCGCTCGTCGGCTGTCTTGGCGAGCAGCTTTGTGACTATATGGGAGATGGGGCCCGGGATGCTCGCTACTCGTTCGCTTGGCGGCACTGGAGTCCTAGCAATGTGGCAATGAATTAGTTCCATGGGGTCGGATGTGGTGAATGGCAACACGCCTGTCAGCATTTGGTAGAAGACGACTCCGAGCGCATAAAGATCACTACGCGAGTCGATCGAACGGTTCATTCGCCCGGTCTGCTCGGGCGCCATATAAGCGAGCGTCCCAGCGATGACCTCTGGTGGACCCAGTGCCTGACGCTCGCGCGGCAGTCGGGAAGCGAGGCCAAATCCAGTCAGACGCACTCGTCCGCTTGTCCCATCCACCAGAATGTGGGTCGGCTTCAGATCCTTATGGACGACCCCACGGTGATGGGCTTGGCTCAGAGCCGCGGCAGTGCCTATAGCCACCTGAAGGAACTGAGGTATGGACATCGGTGCGCCGATTTGCCGGTCGAGCGTTTCACCGCCGGGGTCCTCTAAAATCAGCATTGTTCGATCGCGGTCGCGAACGAGTTCTAGCGGCCGGGCTGCCCACGCACTCTCGAGGTGGTCCCTGAGTTCGAATTCATGCGAGAGTTGAGCGACGCTCGCCGGCCGTGGGAGCGCCGCTGTCAAACGTAGAGCAAGCACATTGCGTGGCGGCTCATTGTTGTAAGTCAGTAGTCCACGATATAGCGCGCGCTCGCCATCCTCCCATAGAACTTGACGACCGCCTTCGCGCGCGCCAAGCGAGATCTGCGGATCCATCCATCACGCTCCACAGTGTTTGCAAATTGGATCTTGCAGGGCCGTTTCACAAAGGAACTGTACTGACCGGCGCCGCTCCGCGCGGTGCCGGTATTCGCGCACGGCCAACCGGAGTTCAGATGAAAAAACTAGCCCTGTCCAAACGGCGGGTCAATTCTGAAACGAAAACGTTGACCGACATCAACTTCACGATCAGATGACCAACGTCGGTCGTATATTCCCGCATTCAGTGCGCTCGCGCAAAGAAATATGCTCTTTTTGTTTTTGTTGAGAGTGGCACGAGGAGGTGTTTCTCGTCCGGGTGGCATACAATCTAAAGTTGATTTTTAGATCTGGACAGGGGCTGTGATTTCCATCGGAGGCATTCGGTTTGGATGTTGGTTTGGAAATGATCGCAAAGATACGCCGGCTCTCGCTGGTTCAGGGCAACAGGCACCAGCCGCTGCCACAGTTGGCTGCATGGCGAGGGAGCTTGAGCGACTTCTGGCGACCAATGTAGCCAAGCCGTCGCGCGAGCGGCTCGCGCTGATCCGGATTTTTAAGCCTCGTGATCTTGGATAAGTGTCCGCATTCTGAGATCGTTGACAGCAGCCAAACCATGCCCGCCTCAGTTGCTAAAAAATGGGGTTTGGTCCAATCATTACTGTAGGCGGAAAATGCCCGGGTCCGCAGCGAGGAGCGGAGTTGGTGCTCAAAAAAAAGGGCAGCGGATCCAGCAGAGGGAAAGATGATGATCAAGAAGCTCGCGTTTGTAACCATCTTACTCGCGCTCGTTTTCGGCTTCGAAGGTGGCGCCTTCGCCAAGCCAACTTTCATAATGGTCACCCATTCGCCTGCCTCAGATACATATTGGGCGAGCGTTATCAAAGGTCTAGAGCAAGCAGGCGTCGACCTGGGCGTGAAGGTCCAGTATCGCGGCATCGAGAATAATCTGAACGATCCCAACCAGCAGCGCCGAAATCTTGAAGCTGCGATCGCCGCCAAACCTGACGGTGTTATTGTGTCCGATCCAACGCCCGCGTCGCTAAACGCGACGATCAAGAAGGCGGCGGACGCCGGAATTCCGGTGATTATCGTCAATCAAGGCGGCGATCAGGTTGCCAATGTCGGCGCCCTTGCGTTCGTTGGCGATGACCCTGGCAAACAGGGCGCGATGGGCGCTGCCCAATTCAATGCTCTCGGCTCGAAACACGCGCTGATCATCACTGCCCCCATCGGCGCACTGTCCTTTCTTGATGCGCGCACAAACGGGTTCAAGAAGGCGTTCGCGGGAACGTCAGCTTTGGCGGAGATCCCCATGACCGATTTCAACAATTCAAACCGGATCAAGACAATCACGGAGTCTCAACTGCAAAAGGACCCGTCGATAGACGCCGTCTTCTCCATCGGCGGCTGTTGCATTGCGGCAATGACCCAAGTCCGCGCCGACCTGGGGGACCGCGGCAAAGAGATGCACTGGGGCACGATCGATGTAACAGCCGCCGCCACGACGTCCCTCAAAGCGCGCGAACTTGATTTCGCCCTTGATGCCCAACAGTATGCCCAGGGTTACTATCCAGTGGTAATGCTGGCATTGTACGTTCGCCAAGCCATCCAACCAGCGGAGCCGGTGCTCATTACCGGGCCCATTGTCATCACTCCGAACAACGTCAACAGATTTGCGGCTTCCAGTCGCTAAGTAGCGAACAGGATCTGGTTGGAGGCGCTGCATGTCAATGCATTCCAAAGTGGCATCAGGGGTAACATGAGTGCCAAAGGGGTCGTGTCGGTGCTTGCGCGCCCGGAATTGACCGCCGTCGTCGGGACGATCATCGTCTTTGTCTTCTTCGCTGTTTTCACGGGCCAGGCAGGGTTCCTCACCCTGCCGATGACGCGCAACTATCTTGAAGTCGGAGCGGAGATTGGCATTATCGCCGCGCCAGTCACACTATTGATGGTCGCGGGCGAGTTCGACCTTTCTGTTGGGTCGATGGTGGCGGCAAGCGAAGCGATCATGGGCTATCTGGCGGTTGACAGCGGTTGGCCGCTTCCAGCCGCACTAGCCGCCGCCCTCGTCGTGGCAACAGTCGTTGGAACCATCAACGGCTTCCTCGTCGTGAAGACCAAATTGCCCTCCTTTATCATAACTCTCGCAATGCTGTTCATCCTGCGCGGCGCTGCCCAAGGCGGCCTGCGCATGTTGGTCGGCACCAGCACCGTGGATGGCATCCGCGATGCCACGGTCGGGGATCCGTTGGCGGTTTTGTTTGCATCCTCAATCGGCCCCTTCTCGATTTCTCTCGTCTGGTGGATCCTTGTTACGATGCTGGCGGCATGGCTGCTCGAAAAGACCGCTTTCGGCAATTGGATTTACGCGACAGGTGGAGATCAGCGGGCCGCTGTCCGGTTAGGGATCCCGGTCAAAAAGGTCAAAATTCTGCTCTACATCGCTGTTGCGGTTTCGACAACCTTGGTGGCCGCGCTGGACATGTATGCCATAAACCAGAGCGACGCCAACGCAGCGGTGGGACGCGAATTCGAGGTGGTAACGGCCGCGGTCATCGGGGGTGCGCTCCTGACCGGCGGTTATGGGTCGCCCATCGGTTCCCTCTTCGGGGCTCTTCTCTTCGGCATGGTCGACCAGGGCTTCTTCTTCACTCCGCTGCCTGACGTCTGGTTCATGACGTTTCTTGGTCTTATGCTTCTGGCAGCGGTGCTCATCAATAACTACGCGCGATTGCAGGCGATGAAACCAGGAGGGGGCGGCTCATAAACAATGAAGCGTACCTTGAGGCGGTCTGCGTCTCAAAATTTTACCAGAATGTTTCGGCGTTGGAGGACGTGAGTCTTTCCGTCAGGCCTGGCGAGGTGGTCTGCCTGCTCGGTGACAACGGAGCCGGCAAGTCCACGTTGATCCAGATTTTAAGTGGCGTGGAGAAGCCTGACAAGGGGATCGTGCGCGTTTCCGGGATCGATATGCGTTTAGGTTCGCCTACGGACGCACTAGACAGAGGCATCGCAACGGTTTTTCAGGACCTCGCCGTGGTGCCTATCATGCCCGTGTATCGCAATTTTTTTCTCGGCCGAGAGCCAAGAATTGGCTGGGGTCCGTTCCAGCGATTTGATTCCCGCAGAGCGATCGCGGCAACCGAGGACGCTCTGCGTGGTCTGGGCGTCAGTTCCGTCGCTGTGCGTAGACCGATCAACACGCTCTCCGGCGGTCAACGTCAATGCGTCGCGATAGCACGAGCCGTGCATTTTGGCGCTCGCATCCTCATTCTCGATGAACCTACTTCGGCCCTTGGCGTGAAGCAGACCGAAATTGTGCTCGGCTATGTACAGCGGGCGAAAGAAGCAGGGATCGGCGTGATCCTGGTCACGCACAACGCCCAGCA
>Ga0136846_1230358_pt1 | contig 19373 bp, 18 predicted proteins | sample HopSoiMetagenom2_FD_96841 | JGI IMG/M metagenome (GOLD analysis project Ga0136846, IMG submission 96841) | Grasslands soil microbial communities from Hopland, California, USA - 2 Assembly 2016 (version 4) | ecosystem: Environmental > Terrestrial > Soil > Grasslands | place: USA: Hopland...
CGCTGCCACGGTGTTGCGAAGCAGCGAGAGCTCGTCGGCTGTCGGTGCCGGCGTCACCTTCGGCTCCGTGACGTCGTATTCGAACCCAGTCGCGCCGCGCACCTCGTCCTCGGTGTGCGGCGGGTGCACGCTCTCCAACCGAAAGCGCCGCCGCTCGCGGTCCCAGGCGAAGAGCGCCTTGCCGGTGAGGAGCGCGACCGGGCCGCCGCGTCGAGCGATTTCGGGAGGACTCCAACCCGGGGCGGAGACGAACTCGACCTTCGGCACGAGGACGCGCGGCGAGTGCTCATCGCGGAAGAGGATCGTGCGGCAGGTGAAGTACATGAACGCCGAGCCGAACGAGCCGGGAAAGCGGCGGCCTTCGGCGCGCACGAGGTTGATGTTCGCGGCGCCGTCGATCTGCGCGCCGCCGAGGAAGAAGTAGTCGATGCGCCCCTGCCCCGCGAGGTCGAAGAGCTCGCGCGAGCCTTCGGTGAACGGATTGCCGGCACGCTTGTGAAGGCGCGTGACGCGGATCGGCTTGCCTTGCGCTCGCAGAAGCTCGCAAGCGGTGGCAGGGATCGGCGACGCGGCACCGACGGCAACATGGCGCGCGTCGGCGATGAGCCGCGCGATCACGCAGGCAAGGAGCTCTTCCGTCCTTGCCAAACGAATTCGTCCAAGTACTGCTGGAAGCCTTCGAGACTGCGCGCGCGCTTCGCGTACATCGCGAGATGGGCGTCGTCGATTGCATACATATCTGCGACGCCGAGCGGCGAGGCGCCTCGCGGCGCGACTGCAGTGCCGGTGATGTAGACCGATGAGATAACGCCCGGCGCGAGCAGCTCGTCCTCGAGCATGTCGCCGTCGCGCATCTCTTCCACAGTTACATACGTGTTCCGGGCAGCGTGCGCGAGGGTGGCGAGCTCGCGCCGCCGGCCGACCCACACGTTGCCCGCTTCGTCGGCCCAGCGCGCGTGGAAGAGCGCGATGTCGGGCACGATCGCAGCGACGAACAGGATCGGATCGTTCGCGCTGGAGAAAGGATTCTGCGCAACCTGCCAGTCGGCGTGACCCGCGACGAGATCGGAGCCGAGCACGCCGCGCAACGGCATGAACGGCACGCCTTTCTCGGTCGCCTGCAGCGCCGTATGCACCGCCGGGCAGGTGTAGTCGACCACCTTGATCGCGCCGCGCTCCGCGGCTTCGCTGAAACGCGGCGCGAGCCCGGCTTCGCCGAGCGACACGGCGCTCGAATGCACTTCCGCCACGCAGCCGGCGCCGATGAGGAGGTCTGCCGATAGGCCGAGCACGGGCACGCCCAGTAATTTCAACCCGCGCGCGTTGCGGCGGATGAGCGCGTGCACCGTCGCCATCGACGGCAACGAGTAATCCGGCGGCAGCGCGACGAGCGCGCCGTCCGGGATCTGGCCCGCTAGATCTTCAGGCCGTGCCGCCAACCGTCAGTCCGTCGATCTTGAGCGTGGGCTGGCCGACGCCGACCGGAACGCTCTGCCCTTCCTTGCCGCAGGTGCCGATGCCGGTGTCGAGCGCGAGATCGTTGCCGATCATGCTGACCCGCGTGAGCGCGTCGGGGCCGTTACCGATCAAGGTGGCGCCCTTCACCGGGTGCGTCACTTTGCCGTCCTCGATCATGTACGCCTCGGCGGCGGAAAAGACGAACTTGCCGTTCGTGATGTCCACTTGGCCGCCGCCGAAGTTGGTCGCGTAGAGCCCCTTCTTCACGCTGCGGATGATGTCGTTCGGATCGTGCGGGCCGGCGAGCATGTACGTGTTGGTCATGCGCGGCATCGTAAGGTGCGCGAACGATTCGCGCCGTGCATTGCCGGTGAGCGGCATCTTCATGAGCCGCGCGTTCAGGCTGTCCTGCAGGTAGCCGCGCAGCACGCCGTCCTCGATGAGCACATTGCGTTGGCTCGGCGTGCCTTCGTCGTCGACGGTGAGCGAGCCGCGCCGGCCCGGCATCGTGCCGTCGTCGACTACGGTCACGCCCGGCGAGGCGACGCGCTGGCCGAGGCGCCCCGAGAAGGCGGAGCTGCCTTTACGGTTGAAGTCGCCTTCGAGCCCGTGGCCGACCGCTTCGTGCAGCAATACCCCCGGCCATCCGGGGCCGAGGACGACCGTCATGGTCCCCGCGGGCGCCGGACGCGCATCCAAGTTGGTCAGTGCCTGCGATACGGCCTGCTTCGCGTACGAGTCGAGCACATCGTCCGTGAAGTGCGAGAAGTCGGTGCGTCCGCCGCCGCCGCCCGAGCCGGTCTCGCGGCGGCCGTTCGATTCGGCGATCACCTGCACCGAGAGCCGCACGAGCGGCCGCACATCCGCGGCGAGCTGACCGTCGGCGCGCGCGATGAGCACCACCTCGTACTCGCCGCCCAGGCTCGCCATCACCTGATTGATGCGCGGGTCCAGCGCGCGGCATTTGCGCTCGATCTTTTCCAGCAGCGCGACCTTGGCTTCCGACGGCAGCGACGCGATGGGGTCGATGGCCGCGTAGAGCGGTTGCGGCAGCTTCCGAGAGCCGGCCTTCACCCTGCGCGCCTGGCCGGCCGATGCGATGGCGCGCGTGGCCTTCGCCGCATCTTCCAGCGCGTCGAAGCTGATTTCGTCGGAGTAGGCGAAGGCGGTCTTTTCGCCCGACACCGCGCGCACGCCTACGCCTTGCTCGATGTTGAAGCTGCCCGACTTGACGATGCCTTCCTCGAGGCTCCAGCCCTCCGAACGCGAGTACTGGAAATAGAGGTCGGCGTAGTCGACCTTGCGCGCCGAGAGCGTGCCGAAGATGCGCTCGAGCTTGCGGCTCTCGAGGTCGAAGGGCTCGAGGAGCGTGGTGGTAGCCGTTTCAAGGATCAATGCATTCTCCTGTTGGCGTGCGCGGGCAGTGACGATTGGACCTCGCGGATGCGCGCGAGATCCATGTCGGCGACAACGATGCCCTCGCCTTCTTCCTGCTTGGCGAGGATCTCGCCCCACGGATCGATGATCATCGTGTGGCCGTACGTGCGCCGGCCGCCGGCGTGCGTGCCGCCTTGGGCCGGGGCGACGACGTAAGCCTGATTCTCGATCGCGCGGGCGCGCAGCAAAGTTTCCCAGTGCGCGGCGCCGGTCGGAACGGTGAAAGCGGAAGGTACGAACAAGGCATCGAATTCGCCGAGCGAGCGATACAGCTCGGGATAGCGCACATCGTAGCAAACCGAAAGGGCGAGCCGGCCGAAGGGGCTTTCGATGGCGAGCGGCGCCGTGCCATGCTCCACCGTGCGTGTCTCGTCGTAGCGCTCGTTGCCGGCGGCGAAGCGGAAGAGGTGCATCTTGTCGTAGCGCGCGACGCGCCGGCCATCGTCATCGAACACCAGGCAGGCGCTGCGGATGCGCGCCGGGTCGGCGCATTCGATCGGCGCCGTGCCGCCGACGATCCAGACGCGATGCGTGCGCGCCGCGCGGGCGAGGAAATCCTGAATCGGGCCGGAGCCGTCGCGCTCGCGCAGCTTCACCTTGTCGCTTTCGTGACGTCCGATGATGTAGAAATTTTCGGGTAGCGCCGCCAAGCTCGCACCGTCTCGCGCGGCCTGCGCGATCAGCCTCTCGGCCGCCGCCAGATTACCCGCCACCTCCGGGCCCGAAACCATCTGGACGGCGGCGATGCGCGTCTTGCTCAAGGCGAGGCGATCGGGTTCGCCGGCACGACGGCGATCAAGCGCGCGACCTTCGGTTCGGCCCAGGCCCCACTTACTGCGAACTCGGCGGCGAACATCTGGCCGAGCGGGTTCTTCAGCACGTGCTGCGCCACCGCGGCGGCAACGCCCGCGACCGGGTTGACGATCGCGACGGCAGTGGCGGCCGATCCGCCCAGGCTCGGCACGACGCGCACGCGCAAGTCTTGCGTCTCGCGCGCTACATCGACTTTGCCCGACATCGCCACGTCCGCCGCGGGCCCGCGCATGCGGAATTCGCTGATGTCCATCACGCCGCGCTCGACGCTCGCATTGGCCTCGATGCGATCGAAACGGAATCCCTTCGAGAACACGTCGCGGAAGTCGAGCGCGATGCGCCGCGGCAGCGCCTGCAGGTTCATGAGCGAGATGAGCTTGCCGAGGCCCGGATCGATCTCGAGGAATTCACCCTCCTCGGCGCTCATCTTGAGCTCGCCGGCGAGGCTCGGATAGTCGAGCGCGGTGAGCTCGCCGTTCCAGCGCAGCGCTCCTTGCAGCTCCGCCTTGCCGCCCAGCACGGTCTTGGGATAGCCGACGCGCGTCATGAACTGGCCGACTTCGGCCACCTCGAGACGAAACTCGAGCTCGCTCATCGTGCGCACTCCGTCGCGCCAGCGGCCGGTGCCGAGGAAGGTGGCATCCGAGTTGAGGATCGCGAGGCGGTCGATGCGCCAGTCGGCGCCGCTCTTCTGCCCGACGAGCTCGACGCGGCCGAGCGGTTTGCCGCGCAAGGTAAAGCGCTCGGCGACGAAGTCCAGCCCGGGGAGGTCGGACGGCTTCGCGCTCGAAGCCGATTTCTCTTCGTCGAGCGAATCAGGGACGGTGAAATGCAAAAGGCGCGCGGTGAGCTTGCCGCCCGCTTGGCGGCGGTAAGTGAGCTGGCCGGCGAGCTCGTCGGCGTCCACGGTCGCCGCCCAGCCGGCCGCGTCCGCCGAGCCGCGCAGCGCCAGGTTGGTGACGCGCTTCCCGGAAACATCGAAGCGCGCGATGCGAAGGTCGATCGCCGCGGGCAGCCTTTCGCCGTCGTCGTCGCCGAGCGCCGCGCGCCACCGGTCCGCATCGAATGCGGTGAGCGCGCCGTAGATAAGCACGGTCCCTCGCTCCGGTACGCGCACGGCCTGCCCCGCCACCGGGCCGAACCAGATCGCGCCGCGTTGCAGCTGCATGGCATCGCCTTCGCGCCGGCGCACGAGGTCGATCGCGGCGGCGCGGCCCAGTGTCACGCCGATGCGCTGGCTCGCGCCAGCTTCAGAAGGCACGAACTCGACCCTCAGGGGCAGCGTCTCGGCGGCGGCTTTCTCGAAGGGCGGCGGCAGCTTGCTCGTCACACCCCTGAGCGAGCTGTCCACCACCACGCTCTGCACGCCGCCGCTGCGCAGCCTCACCGTCGCCGTATAAGCCGCGGTGCCGCTCAGCGAGCGGCGCAGGGGATGATCGAAGAGCGGTCCCAGCGCCGCCGGCTGGGCCTCGCCGCGAGCCTGGAAATCGAGCTGCCCGTTCGCGCGCGTGCTGCCACTCACCGCGACCGGACCGCCAAAAATGCGTGCCCGCACCTGCGGCACGGAAAGGCTCCCTTCGGTAAAGGCCACCGTCCCCGTTGCATCGTCGAGCGGCGGCAATTCCGGCGTGAGGGTGAGACGGTTGGCGGCAAACTCATATTCGCCGGCGACTTTCGTCGCCGCGAGGTCGGTGATCGGCAAATCGAGGCGCAGCTTGAGCTGTCCTTCGCCGTTGGCGTCGAGCGTGGCGGTCGAGCGGCCGGCCGAATTCTTGAGCGGCGACTCCTGAAGGAAGCGCAGGAATTCCGCCGTCGGCCCGCGCGCCTCGCCGGCGACGTGCACGCGCAGGGCTCGGTCGCGCAGATGCGCGATGGCGACCTTCACGCCGCCAAGCTTCGCACCGAGGATTGTCCCCGCATGCCCGGTGATGTCCATCCGGTCGCCCTCGAAGACGAGCTGCGCATCGATGTCGCGGATGCGCGGCCAGCCTTCGCCGTAGTCGAGCTCGCCGTGGTGCACGCGCGCCGCGACGCGGAAGAATCCATGCGCTCGATCGGCGAAGGGAAACTGGGCGAGATCGCCTTGCAGCCGGACCTCGACGTCGCTCGCCTGGCCGGCGACGATGCCCCGGGCGAGCCAGGCGCGGGTCTTCTCGCCCATCAGCGCCCCGAGCGGCAGGTAGTGCGCCAAGTTCTTCGCATCGGCCCGGTTGAAGGTGGCCGACACGTCGATGCGTCCCGGCCCGCTGCCTTCGCGGACGTAAGTGCCGAACACATTGCCGCTCAGGTCCGCGTTGGCGAGCGTAAGAGACGGGACTTCCACGCGCAGACGCTCGCCCTCGCGCCGCCATTCGAGCTCGCCGGTGAGCGTGTCGAACACCGTGCGCGGCTCCGGGAATACGCGCGGCAGCTGCACCTCCGCGGCGCGCGAATCGAGATGCACGCGGCCGCTCGAGTCCGTAGCCTCGAACGTGCCGGCGAGTCCGGCAAAGCCCGGCACCTTGTCTCGCGGGCTCAATCCCAGGTCCGAAAAGCGCGCCACCGCGCGATAGCGCTCGGGAGCGGCCATGGCGCCCTGCCATTCGAAGCGCGCATCGGTGAGCTGGCCGCGGGGCTCGAGCTCGAGCGCGAGGCGCCGCAGCGCGAGCGGCAGCGGCAGCGATTCGGCGACGTGGGCTAGTGGCGCGAGCTCCAGCGCGTTCGCCACGGCGACGCCGCCGTCGGCCTTCCAGGCGAGCTGGAAGTCGACCGGCTTGAGCGGCGTGCCGCCTTGCGGCGTGAGCTGGAGGTTGCGCACCTCAAGCTCGTAGCCGCCGTCCCTGCGGCGCGCGTGCACGCGCCCGCTAGTCGAGGCGACTTCGAGCGCCGGTAACTCCGCGGCGAGCGTCGCCGCGACGTCGTTCAGCGCGATATCGGCGCTTACCTCGCGCACGTCGCCGGCAGCGATGGTCGCCCAGGCACGAAGGGCACCGTTGCCGCGATGGATCTCGAACGGGTACTGGAGCCAGGGCCGCCAGGCAGCGGCGTCGGTGTAGCCGAGCTCGGCGTAGACCTTGCCGTTCCATCCGTCGAGCTGTGCCAGCGTGTCGCCGCTCAGCTCGGCGCTCAGCTTGAGGCTGGAGCCGAGCTCCCCCGGCAAGCGCGCGACGAGGCCCACGAGATGATCATGGCCGCGGTTCGTCACGCGAACGTCGATTGCGCTCAGGACCAAGGGGGGCGCGGCGCGCACCTCGTCGCGCCATTCGACCTGCGCGCTTCGCACGACGATCTCGCGCTGATCGAAAAGCCAGTCGCCGAAAGCGCCGGAGCCGCCGGAGACGGCGAGCTTGACGCCGCCGATGTAGTACGCGCCGGCCGCGTCGCGGCGCACGGTGAGCTTGGGGCCTTCGATGTGCAATGCGTGCAGGCGCAGGTCGCCGTGCGCGAGCGAGCGCCATGAGAGAATGTTTTCGACCGACGAGACTTGGAGCGCCTCGCGGCCTTCGGCGTCGTAGATGCGCACGTCGGAGAGGTTGAGTTGCGGCCGCAGGCCATTCCACTCCGCCTCGATGCGGCCGATCTTGACCGGCAGGCCCACCGTGCGCGAAACGCTATCGACGATCTGGGGCCGGTAGCGCTCCACCTGCGGCAGCACGCCATAGCGCAGGCCGAGCACGCCCGCCGCGAGGACGAAAAACGTTCCCCAGGCAGCCAACTCGAGCGTCCGCCACAGTCGCTTCATATTGGAGATGGATTCCCTACACGGCATTCTAATCCGCAATGTCGCAGCCAATTGATCCCGCTCGCGTTTCCCGCTTCGCCGCCCGTCGGCTGGCGGCGCGGCCCGAGCTCGCCGCCGAGCTCGCCGGCGCCGTCGCATTCACGCGTGGCGAAATGGACGAGGCCCTGCAGGTCCCCGCCGGCGAGGACGAGGCCGCCTTCAAGCGGCGGCTGCGGCAATTGCGCGAGCGCGTCGTGCTGCGTGAGATGGCGCGCGACCTCGCCGGAGCCGCGCCCCTGGAGGAAGTGTGCGCGGCGATGAGCGACCTTGCCGAGGCGGCAATCGGCGCTGCGCTCGCCTGGCTCCAGGTCCCCGACCTCATCGTGGTCGGGATGGGAAAGCTCGGTGGCCGGGAGCTCAACGTTTCTTCCGACGTCGACCTCGTCTTCCTCCATCCCGGGCTCGAGCGCGCAGCGGCGCTCGAGCGTCCCGCGCGCCAGCTGATCCAGCTTCTCTCGCAGACGACCGAGGATGGCTTCGTGTTCCGCGTCGACATGCGGCTTCGCCCCTATGGCGATGCCGGCCCTCTCGTGTGCAACTTCGACTTCCTCGAGAACTATTTCGTCGCGCAGGGGCGCACCTGGGAACGTTATGCGTGGCTAAAAGCGCGAGCTATCAGCGGATCGCAACATCGCGAGCTCGACGCCATCGTGCGCCCTTTCGTGTTTCGCAAATATCTCGACTACGCGAGTTTGAGCGCGATGCGCGAGCTGCATGCGGAAGTGCGGCGCGACGTCGCGCGGCGCGAGCTGGCCGAGCACGTGAAGCTCGGCCCGGGCGGCATTCGCGAGGTCGAGTTCGTCGCGCAGGCGTTGCAGCTGATCCGCGGCGGGCGCGACTCCGCCCTTACCGTGCGGCCTAAGCTGCCCGCGCTCGCCGCCTTGGCCGAGAAGAACTTGCTGCCGGCGGCGGCGGCCAAGGAGCTCTCAGAGGCTTACGTCTTCCTACGCCGGGTCGAGCATGGCCTGCAATACCTCGACGATGACCAGCGCCACGAGCTGCCCGACGACGCGGAGGACCGCGGCCGCCTCGCGCAGATGCTGCGCTTCGGCGGTTGGAGCGCCTTTTGCGCCGAGCTCGACCGGCATCGCGCGGCGGTAACGCGGCACTTCGGCAACATCTTCGCCGAGCGCGCGGCCGACGAGGACGCCTGGCCGGATCATCCGAGACTCGCCGCGCTGCGCGCGAGCCAGCGCTATGCGTCGCTGCCGGAGGATTCCCGCCGCCGCCTCGATCGCGTGGTGCCCGCCTTCGCCAAGGCGGCGAGCCGAACTGCCGATCCGGACGCCACGCTGGTGCGCGGCATCGCGCTGCTTGAAGCGATTGCGAGTCGCGCCGCCTACCTCGCACTGCTCGCCGAGCATCCGGAGGCGCTCGAGCGGGTCGCTCGCATCATCGGTGCCTCGAGCTGGGCGGCCGAGTTCATCACCCGCCATCCGCTGCTCCTCGATGAGCTGCTGGACGACCGCCTGCTCTATGCCCCGCCCGACTTGCAAGGCATGGCAACGACCCTACGAGCGAGGCTTGGCGAGAGTTCGGACGACGTGGAGCGGCGCATGAACCTCCTCCGCGAGGGGCACCAGGCGCAGGTATTCCGCCTCCTCGCCCAGGACCTCGCCGGGCTGCTGACCGTCGAGCGGCTCGCCGACCATCTCTCCGCCCTGGCCGACTTGATGCTCGAGCTTGCGATCGATTGCGCGTGGCGGGACCTGCCGCGCAAGCACCGCCCGGATGCGCCGCGCTTCGCCGTAATCGGCTATGGCAAGCTCGGCGGCAAGGAGCTCGGCTACGCATCCGATCTCGACATCATTTTCCTGTACGACGATCCTCATGAGCCGGCCGGCGAGATTTACGCGCGCCTTGCGCAGCGCCTCAACACCTGGCTCAGCAGCCGCACCACCTCCGGCATCCTGTTCGAGACGGATCTGGAGCTGCGCCCGAGCGGCGCGTCGGGGCTGCTCGTATCGAGCGTCGCCGCTTTCGAGGACTACCAGCGCAGCCATGCCTGGGTCTGGGAGCACCAGGCGCTGACGCGCGCCCGCTATTGCGCCGGCGACAAGGCGGTCGGGGAAGCTTTCGAGCGCATAAGGCACGAGATCCTGACCCGGCCGCGAGAGGCGGGCCGGCTGGCGAAGGAGATCGTCGAGATGCGCGAGAAGATCCACCGGGCGCATCCGAACCGCAGTGGCCTTTTCGACGTGAAGCACGACCGTGGCGGCATGATCGACATCGAATTTGCCGTGCAATACCTCGTGCTTGCGCACGCGGCGCGCCATCCCGAGCTGACGAAAAACCTCGGCAACATCGCCCTCCTTGGCATGGCCGCCACGCTGGGCCTTCTATCGCCGGACATCGCTGCCCGATGCCAGGAGGCCTACCGCACCTATCGCCGGCTGCAGCACGCTCTGCGGCTGAATGGGGCGGCCTATGCGCGGGTGCCCGCGCCCGAGGTCGAGGCGAATGTCGCCGCCGTGCGGGAACTGTGGCGCGTCATTGCGGACTGAACTGCTTCACCTCGGGCGTGTCGGTGTCGAGCTTGCCTTCCTGGATCTTGCGCCGTGAGACGGCGGCGAGCTCGTGATAGGTCTTCAGGTAGCGCTCGAGCAGCTCGTCCTCGATCTCCTCCAGGTCGAGCAGCACGTTGTGCGCGCCTTTCGTCGCGCGGATCAGCTCATCGAGCTTCAGCTGGATCGCCGCGGTATCGCGGTTCTGCGTGTTCTGGATGAGGAACACCATCAGGAAGGTGATGATGGTGGTGGAGGTGTTGATGACGAGCTGCCAGGTATCGCTGAACCCGAACAAAGGCCCCGTGACGGCCCACAGCAGGACCGCGCCCACTGCCAGCATGAAAGCGGCTGGGCGTCCGGACACCAGCGCGATGCGGCGGGCGATGTAAGAGAAGCGGAACGTGTTCATCGGCGTTTCCTTTTTTAAAGAGCGTCTCGCGGCTCGCGGCGCAACGGCCCGTCCACCTCGGAGGCGAAGCGCGCAAGCGCGTTGAGCAGCGTGTCGCGGTTGAGGCGGTAAAGGACGCGCTGTCCCTGGCGGGCGCCGGTGACGAGGCCGGCGCGCTCCAGCACAGCCAGGTGGCGGGACATCGCCGGGCGGCTCACCGCGAAGCGCTCCGCCAGGTCGGCGGTGGAGAGCGCGGTCTGCGACAGGAAGGCGATGACCCGCCGGCGCGGCAGCGAGGCGAGGGCAGCGAAGACGCGATCCATGATTAACAAAGATGTTAACACTATCGCGTATTGGGCCGGCTTGTGTTTAGAATCGCGCCACTTCCCGGAGAACTCTAACGATGGCTAAGGCAAATGCAGCGGCCAAGGGCGCGCCGCTTTCGATGGCGGACCGCGATGGCTCGATCTGGTACGACGGAAAACTGGTGCCATGGCGCGACGCAACGACCCACGTCCTCACGCACTCCCTGCATTACGGCCTGGCGGTGTTCGAGGGCGTGCGCGCCTACAAGACGTCGATCGGCACCGCAGTGTTCCGGCTGAAGGAGCACACCGAGCGCCTCTTCTCCTCGGCGCACATCTACATGATGAAGATCCCGTTCACGCGCGAGAAGCTAATGGAGGCGCAGCTCGAGGTGGTGCGCGCCAACGGCCACGAGGCGTGCTACATCCGGCCAATCGCCTTCTACGGCTCCGAGAAGATGGGCGTGTCGCCGATCGGCGCGCGCGTGCACGTCGCCATCGCCGCCTGGCCGTGGGGCGCCTATCTCGGCCCGGACGCACTGGAGAAGGGCATCCGCGTGAAGACGTCCTCCTACGCGCGGCATCACATCAACGTCACCATGGCGCGCGCCAAGATGTCCGGCACCTATCCCAATTCCGTGCTCGCCACGCTGGAGGCCACGCAGCACGGCTATGACGAAGGGCTGCTCCTCGACGTCGATGGCTTCGTCGCCGAAGGCGCGGGCGAAAACATCTTCATCGTCAAGGACGGCCGCATCTGGGAGCCGGAGCTCACCTCCGCGCTGACGGGCATCACCCGCTCTTCGGTCATCGACCTCGCCACCGACCTCGGCTACGAGGTGCGCGCCAAGCGCCTCACGCGCGACGACATCTACATAGCCGACGAGGCGTTCTTTACCGGCACCGCGGCCGAGGTGACGCCGATCCGCGAGCTCGACGGCCGCCAGATCGGCGCCGGCAAGGCGGGGCCGGTGACCAAAGCCATTCAGAAAGCGTTCTTCGACGTGGTCACCGGCAAGGACAAGAAGCGTCGCGCCTGGCTCACGCCGGTGAAAGGAAAGAAATGAGCCCCGATACGTCGAAGCAGGTCGAGGTGACGGAGAAGCAGCTGCCGCTGCATTGCCCGCTGCCCGGCTCGCCGCTCTGGTCGCGCCACCCGCGCGTGTTTCTCGACGTGGCGAAGGAAGGCGAGTCGCGCTGCCCGTACTGCGGCACGATGTACGTTTACAAGGGCGCGCCCGTTAAAGGACACTGAGGATCCGTGCAACGGATCCTGGTAATCGCACCGAATTGGATCGGCGATGCGCTCATGGCGCAGCCGCTTCTCGCTCGCCTGCGCGAGAAGCGTCCGGACATGAAGCTGGATGTGCTCGCGCCGGAATGGGTGGCGCCCGTCGCACGGCGCATGCCCGAAGTGGACGAAGTGATCCCCGTCCCCTTCCGCCACGGCTCGCTCCAGATCGGCAGCCGCTGGAAGCTCGGCCGCGCTCTGCGACGCCGATACGACGAGGCGATCGTGCTGCCGAACAGCTGGAAGGCGGCGATCGTGCCGTTCCTCGCCGACATCCCGGTGCGCAGCGGCTACGTCGGCGAATCGCGCTATGGGCTGCTGAACCGGCTCTATCGCAAGCCCGACCGCCGCATGCGCGAACACTATGCGCGCCTGGCCGAAGCGCCCGGCGACGAGCCGCGTCAACCGCTGCCGCAATCGTGCCTCGAAACGGATTCGGCCCAAGTGGCGGCGACCTGCCGCAAGTTCCAAGTACAGCCGCCGTACGCCGTGCTATGTCCCGGCGCGGAGTACGGTCCGGCCAAGCGCTGGCCCTATTTCGCCGACCTCGCGCGGCGGCTGCCGATTCCCGCCGTGCTGCTCGGCTCGCGCAACGACGCCTCCGCGGCGCAAGGCGTGGCGGGAAAAAACCTGGTGGGTCAGACGACGCTCGACGAGGCGATCGATCTCATCGCCGGCGCCCAGTACATCGTGACCAACGACTCGGGGTTGATGCATGTCGCCGCCGCGCTCGGACGGCCGCTCGTCGCGCTCTTCGGCTCATCGAGCCCGGAGAAGACGCCGCCGCAATCGAGCTCAGGTTCCACTGGAACGCGGGTGCTGTGGCTAAAGCCCGAGTGCAGCCCGTTCTTCCAGCGCGAATGCCCGCTCGGGCATTTTCGCTGCATGCGCGAAATCAGCGTGGACCACGTCATGGCGGAGGTGGCGAGGCTGTGAGCGGCAAAATTTTTCCCACCGCCCAAGACGCCGAGAACGCTTTTTATGAGGCGCTCGAGCGCTGCGACCTCGACGGCATGATGGCGGTTTGGGCCGAGGACGGTGACATCGTCTGCGTGCATCCCGGCGGAGCACGCCTCACCGGGCAAGACCAGGTGCGCGAGAGCTGGGCGCAGATCTTTTCCAGCGGCCCGCGCGCCCGCGTGCACATCACGAACCAGGTGGCGATCAGCGGCATGATGCTCGCGGTGCACAGCGTGCACGAGAACTTCACCATCGAGGGCGCCGGGCGGCGCGATGCGCCGCCTTTGCCGGTCGTCGCCACCAACGTTTATCTGCGCACCGCGGCCGGCTGGCGCATGATCGTGCATCATGCCTCGCCGGCGCCCGCGCAGGCGCAGACCGCCCCGCCGCCGCGCGAGACGACGCCCAAGACGCTGCATTGATCGGTCATCTGGAGACCATCCGGGCGGCAATATTTCCGCCGCCGCGCGTGTCCTTGCGCCGCGAGCGCTGGGAGACGCCCGACGGCGATTTCATCGACGTCGACTTCGCCGGCGACGCCGGTCGACAGCGCCTCGCGGTCCTCTTCCACGGCCTGGAAGGCTGCTCGGACAGCCATTACGCCCGGCTCCTGGCGCGCGCCCTGCCGCAGGCCGGATGGCAACTCGCGATTCCGCATTGGCGCGGCTGCTCGGGCGAGGCGAATCGCCTGCCGCGCGCCTATCATTCCGGCGATAGCGCGGAGGTCGACTGGATCGTGCGGAAATTTTCACGCCCCATCGATGCGATCGGCGTCTCGCTCGGCGGCAACGCGCTTTTGAAATGGCTGGGGGAGCGCGCGGGCGCCGCGACGGCGCACGTGCGCAAGGCAGCGGCCATCTCGGCGCCGCTCGATCTGGCTGCGGCAGGCCGCGCGCTAGACCGAGGCCTCAACCGCCTGATATACACGCGGATGTTCCTGTCGACGCTCAAGCCGAAGTCGCTGGCCAAGCTGCAAGCCTTCCCGGGACTCTTCGATGCCGAGCGCCTCTCTGGCTCGCGCACGTTCCGCGAGTTCGACGACGTCTTCACCGCGCCGTTGCATGGCTTCCGTGGGGTCGACCATTACTGGAGCTCGTCCTCGAGCGGCCCGTGGCTCGAGCACGTCGCCGTGCCGACGCTGGTCCTCAACGCACGCAACGACCCGTTCCTTCCGGAGCAGGACTTGGTTACGGCGACGCGAAAGACCGCGCCTTGCGTGTTGCTAGAATTTCCGCCCCGCGGAGGACACGTCGGCTTTCCCGGCGCTTGGCTCGCGGCGCGCCTCATCGAGTTCCTGCAAAAGTGAAACTACCTACCGAAATCTTCCGCACCTACGACATCCGCGGCGTGGTCCAGACGAGCCTCACGCCGGCCGTGACGCGCGAGATCGGCCGCGCCCTCGGCTCGCTCGGCATCGAGCGCAAGGCACCCAAGTTCGCCGTCTGCCGCGACGGCCGCCTGTCGGGCCCGCAGCTGGTGAGCGCCCTGACCGAAGGATTGCTCGCCGCCGGCGCCGACGTGATCGACATCGGCATGGGACCCACGCCGCTCGCCTACTTCGCGGCGTTTCACTTGAATTGCGGCAGCTGCGTAGCGGTGAGCGGCTCGCACAATCCGCCCGAGTACAACGGGCTCAAGATGGTAGTCGCCGGCGAGACCCTGTATGGCGACGACATCCAGTCGCTGCGCAAACGCATCGAGAAGGGTGAGCTCAAGGCGGGCAACGGCAAGCGCAGCGAAGCGAATGTGCTGGAGGCTTATATCCAGCGCATCGTGGGCGACGTGAAGCTCGCACGACCGATGCGCATCGCCATCGACTGCGGCAACGGCGTCGCCGGCATGCTCGCCCCGCAGCTCTATCGGCGGCTAGGATGCGAGGTGACCGAGCTCTACTGCGAGGTCGACGGCAATTTTCCCAACCACCATCCGGATCCGGCGCAGCCGGAGAATCTCGTCGAGCTGATCGATACGGTGAAGAAGGGACGCGAGGAGCTCGGCCTCGCCTTCGACGGCGACGGCGACCGCCTGGGCGTGGTGACGAAGGATGGCGAGAACATCTTCGCCGACCGGCAGCTGATGCTGCTCGCGAAGGACGTGCTGTCGCGCAACCCCGGCGCGGAAATCATCTACGACGTGAAGAGCACGCGGCTGCTCGCGCCGTATATCGAGCGCCATGGCGGAAAGCCGACCATCTGGAAGACCGGCCACTCGCTCATCAAGGCAAAGCTGAAGGAAACCGGCGCCCTCCTCGCCGGCGAGATGTCCGGACACACGTTCTTCAAGGAGCGCTGGTACGGCTTCGACGACGCGCTCTACGGCGGCGCCCGGCTACTGGAAGTGCTCTCGCGCGAGAAGGATCCGAGCGCGGTCCTAAAGGCGCTGCCGAACGCGCCGTCGACGCCGGAAATCCACTGGCAGCTTGCCGAGGGCGAGCCGCACGCCATGGTCGCCAAGCTGCAGGCGTCGAAGCCTTTCCCGGACGCCGAGCGGGTGCTCACGATCGACGGCGTTCGCGTCGAGTACAAGGATGGATTCGGCCTCGCCCGCGCATCGAACACGACGCCGGTGATCGTGATCCGCTTCGAGGCGGACAACGATGCCGCACTGGAACGCATCAAGAAGCAGTTCCGCAGCGCCTTACAGCCGCTCAAGCCCGATGCGCCTTTGCCTTACTAGCCTGCTTTTCGCTCTCTCGGTGAACGCCATGGCGGCCTGCCCTGCCCTCTTCGATCGCACGCTCGAGACGCTGGACGAGAAGGCTCGATCCCTGTGCGAGTACACGGGCAAGGTGGTGCTGGTCGTGAACACCGCGAGCGAGTGCGGCTACACGCCGCAATACGACGGCCTGGAAGCGCTCTACCGCAAATACGGTCAGCGCGGCCTCGTGGTGCTCGGCTTTCCGATGAACGATTTCGGCGCTCAGGAGCCTGGCTCCAACAAGGAGATCTCGACCTTCTGCGTGAACCAGTATGCGATCGATTTCCCGATGTTCGCGAAGACCGATCTCAACCGAAACCCCCTCTACGCGGATCTCATCAAGGCGAGCGGCGAGGCGCCGTCGTGGAACTTCCATAAGTACCTCGTCGATCGCAAAGGCGCGCGCGTCCAGAGCTTCGGCACGCGCGTCGAGCCGAACGACCCGAAGCTCGTCAACGCTATCGAACGTCTATTGGAGGAACGTCCGTGAAATTTCTGATCGCCGCAGTCTGCCTCGCGTTTGCTGCTACGGGCGCGCTGGCGCAGGACAAGAAGGAGGCAAGCGCCGCACAGAAAAAGCAGCAGGAACGCATGAAGATGTGCAACGAGAAAGCGGGCGACAAGAAGGGCGATGAGCGCCAGAAATACATGAGCTCCTGCCTGAAGGACGGCGGCGGCGAGCCGAGCGCGGCGCAAAAAGCCCAGCAGGACAAGATGAAGGCCTGCAACAAGCAGGCGTCCGACAAGAAGATGAAGGGCGACGAGCGTCAGAAATTCATGAGCTCGTGCCTGAAGGACGGCGGCGGCAGCGAGCCGACGGCGGCGCAGAAAAAGCAGCAGGAACGTATGAAGATGTGCAACGAGAAGGCCGGCGACAAGAAAGGCGATGAGCGCAAGAAGTTCATGAGCTCGTGCCTGAAGACCTGATTACTTCGGCGTAGCGGAGACGGCGTTCAGGGCATCGAGCGCCGTCTTGTCTCCTCTCCACACCGCTTCCAGCTCGGCCTCCATCGCATCGCGCACGCGGCGTCCTTCCGCCGCACGGCCCGCCAGGAAAGCGAAGAAGCTAGTCACGCCGACGGACTGACGCTGCGTCCAGACCGCGGCCCCGGCGGGCGGCAGCCCGCGGGCGACGACGCCCGAGTCGTCGTAATACGGTAGGGGCGCGACGCCAATCTCGAAGCGCGCCTTCTTCGCCAGCTCGCTGCTGCTCGCCGAGGACGAGGTCAGCACAGCGCATTCGCCGGCGGCAAAGCGTGCTTCCGCCTCGTTTGCGCGGCCCGAATAGCTGAAGTAGCCGGACTTCTCCCACGTGGCGAGCATCGAGGTCCAGCGCACGACGAGTTGCCGGCTGAATTCGCCGCCGCTGTTCTCCATCATCACCCACGCCGGCCAGGACGTCGTATAGGCGCACGCCTGCCCGGACTCCGACAGCCGGCCGAGGACCCCGGCCATGTCGTACCAAGTCTTGGGCGCCGACGTCAGGCGCGCGCGGCGAAAAGCGTCGCGGTTGTAGTAGAGCACCGGCCGCGCGGTATTGATCGGCAGGCCGAGGCGCACGAGAGCGCTGGTGCCGGTCGCCGGCAGCGGCGCGAGCTGCACCCGGAACTCGCGCTGGGCGGCGTTGTACTCGGCGGCGAGGCGCTGGAGCTGCACGGCCATCGCGCTATCGAGCGAATGCCAGAGCCGCACCTCTTCCGTCGCGAGCGCGAGCGGCGCGAAAGCTAGCAGCCCGACCAGCAATGTTGTTCTTGCCATCCTGCTTTTTCTCCCTGCTTTTTCTCCCTACGCGCGCGAGTATATAGTCGGCGGACGATGTCCCATCCTCATGAGCTGACCGCCCGCCAGATGAGCGCCGCCTTCGGGCGGCGCGAGCTCTCGCCCGTTGAGGTCGTGCGGGCGCTGCTCGCGCGCATAGAGGCATGGGAACCGCGCATCAACGCGATGTATCGCGTGAGCAGCGATCTCGCACTCGAGCAGGCCGAGGCGTCGGAGGCACGCTGGCGCTCCGCTCGACCGCTGTCTGCGCTCGACGGCGTGCCGGTCACCATCAAGGAGAACATCGCCACGCGCGGCGACCCGGCCCCCATCGGCACGCGCGCGAACGAGGATGCTCCGCCGCAGCCGGTCGACGCGCCGCCGGCGGCACGGATCCGCGAAGCGGGCTGCGTGATGCTCGGTAAGACCACCATGCCGGACTACGGCATGCTGTCCTCGGGGCTGTCCAGCTTGCATGGCATCACGCGTAATCCCTGGCGCCTCGATCGCAATACGTCGGGCTCGAGCTCGGGTGCGGCCGCCGCGGCGGTAGCCGGTTACGCGCCGCTCCACATCGGCACCGATATCGGCGGGTCGCTGCGGCTGCCCGCCGCGCATTGCGGCATCTTCGCGCTCAAGCCTTCGCTCGGCCGGGTGCCCATCGTGCCGCCCTATCTGGGACGCGTCGCCGGTCCGATGACGCGCACCGTGGAAGACGCCGCGCTCGCCATGAATGCGCTTTCGCGGCCCGACGCGCGCGACTTCATGTCGCTGCCGGCGCTCGAGATCGATTTCACTGCGCGCACGGCGCGGCGGCGCCTTCGCATCGGATTCCTCGCCGACATGGGCGTCGGCCTGGCGGTGGACCGTGCGGTGCGCGGCGCCGCCGAGGCGGCGGCGAAAGCGCTCGAGCAGGCGGGATGCGCGCTCGAGCCGGTGCGCTCGTTCATGACCGGCGAGATGCTCGACGGCGTGTGCCGTTTTTTCGAGGCGCGCTCGCACAACGACCTGGCTCAGCTGCCGCGCGAAAAGCGCGACAAGGTGCTGCCGTTCATCGTGGAGTGGTGCACCTGGCGCGCCGAGCGCTTCTCCGGCCGCGAGGTGATGCAGGCTTACAACCAGGTCATGGCGCTGCGCGAAGCCGCGGTCGCCGCCACGGCGCCTTACGACTTCATCCTCTCCCCGACTTCCCCCATCCTGCCCTACGCGGCCGAGCTGCCCGCGCCCGGCAACGATCCGCGCAACGCCTTGCCGCACATTGCGTTCACCGTGGCGTACAACATGTCGGAGCAGCCGGCGGCGTCGGTGAACTGGACCACCACCGAAGACGGACTGCCGGTCGGCATTCAGCTTGTCGGCCGCCGCTTCGACGACGCCGGCGTGCTCGAGCTCGCGCGCCTTGTCGAGGAGCTGCGCCCGGCGCAGCGGCCTTGGCCGCAATGACCCTCACGCGACGAAGCGACCGCCCAGCCATTCGCCGGCTTCACCGAGAAGGAAGGTGAGCAGGAGGAAGGCTGCCGCCAGCGCGATCGTCGTCGCGCCGCGCCGCCAGCCGCGCGTGCGCACGAAGTAGACGGGAAGCGCGATGATGGCCATGACGAGTACGCCGGCATTCATCAGGCGGCCGGCGGCGTAATCGTGCTCTGCCTTGTCGAGGTGGTACCACCAGAAAAGCACCACCAGCGACATAGCCGTCTCGACCAGGCCGTATGCGCTCAGCGTCTCGACGTGCCCGGTCGCCGCCATCTCGATGAGCGGACTGGCAAAGGAGAGGACGGCCAGCAATACCAGCGCGAGCGTTTTTGCCTTCATGCCGGCCGCATCATAATTTGGCGATGGACGATGCGCTCGACGAAGGCGAGATGAAGGTGCCCGGACTCGAGCTGCATGTGCTCGAGCAGTGCGCCTCGACCAACACGCTGCTTCTCGCCGGCGAGTTCGAGCCGCCGTGCCTGCTCGTCGCCGAGGAGCAGACCGCCGGACGAGGCCGCCGAGGCCG
>Ga0136846_1238889_pt1 | contig 19373 bp, 14 predicted proteins | sample HopSoiMetagenom2_FD_96841 | JGI IMG/M metagenome (GOLD analysis project Ga0136846, IMG submission 96841) | Grasslands soil microbial communities from Hopland, California, USA - 2 Assembly 2016 (version 4) | ecosystem: Environmental > Terrestrial > Soil > Grasslands | place: USA: Hopland...
AACGCCTTGCCGGACCATGAGGCAACGGCAAACGCGCCGCGGAAGGTACCCAAATCGGGGGGGCTCCAAGCCACGAGCCGAGCACTGTCCTATTCCGCGATGGCGAGGGTGACGAGCGCGGCGGCGTCGGGCAGGCGTTCGACCTGCGCGACGGCCTCGGCGAGACGATCGCGCGCGGCCTGGTTCAGGAAGCTGCTCGCGTTCTCGTCGAACTTGCCGCGGATTTCCGCGTAGGTCATCGGATTCTCGGACGAGCCGCGGTTGTACTCTTCGACCTCGCTGAACGTCCGGCCGTCGGTGAGCGTCAGGCGCACCGCGCCCTTGAACCGGCCCGGCCCGGGAAAATCAGGGTCCACGTAGTACCGCACGCGACGCGCGAGGGCGAGGATTCCGGGGTGCTGCAGGCTGGCTGGTGCGTACGCCTCCTTGCCGAGGCGCCCGGCGAACATGGCTTCGGCCAGGCTGTATTGGAGGCTCACACGTCCGTGCGAATCCGATGCCGGCGCGAACTTCTCATCCACCGGCTCGCAGACGATCGGCACGATGAATGCCGCGACGGGTACGTCGATGCGCTCGATCTCGGCGGGAGCAACCGCGTGTGCGGTCCTGAGGCGGAGCAGCGCGTCCAGGTACGGATGGATGACGTGCGCTGCCGGAAACGGCTTGAGCGACGAGTTCCGGCTGTCCCATCGCGCGCCGAGGTCGTTCGTGACGCGGCTCAAATCGCGCGCGATTCCCGGATCCTGCAGGTGCGAGGCAAACAGCCCGAAGCGCCCCTCGAGCACCTGCGAAGGTCCAGTCATGCCCTCGCGTGCCAGATACGCCGCCGTGATGCCGCTTTGCGCGGCCCAGCCGGGATGCAGGAATTTCGGATGCGTGCCGTCGACCCAGCATTCCAGAATGCCCGACGCGAAGCTGCCGCAGATGCCTGCGCCCTGCGCCATTTGCCGGGCGTCGAGCGCCAGCAGCCGGCCCGCGAGAAACGTGACGCCGAACGGCGCAAACAGTCCCGTGGGATGAAAGCCCCGCTTGTGGAACTGTCCCGGCGAGACGCTGCCGATCCGGCAGGAGATTTCGTTGCCCACGGCGATTGCCGCCACGAGATCCCGGCCGGACACGGGCGTCGTCTCCGACAACGCGAGCGCGGCGGCGACGGCCGGGCTGCTCATGTGGACGATCGATTCATTGTGCGTGTCGTCGTACTCGAGTGCCTGGGCGCACGCGCCGTTCGCACACGCGGCGGACGCGACGCCGACGCGTTCGCCACGGCCGACGATCGCGCATGCGCCCGGCGGAGACATCGCGACGGCTGCCGCCCGCGTCGCGCGCCCGAACGGTGTATCGGCGCCCGCCAGCGCGAGGCCGATCACATCGAGGATTCTCAGCCTGGTGGCATCGATCACGTCCTGCGGCAGATCGGAGAACGTCAGGCGGTGCGCCCAGGCGGCAAGCGTGGCGGTCAGCGGTTCGTGTGCGGTCATCGTATAAGATCGCCTCAAATGTCAGAGACACGCATTCTTGCATCGTACGTGACGGACACGCGGCTCGAGGACATCCCACAGGATGTCCGCCACGAAGCGAGGCGCGCGATCGTGAACTTCATGGGATGCGCCGTCGGCGGCAGCGCGCATCCGGCGGTGGATATCGCCATCAGGACGCTCGGTCCGTTTTCCGGTCCGCCGACCGCAACTGTCCTGGGCCGATCGGAACGTCTGGATCCGCTCCATGCGTCGTTGATGAACGGCATCAGCTCGCACGTGTACGACTACGACGACACGACGCCCAAGAACTACAGCCACCCGACCTCGCCGGTCGCGTCCGCGCTCTTCTCCTACGCGAGCGCCAACAGGGTGAGCGGCCGCGACTTCATGCTCGCGTTCATCCTCGGTTTCGAGGCCGAATCGCGCGTGGCGAACGCCGTCTATCCGGCTCACTACGATGCCGGGTGGCATATCACCGGGACATCGGGTGTGTTTGGCGCCGCGACGGCCGTCGGGCGGCTGCTCGGACTGTCGGTTCAACAGATGGTGTGGGCGATCGGCCTGGCCGCGACCCAGGCCGCGGGTCTTCGGGAGATGTTCGGATCGATGGCCAAGTCGTTCCACCCCGGCCGCTCGGCCCAGAACGGCTACGTCGCGGCGCTGCTCGCGAAGGAAGGATTCACGGCCGGCGAGCATGGCATCGAAGGGCCGCGCGGCTTCGCCGCGGTGCAGGCCGCCGCGTACGATCTGTCGAAGATCACGGCGCGGCTCGGCGTCGATTTCGACCTGCGCGCGAACACGTACAAGCCCTTTCCCTGCGGTATCGTGAATCATCCCACCATCGATGGCTGCATCCAACTGCACGACGAGCACCGGCTCGCTCCAGACGCCGTGCGCGCCGTGCGCCTGCGCGTCGCGCCGCTCGTGATGGACCTGTGCAACCAGCAGAACATCACCAAGGGCCTCCAGGGCAAGTTCTCGGTCTATCACGGCGCGGCCGTCGGCCTCGTGCGCGGCAGGGCCGGCATGAAGGACTACACGGACGAAGCGGTGAATGACCCCCATGTGAAGCGCGTCCGCGAGCATGCGACGGCCGTTGGCGATCCCTCCGTGACCGAGGATCAGGCGCGCATCGAAGTCGAGCTCGCCGACGGCCGGGTCCTCACGAAGTTCGTCGAGCAATCGCTCGGCAACCTCGGACGGCCGCTTTCCGACCGCCAGCTGGACGACAAGTTTCGCGATCAGGGCGTGCTCGCGCTGCCGGACGAGGATCTCGAATCGCTCATCAAGCTGTGCTGGCGGATCGACGATCTCGACGATGTGAACGAGGTGGTGGCGGCTTCCGTGCCGCGCGCAACGAAAGCGGGGGCGCCGGGCCTGGTCACTCCTGCGTCACGTAGAGCTTGAGCGAGACGGCGAGTGCCGCAGCGGCCACCAGGAACGCCGACATGGCCCCGAGGCTCGCCGTGAAGGATCCCGTTTCGTCGCTGAGCCAGCCGAAGACATAAGGGCCGACGAAACCGCCCGCCGTCCCGATCGAGTTGATGAACGCCAGGCCGCCGGCCAGTGCAATGCCGCTGAGAAACCGCATCGGGATGGTGAAGAAGATCCCGCGCGCAGCGTTGATCCCGACGAGCGACACCGTCAGCCAGCCGAACGATACCCAGAAATTCGTCGAGAGGACGGCACAGAACAGCCCGATCGCCCCCACCAGGCACGCCAGCGCGAGGTTGGTGACCTTGTTGCCGCCGCGATCCACGTGGCCGGCCCAGGTGATCATCCCGATCGAGGCGAACACATAGGACGCGCTGCTCAGGAATCCCACTTCCAGATCCGACAGGTGGCCGAGCTTGAGGATCTGCGGCAGGAAGATCCCAACCCCGTAAGAGCCCACGAGAAACCCGAATTGCACGCCGCCGAGGATCAGCACGCGCGGATCCCTGAGGGCCGCCCCGAGATGGCGGACTTCGCGCGGCCGCTTCTCGCTCGCGACACGGTCCCGCACCGTCTCGCGTTCCTTCTCGGTGAGCCACGTTGCGTCTTCCGGGCGCTCGGTCATCACGCGGAGGACCACGAACCCGAGCACTGCGACCGGAAGCCCTTCGAGAATGAACAGCCACTTCCACCCGGCGAGGCCGGCAATCCCGTTCATCTGCAGGAGTGTTCCCGACAGCGCGCCGCCCACCACCGACGAAATGGGAATCGCCATCATGAACCACGCGATGACGCGCGTCCGATACTCGGCGGGAAACCAGTGGCCGAGATAAAAGGCCACACCCGGGAAAAATCCCGCCTCCGCGGCTCCGAGCAGAAACCGCAGCAGGTAGAAGCTGAGTGGCCCCTTCACGAAGATGGTCGCCGCCGAGATGAGGCCCCAGCTGATCATGATCCGCGCGATCCAGCGGCGCGCACCCACGCGGTACAGGATCATGTTGCTCGGGAGCTCGAGGAAGCAGTACCCGAGGAACAGGATGCCGGCACCGCGGCCGAACTGGGTCGCGGTCAGCCCGATCTCGCGGTTCATCGTCAACGCGGCGAACCCGATGTTGTTGCGGTCGAGGTAATTGAAGATGTACGCGAGAATCAGAACGGGGAGCAGGCGCCAGGCAACCTTGGAAAAAAGACGCCGCGCGTCTGCGTCGTTCATCGGGGCTGGTAGCCGGACTGCATCATGGGGCGTCCGGCTTCAACCGGACGCAGTGGAGTATATATGTTGCCCGCGGTTGACCCGCCCTACTACCCGTTCGGGGGATGTGCCTGGCCGCAGGTTCGGATCTAAAGTGGCGGAACCCTATAAGATCTACGGTGCATGCACGCCCGTGGGCTGGACCTCACAGCTCGTTGCCGTGGCTTGCGTCCGATGGTCGGTAACTCGCGCATGAAATCTCAGAGGATTGTTCTCGCGTTCCTTGCGGTGCTGTTGAGCGGCGCATGGACCCTGCATGCGTCTGACGGACAGCCCAACGGATACGCGCTCACGGCGTGGACGAAGGAGCGCGGCCTGCCGCCAGGCGACGTGCTCGTCATGACCCAGGATCTTGACGGCTACCTGTGGGTCGGAACCACCAGCGGCCTCGCGCGCTTCGACGGACTGCAGTTCTCGTTGTGGGGCGCACACGGCGAGCCGCCCCTCCCGGTCAGCAGCGTGCCCGCTCTGACGGGTGCACATGACGGCAGCCTGTGGATCGGCTTCAGCAGCCCCGGCGGCGTGAGCCGTTACCGCGGCGGGCGCCTCGTCCGCTACTCGGAGGCCGACGGCTTGCCGCACGGCGGGATCAACGCGCTCATCGAGGATCGCCACGGTACGATCTGGGCGGGCGGCGCAGGCGGGCTGTCGCGGTTCGTCGACGATCGCTGGGAGCCGATGGGCGGCGTGGCCGGACTGCCCGCGACCGAAGTATCGAGCATCTACGAAGATCAGCACGGCGCGTTGTGGGTGGGCGGGGGTGCCGGCGTCTATCGCCGCACATCCACGACGTTTGAACTCGTGGACGCGGACGCCACGTACGCCAGAAGCCTCGCTGAAGACGAAGCCGGCGCCATCTGGGTCACCGATCTGCATCGGATCGTACGCAAACTCCACGGATCCAGTGCGCCGCCGCTTCCGGCGGACGTTCGTCTGCCCGCGGCAGGATGGCGGCTGCTTCACGACCGCAAGGGCTCGCTCTGGGTGGCGGCGTGGGCCAGCGGCCTGCTCCGTATCCGGAAGCCGGCCGCCGGTGCGGCCCCCGCGATCGAGCGGTTCGCGTACGAGAGCAAGATCGGCGGCTCGCCGCGCTCGCTGTTCGAAGACACCGACGGCAACATCTGGATCGGAATGCGCGGGGGCGGACTGTTGCGCGTGTCCGAGAGCGTGCTCCAGAACGACAGTCCGCTCGACGGCCTGACGACGGACGGTGTGCGCGGACTGTCGGCGGCTGCCGATGGCTCCGTCTGGGTGGCGACCGAGCACAGCCTGCATCGTTTTTCCGGCGCGAGGAGACGGGTGTACAGCCTGCCGCAGACGCTCGCGCTGCACACCGACCGATCCGGCACTCTGTGGGCGGCCACCACGCAGGGAGTGACGCGTGTAGTTGGCGATCGGCTGCAGCCCGTCGCGCTGCCGCAGGGCGTTGCGTGGGATCGAATCGCGTCAATCACGACCGACTTCGCCGGCACCCTCTGGCTGTGCCAGGTGGATCAGGGGCTGCTTCGCTGGTCGGCCGGTCGGTTGACCCGTTTCGACAACACTCCCGAGGTGGCCGGAAAGCCGTGCAGCGTCACATTCACCGATCGGCGCGATCGCGTGTGGGTCGGCTTCAATGCGGGAGGTGTCGCGGTTTACGAAGGCGGCCAGTTCCGGTTCTACGACGAAAAAAGCGGCGTGGTCCCAGGGCGCGTATCGGCCATCTACGAAGATCGCAAGGGTTTGCTGTGGGTGAGCGCGGTGGGCGGCGTCAGCCGTCTTCAGAACGGCCGCTTCACCAGCTTGACGCCGAAGAACGGCCCGTTCACCGGCATCGTGCCGTCGCTCGTCGAAGACAACGATGGCTATCTCTGGATCGGCGTGAACGCGGGTTCAGGACTGATTCGCCTCAATCCGTCCGAACTCGACAAGGTGGTCGTGAATCCCTTGTACGAGGTCGAGTACCGCATGTACGACGTCTCGGACGGACTGCCGGGCGATCTCCAGTGGCTGAGCCGTCCGTCGGCCGTACGCGCCGGAGACGGGAAACTGTGGCTGGCGACGCGGGCCGGTGCTTCGGTCATCGATCCCCAGCAGCTGCCAAGAAATGTGCGCCCGGCGCCTCCGCGCATCGACCGCGTCGTCGTCGACGGGCGCGATCTGCCGTCGGTCGGCAACGTCGAGCTGCCTTCCCGCACCTCCACGCTGCAGGTGGACTATGGCACGCTGAGCCTGTCGTCCGCGTCGAAGCTGCGATACCGCTACATGCTCGAAGGCGTCACGCCGGAATGGGTGGACGCCGGTGTCCGGCGGCAGGTGCTGTTCACGAACGTTCCGGCAGGGCGGCACCGCCTGCGTCTCAGTGCGACCAACGACGGCTTGTGGACCGAAGCCAGGATCTGGGATTTCTCCATCGCGCCCCCGTTCTACAGGACCAACCGCTTTTACGCGATCTGCACGATCAGTCTGCTGCTCGGACTCGCCGCGACGTGGTGGCTCCGCCTGCAGGCCGTGCAGCATCAATTCGCACTCGTCATCGCCGAGCGCGCACGCGTCAGCCGCGAGATTCACGACACGCTGCTGCAGAGCCTCGGCGCGATCGGCCTCGAGCTCGAAACCATCGCCAGCCAGCTCGATCCGTCGCTGCGCGAGCCGCGTGATTCGCTGCGCCGTCTCCGCCAGGATGTGCGCCGCTCGGTCCGCGAGGCGCGAGAGTCGATCATGGGGCTTCGCTCGACCCGGCTCGATCGCCGCGATCTGGCGGAAGCGCTTCGCGAAATGGCGTCGAAGGCCCGTTCCGCGGAAGGCGCAGCGCTCGCTGTCGCCGTCGAGGTGCACGGCCATCCGCGGCGCTGCTCCGCCGAAACGGAAGAGGAGCTGCTCCGCATTGGCCAGGAAGCAGTAAGCAACGCGGTACGCCACGGCCGGCCTACCCGGATCGAGGTCGCGCTCGACTACGGCGAGGACGCGCTCTCCCTGCGTGTGTCTGACGATGGCGCGGGTTTCGTGACGGCGGGGCATCCCGTCGGAACCGGAGCGCATCTCGGCCTGATGAACATGAAGGAACGCGCGGAGAAGATCGGCGGCCACGTCCGGATCTCGAGCCAGCCCGGCCACGGCACGGCGGTCGTCGCCGTGGCGCCGCTGTCGGCACCCCCCGCGGCAGACCGGTTGCCGGCGTGACCCCGCCGGCGATTCGCGTACTGTGCGTCGACGACCATCGTCTGATGCGTGAAGGCATCGTACGCGTCGTGGGTCTGCAGCCGGACATGACCGTCGTCGCCCAGGCCAGCGACGGCGAGGAGGCCGTCGAGCAGTTCCTGCAGCATCGTCCCGACATCACGCTGATGGATTTGCAGCTGCCGCGCGTGAACGGCCTGCATGCCATCCGCGCGATCCGGCATGCGCAGCCGGACGCCCGGATCATCGTGCTGACGATGTACGCGGGCGACGAGGATATTTATCGCGCGCTGCAGGCGGGCGCTGCCGGCTACCTGTTGAAGGATACGGTGCCAGAGGATCTGGTCCGCGTCATCCGCGAGGTGCACGCGGGGCAGCTGGCGATCCCGCCCGACGTGGCCGCCACGCTCGCCTCGCGGGCGAAGCAGCCCGCGCTGACTCTTCGCGAGCTGCAGGTCCTCGAGCTGCTCGCGACCGGCAAGCGAAACAAGGAAATCGCCGCGGACCTCGGCATCAGCAGCGATACCGCGCGCGCACACATCAAGAGTATCTTCGTGAAGTTCAACGTCCACGACCGGACGGCCGCACTCGCCGAGGCGCTCCGCCGTGGGATCATCCACATCGGTTAGAGAACGCGGAGACCCGTCTCGGCGTTCTCCGACCCTGGTCAGCCGATGAAGATCCGAAAAATCGTGGAGAGCGATCGGCCGGACTGGGTTCGCCTGCGTGACGCCCTCTGGCCAGGCGCATTATCGGATCACGAACTGGAGACGCGTAGGTACTTCGAGAGCCGCCTCGATGTACCGGTCGTGTTCGTGGCGGACATGGACGGCCGTCTCGTCGGGTTCCTGGAATTGGATTATCGCAAGTACGCACCCGGGTGCACGTCGTCGCCCGTGCCGTTCATCGAGGGTTGGTACGTCGAGCCGTCCGTGCAGGGCCGGAATATCGGCCGGGCGCTCGTCGCGGCCGCTGAAGCCGACGCACGGGCTTCTGGATACGTCGAAATCGCCAGCGACGCCGCGTTGGAAAACGCCGGCGGCATCAAGGCGCATCTGGCCGTTGGTTACGAGGAAGTCGAACGGATCGTATGTTTTCGCCGGCCGCTCGCGACCCGCTGAACGAAGCCGATGCGGGACGTTCAGCCAATGGCTGCCGACTGACAACCTGCTGGCACTAAACGGCTTACGCCTGATCTGGCGTGGCCGCCACCTACCCGATCGGGGGATTTTCGCCCGATCGAGCGTCCGGCTACAGTACCCTCGCACGTGTTGACCACGCGGTTTCGTCTGGTCGCGTTTGCCGCCGGCTGCCTCGGTGCCGTCGCCGTGGCTCGCGGCGTTGTGACGGCCGATGGCGGTCAGCGCGCCGAACTCGATGCGCTGTCCGCGGCGGCGCCGTACCGGGCGACGCTCGATCAGTACTGTGTCGGCTGTCACAACACGCGAACACGGTCGGGCGGCCTCGCACTGGACGCCGTTGACCTCGCGAACGTTCCGCGTGACGCGGCGACGTGGGAAAGAGTCGTACGCAAGCTGAACACGCACACCATGCCGCCGGCCGGCATGCGTCGTCCCGATGACGCGACGTATGGGGCGCTGGCGGCATGGCTTGAAGAGCGGATCGACCGTGCCGCGCTGACTGCACCGAATCCAGGCCGCCCGCTGCTGCACCGCCTGAACCGCGCCGAGTACGCGAACGCGATCCGCGACCTGCTGGACCTCGATGTGGACGTCACCGTGCTGTTGCCGCCGGACGATTCCGCCTATGGCTTCGACAACGTGTCCGATGTGCTGGGAGTGTCTCCGTCGCTGCAGGAGCGGTACCTGGCCGCCGCCGAAAAAATCAGCGAGGCGGCGCTCGGCGATCCGTCAGCGGGCCGAGTGACGGAGACGTATCGCGTGCGTCAGGATCTCTCGCAGGATCAACACATCGAGGGTCTCCCGCTCGGCACGCTGGGCGGGACGCTCGTGCACCATACCTTTCCGATGGACGGCGAGTACGATCTGCAGGTGCGGTTCTTCCGCACGAACTTCGGTAACCTGCGGGGTCTCGAGCACCCGCACGCCGTCGAGGTGACGCTCGACGGAGCCCGCGTCCGTTTCGGGACGATCGGCGGCGACGAGGATCTGAAGGCGGCGTTCGACAAGCCCACCGAGACCGCCGATGCGATCGACGCGCGGTTCGCCGTGCGTGTGCCGGTGAAAGCCGGACCACACACGGTCGCCGTCAGCTTCGTGGAGAATCTCGGGCTGGTCGATACGGTACGGCTGCAGCCCTTCCTGCGAAGTTCAGCCGATACGCTCGACTGGACGGGCCGTCCGCACCTCGATCGCGTCTCGATCACTGGTCCGTTCAACGCCACGGGTCCGGGAGATACGCCCGCTCGCCGGAAGATATTCGCCTGCACGCCGGCGGCGGCCGTTGGCGAAAGCGCCTGTGCCAGGGAGATCATCGCGGCGCTGGCGCGGCGTGCCTATCGGAAACCGCTGCAGGAAGCGGAGCTCCAGCCGATCCTGGAATTCTACAAGTCGTCACGCCAGGACGGCACGTTCGAGCGCGGCATCCAGAGCGCGCTCCAGCTGATCCTCGCGAGCCCGAAGTTCGTGTTTCGAGTCGAGCAGGACCCGCCGAACGCAGCGCCGGGCAGCATCTATCCCCTCAGCGACATCGAGCTGGCGTCGCGCCTGTCCTTCTTTCTCTGGAGCAGCATCCCGGACGACGACCTTTTGGCCGCGGCGAGCCAGGGACGGCTGCGCGACCGTGCCGGGCTCGAACGGCAGGTCCGCCGAATGCTTGCCGATCCGAAATCCTCGGCACTCGTCACCAACTTCGCGGGGCAGTGGCTGCAGACGAGGAATCTGAAGACGCTCCTGCCGAATTCGGACGACTTCCCGGATTTCGACGACAACCTGCGGCAGGCGTTCGGCCGCGAAACGGAATTGTTCTTCGAGAGCGTGATGCGCGAGGATCGCAACGTCCTCGACCTGTTGACCGCCGACTACACGTTCGTCGACGAGCGGCTTGCGCGCCATTACGGCATCCCGGGCGTCTACGGCAGCCAGTTCCGCCGGATCGTGCTGCCGGACGAGATGCGCCGGGGCCTGCTCGGCAAAGGAAGCCTTCTCGCCGTCACGTCGCATGCGACCCGTACGTCGCCTGTTCTCAGGGGCAAGTGGGTGCTCGAGAACATCCTCGGCACACCCCCCGCACCGCCGCCGCCCGACGTGCCGACGCTCAAGGAGCCGGAGCCTGGCGCGGCCGCCAGGACGATGCGGCAGCAGATGGTGGAGCATCGCGCGAACCCGGCGTGCGCGAGCTGTCACAAGGTGATGGATCCGATTGGGTTCGCCCTGGAGAACTTCGACGCCGTCGGGGCGTGGCGGACGCGTGACGCCGGTACGCTGATCGATGCGTCGGGCGAACTGGCGGACGGGACGAAGATTGATGGCGTGGTTGCACTGCGGGAGGCGCTCGTGAGCCATCCTGATGTCTTCGTCGGCACGCTGACGGAAAAGCTGCTGACCTACGCGCTCGGCCGCGGTCTGGACTACGCGGACATGCCGGCGGTGCGGACGATCGTGGCGTCGGCCTCGCGCGATCGCTATCGCTTCTCGACGATCGTGCTGGGTATCGTCAGCAGCGTCCCATTCCGGATGCGGGCGAAACCCTCGTCCGAGGTCGTGCAGGTGTTCAGGCCGGCTGCCTCGGCCGCGGGCAAGGCTGAAGCCCTGCTACGACGGAGCGAAGAATGAGTAGAGCAGGCCTTCAGCACTGCGGCGTCGGTGAGCTGAGAACGATATGTTCATAAGCAAGACATCCCTGGCGCGGCGGACGTTTCTGCGGGGGCTGGGCGCTGCAGTCGGGTTACCGGTGCTGGAGGCGATGGTGCCCGCGATGACGGCACTGGCACAGACACCGGCAAACCCGAAGACACGGTTCGGCGCCGTGTTCGTCCCGAACGGCGCGATCGTAGAACAGTGGAGCCCGTCCACGACCGGCGCCAACTTCGAATTTGCCCCGATTCTGAAACCTCTCGAGCGTTTCCGGGACTCGCTGGTCGTGGTCAGCAACCTCACCCGCGCGCATCCCGGCGTGGTCGAGGGCGACCACGCGATCAGCGCCGCGGGGTGGCTGAGCGGCGTGCTCGCAAAGCGTACGCAAGCCGAGGACGTGCAGGGCGGCACGACGATCGATCAAATCGTGGCTTCGCGTATCGGGCAGGATACGCCGTTTCCGTCGCTCGAACTGGCGACCGCCGATTTCACCGGCTACGTCGGCGCCTGCACCAGCGGCTACAGCTGCGTGTACACGAATACGATTGCGTGGAGCTCGCCCACCACTCCGTTGCCCATGGAGATCAACCCGCGCGTGGTGTTCGAGCGGCTGTTCGGGCGGCCGGGCACACCCGAGCAGCGCGCGGCGCGCACGAAACGCAACCTGAGCATTCTCGATCTCGTGAGGCAGCAGGCCGACGATCTCCGGCGCGGTCTCGGCGCCCGCGATCGCATCCGTCTCGGCGAGTATCTCGACAACATCCGCGAGATCGAGCGCCGCATCGAACGTGCGGAGGGGCACGCCAGCGCCGAGGTCGCGTCGTTCGATCTTCCGGCAGGAGTGCCGGAGTCGTTCGAAGAACACCTCGCCCTGATGTACGACCTGCTCGCCGTCGCCTATCAGGCGGAGCTCACGCGCGTGTTCACGTTCATGAGCGACCGCGAGCTCAGCCAGCGGACGTATCCGCAAATCGGCGTCAACGAGCAGCACCACACGGTCTCGCACCACGGCAACGACCCGGAGAACATCGCGAAGGTCATCAAGATCAACACGTATCACGCGACGCTGTTCTCGAAGTTCCTCGACAAGCTGCGCTCGACGCCGGACGGCGACGGCTCGCTGCTCGATCACTCGCTGATCGTGTACGGCGGCGGCATGGGCAATCCCAACCAGCACGCGAGCGATCCGCTGCCGCTGCTCGCGGTCGGCGGCGGAGTCGGAAAGGGGAACCGGCACATCAAGCTGGCGCCGAGAACGCCGATCGGCAACCTGTGGGTGTCGGTCGCGAACCACTACGGCAGCCCGATCGACTCGCTCGGCGAAAGCAATGGCCGGGTGGAGCTCTTTACAACGTAGAACGGAGAACGTAGAACGTAAAACGCGTGCACGTCTTGAACCCCTTGAACCTCTCGACTCTCTCGAACGGCTTGAATCGTGAAGGCCGATTCCTCAATCGCGCCGGAGGCATTCTGCTTGTGTCGCTGGCCGTTGCGGCGTCTGGTGTCATCCGGACTGTGGCGGCTGGATCGGACGGCGCGGCATCGCCGTTGATGACGGCCGTCAAGAGCGGCAACCACGAGGTGGTGCGGACGCTGCTCGGGATGCCGGTGGACGTGAACGCACCGGAAGTTGACGGCACGACGGCGCTGCACTGGTCGGTCCGGGACAACGATCTCGAGACGACGCGCCTCCTCCTGGCGGCGGGGGCCCGCGCGGACCAGGCCAATCGATACGGAGTCACGCCGCTGTCGCTCGCCGCGCTCACCGGCAACGCGCCGCGGATGGACGCGCTAATCGGGGCCGCCGCGGATCCGGCCGGGACAGTGGCCGAGGGCCAGACGATGATGATGATCGCGGCGCGCAGCGGGAATACCGACGCGATACGTGTGCTGCTGGCGCGACACGTCGACGTGAACGCCCGCGAGCGGGTGCTCGGCGAAACGGCGCTGATCTGGGCCGCATCGGAGAATCACGCGGAGGCCGTCACGCTGCTGGCGAAAAATGGCGCGAATCTCAACGCGCGGTCGAACGCGCTGACGTTCCCGCTGGCCAAGTACGGTGACGGCAAGTCGGCTCGTTTCACGGTGCTGCCGCGCGGGGGCTGGACGCCGCTGATGTACGCGGCCCGCCAGGGCGCGAGGAACGCGGCGCGTGCGCTTGCCGAGACGGGCGCCAACCTCGACCTGACGGATCCGGACGGCACGAGCGCGCTGGTGCTGGCGATCATCAACGCCCACTACGATCTCGCCGCAATGCTGATCGACAGGGGCGCGGATCCCAACGTCAAGGACACGAGCGGCATGGCGGCCCTCTACGCCGCCGTGGACATGAACACGCTGGACGAAACGCCAGGCCGGCCGGCGCCCAAATCCCCCGACACATCGAACGCGGTCGATCTGGTCGCCCGGCTCCTCGAGCGGGGCGCGAATCCCAACGCGCAGCTGACGGCGCCCATCATCGAGCGCGTGCACAACAACGGCGATTCGGCGCTCGGCGCCGGCGCGACGCCGCTGATGCGCGCGGCCAAGAAGGGCGACGTCGCGATCATGCGCGTGCTGCTGGATCGCGGCGCCGACGTGAACGTAGCAATGAAGAACGGCGCCACGGCCCTCATGTTCGTGTCCGGTCGGGGCGGGCTCGGCCGGTTCGGGGTCTACGACGTGAAGCGCGCGTCGGAAGCCGAGCTCATCGAGGCTGCGAAGTTGGCCTGCAGCACGGCGCGAACGTGAACGCGACGGATGCGGCCGGCCAGACCGCCATGCACAGCGCCGCCGCGCAGCGGAGCGACGCGTTCATCGAGTTCCTGGCCGACCACGGCGCCCGGCTGGATCTCAAGGACACGCAGGGGCGGCTGCCCCTCGACATGGCGCTCGGCGCCGGCGGCCGGGGTGAGCAGACGGCGCGCGACAGCGCCGCCGCGCTCCTGCGCAAGCGGATGAAACCGTAGTACGTCGTGCAGGACTCAGGCCTGTACGGCGAGGCAGGGCTGAAGCCCTGCACTGCCGAAGGCCGCATTGAAGGAGCACTTGATGCGCCGTGGTGTTGTGAACGTGATCGTCCTCGTCGGGGTTCTGGGCGGAGTCCTGCACTCGGCCGGCAACGGCCCGGCGTATTCCGGCAAGGAGTGGGGTGCTCCCGGCGGCGACTGGGCCAGCACGCGCTATTCGACGCTCGCACAGCTCGACACGGGCAACGTCAAGTCGCTCGGCGGCGCGTGGGTCGTGGATTTGCCCGATCGGCAGTCGTCCAAGGCGCCCCTGCTCGTCAAGGATGGCCGGATGTTCGTCACGACGACGGCCGGACAGATCCTGGCGCTTGATCCCGCGACGGGCAAGTCGCTGTGGACGTTCAAGCCCGATACGCCGTTCGGCGGAAGCCGCGGCATCGGGATCGGCGACGGCCTGCTCTTCGCCGGGCTGCGGGATTCGACGGTGATCGCCATCAGTCAGCAGACGGGCGAGGTGGTCTGGCGGCATCAGCGCGAAGCGGGCATTCCCGCGCAGGGCATCAGCACCGCCCCCGGCTACGGCAACGGCGTCGTCGTCGCGGTGGTGTCGGGAGGCGATAATTTCGCGCGTGGGCGTGCGTTCGGCCTCGACGCGAAGACCGGCGCGCACCTGTGGAATTTCGAAGTGGTGCCGGGGCCCGGCGAAAAAGGACACGAGACCTGGCCGGAAGACAGCGACATCTGGAAATACGGCGGCGGCGCGATCTGGACGTCTCCTTCGGTCGATACCGATCTGGGGCTGGTTTACCTGGAAACCGGCAACTCGGTGCCGCAATGGGGCGGTGAGTTGCGGCCGGGCAACAATCTCTTCAACAACTCCGTCGTGGCGCTCGATCTCAAGTCGGGCAGGATGCGCTGGTATTACCAGCTGGTACACCACGATATCTGGGAACACGATGTGGGCACGCCGCTCGTGCTCTACGACACGAGCATCGGCGGGCGGACGCGCAAGGTGCTGCTGGCCATGCGCACCGACGGCGTGCCATTTTTCCTGGATCGTGAAACGGGAATGCCTGTGGTCCCTGTCGAAGAGCGCGCGGTGAAGCAGGATGCGTTTCTCCGGACGTCGCCGACGCAGCCGTTCACGGTCGGCGCCGATCGAGTCGGGCCCGAGTGCGTCGACAAGGACATGATTCCACCGGGATTCGAGGCGGGCTGCTATTTCGATCCCGTTCGCGCGGACATGCCGAACCATTACATGCCGCATATGAACATGCGGCAGACGCCGATGGCGTACAGCCCGGCGACTGGATACGTGTACGCGTCCGTCTGCGTCAACCCCGCATGGATTCGCCGCGCGGAAACGCCATGGGCGTTCGTCAGGCCGACGCGGCTGCCGGGGCAGCAGCAGCATGGGTTCATGACAGCCATCGATTCACGAACGGGCAGGACGGTCTGGCAGAAGCGGGTGGCGTACGCGGGATGCGAGGGTGGCGGCGGTGCCACTGCGACAGCCGGCGGCCTGGTATTCCACGTCGAGCCCGACGGAAATTTCCAGGCGTACTCCGCGAAGACAGGCGACGTCGTCTGGCAGTTCCAGACGGGTGAGGTCGGGTTCGGCGGCGGCGCCGGGCCGGGCGGTGGTCCGGCCGTGACGTACGAGGCCGGCGGCGTGCAGTACGTGGCGGTGACGATGAATCACAGCGTCTGGGCGTTCAGGCGCGGGGGCTCGGTCCCGCCGCGGCCCGCGGCGCCACCGCCGCCGACCACCCTCGAGTGGGAAGGCCGGCTGGAGGACACGTCGGCGATCCAGCTGGGCACCGTCAGCGCGTTCAACATCGCGAGCGCGGGCCGGAAGGAAGAGTGGGTGAACGACTACGGTGTGACGCCGCCGCGCATCCGCACGGCCGCCGGTGCGGCGGTCACCTGGACGAATACCTCCAGGGTGGCCCACACGCTCGCCTCGCGCGACGGGTCGTGGTCGACGGGTGCCATCAAGCCGGGGGCGTCGGGTTCGGTGACGATCTCGAAACCTGGTACGTACGAGTACATCTGCAAGGATCATCCATGGACGATTGGCCAGGTTGTCGTGCAGTAGTGCGGTTCGCCGTCGGCTATTGTTTTTCGATCCTGGAGACTGTGATCGAGCCGTTGACGAGCTCGCCCGTGAGCGTGATCGGCTGGCCGGCGTAGCGCGCCAGGCCGCCGAATCGCTGGTTGGAAATCGGGTAGATTTTGCCCTCGCTGACGAAGACGAATTTCGGCGCCTCGGCGGTCTGGTAGCTGACGCAGGCGATGGTGCAATCCCGGTCGGATACTTTGGCGCCGCCCGTCGACATGGCGGCATGGGATGCCCCGCACATGCTGTCGCTGATGCGTCCGCTCCAGCTTTGCTCGGCGGCGCTCATGGAATGCGATCCGGCGGAGAGTGAGAGCGTGATGAGCGTAGCGGCAGCGAGGTATTTCGTGGTCTCCTTCATGCGGCCTCCGTGTGGCGTCGGCCCGATTCTAGCAGAGCGTGGCAAGGGAGAATCCTATGCGTAAGATCGTGATCGTTTTCGTTGTGGCCGCCTGGTCGGCCACCTGTCTGGCGCCGCTGGCAGCTGCAGGGCAGGCGCCCGCTCCGGCGAAGAAATCAGCCAGGAGCTGGACACCGCCGAAGACGGGATGGGGCGATCCCGATCTGAGCGGCGTCTACACCAACAATGACGAGAGCCTGATTCCCTTCGAGCGGCCCGCGGAGCTCGCCGGCAAGACGCTGGCGGACATTACGCCCGCCGAGCTCGACAAGCTGGTCGAGCAGCGCGATGCCCAGCGCGCCGAGGCCGATCGCAACCGGGCCGAGCTGCGAAGTCCCATCCACTGGTTCGAGAACATTTTCCCCAACAACAGCCGTGCCTGGCTCGTATCGGATCCGCCCGATGGCAAGGTACCGGCGCCGACCGCAGAAGCGCAGCAGCGCAATGCTGCCCGCGCGCGCGACCGTGCGGCCCGGGGGCCGGCGGATTCTGCCGAAGATCGAAGCTTGTACGACCGCTGCATCTCTCGCGGGATCCCGGGGTCGATGATGCCGGCGATCTACGGCAATGCGTACGAGATCGTCCAGGGGCCCGGCTACGTCGCGATCACGTACGAGATGGTCCACGAAGCGAGAATCATTCCGCTGACACCCGTTCCGCACGTCGGCGAAAACATCCGCATGTATATGGGCGACGCAAAAGGCCACTGGGAGGGCAACACCCTCGTCGTCGAGACGACGAACTTCACGGACAAGATCGCGTATCGCGGATCGAGCGAGCACCTCAAGCTGACGGAGCGCTTCACGCGCACCGGACCGGAGACGGTCGAATGGTCGTCGACGTTCAATGATCCGCACACGTGGGCCACGCCGTGGACCTTTGCCATGAACCTCTCGAGGAAGGACGACAGCCAGCGCCCGTTCGAATACGCGTGCCACGAAGGGAACTACGCGATGTCCCACCTGCTGCAGGCTGCCCGCGCCGACGATAAGGCCGCCGAGGAGGATGCCAAGAAAGGCATCGTGCGCGCACGCGCGGCCGGCGGCGCCGACGAGCAGGAACGATGATGCAGACAACACGCTTCACGCAGGCGGGGCTGGCGGCCCTCGCGCTGCTCTCATGGAGCGCGGCGGCGGAGGCCCAGCTCTCTCCGCCGAACGCGGCGGGCGTCTCGATGGGACATCTCCACTACCACGTACGCGACGTCGATGCCAACACGCGCTTCTGGGTGTCGCTCGGAGGCGTTCCTGCCAGGATCGGCACGACGGATGTCATCCGGTTCCCGGATGTGTTCATCGTACTGACGAAGGGCGAGTCCTCGGGCGGCACGGCTGGTTCTGTGGTGAATCATGTGGCGTTCCGCGTGCGGTCGCTGGCGAAGCTGCAGGCGGCGGGGTTGGACGTCCAGCTCCTGGCGCAGTTTCCGGGTGTGGCCTCGGTGACCAGCCCGGAGGGTGAGCGGATCGAGTTGTTCGACGCGACCGCGACCAATACCATGTTCACCCTGGACCCCGGCCGGACCGATCCAGGTGCGGACCGCCACAATCACCCGATCACGGCCCCGATCATCGCGTACCACATCCATCTGTATCTTCCGGAAGGCGCTGAGCCCAAGGCGAAGGAGTGGTACGCGCAGATGTTCGGCGCCGTCCCCGGAGTACGGTGGCGTTATCCCGCCGCCGACCTGCCGGGCATCAACATGAATTTCTCGGGTCAGCAGCAGCCGGGTGTCCCGACACGCGGCCGGATGCTCGATCACATTGGCTTCGAGGTGAGGGATCTCCGGGCGTTCTGCCGGAAGCTCGAGGCGGCGGGTGTGAAATTCGACGTGCCGTACGGGAAGGACCCGTCCGGCTTTGTCCGCGCGATGCTGACCGATCCCTGGGGCACGTCCATCGAGCTGACGGAGGGGCTGAAGTAGTGCGAACCTTCAGGTCCGCCGTGTTCGAGCAGGCCTGAAGGCCTGCACTACTTCGACGCCGGCCACGTAGTACCCTGGTTCGCCTTCGTGACCGGCGCCACGCCCTTGTTGATGAAGCGCTGCACGCGCTTGCCCTCGTAGGTTTCCGTCGTGTACAGGTTGCCCTTGGAGTCGGCCGCGATGCTGTGCACCGCGTAGAACTGACCCGGCTGGCGCCCGCCATCGCCGAACGCCGTCAGCTCGGTCAGCGACGCGCGGTCGAAGACGTGAATCTTGTCGTTGGCGCCGTCGGCAAGGAAGAAGTACTTCTGCTGCGGGTCCTTCGAGAACGCGATGTCCCACGCGGATCCGTCGCCCTTGGTGTTCTTCTGGATGAACACTTCCTTCACGAAGGTGCCGTCCTTGCGGAATACCTGCACGCGATCGTTCACGCGATCGCAGGCGTAGACGAGCCCGTCGGTCGAGAGCTCCGCGCAGTGCACGGGATTGCGGAACTGCTGCGCGGGCGGCGCGTCGGGATTGTACGGACCGAGGTTGGCGTCGCTGGGCTTGTTGCCGTACGCGCCCCAGTAGCGCTTGATCTTGCCGCTGTCCATGTCGATGACGGCGACGCGCTTGTTGCCGTAGCCGTCGGCGACGTACGCCTCGTTGCTCGGTTCATCCAGGAAGATCTTCGCGACGCGGCCGAACGCCCACATGTCGTTGCTGCCCGCGCTCGCGTACCGGAACCCGAACTGCTTCACGAACTTTCCGTCGCGCGTGAATTTCAGGATGTGTCCGTCGGAGGCGCCGTTCCCGCCGATCCACACGATGCCCTTGCTGTCGACGGTGATGCCGTGATTGCTCTCGGGCCACTCGTAGCCCTCGCCGGGACCGCCCCAGT
>Ga0136846_1230400_pt1 | contig 19367 bp, 17 predicted proteins | sample HopSoiMetagenom2_FD_96841 | JGI IMG/M metagenome (GOLD analysis project Ga0136846, IMG submission 96841) | Grasslands soil microbial communities from Hopland, California, USA - 2 Assembly 2016 (version 4) | ecosystem: Environmental > Terrestrial > Soil > Grasslands | place: USA: Hopland...
GAAGAGGTCGAACTGCGTGACCCGCTGCGCTGCGACGGTCGCATGGTAGACGGTGACGTGGTCGTGGTGGAAGTCGGTCGGGCCGTGGGTCAGCACCGCCGCGGGCTTCGCCTCGCGCACCAGGGCGTCGAGGAGGCCGACGAGCTGGTAATTCTTCAGGTCCTCGATGCGCCGGCACGCGCCTTCGAGGAGGATGCGCGGCTCGGAGCCGAGGATCGCCGCCGATGCGTTCGCCTCGGCCGAGCGCAGCTCGTATTCGGCCGGCACCGAGACGATGGCCGTGACCACCCGGATACCGGCGTTCGCGAGCAGCGCTACGGTGCCGCCGATGCCGAGCTCGATGTCGTCCGGATGCGCGCCGATGGCGAGCACCGTGCGCCCGAGATAGCGCGCTGCGAACGAGGGCGTGGGCACCCGGTCGGCGGCGCGCTTGAAATGACGGGAAGCGTCCACTACGTTCATTGCGGTTCTCCGTAGGCGCTGCGAAAGAGCGCCGCGAACGCGCCTGCGTGGCCCTCGAGCAGCATGTCGGCGCCGTCGGCGCTGTCGGGACCGAAGTAGGTTTCGGCGTGCGCGGCGAGCGCGCACCAGCGAAGCGCCGACACGCCCGAGCGCTGCCACTGGACGCCGGGCAGGAACAGCTTGACCCGGCCGTCGAAAAGCCGCGGCCGATAGCGCCGCACCGCCGAAAGCGTGGTGCGCTCGACCAGCGCACGCCGTGCGAGCACCGGGTCGGCGGCGCGCTGGCGTTCGGCGTCCAGGCGCGCGCGGCGCTCGTCGAGCTCCGCGGCGAGGTAGCGCTGCCTCTCGTGCCATGACTGCGCCGCGAGCTTGCGTCCGTGCCGGCCAAGGCGCTCGACCTGGCGCGCGAGACGGCTCCAGAGCTCCGTTCGGCGCGCGAAGTACACCGGATAAGGGGCGCCGAAGAGCGCGAGGAAGCGCACCGCCGTCCCGCCCCGCGCCAGCTCGCGCGCGAGCTCGAAGGCGACCGTGCCGCCGGCGCAGAACCCGGCGACGATACACGGGCCCTGCTCGCCCGAAGCGCGGATCTGCCCGGCGAAATAGGCGGCCAGGTCCTCGACGCGCGCGAACGGCCGGCGCTCGCCGGCGAGGCCCGGCGGCTGCAGCCCGAAAAAAGGCTGCTCGCTCCCGAGGGCACGCGCCAGCGCGCGATAGCAGAAGACGTCGCCGTTATGGCCTGGCACGCCGTAGATCGGGACGCGGCTCCCACCGCGCTGAAGCGGGACCAGCGCGTGCGACTGCGCCGCGGCCGCCTGCGCCGAGGACAGGAGCTCGAGGACATCATTCTTATGGCGCTGCAGCTGGGCGCGCAGCTCCGGCGTCAGCGCCCCGGCGGGCGCGCTGCAGCGCAGCTCGCTGCCCACGATCCGCACCTGGATGTCGCGGCGGCGCAGCTCCGAAAGCAGGGCCGCGGCGCTCACAGCACGAATTCCTCGCGCTCGCCGCTCGCAGGCGCCGCCGCGAGCGAAGCGAGGCCGTCGATCATCGGCGCGAGCTGTGCCACCGTCGGGTGCTCGAACAGATTGCGCAGCACCAGATTGATCCCGAACGCCTCCCGGATGCGCACGAGCGCCTTCATGGCGAGCAGCGAATGGGCACCGAGGTCGAAGACGTCGTCGTCCACGCCTACCTGGTCGAGCCCGAGGAGCTCGCCCCAGATCGTCGCGAGCGATTGCTCGGTCTCGGTACGCGGCGCCACATAGTCGGTCTTGCGTTCCTGGGCCTCGACCTGAAGCCCGGCGAGCGCATGGCGGTCGATCTTGCCGTTGGCGGTGAGGGGCAGCTTCTCGAGCAGCACGATGGCCGAGGGCAGCATGTATTGCGGCAGCCGCTTCTTTAGGTTTTCCCTGAGCACCGGGGCAGTCAACGGATCCACGAAAGGCCCGGTAATTTTCGAACCGACGAAGGCGACAAGCTGCTCATCACGGAGCAAGACCACGGCGTCCTGGACGCGGTCGTCGTCGCGCAGTGCCGCCTCGATCTCGCCGAGCTCGACGCGGTAGCCATGGACCTTGACCTGGTGGTCGCCGCGGCCGCAGAACTCGATGTCGCCTTCGGCCAGCATGCGGCCGAGGTCGCCGGTGCGGTACATGCGCGCCTGCGGATCCGCGCTGAACGGGTCGGGGACGAAACGCTCGGTGCTGAGCTCGGGGCGATTGAGATACCCGCGCCCGACCCCGCGGCCGCCGATGCAGATCTCGCCCTTTTCCCCGGCCGGGACTGGACGGCCCTCTGGATCGAGCAGATAAATCTGCGTATCGGGGAGCGGCTTGCCCAGCGGCAGGCTGAGCGAGGGCGTGCGCGGCAGCTCGGCGCCGACGCGATAGGTCAACACGCCGACGGTCGTTTCGGTCGGACCGTAGTGGTTATAGATGGCACAGTGCGGCGCGGCGGCGCGCAGCCGCTCGATCCATTCCAGGCGCGAGGCCTCGCCGCCCAGGACAAGGCGCCGCGCCGGCATGAGCTCTTCGGCCGGGCCGCCGCTTTGCAGCGCGGCCAGGTGCGAGGGCACGATCTTCAGGACGTCGATGCGGTTCGCACGCAGGTATTCGGCGAAGAGCGCGCGGCTCTCGGCACGCTCCTGGGCCATGACGTGAAGACAGCCGCCGGTGGCGAGCGCTGGAAAGATGACCGTATTGCCTAAATCGGCCGCGAGGGTCGACACAGTCGCGTGCGCCATTCCCGGCTCGAGCTGCAGGCGCTCGGCGACGCCGCGCACATAGTGCACGATGTTGCGATGCTCGATGCATACGCCCTTAGGCTGCCCGGTGGAGCCGCTGGTATAGATCACGTAGGCCAGGTTTTCCGCCTTCACACCGGTATCGCCGAGCGGCGTTCCAGCCTCGCTCCAGTCGAACTCGTCCAGATAAAAAGGGCGCGCCTGCGCCGGCAGCTTCCCTGCGAGACGCGAATGCGTAAGCGCGAGCTTCACGCCGGCGTCGCAGACCATGAACGCGAGCCGCTCGCGGGGGAAGGCGACGTCCATCGGAACGTACGCCGCGCCGGACTTGAGCACGGCGAGGAGCGCAATCACCATCTCGAGGGAGCGCTCGAGGTAGAGGCCGACGCATACCTCCGGGCCGGCGCCGAGGCGGCGCAGGTGCCTGGCGAGCGCGTTCGCGCGCCGCTCGAGCTCCCGGTAAGTCAGCCGCTCGCCCTCGAAGGCGAGCGCGTCGGCGTCGGGGGTGCGGCCGGACTGGGCCTCGATCAGGTGGTGCAGGCAGTTCATAGCGACCAGGCGATCAATTCCTTCATGATTTCGTTCGAGCCGGCGTAGATCCGCTGGACGCGGCTGTCCGCCCACATGCGCGCGATCGGATACTCGCTCATGTAGCCGTAGCCGCCGTGGAGCTGCAGGCATTCGTCGACAATCTGGCACTGGGTCTCCGTGAGCCAGTACTTGGCGATCGCGGTGCTTGGCTCGTCGAGCTCGCCGGCGAGGTAGCGCACGATGCAGTTGTCCACGAACACCCGTCCGATCTGCGCCTTGGCGCGGCATTCGGCGAGCTTGAAGCGGGTGTTCTGCAGGTCGAAGAGCGGCTTGCCGAATGCCCGGCGCTCCTTGGAGTAGCGCGTGGTGATGGCAAGCGCCTGCTCCGCGGAGGCAGCCGCGCCAAGGGCGATCTGCAGACGCTCGTAGGGCAGCTGCTCCATCATCTGGGCAAAACCGCGGCCCTCGGCCGGCCCAAGGAGATTGGCCGCCGGAACGCGGGCGCCGTCGAAATAGAGCTCGCAGGTGTCCTGGCCGTGCATGCCGATCTTTTCCAGCGGCCGGCCGACCCGGTACCCGCCCAGGCCTTCGGTCTCGACGATGAGGAGCGATATGGCGCGCATGCCGGAGAGCTTCGGGTCGGTCTTTGCGGCGAGGCATACGAGGCTCGCGTGCGCGCCGTTGGTGATAAAGGTCTTCGAGCCGTTCACGACGTAGTGCTCGCCCTCGCGCAACGCCGCCGTCTTGATCGCCTGAAGGTCCGACCCCGCGCCGGGCTCGGTCATGGCGATCGCGGCGACCCGCTCGCCGCGCGCCAAGCGCGGCAGCCACTTGCGCTTTTGCTCCTCGTTGCCGTAGGCAAGGATGTAGTGCGCCACCGTGCTTTGGATCGCCGAGCCGAAATGCACCCCGGCCCTCGCCAGCTCCTCGAGTACCACCGCCTCGTGCGCAAAGCTGCCGCCGCCGCCGCCGTACTCCTCGGGAACGTCGGCGAGCAGGATTCCTGCGCGCCCGGCCGCGGTCCAGGCAGCGGCGTCGGGCCCATGCTGCGCGCGCCAGCGCCCCTGGTGCGGCACGAACTCCTTCTCGATGAACTGGCGCACCGTCCTGCGGAAGATGCGCACTTCGTCACTGATCCAGGGCGATTCGTAGGTTTCAGTCATGTTGTGGTTCCACAGCGAGCGCAGCAACGAAGCCGCGCTCCGGCGTAAAGCTGTCGATGGTCCAGCCCGGCGGCGGCGCCGAGGCGTCGAGCGTCTCGAGGGGAGCGCAAAGCCCGCTGCCGAGCCCCTTCGCCAGCGCCTCCTTCCGGGTCCAGAGCCGCAGGAAGCCGAGCGCGCGCTCCCTTGAGCTCAGCAGACTGTAGTCACGGCGCTCGCCCGGCGCGAAAAACCGTTCGGCGATGGCGTCGGCTTCGCTCACCGGCCGGATCGCCTCCAGGTCGATGCCGAGCTCGCGCCCGCGCGAGAAGGCGCAGAGCGCGAGCTCCTCGCAGTGCGCGATATTGAAACGCCAACCGCTCGCGGCCAGCTTCGGCGCGAGCCCCGGCTTGCCGCCCGGGCCCGACACCAGCTCGAGCGTCCGCGGCCCGGCGCCCAGGCGCTCGGCGAGCAGCTCGCGCAGGCGGGCGCGGGCGACGATGAAGCGCCTGCGGTCGCGCTCGAAGCGCAGCCGCACCGCGCGGCGGCGCTCGGCGTCGGTCAGCACTTCCCACATCGCGCGCAGCGCCTCCGATCCCTGATTCAGCCGGATGGCAACCACCTCGATCATGTGCCCATCTAGGTATCTTTGAAACAGTCAATGTAAGCGTCGCGAAGGACCGGGTTAACCTTCGCGCCGCGCGGGCCCATGAGCCATTGGACTCAGTCCGTGCGGACCTGCAATAGGCAGGTCAGCGCAAGCCGGTCGATGGACTCGTTCGCGTGGAAGACGCGATGCTCGCGGCTCGCCATGTCGACCCAGAACCGGAGCCTGCGCGCCTCCATCATGGGGCTGCCCATCAGCCTCGAAGAGCGCCCCGAGGTCCTCGCCACGCTTGCCCGGGTGATCGAGCGCGGGGAGCCGGGACACTACATCTCGATCACCAACACCGAGTCGATGTACCACGGGCTGCGCGACGCCGACCACGGCCGCTACATCCGCGGCGCGGACCTGTCGCTGTGCGACGGGGTCGGCGTGATCGTCGCCGGCTGGGCCTGGGGCCAGCGCATCGAGCGCTATAACGGGCCGGTGCTGCAGCTCGATGTCTCGCAGTACGGCCTGGCGCGCAACTGGCGTCACTTCTTCTACGGCGGCAAGGAAGGCGTGGCCGAGACCATGGCGCGGCGGCTCAAGAAGCGCTATCCCGGCCTCGTGGTCTGCGGCTGCTATTGCCCGCCATTCGGCGAGCTCTCGCGGGAAGAAGATCAGCGGGTGGTGGATCTCATCAACGCGGCCGAGCCCGACATCGTGTGGGTGGGCCTGGGGCTGCTCAAGCAGGAGCGCTGGATCGCCGCGCACCTCGGGCGCGTCCGCGCCCCGTGGATGATCGGCGTTGGCGCGGCATTCGACTACCACGCCGGCACCGTGCCGTGGGCGCCGAGCGTGCTGCGCGCGCTCGGGCTCGAGTGGCTGTTTCGCCTCGTGGTGCAGCCGAGGCTCCGGGCGAGGCGCTACTGGTGGTCGCTCGTGTTCGTCGTTCAATCGGTACTGAAAGGGATGTTCAGACCCATGGAGCCGCAGTGATTCGGATCGGACTCGCAGGACTGGGCAAGATGGGGCTGTCCCATCTCGCCATCTTCAAGACGCATCCAGAGGTCGAGGTGGTGGCCGCGTGCGATCCCTCGGCGTACCTGACCGATGCGCTCGCCCGGTTTACCGGCCTCAAGTGCTATTCCGACTTCGAACGCATGCTCGCGCAAGAGGCGCTCGACGCGGTAGTGATCTCCACGCCCTCGCGCCTGCACGCCGCGATGGTCGAGCAGGCCCTCACGCGCGGGCTGCACGTCTTCTGCGAGAAGCCTTTCGTGCTCGACGTGCGCGACGGCGAGCGCCTCGTCGAGCTGGCCGATGCGAACGAGCGCGTCACGCAGGTGGGCTACCACCTGCGCTTCGTCGGTGCCTTCCAGGAAGCGGCGCGCGTGTTCGCCTGCGGCGCACTCGGCAAGCTCCACCACGTGCGCGCCGAGGCCTACGGGCCGGTGGTGCTGCGCGCGAAGGGCGCCACCTGGCGCGCGGCGAAGAGCGAGGGCGGCGGGGCGCTCTACGACTATGCCTGCCACGCCATCGACCTCATGAATTTCCTCGCCGGGCCGCCGGATTCGGTGGGCGGCGCGGCGCTCGAGAGCCTGTTCTCTCGCGATGTCGAGGATGCGGTCTACTGCACGCTCTACTACCCGGGCGGCGCCACCGGGCAGCTCTCGGTGAACTGGAGCGACGAGAGCTTCCGCAAGATGTCGACCAAGATCTCGGCGTGGGGCGCGAACGGCCGCCTGGTGGCCGACCGCCAGGAGTGCCAGCTCTACCTGCGCGAGGCCGGCATGACGCAGGCCGGAATGCGCCCGGGCTGGTCGGTGCGCTACACCACCGAGCTCACCGACGAGGTCTGGTATTACCTGCGCGGCGAGGAGTACTCGGCGCAGGTCAACTACTTCGTACGCAGCATCCAACAGGGCCGCACCAACGGCACCAACAGCTTCCGCTCCGCGCTCGAGGCCGACCGCGTGGCGGCGCTGATCAGCGCCCAACGCGGCGCCGGTCCGGCGCGCGATCCGCGGCCGAGCCAGGCGAAGAGCCGCTGGGCACGCATTTTCAGCTAAGCGAGACGAGACACCACGATGGATCGAGTGCTTTTCGGCGACAACCAGTTCTTCGGCGTCAACCACATGTCGGAGGAGAAGGCGCGCGCGCAGGCGATGCGCTTCCAGGAACTCCCGGCGATTGTCGAGGTCCTGGACGCCGCCTACCAGGAGGGGATCCGCACCTTCATGTGCACTACCCACGAGCGCGTGGGCGAACTCTGCGACCACTTCCGTGCGCACCGCGAGCGCTATCCCGACTATGTCTTCTATCCGTGCATGCCGTACGCCCACAAGTACGCGAACGCGGTGACCGAGGTCGGCATGCTGGAGGCGCTGCGTAAATTCCTCCCTGACGAGGGCGCGCTCGGCGCCATGCTGAAGGCCGGCATGGCCGTGGCAAGCAAGGACGTGCGTGCCATCCTGCAGCTTCTGGTGGACGCCGAGATGAAGATGTTCCACGGCCTCGCGACGCCGGTGATCTTCGTCCAGAACGTGGTAACCGATCTCCTCCTCGGGCTCGGAATGAAACAGGCGCTCGGCTACTTCGCCGAGCACGTGCGCGAGCGCTACGGCGCCGAGCCGGGCTTCATCACCATGAACCTCCCGCGCCTGCTCGACGTGCTCGACGAGCTCGGCATCGACAACCCGATCGTGTGCGCCAACATCAACAAGATCGGCTTTCGCATGTGCGGCGGAATCGAGGCCTACGAGAAGGCGATCGCCACGCGGCGCTTCCGGCCGATCGCAATGTCGGTGCTCGCCTCGGGGGCGATCGCGCCCCGCGAGGCGCTCGAGTACGTGTGCGGCCAGCCCGAGATCCAGTCCATCGTGTTCGGCGCCTCGAGCCGCGCGAATATCCGGCACACCAAGGCGCTGATCGATGAGCTCGATGCGCAGCGCGCGCGTCCGCGCCGGCCGCAGCTCGCGGCGGCATAGGGGCGCGGCATGGTGCGCGTACGGACCTTCTACCAGACCGACCCGGCGGCGATCATCCCGGGCGGCATCGATACCTTCATCCGCGGTATCCTCAAGGCGGCGCCGGGCGACATCGAGCTTTCGGTGGTGGGCCTCACCACCGACCCTGCGGCGCGGCCGGTCGGGCGCTGGACCGAATGCAAGGTCGATGGCCGCAGCGTCTGGTTTTTCCCGGTCGGCTGGCTGCGCAACCCGAGCGGGCGCAGCCGCATCCCGCTCTCGCTCCAGCTCACCTGGGGCATCGCGCGCCATTTCTACGCCTGCGCAAGCGGCTGCGACGTGCTCGAGTTCCACCGCGTCGAGCCTTCGCTCGCGTTCCTGCGCGACCCGCGGCCGAAGAACGCGTTCATCCACTCCAACACCGCCGACGCGACGCGCGATCCGCATTCCGATATCCGCTGGAAGGCGGCGCCGTGGCTCTTCTTCATGATCGAGCGGCTGACGCTCGGCGCCATGGCGAGCGTGTTCGGCGTGCGCGCCGACGCCGTCGAAGCCTACCGGCTGCAGTACCCGCGGCTCGCGGAGCGCTTCCGCTTCATTCCGACCTGGATGGACCCCGAAGTGTTCTCGCCGGCGGCGCCGAGCGAGAAGCGCGAGCTGCGCGCGGCCCTCGGCGGCGCGCTCGGCATCGGCCAGGATGACCGCGTGCTGGTCTCGGTGGGGCGGCTCGATTCCGGCAAGCGGCCGCTTCTCATGGTCGACGGGTTCGCGCGGCTCGCGCGCGTCCGGCCGGAGTTGAAGCTCCTCCTCGTCGGCGACGGCGCACTGCGCCGCGACATCGAGGCGCGTGCCGCCGCGCACGGGCTCCTTGGGCGCGTCGTCCTGGCGGGCCTGCGCACGCCGCGCCAGGTAGCCGACCTGCTGCGCCTCTCCGATTGCTTCGTGCTCACCTCGGCCTACGAGGGCATGCCGATGTGCGTGCTGGAGGCGCTCGGCTGCGGCATTCCGGCAGTCAGCACGCGCGTGGGCGAGGTCGAGCGCGTGGTGCGGCCGGGGATCACCGGCGAGCTGATCGCCGATGCCACGCCCGAGAGCGTCGCAGATTCGCTTTCTCGGGTTCTGTCGAAGCGAGACGCGTACACGCGCTCGGCGTGCATTGCCGCAGTCGCCGACTACGTGCCGAACAAAGTGCTGGCGCCGGTGTTCGAGGAATACCGGCGCCTCGCACGTCCCGCCGCGATGCGGCCCCTAGTTGCACAAGGACTCCGATAATGAAAACCGCCTTGGTGACCGGCGTCACCGGCCAGGATGGCTCGTACCTGGCCGAATTCCTCCTCGATAAGGGCTACCAGGTCCACGGCATCAAGCGCCGCTCTTCGAGCTTCAACAGCGAGCGGATCGACGGCATCTACCAGGACCCGCACGCCGAGCACCCAAGCTTCGTTCTCCACTACGGCGACATGACCGACTCGACCAACCTCATTCGCATCCTGCAGCAGGTGAGGCCCGACGAGATCTACAACCTCGCCGCCCAGTCGCACGTAGCGGTGTCGTTCGAAAAGCCCGAGTACACGGCGAACGCCGACGCGCTCGGCGCACTGCGCCTGCTGGAGGCGATCCGCATTCTGGGCCTCGAGAAGACGACGCGCTACTACCAGGCGTCCACTTCCGAGCTCTACGGCCTGGTGCGTGAGACGCCGCAGACCGAGGCCACCCCGTTCTACCCGCGCAGCCCCTACGCGGTGGCGAAGCTCTACGCCTATTGGATCACCGTGAATTATCGCGAGGCCTACGGCATCTACGGCTGCAACGGCATCCTCTTCAACCATGAATCGCCGCGCCGCGGCGAGACCTTCGTCACGCGCAAGATCACGCGCGCGCTCGCGCGTATCAAGCTCGGGCTCCAGGACTGCGTGTACCTCGGCAACCTCAACGCGTTGCGCGACTGGGGCCACGCCAAGGACTACGTCGAGATGCAGTGGCTGATGCTGCAGCAGCCCGAGCCCGAGGACTACGTGATCGCGACCGGCCGCCAGTTCAGCGTTCGCGAATTCGTCGAGCGCGCCGCCGGCCACCTCGGCATGCGCCTGTCCTGGCGCGGCGAGGGCGTGAACGAGCAGGGCTTCGACCAGCACGGGCGCTGCATCGTGCGTGTGGATCCGCGCTACTTCCGTCCCGCCGAGGTGGAGACCTTGCTCGGCGACCCGTCGAAGGCAACGCGCAATCTCGGCTGGGCGCCGCGCATCACGTTCGAGGAGCTGGTGGCTGAGATGGTGCGTGAGGACTTCAACCTCGCGAAGCGCGACGCGCTGCTCGCCCGCCACGGCTACCCTCAGATCGCGCGCTCCGCATGAGGATCTACGTCGCGGGCCACCGCGGCATGGCCGGCTCGGCGATCGTGCGGCGCCTGCGCGCCGCCGGCTATGACGACATCGTCATCCGCGGCCGCGACGAGCTCGATCTCATGGACCAGCGTGCGGTATTCGAATTCCTCGCGCGGCAGCGTCCCGACTACGTCTTTCTTGCGGCGGCGAAGGTCGGCGGGATCCACGCCAACGCCAGCCGCCCGGCCGAGTTCCTGTTCCAGAATCTGGCGATCGAGGCGAACGTCATCCACGGCGCCTGGCGCGCCGGAGTACAGCGCATGCTTTTCCTGGGCTCGTCGTGCATCTACCCGCGCGACTGTCCCCAGCCCATCCATGAGCGCTGTCTCCTCGGCGGGCCGCTCGAGGCGACCAACGAGCCCTACGCGATCGCGAAGATCGCGGGCCTGAAGCTCTGCGAGGCCTATAACCGGCAGTACGGCACCCGCTACGCGGTCGTCATGCCGACGAACCTCTACGGTCCGAACGACAACTACGATCTCGAAACGAGCCACGTGGCGGCGGCATTGTTGCGCAAAGCCCACGAGGCGAAGCTCGCCCGCCGCGACGAGCTCGTGGTCTGGGGTACGGGCAACCCGCGTCGCGAGTTCCTGCACGTGGACGATCTTGCCGACGCCTGCGTTTTCCTCATGGAGCGCGGCTACGAGGGGCCGCTCGTCAACGTCGGCACCGGGGAGGATCTGCCGATCCGCGACCTTGCCGCGCTCATCATGCGAGTGGTCGGACTCGAGGCTCGCCTGCGCTTCGACCCGACCAAGCCCGACGGCACGCCGCGCAAGCTGCTCGATGTCGGGCGCCTGCATGGCCTGGGCTGGCGCGCCCGGATACCGCTCGCAGAGGGCCTTCAGGACGCCTACACTCACTTCAAGGCGGCCCGCGCACTTATCGCTCGTTCGGCTACGGCAACTACCTGATCCCACTATAGGATCGCCGACCTTGGTCGGCGCTGTCGCCGCCCGGCGACAGCTTTGTTGGGTAAGAAACAAGTACTTGTAAAACCTTCCGTGGACCTTCGTCGCTTGGCCGCTACATTTCGTGTCACGTCTCACACCACTCGCTTGTAGTTAAGGGCTTGATTAGCCTTGTAGTTGCCTTAGTGGCACGGGTCGTGCTCTCCCCTACGTGCTTTTTCCGAATTAGGGGAACACATGCAAGTCCAAAGAACTGCGCTCGTCCTCGCGGCGATCGTGCTGTGCACCGCCCTACCCGCTGCAGCCCAAAGCGTGACTATCGAGGCCGAGAGCATGGCGCTCTCCTCCTACGTTGTCGATAACGGCAACCGGATCAAGGTCGCCTCGACCACCGCGGTCGGGACGGCAACCAAGAGCTTCCCGAACGCCAGCGGTATCTACAACATCCAGGTGTCCGTGGTCGCCGAGCCCGATGGCCAGTCGACCCTCGAGGTCTACAAGGGCGCGACCCTGCTGCGCAAGTACACCTACCCGCTCAGCGACAGCGCCGCCTCCTTCACGATCAGCAATGTGACGCTCACCAAAGGCGACACCATCAAGCTCATCGGCCGGCCCAACGCCGGATCGCTCGCACGCGTCGATAAGATGGCCTTCACGCTGGTTTCGCTCAGCAGCACGACCGGCGGCACCACCACGGGCGGCACGACTACAGGAGGGACGACCACCGGCGGCACGACGAATACCGCAGCCTCGCCGGTGACGATCGAGGCCGAAAGCATGGCGCTTTCCACCTACACGGTCGAGAACGGCAACCGCATCAAGCTGCCGTTGAGCACCTCCACCGGCACCGCGACGAAGGCCTTCCCCGGCGCGACCGGAACCTACAACCTCACGGCGTATGTCGTCGGCGAGCCCGACGGCCAACCGACGCTCCAGGTCTACAAGGGTGCAACGCTCCTGCGCTCGTACACGTATCCCGTCGTCGACGCCGCCGCGACGTTTACCATCAGCAACGTCAGCCTGACGAACAACGAGGTGATCAAGCTGATCGGCAAAGGCGCCGGCGGCGCGCTCGCCCGCGTCGACAAGCTGGCGTTCACGCCGGTGGCGGGCACCACGACTGGCGGAACCACGAGCGGGACGACCACGGGTGGCACCACCACGGGCGGCACCACGACGGGCGGAACGGCGACGGGGGGCACGGCGGGCGGCCTGACGCTTCCCTCGACCAATACCAAGGCCATCGCCACGTTCGAATCGCTCGGCCTGTACTGGACGCCGCCTGCGAATCCGGGCTCGGCGGGCTGCAACGCGCAATTCCGCAAGGCAGGCGATGCGGCGTGGAGGAACGCGCTGCCGATGTGGTATGACGCGCGCAACAACGAATGCCGCGGCAGCATCGTCTATCTCACGCCGAACACCGACTACCAGGTTCAGTTCAGCCTGCCGGGCGCGCAGCCGGTCGCGCAGCTCGCCGCACGCACCTGGAGCGAAAACTTCCCGATCGCCAGGACCGTGACCGTGCCGAGCGGCTCCAGCACGCTCGCCATCACCGAAGGCGGCACTGCGAGCGGCTATGTCCTCTATACCGCTGCCGCCGGCGGCAGCACGATCGACGTGGCGAATGGCCAGGTGAACAACGTCACCATCGCCGCGCCTTACGTGATCCTGCGCGGCTTCACCTTGAAAGGCGCGCAAAAGGACGCGGTCCGGCTGCAGCAGGGTGCGCACGACGTCGTGATCGAGGACAACGACATCAGCGGCTGGGGCAGCTACAGCGGCACGACGACCGCCGACGGCCAGAAGGTCGGCACCAACTACGAGTCCGGCATCCGGGGGGCCGACAATATGACCGGTCTCACGCGCGTCGTCATCCAGCGCAACAAGATCCATGACCCTCGTTACGGCGCGAACAGCTGGACCTTCGGCCATCCCATGGGGCCCCAGGGGGTCGGATTCTTTGAATCGCCCGGCGGCAACCATGTCATCCGCTTCAACGAGATTTACGGCTCGGCCGGCCATTACTTCAACGACGGCATCGGCGGCGGCTGGAACTTCAGCACCGTGGGCTTCCCGCATGCCGATACCGACATCTACGGCAACATCATCAAGAACGCCTGGGACGACGCCATCGAAGCGGAAGGCGGCAACCGCAACGTGCGGATCTGGGGCAACTACATGGACAACACCATGACCGCGGTTGGAACCACCGTTGTAGCCACCGGCCCGGTGTACATCTTCCGTAACGTCCACAACCGCAGCCGCCGGCTCTCGACGGTCTCCACCGACCTTGACAGCGGCTCGACGTTCAGCAAGTCGGGCGATAGCGGCGGCTTTGGCGGCGGGCGGCGCTACGTGTTGCATAACACCCTCCTCCAGGCCACGGCGACGGGCATGACGTATCCGCTCGGCGCCCATACCGGCATTACCGGCCCGGGCGTGCCCATGACCAACACCGTCTCGAGGAACAACATCCTGCAGATCAAGAAGACGACCTGGTTCGCCATCGACGCCTCCGGCGGCGGTGCCGATGACATGGATTACGACCTCTACAACGGCAACCTCAGCATCTCCGGCGCCGAGGTCCACGGCCACGTCGGCACGCCGATCTATGCGTCGGGGCACGGGTGGACGAGCGAGTCAGGCGGTCTTTACCAGCAGGCGAGCACCAGCTCCGGCTATGACCGCGGGGTGAGGCTGCCGAACTTCAACGACAACTTCACCGGCGCAGCGCCCGACATCGGCGCCGCGGAAACCGGCCGCCCGGCGATGCGCTTCGGCATCAACGCCGCCGCCGCTGCCACCAGCACCGCCGACGGCGCGGCCGACCGATAGGAGCCACCATGCACCGCAAAGAATCCGGTTTCACCCTGCTAGAGCTTCTCGTGGTGATCGTGATCATCGGCCTGCTCGCCGGTTATGTAGCCCCGCGCTACTTCTCCCAAGTAGGCAGGTCCGAGATTCAGGTCGCACGGGCGCAGATCGAGTCTCTCGAAAAGGCGCTCGACCAGTACCGCCTCGACATGAGGCGCTATCCAACCGCCGAGGAAGGCCTTGTAGCGCTCGTAGCCAAGCCTGCCAGCGCCGAAGCCTGGAGCGGCCCGTATCTCAAGAAAGCCGTACCGATGGACCCTTGGGGCCGGGCTTATGTGTACCGCGTCCCCGGCGAGAAGGGCGAATTTCAACTCCTCTCCTACGGGCGCGACGGTAAGCCCGGCGGCAACGGTGAGGACGCCGACATCGGCGTGAACTGAAGTTTTTTGGGATTTGAATGCCTGACGGGCGCTTGCGCGCCCGTTTTTTTTGATTTTGGTCGCGGCCAGGCGACGGGTGCAATGCTTCCAGAATCAGTGGCTTGTGGTAAAGCCGGCGATCCGCGTCGTCGCGTCGCTACGGCTTTGTCGCATCGGTCACTACCGAGTTTCGGCTAACCCTTTGAATCCGTGAGTTTCCCTCTCCTGGCACGGCTCGTGCGAGAGGCCATTGCATTAGTCGAAAGCATTACGAGGGAGAGAGCGAGTGAACTACAGAAAATACACCGTGCGCAGCCCGCTGTTCGCGTTGCGCGATCAACGTCTGAGCGAGCAAGTGCTGGCCACTTTCAGCGGCGCGCCGGGGCCGCGCCCGGCACCGCCGCCCCCGCCGCGGCGCACGACCGAAGAGGACAACCGCTGATGCACGGCAGCGGCTTCTCGATGCTCGCCATCCTCGCGTCGATCATCGCGCTCGGCATGGTGATCGGCCACATCGCCCAGCGCTTCCTCTGACGATGCGCTTCGATGTCCTTGCCATCGACGCGCGCCAGCAGATCGTGGCGCTCGAGCTCGAGGCGGCCAACGCCGCGCTCGCCGGGGAGGAGGCGCGCAAGCAGGGCCTCGCCGTGATCTCGCTCGAGTCACGCGGCCTGCGCATGCCGCGCGCCGGGGCGATCCTCCAGCGCAGCAAGCGCTTCCCGACGATGCTGTTCTCGATGGAGCTCGCGTCGCTGCTCGAGGCGGGGCTCAACCTGGTCGAGGCGCTGCAGACGCTCGCCGAGAAGGACGGCCACGGCGAGCGCCATGACGTGCTCGCCGGCCTGATCGCGGCGATCCACCGCGGCGAGCCCTTCTCGCAGGCGCTCGCGAGCTTCCCGCAGCACTTCTCGCCGCTCTACGTGGCGACGATCAAGGCGAGCGAGCGCACCGGCGGCATGCGCGAGGCGCTTTCCCGCTACATCGCCTACCAGGAGGAGCTCGAGCGCCTGCGCAAGAAGATCGTCTCGGCGAGCATCTATCCGGCGATCCTGATCGTGGTCGGCACCTTGGTCGTCAGCTTCCTCATGTTCTACGTCGTGCCGCGCTTCGCCCGGGTCTACGAGGACATGGCAACCACGCTGCCGTTCTTCTCGCAGCTCCTGCTCGGCTTCGGCAACTTCGTGGGCCACAACGCCGCAGCGCTCGGCACCGCGCTCGTCGCTACGACGGCGGGGGCGGCCTGGGCGCTGTCGCGGCCGGAAGTGCGCGGCTGGCTCAACGTCCAGCTCTGGCGCATCCCGGCGGTGGGAAGCCGCATGAAGACCTACCAGCTCGCCCGCCTATACCGCACCGCGGGCATGCTGCTGCGCGCCGGGATTCCGGCCGTACGCGCGCTCGAGATGGTGCACGAGCTGCTGTCGGCGCACCTGCGCCCGGCGCTGCGGCGCGCGCGGACCCTGGTCGAGCAGGGCCAGCCCATGTCGGCCGCGATGGCGACCGCGGGCCTCGCTACGCCGGTCGCCTCACGGATGATGGCGGTCGGGGAAAGAAGCGGCGACATGGGCGAGATGTTCACCCAGATCGCGCGCTTCCACGACGACGAGGTGGCGCGCTTCATCGACTGGTTCACCCGCGCCTTCGAGCCGCTGCTGATGGCGGTGCTCGGCATTTCGGTGGGCGCGGTGCTGGTGCTGATGTACATGCCCATCTTCGAGCTTGCAGGGAATATCCGATGAACGATCGGCACGACATGGGCGCGCTCTCCGAGGCGCTGCGCATCGCGGCGATCACGCTGCCGGAGATGCGCGCCGAGAAACCCGACTTCGACGCGGTCTCGTTCGGCGAGGCAAAGCGCCGCAACTGCGTCGCGCTGCGCGCCGCCGACGGCATGCTGCTCCTCGTGCTGGGCAACCCCTACGACCTCGACACCCAGGACTGGATCGAGGAACGTCTGCGCGAGCCGTTCGGCTACCGCGTCGCGCAAGCCGACGAGGTGGCGGCGTACCTCGCGGACCAGGAAACGGAGCTGCGCGCGCTCGACGGGGCGACGAAAGACATCCACTCCGGCGAAGGCCGAGGCGAGGCCGCCCAGGAAATCTCGTTCGAATCGGCGGCCGAGTCCGACAGCACCGTGGTGCGCCTGGTCACCTCGACGCTCTACGACGCGCTCAAGGCCGGCGCGAGCGACGTGCATCTCGAGTCGACCGGCGCGGGCCTCACCATCAAGTACCGCATCGACGGCGTGCTCACCCGGATGGAGACCGTGGCCGGCACCGAGCTCGCGGAGCAGGTGATCTCGCGGATCAAGGTGATGTCGGAGCTCGACATCGCCGAGCGCCGCGTGCCGCAGGACGGGCGCTTCAAGGCGCGGCGCGAAGGTCGCGAGATCGACTTCCGCGTCTCGGTGATGCCGAGTGTGTACGGCGAGGACGCGGTGTTGAGGATCCTCGACCGCAAGACCCTGTCCGACCAGCTCGACGGCCTCACGCTCGACTCCCTCGGTTTCAGCGCGGAGATGAAGGGAAGACTGCGTCAGCTCTCGGCCGAGCCCTACGGCATGCTGCTCGTCACCGGTCCGACCGGCAGCGGCAAGACCACCACGCTCTATGCCGTGATCTCCGAGGTCAACCGCGGCGAGGACAAGATCATCACGATCGAGGACCCGGTCGAATACCACCTGCCGGGCGTGCTGCAGATCCCCGTGAACGAGCAGAAAGGCCTCACGTTCGCGCGCGGCCTGCGCTCGATCCTGCGCCACGACCCCGACCGCATCATGGTGGGCGAGATCCGCGATCCCGAGACCGCCGAGATCGCGGTGCAATCGGCGCTTACCGGACACCTCGTCTACACCACCGTGCACGCGAACAACGCGATCGACGTGCTCGGCCGCTTCCGCCACATGGGGGTCGACGCCTACAACCTCGTGTCGGCGCTGAACGGAGTGCTCGCCCAGCGGCTGGTGCGCGTGTTCTGCAAGGAATGCCGCTCGAAAGGCTGCGGCGCATGCCGCGGCACCGGCTTCAGGGGCCGCCGGGCGATCGGCGAGCTTGTGGTGCTGAATGACGAGCTGCGGGAGCTCATCGTGTCGCGCGCTCCGGCGCGCCGGCTGAAGGATGCCGCACGCGCTTCGGGCAGCGTGACGCTGCGCGAAGCGGCCATGCAGCTGGTGGAAGCCGGCGAAACCACACTCGAGGAGATCAATCGTGTCACTTTTGTGGCGTAACCATCTTCGCGTCAGCGTATGCGCGGACCGCCTGGTGCTGCGCGCGAACAAGGGCCGGACCAGCTTCGTGCCGATCCAGGTCAAGCCGAACGACCCGGAATGGCGCGCGCCGCTCGAGGCGCTGCCGGGCGTCCTGGCGAACCACAAGAACTACGAGGTGAGCATCGTGCTCGCCGACCGGTTCGTACGCTACGCCCTGCTGCCCTGGAATGCGGCGCTGAAGAGCGAGGAGCAGTGGTTGGCGCTGGCGCGCCATCGCCTCGCCGCGGTCCACGGGGCGACCGCCGCCGAATGGGATTTGAAGCTCACCGAAACCGCACCGCGGGGCCCGCGCCTCGCCTGCGCGGTGGACCGCGCGCTGGTCGGCGTCCTGGCGGCAGCCGCGCAGGACGCGGGCGTGCGTCTCGTGTCGGTACAGCCATTCCTCGTCGCCGCGTTCAACCGCCTGCAAGGCAGTCTGCTTGGAAATCTCGGCGCCGCCTCGTGCTGGCTCGTGGTCGAGGAGCCCGGCCGCCTCACGCTGTGCTTCATCCAGCGCGGCACCTGGGTCGCGATCCGCAGCCGGCGCACCGGCAGCGGCTGGCGCGAGATGCTGCCCGACATCATCGCGCGCGAGAGCGCGTTCCTTGCGCTCTCTGAGCGCTGCACGCGCGTAATCGTCTGCGCGCAGGGCGAGTTCGACACCGCCCAGCACGACGCTTTCGACACCAATGCCGTGAACTACAGCGAGCTCGCCCTCGCCAGGAGCGAAGCATGAAAAAGCAGGCGCAAGGCACGAAGCTCGAGATCGATTTCGTGCGCCGTCCCCGCGGGCGGTGGGCATCGCGCGGGCTGCTTGTTCTGGCGCTCGCCATGACGGCCGACACGGGCCTGGCGTTTTTTCACGCCCGTACCTCGCTCGCTCGCAACGAGGCGCAGCTCGCGCAGGCGGCGCCGCGGGGCGCGGCGCCGCGCAAGCCGGCCCCCGAGGAGGTCGCGGCGGTGCGCGACACCGTCGAGCGCCTGGCCACGCCGTGGGAGCGGCTCTTCGGCGCGCTCGAAAAGGCCTCGAGCGATCAGGTCGCGCTCCTCGGCGTCGAGCCCGACGCGAAGGCCGGCACCGTCGTCATCACCGGCGACAGCAAGAGCTACCTCGCGGCGCTCAGCTACGTGCTCAACCTGAGCCACGTCGACGGTTTGGGCGGCGTGCAGCTTGTGCGCCACGAAGCAAAAGCGAACGACCCGCGGGGGGCGGTGAGCTTCACCGTGTCGGCGGCGTGGAACGGAACACGCAAATGAGGCTGACCCTGGAGCTTCTGAAGCAGAGCCTGCTGCGTCTGCCGCAGGACCTCGGCGTGCCGGGCATCGCCTCGGCGGCGCTGCTGGCGGCCGCGGCACTGTTCCATTTCGGGGTGGTGAAGCCTCTGGAGACGCGCGACGCGGAAGCTGCGCAGCGCGTGGCGCGCCAGCCACCGCGGCCGCAGCCCGGCGACCCGGCAAACTCCGCCGACAAGCTGGCTGCGGTCTATGAGCGCCTCTCCAAGGACGAAAACGCCACCGACTGGCTCGCCAAGCTGAACGCAATCGGCAGTGCCACCGGGCTGGAGCTGAAATCCGCGGCCTACAAGCAGCACGCCGAGGGCCGCATCGTGCACTACGAGATCGTGCTGCCGATCTCCGGCAGCTATGCACAGATTCGCGACTTTATTGC
>Ga0136846_1231449_pt1 | contig 19365 bp, 13 predicted proteins | sample HopSoiMetagenom2_FD_96841 | JGI IMG/M metagenome (GOLD analysis project Ga0136846, IMG submission 96841) | Grasslands soil microbial communities from Hopland, California, USA - 2 Assembly 2016 (version 4) | ecosystem: Environmental > Terrestrial > Soil > Grasslands | place: USA: Hopland...
GAGTACTTCAAGCAGGCCACGACGATGATCGACGCGCTGAAGACGCGATTCGGCGTACCCGACTCGGACATCGTGTATCTGGCGGAGAATCCGACGCGTGACGCCGCGAGAGTCAAGGCGGCGTCGACGAAGGAAAACATCGAACGCGAGCTCACTGCGCTCGGTGCGCGCTCGAAGACCGGCGATGTGCTCTTTGTGATGCTGATCGGGCACGGCAGCGGCGACGGAACCACGTCCAAGTTCGCCATCCCTGGTCCGGACATCACAGCCAACGATTTCGCGCGTGTGCTCGACGGCATTCCCGGACCGACGATCGCGTTCGTGAACACGAGCAGCGCGAGCGGCGGCTTCATTGCCGCGCTGTCGGGCCCACATCGTGTGGTCGCGACCGCGACCAAGTCCGACATGGAGCGCAACGAGACGCGGTTCGCGACCTACTTCGTCCAGGCGTACGCGACCGACGTCGCCGACGCGGACAAGGATGGACGCGTCTCCGTGCTCGAGGCGTTCGACTACGCTCGCCGCGAGGTCGCACGCGCGTACGAGAGCGAGAATCATCTCCTGACCGAGCACGCGCAGCTCGACGACAACGGTGACAGGAAGGGAGCCGCGGTGCCTGACGAGAAGTCGGGAGAGGGATCACTCGCGCGCCGCGTGTTCCTCGGCGGGCGGGCCGGCAGCGTCGCGGCCGCGACGCACGCGGCGTCGAACGACCCGCGCGTTGCGGCGCTCGAGCGCGAGAAGGATTCGATCGAGACGAAGCTCGACTCGCTCAGGCGGAAGAAGGCATCGATGGACTCGACGGCGTACGAGAAGGCGCTCGAGGGTCTCCTGGTGCAGCTGGCAGAGAAGAACAAGGCCATCCGTGATGCGACGGGAGGTCGGCCATGATGGGCGCGAAGGGATCCATGCTTCGACTCGCGTTGTTCCTCGCGACCGCCGCGAGCGTGTCATGTGCGAACGATCGCCCTGCGTGGGCCTCGCAGGGTGCGCAGGATGATCCGACACAGCTCAAGCGCGCGGGCGAGCTCGCGCGGTCGGGGAAGTACGACGAGGCGATCGGGATCTACAAGGAGCTTGCCGCGAAGGACGGTCCGACGGCCGTCGCCAGCCGCCGCGGGCTGCTGCGAACGCTCTCCGAAACGGGCAAGTACGCCGACGCCGAGGAGTCGGGCAGGCGATTCGTCGCCGGTGCGTCGGGTGTCGAGCTGCAGAATGCGTTAGGCGAGGTGCTTCAGCTGCGCGGCAAGACGGCTGACGCCGAGTCGGCCTTCAAGGCCGCCGTGGCTGGACGGGCATCGGATAGCCTGACGGCTCGGCTGAATCTCGACGTGCTTCGGTTCGATCGCGGCGCGCACGCAGAGGCCCTCAAGGATCTCGACGGGTTCATCGACGTCTACAACTCACGGCGTCGAGCACTGACGTCCGACGAGCTCATGGCGATCGGCACCGCGTGTCGGTACCTCGGCGTGACGAACCCGCAGCTGTTCAAGGACGCGCTCAAAGCGTACGACGAGGCGATCGCTCGCGACTCGACGAATCAGGAGGCCCAGCTCCGCGAGGTCGAGCTGTTTCTCGACAAATACAACAGCGGTGACGCGAAGAAGTCTGTCGCGGCGCTGCTCGCGAAGAACCCGCGTCATCCCCGTGCGCTGCTCGCGTCAGCGCGGGTGGCGTACTTCGACGGCAGTGGCGCCGCGGCGGAGATCGTCCGCAAGAGCCTCGAGGTCAACCCGAATTCGCCGACCGCGCGGGCGTTTCTGGGCTCGATCTACTTCGATGGCGAGGACTACGCGGCGTCGGCGAAGGAAGCGGAGCAGGCCCTCGCAACGGACTCCACGCTCGTCGAGGGGCTCAGCGTGCTTGCCGCGTCGCGCTACCTGCAGGGCGATCGGGCGGGATTCGATGCGCTCAAGCGTCGCGCGCTCACGCAGAACCCGAAGGAGTCCGCTTTCTTCGTCAACATGGCCGAGGCGGCCGCGCGAAACCGTCTGTACGTGCAGGCGGTGGATTTCGCGCGCGAAGGCGTCGCCGCCGATTCCACGGCGTGGCGGGCGTACGGCGTGTTAGGCATGAACCAGCTGCGCGTCGGCGCGATGGACGAAGGGAAGAAGAACCTCGACCGAGCGTTTGCTGGCGACCCATACGACGTGTGGATCAAGAACACGCTCGACCTGCTCGACACGTTCAAGGACTACAAGGAAACGGCGTCGCCGCGGTTCCGGTTCGTCGTGGACGGCAAGGAGTCGGAGCTCCTGTCCTCGTACCTGCGCCCTCTCGCGGAGGAGGCGTACGACTCGCTGGCGGCACGGTATCAGTATAAGCCGGCGACGCCGATTCGCCTCGAGGTCTATCGCTCGCATGCGGATTTCTCCGTGCGCACCGTGGGCCTGGCCGGGCTCGGCGCCCTCGGCGTGAGCTTCGGCACCACGCTGGCGATGGATTCGCCGGCCGCGCGGGATGCCGGCGACTTCAACTGGGGCTCGACGTTCTGGCACGAGCTGGCGCACACGTTCACGTTAGGCGCGAGCGACCACCGCGTGCCCCGATGGCTCTCCGAAGGGCTGTCCGTGCTGGAGGAGCGTCGCGCCCGGAAGGGGTGGGGGGCGGACGTGACGCCGGAGTTCCTGGCCGCCTACAAGGCCGGGAAGCTCGTGAAGGTGAGCCGGATGAACGACGGCTTCATGCGGCCGGCGTACCCGCAGCAGCTGATCTTCTCCTACTACCAGGCCTCGCTCGTCGGAGAGCTCATCGAGCGTGACTTCGGCCAGCGCGCCATTGTAGACATGCTGAATGCGTACAAGACCGGCGCCACCACGGAGCAGGTCTTCCAGCGCGTGCTCAAGCTGAGCCCCGAAGCGTTCGACGCGAAGTTCGACGCGTACCTCAAGGAACGGTTCGGGAAGCTTCTCGCTGTCATCGAGCCCAAGGACGTGCGCAAGGACGCAATGCCGCGCGCGCCTGCGGTCGACGGGGAATACACGACGACGCTCTCGCAGGGCATCGCCGCGATGGAGATGAAGAATTACGACGAGGCCATCAAGTGGCTCGACAAGGCGAAAGCGATGTTCCCGGAAGATGCCAGCGCTGAGGGGCCGTACTGGCTGCTCGCGCAGGCGTACAAGGCTAAGGGGAACGCGCGCGCCGAGGCGAATGAGCTCACGGCAATGACGCTGCGCAACGAGGATCACTACGGGGCGAATATCGAGCTGTCGAACGTGCTCGAGCAGCTCGGCGACAGCGCCGGTGCGGCTGCGGCGCTCGATCGCGCGATGTACATCTCGCCGTACGACCCGGCGCAGCATGTGCGGCTCGCCGCTCTCGACGCGCACACGGGCAACAAGCGTGGCGCGGTCCGAGAACGGCAGGCCGTCGTCGCGTTGAATCCCGTCGACCGCGCCGAAGCGCTGTATCAACTCGCGCTCGCGTACTACGAGGCGGGCGATGGCCAGTCAGCGCGGCGCGAGGTGCTGCGTGCGCTCGAGGATGCGCCGAACTTCGAAAAGGCCCAGGAACTCCTGCTGCGGCTGCAGCAGGGGAATCGCTCGGGCGGGGGAGGGGACTGACATGCGAGGCCCGCGACGGTACAAACGGCTCATAGCGCTCGCGCTCGTTGGCGCCGCGGCGGTGACGCTTTCGGCGCAGCAGGGCATTTTCGTTGGCGGCGAGCCGGAGGAAGGCAACCCGACCTACGACGGTCGCCTAACGTTCACGCGTCTTCGGTATCCGGGGTTGGGCGGTCTAACGGAAGAAGGCCCGGGATGGAAGCACGACTACCCGACCGCCGAGCGACATCTGACGAAGATCCTGTCGCAGATCTCCTTTCTGAACCCGCGTCAGGACTCGAGCAACATCCTCGACTTCGGGGACAAGGAGATCATGCGGCATCCGATTCTGTATTTCTCGGAGCCCGGATACTGGCAGCCGACCGACGACGACGTGAAGAACGTGCACGACTATCTCGTCAAGGGCGGCTTCATGATCATCGACGACTTCCGCGTGTTCCACTGGCCGAACCTGCAGGAGCAGATGCGACGGGTCTTGCCGGACGCGCAATGGCTGCCCGTGGACCCAAACAGCGCGGTGTGGGATTCGTTCTTCCGCATCGACGAGGAAGACCTTCAGCGGTGCGGCATCTACCGGTGCCCGGTGCAGTACCTCGGCATCTTCGAGAACAACGATCCCACCAAGCGCCTCATGGTCATCGCCAACTACAACAACGACGTGGGCGAGTCGTGGGAGTGGTCCGATCAGGGGTTCCTGCCAATCGACCTAACGAATGAGGCCTACAAGCTCGGCGTCAATTACTTCATGTACGCACTGACACACTAGCCATCCGCCATCGGCCATCACTCAACGGCGAAGTTCGATTTCCGATTCCCTATTCCCGATTCCCGACTCATGGCAACAGCCGCCGAACAGGTCGCTCTCACGGGCGCTGACGACATTGCCCTCGCGGACAAGCTTCGCGCCGGCCACCAGCAGATCATCAGCGAGCTTCGCAAGCTCATCATCGGCCAGGACGACGTCATCGAACAGGTGCTCGTGTCGTTGTTCGCGGGCGGCAACTGCCTGATCATCGGCGTCCCGGGCCTCGCCAAGACGCTGCTCGTGCACACGATCGCGCGCGTGCTCGACCTCAAGTACTCGCGCATCCAGTTCACGCCGGACCTCATGCCGTCCGACATCACCGGCACGGACATCATTCAGGATGATCCGGCGACCGGCCAGCGTCGCATGGTGTTCATGTCCGGCCCCGTATTCGCGAACATCGTTCTCGCCGACGAGATCAACCGCACGCCGCCGAAAACGCAATCGGCGATGCTCGAGGCGATGCAGGAGCACCGCGTCACGGTGCAGGGCAAGACGTACGAGCTCACCGAGCCGTTCTTCGTGTTCGCCACGCAGAACCCGATCGAGCTCGAGGGAACGTATCCACTGCCCGAGGCGCAGCTCGACCGGTTCATGTTCCAGATCATCATCGACTACCTGACGGAAGATCAGGAGATCGAAGTCGTCCGGTCGACGACGTCGCTGCAGAATCCGAAATTCTCGCACGCGGTTACCGGCAACGACATCGTCGAGTTCCAGCGGCTCGTCCGGCGAGTGCCGGTCTCCGACGCGGTCACTCGTTATGCGGTGAACATTGCGCGCTACTCGCGTCCGGGCTCCGGGGTGGCACCCGATTTCATCAAGAAGTGGGTCAACTACGGCGCCAGCGTTCGCGCGGCCCAGTGGATGATCCTCGGCGGCAAGGCGCGGGCGCTCATGCACGGCCGTTACCACGTGGGCTTCGACGACATCCGTGCGCTTTCGCATCCCGTGCTGCGTCACCGGATCCTGCTCAATTTCCACGCGCAGTCGGAGCGCGTGACCACCGACCAGATCATCGCGCAGCTCATCAAGGCGGTGCCCACACCGAAGAGTGGTTTGTGATGAAGATTTGCGAGATGCCGCTGGCTGGTTCCCGGTCTGCTAGCGGATTGGCTCCGTGACGAGCAACCCACTCCCCGGACTCCAGTTTCTCGATCCGGCCGTCCTGGCCCGGATCGGGAACCTCGAGCTCGTCGCGCGCACCGTCGTCGAGGGCTTCCTCGGCGGGCTTCATCGCTCGCCGCATCTCGGGACGTCGATCGACTTCGCCGAACACCGCGCGTACATGCCCGGCGACGACATTCGGCGCATCGACTGGCGGCTCTACGGGCGCGTCGACCGCTACTACATCAAGGAATACGAGGCCGACACCAACACGAACTTCAACGTGCTGCTCGACGTCTCGAAGTCCATGAGCTTCGGCAGCGCGGCAGTGACGAAGCTCGACTACGCGCGAACACTGGCCGCATGCCTGTCGTACTTCGCGAACCAGCAGCGCGACCGCGTGGGACTCATCACGTGGGACGAGGACATCGTCGAGATCGTTCCGCCGTCGGCGAAGCACCTGCCTAACGTGCTGCACGCGCTCGCCCGCGCCACACCGCAGGGGCCCGGCAACATCGAGCGCGTCTTCCGCAAGCTCGCCGAGCAGTTCAAGCGGCGCAGCATGCTGCTCGTGATCTCGGACTTTTACGAGGATCCGGCCAAGATCCTCGACGCGTTCGCGCAGCTCCGCGGCCGCGGCAATGACCTCATGGCCATGCATCTGCTCGACACCGCGGAGCTGGAGTTTCCCTATGATGGCGCCACGAGCTTCGAGGACATCGAGACCGGGGAGCGCATTCCCGTCATCCCGGAGTACCTGCGCGACCAGTACCGGACGATGATTCGCGCGCACACGGAGCGCATCGAGAAGCTCTGCGGGGATCAGGGTGTGGACTACTGGATGTTCAACACGTCCATGCCACTCGACTACGCGCTGTTCGCGTTCCTCTCGCGGCGTCAGTTCCTGACGCGGGTGCGCTAGTGTCGTTTCTCGCGCCGCTCTTCTTTGCCGGGCTCGTCGCCCTCGCCGTTCCGATCCTGGTGCACCTGACGCACAAGGAACGGAAGGACGTCGTGGTATTCCCGTCGCTGATGTTCCTGAGCCGCATTCCGTATCAGGCCGTCCGGAAGCAGCGGATCCGTCACTGGCTGCTGTTCGCGCTGCGCTGTCTCGCGCTGATCTTTCTCGCGCTGGCGTTCGCCCGGCCGTTCCTCGACCGACCCGCCGCGGCGGCGCCAGTGCGGTCGCTCGGAGCGAGGGAGCTCGTGATCCTGCTCGACCGCTCGTACAGCATGGACTACGGCGATCGCTGGTCACGCGCCGTCGCGGCCGCGAAGCGTGCGATCGCGGGGCTCGGCGGGAGCGATCGTGCGTCGCTGGTGACGTTCGACTTGACGGCGACGGCGGCCACCGAGCCGACGGGTGACAAGGGTGTGTTGACGGCGGCGCTGACGGGGTTGAAGCCGGGCGCTGGCGCGACGCGCTACGAGCCGGCGTTCAAGCTCGCGCAGCGCATCCTGGCGGACTCCAGGTTGCCGCGGCGCGAGGTCCTGCTGATCTCGGACTTCCAGCGCGTCGGTTGGGATGGTCGGGATTCGCCATCGCTGCCGGCCGGAACGACCGTCAATCAGGTAGACCTCGCCGACCCGAAGACGTCGAACGTGGCCGTGACGGGAGTCGACTTCCGACGCGACTATGCCGCTGACCGCGAGCGCGTCGCGATCACCGCGCGTCTCGTCAACCGATCGGCCGACGCGAGAGCTGGCCATTCGGTGACGCTCGAGCTCAATGGTCGTGCGGTCGAGACGAAGCAGGTGAACATCGCTGCGAACGCGGCGGCGACGGTCGACTTCGCCGCGGTGCCGCTGCCTGCCGGGACGACGCGCGGGGTCGTTAGGCTCGGTGATGATGCTCTCCCTCGCGATAACTCCTTCTACTTTGCGATCTCGCGTGGCCAGGCGCTCTCCGTGCTGGTGATCGACGGGCGCGAGGGCGCGGCACCGCGCAGTCTCTACCTCGAACGTGCGCTCGAGATCGGCGACCAGCCGAGCTTCCGGGTTACGACCAAGCGCCTTGGCTCCGTAACCGCGTCGGACTTCGCCGGCCGTTCGCTCGTCCTGCTCAACGACTCGGATCTTCCTGGCGGAGACCTCGGGCGCCGTCTCGTTGAATACGTACAGAATGGTGGTGGCCTCCTCGTTGCGCTTGGCGACCGCGCGGCACCGCGAGACCGGCCGGCGTATGCATCAGAGCTGCTCCCGGCCACCGCGGACGCGCCGATAGACCGCACCGCCGACCGCGGCGGCACGCTCGGCTATATCGACCGTAGCCATCCCATCTTCGAGGTCTTCAGCGCACCGCGGAGCGGTGATTTCTCCACGCCGCGGTTCTTCCGCTATCGCAGCATCACGCCGGCACCGGGTGATCAGCAGCTGGCTCGCTTCGACGACGGTCACATCGCGCTCCTCGAGCGCAAGGTGGGCCGCGGTCGCGTGCTCGTATGGTCGTCGTCGGTCGACGGCATCTGGAACGACCTGCCGTTGCAGCCGGTATTCCTTCCGGTAGCTCATCAGATCGCGAAGTACGCGGCAGCCTATGCAGATGAACGGCCGTGGAGCATCGTAGGACAGGTCGCGAACTTGCCGAGCATCTTCCGGGACAGCATCGGCGCGGGCGACGCGGCCGGTAACGCCGAGTATGTCGCGGTGGCACCGTCGGGTCAGCGCACGCGGCTCGAGGGGCAGGACCGGCGATCGGTCGAGCTCCGCGAGCAGGGATTCTACGAGTTGCAGCGCGCGGGGTCGCGCGGTGAGCCGCGCGTGGTCGCGGTGAACGTCGACCTCGCCGAGTCGGATTTGACGGCGGTGGAACCGCAGTTGCTCACCGGGGCGATGATCGCCCGGGCCGGCGCGGACTCCCTGTCGTCCGTAGTCGAGGCCTCCACGCCCGTCGAGCTCGAACGGCGTCAGGGATTCTGGTGGTATCTGTTGGCGGCGGTGCTGCTGTTGCTGGTGGGGGAGACCCTGCTCTCGAACCAGCTGTCACGGCGCATCGCGGTTCCACGGTAGAACCCGTTAGGCAGGAGAGCGACGATGGCCAGCACGATCGAGATTCCGTCCCCCCACGAAACGCTGCTCGGCGTCATCCGCCGAGTTCGTGCGCGATGGCGCCTCAAGCTCGCCCTCCGCGGTGCCGCGATCGTGCTGGGCGCGCTCGTGGTTGCGGTGCTCGTCGGCGCATACGTCATGCAGTCAGCCCGATTCGCTCCGGGAGCCATTACCGGCGTGCGGATCGCGGCGTATGTCGTGCTCGCCGTGCTCCTCATCCAGTACATGGTAAGGCCGCTCCTGCGGAGGGCCAGCGATGAGCACATCGCGCTCTACCTCGAGGAGCACGAGCCGTCGCTCGACGCGGCCGTGTTGAGCGCGGTGGAACACGGCAAGCTCACGCAGGACACGCCCGACCGTTCGCCACTGCTCGCGCGGCGCCTCATCGAGAGTGCGATCGAGCGGAGTCACCAGGTCGCGGACGGCGCCCGCGTGGATCAACCGCAGATCCTGCGCGCGGCGATGTTCGCCGGCGCAGCGGCGCTGATTGGTTTGCTCGCGGTGGGAGTCGGCCCGGCGTTCCTGCGCGATGGCGCGCGGTTGCTGCTGGCGCCATGGCGCAGCGCAGAAGCGGCGCAGCCATACGCGATCGCGGTGGTGCCGGGCAACGTGACGGTCGCCAAGGGCGGCGACCAGGAAGTGGCTGCCACGCTGCGCGGCTTCACGGCCGAAGGCGTGCAGCTCTCCGTACGGCGTGGCTCGGCAGCCCAATGGGAGCGGCTCCCCATGACGGCCGGTGGAGACTCGGCGCACTTTTCCATCCGGCTCTTCGACATCGCCGAACGCACGGAGTACTACGTCGAGTCGAATGGCGTCAGGTCTGCGCTGTTCCGCATCGACGTCGCCAATCTGCCATACGTCAAGAAGCTCGATCTCGAGTATCGGTATCCCGGCTACACCGGCATGCCGTCCGAGACGATTGCGGACGGCGGTGACATCGCCGCGCCGCGCGGAACGACGGTCATCGTTCACGCGACGACGACGATGCCAGTGAAGGGCGGCCGTTTGCTCATCGAAGGCAAGCAGCCCACACCGCTCGCGCTGAATGGCGATGGCACACTCTCCGTGCCGATCCAGGTGCTCGCAAACGGCTTCTACAAGCTGGAGCTCCAGACCGAGCGCGGCGACTTCATTCCGGGCTCGCTCGACTACACGATCGATGTCCTCGATGACCGCCCACCGACGATCACCTTCGAGAAGCCGGGTCGCGACACGAAGGTCACCGCGGTGGATGAGGTCTTCACGCAGGTGAAGGCGACCGACGACTACGGCGTGTCGACGATCGACCTCATGTACTCGGTGAACGGCGGGCCGGAGAAAACGGTGTCGCTGCAGGCCGGAGGCAAGCGTCTGCGTGAGGTGGTGGCGGGCCACACGTTCTTCCTCGAGGAGCTCGGACTCAAGCCCGGCGATCTCGTCTCCTACTACGCACGCGCTCGCGACAACGGCGCCAACAATGGACAGGAAGCGAAGACCGACATCTACTTCATGAGCGTTAGGCCCTTCGACCAGACATACAAGCAGGCGGAGTCCGGCGGTGGAGGCGGCGGAGGTACCGACGATCCGGGTGAGCTGACGGAGCGTCAGCGCCAGGTCATCGCCGGCACGTTCAAGGTGGATCGTGATCGGAAGACGACGCCGCCTAACCAGCTGCGCGAGAACTTCGCGACGCTCAACCTCTCGCAGGGTCGCATCCGCGAAGCGGTCGAGACGCTCGTGCGCCGCATTGCGGAACGCAACATCACGGCGGTCGACACGGCGTTCAAGGTGATCGCCGAGGAGTTGCCGCAGGCCGCGAAGGAGATGCAGGCTGCTGAGGAGAAGCTCCTCGCCCGCAACTCCACGGACGCGCTTCCTCCCGAGCAGCGTGCCCTCCAGCACCTGCAACGGGCCGAGGCCGCGTTCAAGGAGTACCAGATTACGCGAGGCCAGAATGGTGGTGGTGGCGGGAACCAGCAGTCCAACGCCGAGGATCTCGCGGACCTGTTCGAGCTCGATGCGGACAAGCTTCGCAATCAGTACGAGACGGTCGATCGCGGCTCGCAGCAGCAGCAGGCCGACAACCAGGTGGACGAGACGGCCGAAAAGCTGAAGCAGCTTGCGAGCCGTCTGCAGCAGGAGAACGAGCGGCTCAAGAACGGCATGCGCGGCCAGCCCGGCCAGCAGAGCGGCGGTGGCGGTGCGAGTCAGCGGCAGTTGGCGGACGAAGCCGAGCAGATGGCGCGACAGCTCGAGCGCCTGGTGCGCGAGAATCCGCAGAACGCGAACAACGAAAAGCTCGAGGAGAGCGCTCGGCGGTTGCAGGATGCAGCGAACGCCATGCGTCGGTCAGCCACCGGCGCGAACGACGGCGGCGTCTCGCAGGGCGCGTCGGCGCTCGATCGGCTGCAGGAAGCTCGGCGGCTGCTCGACGAGAATCGGAGTGCGCGCACGGCGCGTGATCTCGATGACGCGGTGCGCAAAGCGGAAAAGATCGCCAACGACCAACGCCACGTTGCCGGCGACGTCGACAAGCTTTCGAAGGGCGCGGCAAACGGCAATCCGGACGCCGCGGAAGCGAACCGTGTGACGGGCCGTCAAAAGGAGATGGAGAACGACGTCAGGCAGCTCGAGGGTCAGCTCGATCGCATGCGTCGCGATTCACAGAAGGATCACGCGGAAGCGTCGAAGAAGATGCAGGAGGCCGTGACCTCGATGCGGGAGAACCGTCTCGCCGATCGGGTGCAGGCATCCCAGCGCCTAACGCAGGCGGTGGTGCAGGGACGTGTGCCGACGGACTACGCCAAGCAATTCGAGTCGGCAATCACCGAAGGCGTGGAGGAGATGCGGCAGAAAGTGAACGAGGCTGCCGCCGCGTCACGCGGTGAGGCGGATGGCAAGGCCGCGAACAAGTCGCTGGACAAAGCTCGCGATCTCGTGCGAAGCCAGGAATCTCTCGCCGACCGGATGCGTCAGCGCCGGCTCGGCGAAGGCGGCGATCAGGGTGATACGTCGCGCGCCAACGCGCAGGGCTCGCGAGGCGCGCCGGGTAACCAACAGGGCAACGGGCAGCAGGGCGCACAGAACGGGCAGCAGAACGCGCAGGGTGGCCGACAGAACGGCCAGCAGAACGGCCAGCAGAGCGCCAACGGGCAACAGCAGGGACAGAACGGTAAGGCCGGCCAACAGGGCCAGGGTCAGGCCGGCCAGCAGGGGCAGAACGGCCAGCAGGGAGGAGCACAGCAGCAGGGCGGTCAGATGGGCGGTGGATCCTCGCAGAGCAATGAACAAGGTTCGGGGGGCCGGGTTGGCGGCAACCAGCAGGGCGGGTCGCCTAACGGTCGTCTCAGCGCGGACGATATCCGTCAGTTCTCGCGAGAGTTCCGGGACCAGCGCCAGTCGGCCGAGCAGCTCAAGCGCGATCTGCAGCAGGCGGGCGTCGATCCGTCGGACCTCAACCGCATGATCGAGCAGATGCGACAGCTCGAGAACGGGAAGAACTACGACGATCCGGCGTCGGTGGAGAAGCTGCAGCAGTCGCTCATCGAAGGGCTCAAGGCGTTCGAGTTCGCGCTCCGACGCCAGGTCGAGGGCAACGATCGCGGGCGGCCAGTGTTAGGCGCGTCGGGTGACGTCCCGGCCGGGTTCCGGCAGATGGTCGACGAGTACTACCGATCGCTGTCCAAGAAGCCGCAGAATTAGGCAACAATTTCCGGGGCGCCTAACGACCACGGCGCCCCGGCGGGTTCGAGCATGACCTCCGAGAAACTTCCCGAAGTCTGGCTCCGCGGACCGCTGCCGGGCGTATCATCGCTGCTGATGCCGGCGGCGCACTGTCTCATGCAGTGCCGCGAGGAAATCGTGACAGCGGCCGATCTGACGACCAACCAGCTGTGGGCAATGCCCGGCGGCGCGGCGTCGGCCGGCTTTCACCTGCGGCACATCGTGGGAAGCCTCGACCGCCTCCTGACCTACGCACGCGCCGCCCAGCTGGATCGCCATCAGCTCGCGTACATGCGGGCGGAGGGTGAGCCAGGCGAGCCGCCCGACCTCGCGCCGACGCTGGTCTCGTCAACGCAGGCTGCAATCGATTCGGCCGTCCAGGTCCTGCGGTCGACGAGTGATGCGGATCTCATGCTCGCCCGGTCGGTCGGCCGCGCCGCGCTGCCATCCACCGTGCTCGGCCTGCTGTTTCATTGTGCCGAGCATACGCACCGGCACACGGGGCAGCTCATAACCACGGCGAAGATTGTCCGGTCCCGGACCCCTTGAGCGGATACTATACTGGACGCGCGAGTCTCGAGCGCCCCGGACTTTCTACGACGGATCGTCTCTCGTGATCATCACCAAGATCGACGACTTCCTGAGCTACGTGGACAGCGTACGCGGTCGCACGCGACGCGTCGTCCAGACCATCCCGCCCGATCAAATCGAATGGACGCACCGGGACGGCGCGTTCACGCTCGGTGGCCTCGTGCGCCACATCGCGTCGGCCGAGCGCTACATGTTCGCCGAGACTGCGCGCGGGAACGTGAGCGTTTATCCCGGCCACGGTCGAGACCTCGCGGATGGCTACGAGGCGGTGCTCGCCTTCTTCGATCGTACGCATGGCGAGGCGCTCGATATCTACCGGTCATTGAGCCCTGAGGCGCTCGCAGGGCGATGCACGACGCCGGCCGGAACGAGCATCACGACCTGGAAGTGGCTCCGCGCGATGGTCGAGCACGAGATCCATCACCGCGGGCAACTGTACCTCATGCTCAGCATGCTTGGCGTGCCAACCCCTCCGCTCTACGGACTCACCGAAGAGCAGCTTCGCGAGCGCAGCGTCCCTGCGTGACGCCGTCCCTCGACGTTCGTATCGTCCCGGCGACCGAAAAGGACACGCCGGTAATTCTCTCGCTCATCAAGGGACTCGCCGACTACGAGCGCCTCGCGCACGAGGTCGAGGCGACCGCGGAGGGAATCCACGAGTCGCTGTTCGGGGACTGGCCAGCGGCCGAGGTGGTGCTCGCGTATGTCGGGTCCGACGTGGCGGGGTTCGCGCTCTTCTTCCACAACTTCTCGACCTTTCTCGGGCGGCGCGGGCTCTACCTCGAGGACCTGTTTGTGCTCCCGGCGTATCGCGGTCGCGGAGTCGGCCGGCGTCTCCTTGCGCATCTCGCGCGCATTGCGATCGAACGCCGGTGTGGGCGGATGGAATGGTGGGTTCTCGACTGGAATGAGAGCGCGATACGATTCTACAAGAGCATTGGCGCCCGACCCATGGATGATTGGACTGTGTACCGGGTCGACGGTGACGCGCTGGAGAGACTTGCCGACGTCTGACCGCCTGACGACCATCGCCCGTCCCTGATCGAACCGTGCGCTCCGCCTCCTACGTCCTCGCGGCGCTGGCCGCCGGGTTCGTGCTTGGCAGCCTCGCCGCCGCGTCGTCGAGCCCGACCGCGCTTCGACTCGTCGCGGTCATCGAGCCGTTAGGCACGCTCTGGGTGAATGCGATCCGGATGACCGTCGTTCCGCTGGTCGTGTCGGTGCTCATCACGGGCGTCGCGACGAGCTTCGGCGCGCGGTCCCTCGGTCGTCTCGGCGCTCGCGCGCTCGTGACGTACGCGATCCTGCTGGTCATTGGCGGGCTGATCGCGCTGGTGATCGCGCCGCCGCTCCTCGCGCGAATCCCCCTCACGCCTGACGTCGCGGAGAAACTTCGTGCGACTGCCACGACGGCGTCCGCGTCGACGGTTACGGCAGTCGAGCGTCTGCCCACGCTCGCGCAGCGCCTCGTCGAGACGGTACCTGCGAATCCGGTTCGCGCGGCCGCGGACGGAGCGATGCTGCCCCTGGTCGTGTTCACGCTGGTGCTGGCTCTGGGGATCGTTCGCCTCGCGGTGCCGGTTCGCGACGTCGTCGTCGGGTTCTTCAGCGGCGTGGCCGACGCCATGCTCGTGGTCGTCGGTTGGGTGCTCGCTGCTGCACCCGTGGGCGTCTTCGCGCTCGCACTGTCAGTCGCGGCACGCGCGGGGATTGAGGCCGCGGGCGCACTGCTGTACTACATCGTGGTGCTCGCGGTGACGCTGCTGCTCGTCACGCTGATGCTGTATGTGCCGGTTCTGCTTTTCGGCCGAGTGTCGCTGCGCACGTTCGTGATCGCTGCGCTGCCGGCGCAGGCCGTTGCCATGAGTTCGCGATCGTCGCTTGCGGCACTCCCTTCGATGTTGCGCGAGACGCGCGATCGGCTGGCGCTGCCGCCGGAGGCAACGAGCTTCGCACTGCCACTCGCGGTGTCGGTCCTCCGGATGAATGTTCCGCCACGCTGGGTGATCAGCGCCGCCTTCCTCGGTCAGCTCTACGGAGTCGAGATTGGGTTTGCGTCGCTGGTGTGGATGCTGGTCACCGCGGTGCTCATCAGCTTCAGCGTGCCGGGGATCCCGAGCGCGAGCCTGTTCATGATGGCGCCGGTGCTCGTATCGTTAGGCTTGCCGGCGGAGGGCGTTGGTCTCCTCATCGCGGTCGACACCATACCCGACATGTTCAACACGCTGGCGAACGTGACGGGGCACATGGCATCGACGGCCGTGGTGACCCGTGAGAGAGGCTAACTGGACTACCGGGGACGGGCGACGGGCGACGGGCGACTGCTGGGAACTGGGAACTGGGAACTGAGGCCCTCTACCGGGAGGACGGCGATTCCTCGACTCGCTGCCGCTCGCTCGGAATGACGCGCGCCTTTTGCCGCCTGCCGCCTGCCGCCTGCCGCCTGCCGCCTCACGTCCGTCGCCCGTCCCCGGCAGTCGCCAGTGCCCAGTCCCTAAGTACGCGCCCTCGACCTGATCCGGATATTGAGCATCTCGACCACCACCGAGAACGCCATCGCGAAATAGGTATAGCCCTTCGGGATGTGCTGCCCGATCCCCTCGGCCACGAGATTGGTACCGATCAGCACGAGGAAGCTCAGGGCCAGCATTTTCACCGTCGGATGTCGGTCTACGAACGCACTGATCGGACCCGCCGCCGCCAGCATGATGCCCAGCGCGATCACGTTCGCCGCGATCATGATCGACACCTGATCCACCATCCCGACCGCGGTGATCACGGAGTCGCGCGAGAACACGATGTCGATCACCATGATCTGGGCGACGACGGCGGCGAGCGATCGTGAGGTCTGCCCGCCAGTGTCGCCGTGTTCAGCCCCCCCTTCGACCTTTTCGTGAATCTCGTGCACCGCCTTGCCGATGAGAAACAGCCCGCCGATGATGAGGATCAGTCCCCGACCGGACACGTCCACGCGCGCGACCGTAAACAGCGGCGTCGTGAGACGCACCACCCACGCGATGCTCAGGAGCAGAAGGATCCGCGTGACGAACGCGCCTAACAAGCCGAGCCGCCTCGCCTTCGGGCGTTGACCCTCGGGAAGCTTCCCGGCGAGGATCGAGATGAAGATGATGTTGTCGACGCCGAGGACGATCTCGAGCACGGTGAGCGTGAGCAGTCCGATCCACGCGTTTGGGTCGGTGAGCCAGTCCATGTCGTGATCTCACTGGGGGACGAAGCAGAACGCCCCGCGGAGCGGGGCGCCTGGGAAATCTAGTGGGCGGCTGTTACCCTGGAGCCGGTAGCCTAACAACACTCTGACAGCTCGAACGGTGGCCCCCGCCATCAGGGTGCGAGATCCGGCTGGTACGTGCCGATGAACTCCAGGAACTTCGACACCTCGATCATGTCCTTCCCGACGAACCGAATGCCGTGTGACGTCGTGCGCTGAACGCTCGACAGGAACGCGAGCATCTCCGCCGGCCGGTAGTTCTTGAAGATGACGTCGAGCGTCACTGGGGCCTTCACGACGTACGGCTTGAAAGCGCTGCGACGCTGTACGGCGGCTTTCACATGTTCGCGGATGAGCTGCTGCGCCGCCTTTGGCGTCATCGTCGACGCGGCGTGGAAGCTGATCGCCTGCTTGACGACGGCGCCTTCCACGTCGCCAAGGAGACGGCGCGTCTCGTCGACCGCCACGTTGTCGCCGGAGATGAACACGACGGGAACGCCAAACCGTCCGGCAATCGCCGCATTGATCCCGGCCTCCGGCATCGCGACGCCGTTGAGCGAGACCGATGCGAGGTTCGCGCTCGAGATCGTATGCGCGCGCACGCCAGCCGGACTGGTGGTGGACGCGTGATAGCCGACGAAGACCGCGGCCGAGAACGTCGAGTCGATGCCTTCCATCATCATGAGCGGCCGCGGCCAGGACCTGACGATGCGCACGTCATCGGGAAATTGATCGATGAGGAGACTCTCGCCGTTGCCGTGCGAGTCGCTCACGACGATCTCCGTCGCGCCGGCGTCGCGCGCGCCGGCGATTGCGGCCAACGCTTCGCCCGTCATGAACCCTCGCGCGCGCTCGTACTCGAACCCCGTGGGACCGAGCTGATCGCCGGTCACGACCCCGGCGATGCCTTCCATGTCGACCGAGATGTAGACCTTGAGCGGCCGCTGCGCCGTCGCGACGCGCGGTAGGAAGCCGGCCGCAAGGGCAACGGTCAGGGCGGCGCAGGACGCGAGCGCGTGTCGTGTGATCTGACGGAACGGACGGCGGTGTTGGCGCATGAGAGGACGGAGGTGGTGGCCTTCGAGAAAGGAAAGTCGGCGCGCGAATCGTCGCCTGTGCTGAGCCTGTTCACAAGGTGGTGCCCGACGCCGCGCCACCGGACCGGCGGCCTTCCAGCGCGCCAAATGCCTGTCGACACGCAACTTTCACTGTACGGGGGTTGTGTCCACCCGGCGCCTCGCCATGTTCGTCGGCGACGGCCGTCGCCGCCTACGCTCGACCCGATTATCAACGTCGCTCCCCGCGCCCGTGACACTCAATCGGCCACTTGGGATCCAACTGCTCGCCGCGCTGCTCACTATCTACACGATGGCCGGTTTTCTCCTGGCGATGCGGATGCTGATCGAGCGAGACGATCGCTACCGCTGGTGGCTCATCGTCGCGGCCGCGGTGGCGTTCGCATTGGCGAGCGGTGTGGCGACGCTGGGAGTGTGGCGTGTGGAGAAACGGGCGCCTTTGCTGCTCGTCGCGTGTGGCGCGCTCGGCAGCGCGCTCTGTCTGGCGCTGCCGGCCGCCGTGCCTGACGAAGCTCTCGCGCCTGGCATGTGGCGCGCGGCGATTCAGGGTGCGGTGCTCATCTTCGCGTTCCTGGCGCTGGCCGCGTGGTATGTTCGTAACGTCGTCCGCGCCCGGGCGCGGGCGTAGAGCGCACGCGTGTTTCGCATCAAGTGTCTTGGGCCGTTGTCCGTGCTCGACGACGACGGGCAACCTGTCGCGGGGGCGGCCGCGCAGCCACGACGGCTGGCGATTCTCGCGCTGCTCGCGCGCGCGGGCGACCGGGGCCTGAGCCGCGAGAAGGTCATCGGGTTCCTCTGGCCTGACTCCGACGAAGAGCGTGCGCGTCGCCTGCTGTCGCAGGCGGTGTACATGCTGCGCCGCGACCTCGGATCCGAGGACGCCATCGTCGGCGTCCGCGATCTCCGCATCGGTTCGGACATCCTAACGAGTGATGTGTCGGAGTTCGAGCAGGCCGTTGCCGCGCGCGACTACGATCGTGCGGCGGCGGTCTACGCCGGGCCGTTCCTGGATGGGTTCTACCTCCCTGGCGCCGCGGAGTTCGAGCGGTGGGTGGAGGAAGAGCGACGCTCCCTCGAGCACGACGGCGAAATGGTGTTCGACGCGTGCGCGTCCGGCGCCGAAGCGCGAGGCGACTACGCGACGGCGGTGACCTGGTGGCGCCGCCTGGCGGCGAGAGACCCGGTCAACGCGCGGGTCGCTGTCCGGCTCATGCGGGCGCTGGCTGCAGCGGGCGACCGCCACGGTGCCATTCGGCACGCCGCCATTCACCAGGCGCTCGTTCGCGAGGAGCTCGATCTCCCCGCCGATGCGGACGTCGTTAGGCTGGCCGACGAGATTCGGGTTTGGATGCATGGCCCCGCGCCAACCGTCGCAACGGCTGCCCCAGCGAATGAAAGTCCGCCCATCAGCGCACCTGATGTCGCCGTAAATGCCGCGCCATCGGTCGAGACGCCGACGGCGCCACGACCCGCACCGTCGAAACGGGTTCCGCGACTCGTCGCATTGGGAACGGCGGCGGCGGTGGTGGCCACAGTCGGAGCGTGGGCGGTGCGTGGTCGCATGGCCGTGGAAGCACCAGTGGTTGTCCCCTCGCGCGTCGTCGTCGCGCCGCTCGAGAATCGAACCGGAAACCGGACGCTCGATCCGGTAGGGTCCATGGTCGCGGAGTGGATCACGCAAGGGCTGCTGCGAACCGGGTTGGTTCAGGTGGTCGATCCGCGTACGATGCTCGAGACCGCACGAGAGGCCGGCCCGTCGCGCGGCGACGATTACCTTCGCATGCTCGCCGAACGGACCGGTGCCGGGACCGTCGTATCCGGAACGTACTTCTCGGAAGGCGACTCGCTCCGCTTCCTCATGCGGATCACCGGCGCGCCGTCGGGCGAAGTGCGACACACCGTGGACGTGGTGGACGCGCCGCTGGCGCGGCCGACGGCTGCGCTGGAGCCTCTGCGACAACGCGTGACAGGAGCGCTGGCCGTCCTGCTCGACCCGCGGTTGAACAACTGGACGGCGCGGACGACTCAGCCGCCGACGTACGAGGCATACGGCGAGTTCCTCCTCGGGATGCAGACGTTCGGGCCCGACTACGAGAACTCGTTGCGTCACTTCGCGAAAGCAGCCCGCCTCGATTCGACGTACTGGCAGGCCATGCTATGGGCGGCCATGTCGTACGCGAACCTTCATCGCTACCGTCCCGCCGATTCGCTCTTCCGGATTCTCGATCGCAATCGCGCGCA
>Ga0136846_1221121_pt1 | contig 19356 bp, 12 predicted proteins | sample HopSoiMetagenom2_FD_96841 | JGI IMG/M metagenome (GOLD analysis project Ga0136846, IMG submission 96841) | Grasslands soil microbial communities from Hopland, California, USA - 2 Assembly 2016 (version 4) | ecosystem: Environmental > Terrestrial > Soil > Grasslands | place: USA: Hopland...
CCGCCGATCTACAGCAAGACCAATCCGGCGGACGCGCCAGTGCTCACCCTGGCGCTGACCTCGAAGACGCTGCCCTTGTCGAAGGTGGAGGACCTGGCGGACACGCGCCTGGCGCAGAAGATCTCGCAGCTCTCCGGCGTCGGCCTGGTGAGCATCAGCGGCGGCCAGAAGCCGGCGGTGCGCATCCAGGCTAACCCCACTGCGCTCTCCTCCTACGGGCTGACGCTGGAGGACATCCGCACCGCCGTGGCGCAGGCCAACGTCAACCAGGCCAAGGGCTCTTTTGACGGCAGCCGCCAGTCCTACCAGATCGCGGCCAACGATCAGCTCCTGTCGAGCGATCAGTACCGGCCCCTCGTCGTGGCCTACCGGAATGGCGCGCCCGTCCAGCTCTCCGACATTGCCACGGTGATCGACGACGCGGAGAACGTCAAGCAGGCGGCGTGGATGAACGAGACGCCGGCCGTCATCCTCAACATCCAGCGCCAGCCGGGCGCCAACATCATCGGCGTCGTGGACCGCATCCAGGAGCTGCTGCCGCAGCTCCGGGCCTCGCTGCCGTCGTCGGTGCAGGTGTCGGTCCTCACCGACCGCACCACCACCATCCGCGCCTCGGTGCGCGACGTGGAGTTCGAGCTGATGCTCACCATCGCGCTGGTGGTGATGGTGATCTTCCTTTTCCTGCGCACGCTCGCCGCCACCATCATCCCCAGCGTCGCGGTCCCCCTGTCGCTGGTGGGCACCTTCGGCGTCATGTACCTGCTCGGCTACAGCCTGAACAACCTGACTCTGATGGCGCTCACCATCTCGACCGGCTTCGTGGTGGACGACGCGATCGTGATGATCGAAAACATCATGCGCTACATCGAGGAGGGGATGGAGCCGCTCGAAGCCGCGCTCCAGGGCTCGGAGCAGATCGGCTTCACCATTCTGTCGCTGACGGTGTCGCTGATTGCCGTGCTGATCCCCCTGCTGTTCATGGGCGACGTGGTCGGTCGCCTGTTCCGCGAGTTCGCGGTGACGCTGTCGGTGACTATCCTGATCTCCGCCGCCGTCTCGCTCACTCTGACGCCCATGATGTGCGCCCGGTTGCTGCATCATAAAAAGGAGTCCGAGCAGGGGCGCTTCTACCGCGAGTCGGAGCGCATCTTCCAACGCATCATCGACTTCTATGGCCGCACGCTCACCTGGGTGCTCACGCATCAGCGGGCGACGCTCTTCGTCGCCGTCGGCACCCTGGTCGCGACGCTGCTGCTCTACCTCGTCATTCCGAAAGGTTTCTTTCCCATCCAGGACACCGGCGTGATCCTCGGCGTCTCGGAGGCCGCGCAGAGCGTGTCGTTCAAGGCCATGGCCGAGCGGCAGCAGGCGCTGGCACACGTCATCCTGCAAGACCCTGCGGTGGCCAACGTCTCGTCGTTCATCGGCATCGACGGCACTAATACGACGGTCAATACGGGGCGCATTCAGATCAACCTGAAACCACTCGCAGACCGCAGCATCAGCGCCAGCGACCTCATCCGCCGCCTGCAATCGAAGCTCGCGAAGGTGGACGGCATCACGCTCTTCATGCAGCCGGTGCAGGACCTCACGGTGGAGGACCGGGTGAGCCGGGCGCAGTTCCAGTACAGCCTGGAAGACGCCGATCCGAACGAGCTCGCGACCTGGGTGCCGCGCTTCATCGCGAAGCTGCAGACGCTGCCCGAGCTGGTCGACGTGGCCAGCGATCAACAGAACGCGGGGCTCCAGGCACGCCTCGTCCTCGACCGCACCACGGCTTCACGGCTCGGCATCACGCCGCAGATGCTCGACGACACGCTCTACGACGCCTTCGGCCAGCGGCAGATCTCGACCATGTTCACGCAGTCGAACCAGTACCGCGTCGTGCTGGAGACCAAGCCGGGCTTCCAGCAGAACCCGGAAGATCTGTCAGATATCTTCCTGCGCTCCACGGCCGGCGGCTCGGTGCCGCTCGGCGCCTTTACCCGCGTCGAGCAGGTGAACGCGCCGCTCTCCGTGAGCCACCAGGGACAGTTCCCCGTGGTCACCGTCTCGTTCAATCTCGCGCCCGGCGCCGCGCTGGGAGCGGCGGTGAGCGCCGTCGACAAAGCCCGCACCGACCTCGGCATGCCGGCGAGTGTGCAGGCCAGCTTCCAGGGCACGGCACAGTCGTTCCGCGCCTCGCTCGCCAACGTGCCGCTGCTCATCCTGGCGGCGGTGGTGACGGTCTACATCCTGCTCGGCGTGCTGTACGAGAGCTACATCCATCCGGTGACTATCCTCTCGACGCTTCCCTCGGCCGGCGTCGGCGCGCTGCTGGCGCTGCTCCTCTGCCGCAGCGAGTTCACGGTCATCGCGCTGATCGGCATGATCCTGCTCATCGGCATCGTGGAAAAAAACGCGATCATGATGATCGACTTCGCGCTCGACGCCGAACGCAAGGAGAAGAAGGAGCCGGAGGAGGCGATCTATCAGGCCGCTCTGCTGCGCTTCCGGCCGATCATCATGACCACCATGGCGGCCATGCTGGGCGCCGTGCCCCTGGCGCTTGGCTCCGGCATCGGTGCGGAGCTGCGGCGGCCGCTCGGCATCGCCATCATCGGCGGCCTGATCTTCAGCCAGCTCCTGACGCTCTACACCACGCCGGTGGTCTACCTTGCCTTCGACCGCTTGGCGAAGCGCGTGACGCATCGCAAGACGGCGGAGCCCGAGCCCGACCTGCCCGACCTGAAAGACGCGGAGCACGCATGAGCATCTCGTCGCCTTTCATCAACCGGCCGATCGCCACCACGCTGCTGACCGTGGCGATCGCGCTGGCGGGCGGGCTGGCCTACAAGTTCCTGCCCGTCTCGCCGCTGCCGCAGGTGGAGTTCCCCACCATCTCGGTGCAGGCCGGGTTGCCGGGCGCCAGCCCCGAGACCATGGCCTCTTCGGTGGCGACGCCGCTGGAGCGCCAGTTCGGGCGCATCGCCGGCATCACCGAGATGACCTCCACGAGCTCGCTCGGCTCGACCAACGTCACCTTGCAGTTCGACCTCAACCGCGACATCAACGCCGCGGCGCGCGACGTCCAGGCGGCGATCAACGCCGCGCGCGGCCAGCTCCCGGCGAACCTGCCGAACAACCCTTCCTATCGCAAGGTCAACCCCTCGGACGCGCCGATCATGCTCCTCTCGCTCACCTCCGACCTGGTCGAGCGGGCGCGGATGTACGACGTGGCCTCGTCCGTCCTGCAACAGAAGCTGGCGCAACTGGAAGGCGTCGGCCAGGTCACGGTCGGCGGCGGCGCGCTGCCGGCGGTGCGGGTGGACGTCAATCCCACCCTGCTCAGCGGTTACGGGATCGGCCTGGAGGACGTGCGCACGGCGCTCTCCAACGCCAACGCCAACCGCCCGAAGGGCGCGCTCTCCAACGCCACCCATTCGTGGACTCTCAGCACCACCGACCAGCTCCACAAGGCGGCGGAGTATCAGTCGCTGATCATCAGTTATCGCAATGGCGCCGGCGTGCGCCTGGGCGACGTTGCCAGGGTCACCGACGGGGTGGAGGACGTGCGCGCCGGCGGCCTTGCGAATGGCAAGCCCGCGATCCTCCTCATCATCTTCCGCCAGCCGGGCGCCAACATCATCGCCACCGTCGACCGCATCCGCGCCGTGCTTCCCCAACTCCAGGCGTCGATCTCGCCGGCGATCAACCTGTCGGTGGTCGTGGACTCCACCCGGACCATCCGCGCCTCGGTGCGCGACGTGGAGCTGACGCTGATGCTGTCGATCGGTCTCGTCATCCTCGTCGTCTTCATTTTCCTGCGCGACGTGCGCTCGACGTTCATCCCGAGTGTCGCGGTGCCGGTGTCGCTGATCGGCACCTTCGGCGTGATGTACCTTCTCGGCTACAGCATCGACAACCTGTCGCTGATGGCGCTGACCGTCGCCACCGGCTTCGTGGTGGACGATGCCATCGTCGTCATCGAGAACATCACCCGCTACCTGGAGCAGGGCGTGCGGCCGCTCCAGGCGGCGCTGCGCGGCGCCAGCGAGATCGGCTTCACCGTCTTTTCGATCAGCCTGTCGCTGGTGGCGGTCTTCATCCCCATCCTGCTGATGGGCGGCATCGTCGGACGTCTGTTCCGGGAGTTCGCCGTCACCCTTTCGATCGCCATCGCCGTCTCGATGCTGATTTCGCTGACCACGACGCCGATGATGTGCGCCATGCTCCTGCGTGCGCACGATCAGGAGAAGAAGCACGGCCGTCTGTACCAGGCGAACGAGCGGGCCTTCCAGTGGGTCCACCGGGGCTACGAGACATCGCTCGCCTGGGTGCTCCGGCACCAGGGGCTGGTGCTGCTGATCACGCTCGCGACCATGGCGACGAGCGTCTATTTATACATCATCGTTCCCAAGGGCTTCTTCCCGCAGCAGGACACGGGACGGCTGAACGGCTCGATCGTGGCCGACCAGTCGAGCTCCTTCCAGGCCATGCAGCAACGGCTGGGCAGGCTCGCCGGCATCGTGCAGCGCGATCCGGACGTCGAGAACGTCACCGCCTTCACCGGCGGCAACAACTCGGGGCGCATGTTCGTATCGCTCAAGCTGAACCGCAAGCTCACGGCGGACCAGATCATCGCGCGCCTGCGTCCGAAGCTCGGCCACGTGCCCGGCGCCAGCCTTTTCCTGCAGCCGGTGCAGGACCTGCGGGTGGGCGGCCGCTCGGGCAACGCGCAATATCAATACACCCTGCAGGGCGACGACACGAAGGAGCTCCTGCAGTGGGCGCCCCGCGTACTGCAGGCCTTGCGGGGGCTGCCCATCTTGGCCGACGTGAACTCCGATCAGCAGAACAAGGGGCTCCAGGCGTCGCTGGTGATCGATCGCGCCACCGCCGCGCGGCTGGGGATCACGCCGCAGGTAATCGATGCCACGCTCTACGACGCCTTCGGCCAGCGGCCGGTCTCGACGATGTACGAGCAGCTCAACCAGTATCACGTGGTAATGCAAGTGGCGCCGCAGTTCTGGCAGAACCCGGACGGCTTGAAGTACGTCTACGTGCGAGCGAACGACAACCGCCTGGTACCGCTCGACACCTTCACCCACTACGAGACCACCAACGCGCCGCTCACCATCAATCACCAGGGGCAGTTCCCGTCGGTGACCTTCTCGTTCAACCTGCCGCCCGGCGTGGCGCTCGGCAACGCCGTCACCGCCATCGACCGGGCGGAGGCGGGGATCCGTCTGCCGGGCAGCATCCACGGCAGCTTCCAGGGCACGGCCCAGGCGTTCCAGGCGTCGCTCAAAAACGAGCCGCTGCTGATCCTGGCGGCGCTGCTCACGGTCTATCTCGTGCTCGGCGTGCTCTACGAGAGCGTCATCCATCCGATCACGATCCTCTCGACGCTGCCCTCCGCCGGCGTCGGTGCGCTGCTGGCGCTGCTCCTCACCCACACCGAGCTGTCGGTGATCGCGCTCATCGGCATCATCCTGCTCATCGGCATCGTGAAGAAGAACGCGATCCTGATGATCGACTTCGCGATCGAAGCCGAGCGCAAGGACGGGAAGAGCCCGGTCGACGCCATCTACGAGGCCTGCCTGCTGCGCTTCCGGCCCATCACCATGACGACCATGGCGGCGATGCTGGGCGGCCTGCCGCTGGCCATCGGCCTCGGCACCGGCTCGGAGCTGCGCCGGCCGCTCGGCATCGCGATCGTCGGCGGTCTGCTCTTCAGCCAGCTCCTCACTCTGTACACGACGCCGGTGGTCTATCTCTATCTCGACCGGTTCCAGCTCTGGTGGTCGGGGCGCCGCCAGCAGCGCCGCCGTCACGGGGGGGCGCCGGTGCCCGCGAGGTCCGAAGCATGAGCAAGAAAACGTTTCTGATCCCCTCTCTGGTCTGCTTCGGTCTGGCCGCGGCCTGCACCGTCGGCCCGAATTACAAGACGCCGCCCGTGGAAGTGCCGGCCGCCTTCAAGGAGCAGCCGCCGCCGGGCGTGAAGCCGGGAGATTGGAAGCCGGCGCAGCCGCAGGACGCTGCCCGGCGCGGCAAATGGTGGGAGGTCTTCGGCGACCCTCAATTGAACGCGCTCGAAGAGCAGGTCGCCGTCGCCAACCAGACCCTGGCGCAGGCCGAGGCCCAGTTCCGCGGCGCCCGCGCGGCAGTCGCGGAGGCGAGGGCGGCGCTGTTCCCGACCGTCACGGCGGGCGCCTCGGTCACCACGTCGCGCGGTTCGACGGGCCGCTCTGCGACGGGCACTGCGGGCACCAGCGGCACGGCGACGATCTATCAGGTGCCGATCGACGTCTCCTACGAATTCGACGTCTGGGGGAGGGTCCGCCGGCAAATCGAGGCGAACGTCGCCAATGCCCAAGCGAGCGCCGCAGATATCGAGGCCGTGCGCCTGAGCCTGGAGGCGGAGCTGGCGGTCGATTATTTCCAGCTCCACGGCCTCGACCAGCAGCGCCAGCTCCTCGACACGGCCATCACCGGCTACCAGAAGACGCTCCAGATCAACGTCAATCGCCACGACCAGGGCGTCGCCTCGGGTGCGGACGTGGCGCAGGCGGAGACGCAGCTCGAGACCACGCGGGCCCAGGCGATCGACCTGGGAGTGGCGCGTGCCGAGCTGGAGCACGCCATCGCGATCCTCACCGGCAAGCCGCCGGCGGACCTGACGATCGCGGCAGCGCCGCTTGGAGTCAAACCGCCGGCGATCCCGGTGGAGCTTCCCGCCGAGTTGCTGGAGCGCCGGCCTGACATCGCCGCCGCCGAGCGTCGGGTAGCCGCGGCCAACGCGCAGATCGGCGTGGCCACGGCGGCCTACTACCCGAGCCTTGGCTTGACGGCCTCGGGCGGCTTTGCGAGCTCGACGCTTTCCAATCTGTTCTCGCTGCCGAACCGTTTCTGGTCGATCGGCCCGTCGCTGCTGGCCACGGTCTTCGACGCCGGCCGGCGCCGGGCGGTGACCGCGCAGGCGCAGGCCGCCTACGAGGCCGAGGTGGCCGCCTATCGTGAGAGCGTGCTGACCGCCTTTCAGAATGTCGAGGACAACCTCTCGTCGCTGCGCATCCTCAGCGACGAAGCCACCCAGCAGTCCGCCGCCGTGGCCGCGGCCGAGCGTTCGCTGACCCTGGCCCAGAACCGCTACAACGGCGGTATCACGAGCTACCTGGAAGTCATCACCGCCGAGAACGCCGCCCTCGCCAACGAGCGCACCGCCGTCGACCTCGCCGTCCGCCGGCTGATCGCCAGCGTCAACCTCGTCAAGGCGCTGGGCGGGGGGTGGAGCACGTCAGAGCTGCCGTCGGCGGGGTCGCTGGTAGCGCGGTAGCGGGGCGCCGGTCAGGCCACACCTGCGGCAGGCGACCAAGAGGGCGGCGCAACTTCCAGGGTTATTACGGCGCGCAAAAAGGCTTCCTCCTTTGGCGTGCGCCCAGCTTGGATTCTCAGAGATTTTGCGGAACACAAAATGCCCCGAAGGGGCAAAGGCATGTAGCCTGGGGCTGGCGCTGTTTGCCAGCCCCAGGTCGGCGCGAACCCACACAACCCAAAAGCTCCGAAGGGGCGACAGCAAATCGGTGCTCGATTCCACCTCAGCACAGCGCTGATGCTTGTCACATTCGCAACGGCGCGCATCTCGGTCAGAGTAATCAATAACTCGTCCTAGAAGGCCCACGCGACGCGCCGAGGATCTCGTAATTAGCGGAGGATGGACATATCGTTCTAAGACCGTCTGCCGCATGGTGGCATAAACGGCCATCGCCCCTTCGGGGCTCTCTGGTTTCTGGGAACCGTCGCCTTCCTGGGGCTGGCAAACAGCACCAGCCCCAGGCTACATGACTGAGCTCCTTCGGAGCAGAGATAAAGTCTAGTTGGTTACCAGCGACTTAGCTAATCGCGTCCGCTTTGTATAGCCTGGCCGCTACCAGCAATGGAAATAGGGCGGACGCAGTGGCTGCAAATCGTTGACTCTGATGTGATGAGACCGCCACAACCAGGGCAGTCCTGCAGAGTGATCTGCCGCCCAGGCAGGCGATGGCCAGCGACGATCTCCCTTCCGACTTGCTCGAATTGATCTCGTAGAAACTCCCAACGCTTCGTCTCCACAGTGCGTTCTTCTTGCCCGGCAACCCAGGTCTGGTACGCGGTGCTCTGGTCTGCGGCGAGCCGGTCGATCTCCGTTCGAAGTGCCAAGATTTCGTTGGCCGCCTTTTGTGCATCTCGATGGCCGCATCGGTCTCCTTCGCTTTGGCGTTTCGACGAGCCGCCTCGGACCTATACAGGTCAAGGAGCCGAGTTAGGCGAAGCCACTCCTGCCGAAAGGACTCCGAGAATTCGGGGAGTCCAGCGCGCCTAACAGCGGCCTGTTGCGCTTCTAGCCGATGCTGGCGTTCTTCCTTAAGGCGGAGCTCTTCTGTCTGATGCAGCTTGTCGACAGCTTCCTGCGTCCTGTACGCTTGGTGCGCGCTTTCGGCGGCCTGGTAAGCTTGCGTCTCAAGAAGGTCGGCTTGGCGGCGCGCTAGTTCGTTGGCCTCCTCCTGAAGTCGCTGCGTCGTCTCCATATGCTCGCGATGTAAACGCGCGCGTTTGTCGCTCTCGCTCTCATCCCACATATGACCCTCCATACGCAACGAAACGCACATGGACGACCTCGTCGTTAAGAGTACTCCCTCATTCTCCTTTTGGCCAGCATTACCAGCTATCTGGAGGTCGTCAAGTCTTTGGGCGGAGAACGGAGGAGTTGCCTTTGGGGGGGTAGTGGTGGCGCGGTAGCGCTTCTCTACCGGCCGTGACGCTTCTGTTTCAAGACAGCGGCCGGCAGAAAGTAGCTGGCGGTTGCTTGTTCGAGAATCATTGCGGCAACCTGCATTGGGCTTATTTGCCGATCCTCCTCGCTCAGCAGGTTGGCAAGCTCTTTGAGGCGTTCTTCGGTTTCCGGCGCCATTGGCACTTTCGGTCTCTTGCTCCACGCCGGATTGCTGGGACGTCCCGTTCTCTTACCGACACTCGGCTCCAGCCGTTCTCGCAAGGTATTCGCCAGCGCTGCCATGCCGAAGGCGCCTGCGGAGTAGTCGGGTACTGTCCCCGCCACCGTAGCACCCAGCTTTTTCGCCAAGGTCTCGATGTTCTTAGCCATCACTCCTCCTTGAGAGGAAAGCTGATTTCTAGATAGTCGCGATCAATCACGAACCCGACGGCTCCCTGTTGCCCTTCCTTACCTAAACGCATGAGAAAATTTCGCAGCTCGTCCGCGTTCCCTTCCAGGGCATGATCCGTGGTGTAGCATTGCACGATTACCGGTGCATCGAATATGAGCTGCCCGCCTCGTTCCTCATCCCGCCATACGCCACGTCCCTGCGGGAATGCCGTCGCACCTCCGAACAGACGGCCCAATACGGCCAAGGCCTCCATCACCCAGTATTCTTGATCTATGGGCGCCTCAAAACGGTCGACGCTGGGTACGAACAGCACCAGCACCGTCGAGGCGCTTTTCTGGGCCTGCAGGATCTCGTGCCAGTCAGGCATCGTCTCCCTCCGAGAGAATGGTACTTTTGGGGCAAGAAGTCAAGGTGTCTCCACGTGAAAGAAGCCACATCAGCCGCGTGACGGGCCGGCCTTGTGTTCATGTTCGTTCCCGGAGAGCGTTACCGCTCTTGAGAGTCTACTCTACCATATCTTACGAACCCGGGACTTATCGCTGGATTCGGTTAACGATGCTCCTTGAGCCGGATTGGGTGCAACAGGCGCTCTGGGCGGAAGTCGGCGTGTAGGCCAAGCGGCCAACTCCTCTCATCAAGCCATCCGATCCTACAGACGCAGAGCGTCTGATCTCGTAGACGCCGCGGGACCAGCACAGGCGCAAGGAACGTCTCTACGGACACCCCCGCGAAACGTTTCCCGCTCAACGGCCACTCCATAATAGAATCCCCCAAACCAGACCCTAGCCCCCCAACGCGCTGTCGGCGGGGCGCTCGCTATGGGGGGCCGGCCGGGGGGAGCGATTCCAGACCGCCGATCCTGACAAACCAATCCAGACAATTTAGTCCTAAGACACTGGAGAACCCCATGACCGTCATCTACCCCGCGCTGCTCGTTCTGGGCGTACTCTTCCTCTTCGTCCTCCTCCGTTCGCTGGTCTACATCCCCAACAACCGCGTGGGGATCCTGGAGAAGCTGATCAGCGCCAAGGGCTCCGTGCGCTCCGGCCTGATCGCTCTCGAGGGCGAGGCCGGCTTCCAACCGGCGGTGCTGCGCGGCGGCTGGCATTTCCTGAAGCCGTTCCAGTACCGTGTCCACAAGATGCGGCTGGTCACCATTCCGCAGGGAGAGATCGGCTACATCTTCGCCCGCGACGGCCATTCGCTGGCGCCGACCCAGACGCTGGCCTCCAACCTGCGCGCCAACAACTTCCAGGATGCCACGGCCTTCCTGCGCGCGGGCGGCCAGAAGGGGCCGCAGCGCATGCTCCTGCGCGAGGGCACCTACGCCATCAATCTCGCGCTCTTCGTGGTGCTGACCCGCGACTATCTCTACTACCTGCCTCTCGACCGCAGTGAGGAGGCGGTGTTCAAGAAGATGAGCGACCTCATCGGCGAACGCCACGGCTACCACCCGGTGGTCATCCGCGGAGCCGAAGACCGCATCGGCATCGTCATCGTGCACGACGGCCCGGCCGTGCCGGCGGGTGAGCTCATCGCGCCCATGGTCGGCAACGACCCCGCCTTTGCGGAGACGTACCACAACAGCTTCCAGGACGCTGACAAGTTCCTGCTCGCCGGCGGCCAGCGCGGCCGGCAGCTCCAAGTCCTGGTGGAAGGCACCTATTACATCAACCGACTGTTCGCCACCGAGGAGCTGGTGCCCAAGACCGTCGTCGAGGTGGGCACCGTGGGCGTCGTCGTCTCCTACACCGGCGATGCCGGCCGCGACCTCTCGGGCAAGGACTACAAGCATGGCGAGATGGTCGCGGTGGGGGCGCGGGGCGTCTGGAGCGAGCCGCTGCTGCCCGGCAAGTATGCCTTCAACACCTACGCCGGCCAGATCATCATGGTGCCGACGACCAACTTCATCCTGAAGTGGAATCGGACGGAGACCGGCGCTCACCACCTCGACGAGAACCTCTCGGAGGTGAACCTGATCACCAAGGATGCCTTCGAGCCGAGCCTGCCGCTGTCGGTCGTGGTGCACATCGACTACCGCAAGGCGCCGCTCGTCATCCAGCGTTTCGGCGACATCAAGAAGCTGGTGGAGCAGACGCTCGACCCCATGGTCAGCGCCTACTTCAAGAACATCGGCCAGACCCGCACCCTGATCCAGCTCCTCCAGGACCGCGCGGAGATCCAGGACGTCTCGGGGGTGCAGATGAAGGAGCGGTTCGAGGTCTACAACCTCGAGCTCCAGGAGGTGCTGATCGGCACGCCCACCTCGGGTGAGGGCGGTGGCCAGATCGAGCAGATCCTGGTGCAGCTCCGCTCGCGGCAGATCGCGGAAGAGCAGGTCGAGACCTACACCCGGCAGGAGCATGCCGCCATCAAGGAGCGCGAGCTGCGCCAGGCCGAGAGCCGGGCTCGCCAGCAGCAGGCCCTCACCGAGTCGGAGATCGCCATCACCGTGCAGGAGAACCAGGGCAAGGCCGAATACGCCCGCGCGCAGCAGCAGGCGGCGCAGATCCAGACCCTGGCGCAGGCCGAGGCGGAGAAGACCCGCATCCTGGCCGAGGGCGAGGCGAAGAAGATCCGCCTGGTGGGCGAGTCGGATGCCGACCGCGCCGCCCGCGTGGGCGTCGCCCAGGCGCTGGCCCTCGAAGAGCAGGTGCGCGCCTACGGCGGCCCGCAGTTCCAGCTCGTGCAAAACGTGATGAACCGCTTCGCCGAGGCCATCGAGAAGGCCGGGGCCGACGTGGTGCCGAAGATCCAGATGACCACCGACGGCAAGGGTAGCGGCAACCTGGTGGAGAACCTGCTGGCCCTGCTCCTCTCCGGCAAGCTGGGCGAGACCGTGGGCGTCCTGCCCGCCGTGGCGGCCGATCCCCAGGTCGAGACCCTGCGCTCGGAGCTGCGCCGCAGCCTGCAGTCCGGCAATGGCGCCGGCTTGACGTAGGAGGAACGCCCTGGATCTGAAGGCGTCCGGCCCGCGGGACAATGGGCTTTGTCCCGCGGGCCGAGGTCATCGCCGGCGGCTAGCCACCACAGAAGCAGAAGGCGTTGAAGGGGCAGCAGAGGACGAAGGTCCCGCAGTCGATCGGCCGCGTATTCTTCGGACAGGTGGCTGCCGCAGCAGGTGAGATGACACTGGCGGCCGCTGTGGCAGCCAGTGCGAGTATCAGGACGACGAGTTTCTTGCGCATGGGCCTTTCCTTTCAAGACGGGTCAGAAGCTTCGGGGTCTCCTCAGTAAGAGGTGTCCTCAAGCTTTGAGAGCGAGACGGCACCTGCACATCCGAGAAACAATGTCCGATCCGCGAATCAGGCTCACCGCTTAATTAAGCCGATTTCCAACCTTCAGCACGTCTTCCGTGAGGCAGATGCGCCCGAGGGCCCGGCAGGGAGCGGTCAGGGAGCTCCTCCGGCAGGGTCATACAGATACTCTCTCTGCGCGTTGCCTGGAAAAATTATATATTGCCGTAGTAGGTTCTTTTTGCGGCTTAATGGAATCGGGCTCGGCTATTCCATTCCATGGCACCGGATCTATTGGAGCCGCATCCCGTTTTTTCACATCCAATCGTTGCAGGAGGCCCTCATGAGAGTCTGCGCCCGACGTGTAGTGCTTGCTTGCGTCTTCCTAATCGGTGCGTCGCTGGCACCGCCCGACCTGCTGGCCCAGAGCTGTGGCGTCGAACGCTGGTCCGTGAAGACCGGGACGGATGCGGATATCGGTCGCGTCAATGTCGCCTCCTCATCTCCCAACACCATCGTCACCATGCGCGGCTGGACCGCGCCCAACCCGATCCCCGCGAACAACCGCGTGTCCCCCTTCGAAACCACGGTCTGGGTGCTCAATGCCACGCTTACCCAGTACAAGCTGGAGAGCGATTCGGACTACCACCTGATCCTCTCGGACGCCGCGGGCAACACCCTGATCGCGGAGATCCCCCTGCCGGCCTGCGTCGGCTCGGGAAGCCCGTTCTTGTCGGGGATCACCAACGCCCGCGCGGCGTTCAACGCCCGGTTCACGCCCACCAGCAGCTTCCAGACGGCCAACATCCCCGTGCAGATCAAAGGCGTGGGCATGTTCGACTTCCTGCATGGCCAGACCGGGGTCGCGCCGAACGGGATCGAGCTCCACCCCGTCATCGACATCATTTTCAACCCCACCAACACCCCTGACTTCTCGATCTCGGCCTCGCCGGGCTCGGTGTCCGCCGCACAGGGGTTTGCCACCACGACGACCGTGTCGACGTCGGTCTCGGGCGGCTTCAACTCCGCCGTCGCGCTGAGCGCCTCCGGGGTGCCCGCGGGAGCCTCGGCGAGCTTCAGCCCCACTTCGATCGGCGCTCCGGGCTCGGGCTCGTCCACTCTCACCCTGTCGGCGGGGACGGCCGCGGTGGGGACCTATACGATCACCGTCACCGGCACGGGCGGCGGCAAGACGCATTCGACGACCGTCTCGTTCCAGGTCACCTCCCCCTCGGCGCCGGACTTCTCGCTCTCCGTGTCCCCCTCCTCCGTGTCCGCCGCGACGGGAACCAACGCGACCGCGACGGTCTCCACGACGGTTTCCGGCGGCTTCAACTCCGCGGTCTCGCTCTCGGCCTCGGGGGTCCCCACGGGCGCCTCGGCATCCTTCTCGCCGGCCTCCATCGCGGCTCCGGGATCGGGCTCGTCGACGCTGACGATCGCGACGGGGACGGCCGCGGCCGGGACCTACAACCTCACGATCACCGGCACCGGCGGCGGCAAGACCCACACCGCGCCGCTCACCCTGACCGTGACCGCCGGCGGCGGGACGCAGATCCTCAAGAACCCGGGCTTCGAGTCAGGAAACACGACCTGGGTCGCCACTAGCGGCGTCATCAACACCAGCACGGCGGAGCCGGCGCACAGCGGCACGTGGAAGGCCTGGCTCGACGGCTTCGGAACCACCCACACCCAGACGCTCTATCAGCAGGTCGCGATCTTCTCGACCAATCACTCCGCCACCCTGACCTTCTGGCTCCACATCGACACGGCCGAGACCTCGACCACGACCGCCTTCGACACCCTGCAGGTCCAGGTCCGCAACTCGTCCGGCACGCTGCTGCAGACGCTGGCCACCTACTCCAACCTCAACGCCAACACGGGTTATGCTCTGAAGATGTTCGACCTCTCGGCGTACATCGGCCAGACGATCCGCGTCTACCTGACCGGCTCCGAGGATTCCGTGAAACAGACCTCTTTCGTCGTCGACGACTTCGCCCTCAACGTCCAGTAAGGGGAATCGAGGAGAACCATGAACAGAGCATCCATTCTCGCCACGCTGGCTCTCACCTTGATCGGCGGCGCCGTCTCCCAGGCCGCCCAGAAACCCCAGCCGCAGGCGCCCTCCGGGCAATCGGCGCCGGCCGTCCTGGAATCCGCGTCCCGGGGCACGGTCGCCTTCGACGACGACGGCGGCCGGGCCCAGATCATCCCGCGCCAAGCGGTCGCCGGCCGCGACGCCACCTTCCATGGCGGTCCGGTCATCTCCCACGGCACCGTGCAGGCCGTCTTCCTCGGCAGCGGCTGGCGTGCGAAGGCGAATCGGGAGAAGGAGTCCGGAGCCATGGCGGCCCTGCGCGGCCAGGCGCAGGCGGCCACCGCGTCCCTTGCCAAGTACCGCATCCGGGAGTGGGAGCCCGCGGGGCTGGCGCTCGAAGATCCCGCCGGAGACCCGGTGGCGAGCGCGACGATCTCCGACCTCGAGATCCAGTTCCGCCTGGATAACCTGCTAAGCGGCGCGGGTCGGATCGAAGCGAGCTCGGTCTACGTCGTCTTCCTGGCGCCGGGCCTCGGCTCGACGCTCGGCTCGACCACCTCGGAGAAGGACTTCGCGGCCTACCACAACCATTTCCACTCGGCGAATGGCGTCGTCCACTACGTCGTCGTCCCCTTCGACGCCGATTCCTCCCGCTGGCTCGCCAACGCCCACCAGAGCCTGCACCAGGCGCTGATCAACCCCGAGGGGAACGGCTGGTACTGAGGAACATTTCTTGCAGCCCCTTCCTGCGTTGCACTCCCCGTGCGACGCAGGAAGGGGGTACTCGTGAATGACACCTGGGACGACGAATCAGCAGAGAACTCTGACCCGACAGGCTTGAGCCGCCGCGATTTCCTCGGCATGTCCCTCGTGGCCGTGCCGGTCGTGGGGGTGGCCGCGGCCAACGTCAAGGCGGCGAGGCCGGCTGCCGCCGGACCTCCAGCGCGCGCGGTAGCCGCGAAAGCCGGCTTGATGCCGGTCACCCTCAACGTCAACGGGCAGGTGCGCCAGCTCCGGCTCGATCCCCGCACCAGCCTCCTCGACGCCCTGCGCGAGGAGATGGACCTCTCCGGCACCAAGAAGGGGTGTGATCACGGCCAGTGCGGCGCCTGCACGGTGCTGATCGACGACCGCCGCGTCCTCTCCTGCCTGACCCTGGCCGCGATGGCGTCCGGCCACCGGGTGACGACCATCGAGGGGCTCGCCCAAGGCGACCGCCTCCACCCGGTGCAGGCGGCCTTCCTCAAGCACGACGCCTTCCAGTGCGGCTACTGCACGCCTGGGCAGATCGTCTCGGCCGTGGGCCTCCTCAAGGAGGGATGCCCGGGCGATGCCGCCGCCATCCGCGAGTGCATGAGTGGCAATCTCTGCCGCTGCGGCGCCTACCCGAATATCGTCGCGGCCGTCCAGGAGGCGCGGGGAGGGAGGACGACATGAACCCCTTCACCTACTCGCACGCCAACCGGCCGGAAGAAGCGGTCGCCGCGGTCGCGAAAAATCCGCGCGCGGATTTCGTGGCGGGCGGCACGACCCTCGTCGACCTGCTCCGGCTGGACGTCATGACCCCCGACGCCCTGGTGGACGTCAACGCGCTGCCGCTGGCGAGGATCGAGACCCTGCCGGGCGGCGGCGTGCGCATCGGTGCGATGGTGCGCAACAGCGACCTCGCCAACGACCCGACGATCCGCCAGCGCTACCCGGTGCTCTCCGAAGCCCTGCTGTCCGGCGCCAGCCCGCAGCTCCGCAACATGGCGACCACCGGCGGCAACCTCATGCAGCGCACCCGCTGCTACTACTTCCGCGACGCCGTCTCGCCCTGCAACAAGCGGCAGCCCGGCTCCGGCTGCGCCGCGCTCGGCGGCTTCAACCGCATCCACGCCGTGCTCGGCACGAGCGAGAAGTGCATCGCCACCCATCCGGGCGACATGCCGGTGGCCTTGGCGGCGCTCGACGCGGTGGTTCACACCCGCCGGCCCGGCGGCGGCGAGCGCGCCATCCCGCTGACGGACTTCCACGTTCCCTACGGCGAGGACCCGGCGCGGGAGAGCGTGCTGGAGCACGGCGAATTGATCACCGCCGTCGAGTTGCCGGCGGTCCCCTGGTTCGCGCGCTCCACGTATCTCAAGATCCGCGACCGGGCGAGCTACGAGTTCGCCCTCGCCTCGGCGGCCGTGGCGCTGGACCTGGACCGCAGCGGCAGCCGCGCCATTCGCGCCGCCCGCGTGGCCCTCGGCGGCGTCGCCACCAAGCCGTGGCGCTCGCGCGAGGCGGAGCAGGTGCTCACGGGCGGCAAGGCGGACGAAGCGACCTTCCGGGCCGCCGCGGAGGCGGCGCTCAAGGGCGCACGGCCGCAACGCAACAATGAATTCAAGATCGAGCTCGCGAAGCGCACGCTCACCCGGGCGCTCGCGACGGCCGCGGAGATCAAAGTATGAGTCTCAACACAGTCGACGAAATTTCTTCCAGCGCCGCGACCGGCAGCACGGTCCGCACGGGAAGCGTGGGCAAACCCATTGAGCGCGTGGACGGCCGGCGGAAGATCACTGGCACGGCGACATACGCTGCCGAGTTCCGGCAGGACCGCCTGGCCCACGCCTTCCTCGTCCAGAGCACCATTGCCAAGGGCCGCATCGCCGCCATCGACACCGCGGCTGCCCGCCGTGCCCCCGGCGTCATCGCCGTCCTCAGCCATCTGAACATGCCCCAGCTCAAAAAGCCGCCGGGCGGCCCCAAGGCCAATCCCCTGCAAAGCGGCAAGACGGGAGAAGACCGGCTGCCATTCTCGGACGACGTGATCCATTACGCGGGCCAGCACGTGGCCCTGGTGGTGGCGGACACGCTGGAGCACGCGCGCCACGCCGCGTCGCTGATCAAAGTGCGCTACCAGGAGGAGCAGCCCGTGCTCGACGTCGCCGAGGCGCTGTCGACCGCATACTCTCCCAAGGCGTCGTTCGGCCGGCCGCTGCAACACACGCGCGGCAATGTCGAGGCCGCGCTCGCGGCGCCCGGCGTGGTCAAGATCGAGCAGACGTATACGACTCCGGTGTTGACCAACAATCCCATGGAACCCTCGGCGACCGTCGCCCATTGGAACGGCGACCGGCTGATCGTCGCCGATGCCACGCAGGCCGTGATCGGTACCCGCGCCGTTCTCGCCACGGCCTTCGGCATCCCCAAGGAGAACGTCCGCGTGCTCTGCCCCTATACTGGCGGCGGCTTCGGTTGTAAAGGTTTTCAATGGCCCCACACGCTGCTCGCGGCCATGGCCGCGAAGGTGACACGCCGGCCCGTGCAGCTCAACCTCACGCGCCAGCAGATGTTCACCTCCGTGGGGCACCGGCCGCCCACCATTCAGACGATCGCGCTCGCCGCCGAGAAAAACGGCAAGCTGACCGCCATCCGTCACCACACTCTCCAGCCCACGTCGCCCACCACCGAGTTCATCGAGCCCTGCGGTCTGACGACGAGCAAGCTGCTCTATGCCTGCGACAACGTGACGATTCCCCACGAACTGGTGCGCGTCAACATCGCGCCGCCGACGCCCATGCGCGCGCCCGGCGACTGCCCGGGCACGTTCGCCATCGAATCCGCCATGGACGAGCTCGCCTACGCGCTCGGCATGGACCCCCTCGAGCTGCGGCTGCGCAATCACGCGGACCAGGACGGGGGCGAGAACAAGCCCTGGTCGAGCAAGCACCTCAAGGAGTGTTACCAGCGCGGCGCCGACAAGTTCGGCTGGAGCAAACGCCATCCCAAGCCCGGCGCGACGAAGGACGGCGACCTGCTCGTCGGCTGGGGCATGGCCACGGCGATCTATCCCGGCAACCGCCGGCCGGCGTCAGCGAGGATACGCATCTCCCCGGATGGCCGGGCGCTCGTTCAGGCCGCCACCCAGGACCTCGGCACGGGCTCGTACACCATCTTCACCCAGGTCGCGGCCGACGCGCTCGGGCTACCTGTGGAGCGCGTCACCTTCGAGCTGGGCGACAGCGACTTCCCGGAAGCGCCCACCTCGGGCGGCTCCAACTCGGCGGCGAGCGTCAGCGAGGCCATCCTCCAGGCCGCCGCGGCCCTGAAGTCCAAGCTTGCGGACGTGGCCGCGTCCGATCCCGAGTCGCCGCTCGCGGGCCTGCGGCCGGAGCAGATGACGATGACGGACGGGCGGCTTGCCGTGGCGTCGAACCCTTCCCGGGGCCTGACGTACTCCGAGTTGCTGTCGCGCTCCCGGCGGCCGGCGATCGAGGCCGAGGCGCAGGTCAAGCCCGAGGACGAGAAGACCAAGAAATATTCCATCCACTCCTTCGGCGCGCAGTTCTGCGAAGTCAAGATCGATCCCCTGCTGCCGCGCGTCCAGGTGACGCGGTGGGTCTCCGCGATCGACGTCGGGAGGGTGCTCAATCCGCGCCTCAGCCGCAGCCAGGTGATGGGCGGTGTGACCATGGGCATCGGCATGGCGCTGATGGAGCACACGGTCTACGACCCGCGGACCGGCCGCCCCGTCACCGACAACTTCGCGGACTATGCGATCCCCGTCAACGCCGACGTCCCGGTCGTCGAAGTCGAGTTCACCGACCACCCCGACCCGGTGATCAATACGCTCGGCTGCCGCGGGGTCGGCGAGATCGGCATCACCGGCGTGGCCGCGGCCATCGCCAACGCCGTCTACCACGCGACGGGCAAGCGGGTGCGGGAGTTGCCGATTACGCTGGACAAGCTGTTGTAGGCTCGGGGCAGCGTTGGAAGGGACAGCAAGGACTCCAGGGACAGCAGGGACAAAAAATTTTCGTCCTTGAAGTCCCTGGTGTCCCTGCTGTCCCTGTCTTCAATTCCTCCACGGTATCTGTTTACCGGCCTACTCCGCAGGTAGTGGGAGCCTCTGGTAGGCCGGAGCGCTCAGTAGGGGCGGCCTCGGGCTTTCGCGGGTAACGGCTTGGAG
>Ga0136846_1230327_pt1 | contig 19355 bp, 17 predicted proteins | sample HopSoiMetagenom2_FD_96841 | JGI IMG/M metagenome (GOLD analysis project Ga0136846, IMG submission 96841) | Grasslands soil microbial communities from Hopland, California, USA - 2 Assembly 2016 (version 4) | ecosystem: Environmental > Terrestrial > Soil > Grasslands | place: USA: Hopland...
CGCATGAGCTTCGCCGAGATCGAGAAGAAGATCGGCGACTTCGGCAAGCGCGCGCAGGACGGCAAACTCGGCATCGAGGAGCTCACCGGGGGTACGTTCTCCATTTCCAACGGCGGCGTGTTCGGCTCGATGCTCTCGACGCCGATCATCAACCCGCCGCAGTCGGCGATCCTGGGCGTGCATGCCACCAAGGACCGGCCGGTGGTCGAGAACGGGCAGATCGTGGTGCGGCCGATGAACTACCTCGCGCTCTCTTACGACCACCGCATCATCGACGGCCGCGAGGCGGTGCTGTTCCTCGTCGCCATCAAGGATGCGCTGGAAGATCCGGCCCGCCTGATCCTCGAGATATGAGGAGCTTCGATGTCGTGGTGATCGGCGCGGGCCCGGCGGGCTACATCGCCGCGATCCGCGCCGCCCAGCTCGGCCTGTCGGTGGCCTGCATCGAAAAGTGGAAGACCCCCAAAGGCGACTATGCGCTCGGCGGTACCTGCCTCAACGTAGGCTGCATCCCGTCCAAGGCATTGTTGGAAAGCTCGGAGAACTACGAGCGCGTCACGCACCAGTTCAAGGCGCACGGCATCACCGCGACCGGCGTCAAGTTCGACCTGAAGACCATGCTGGCCCGCAAGGACGCCATTGTCGGCAAGATGACCGGCGGCATCGCCGGCCTTTTCAAAAAGAACAAGGTGACCTGGCTCCAGGGGCACGGCAAGCTCGTCTCGGGCGGCACGACGTGGAAAATCGACGTCGGCGGCGAGGCAGTGGAGGGGAAGAACGTGATCGTCGCCACGGGCTCCAAGGCGCGCCATCTTCCCGGCATCCCGGTCGATAACAAGATCATCTGCGACAACGAAGGCGCGCTCGCCTTCGACAGCGTGCCCGAGCGGCTCGGCGTGATCGGGGCCGGCGTCATAGGACTTGAGCTCGGCAGCGTCTGGCGCCGCCTCGGCTCGAAGGTAAAGGTGCTCGAAGCGCTACCTACTTTCTTGGGCTCGGCCGACGATTCGGTTGCCCAGGAAGCCTGGAAGATCTTTACCAAGAACCAAGCGCTCGACATCGAGCTGGGCGTCAAGCTCGGCGAGGTGAAGCAGTCAAGGAAAGTCTTTTCCATTCAATACACTGGACAAGATGGTTCTAGTAAAACATTCGATTGCGAGCGGCTCATCGTTTCGGTCGGCCGGGTACCGAATACCGAGGGGCTGGGCGCGGAAAACGTCGGCCTAAAGCTGGATAGCCGGGGCTTCATCGAAGTCGATAAGAACTGCCGCACGGCGCTGCCGCGCCTATTCGCGATCGGCGACGTGGTCCGCGGGCCGATGCTCGCGCACAAGGGCGAGGACGAGGGCGTGATGGTGGCCGAGATCATCGCCGGCCAGCATGGCCACGTGAACTACGACGCCATCCCGTGGGTGATCTACACCGCACCGGAAATCGCATGGGTCGGCAAGACCGAGCAGCAGCTGAAGAGCGAGGGCGTGCAGTACAAAGCCGGCCGCTTCCCGTTCGCCTACAACGGCCGCGCGCTCGGCCGCGAGGAGCCGGAGGGCTTCGTCAAGGTGCTCGCCGATGCGCGCACCGACCGCATCCTCGGCGTGCACTCGATCGGCAGCCTGGCGAGCGAGCTCATTGCCGAGGCGGTGGTGGCGATGGAGTTCGGCGCGAGCTCGGAGGACATCGCCCGCATCTGCCACGCGCACCCGTCGATGTCGGAAGTGATGCGCGAGGCGGCGCTGGCGGTGGACAAGCGATCGCTGAACGGATGAGCCACGACCCGCGCGAGCCGATCTACGCCGACTTGCACGGCGAGCAGCTCGAGCGGCAGGAAGGCCATAACCGGGTATCGGCGCAGGTCATCCTGCCGATCCTCTTCGAGCGCTACAAGCCGCGCTCGCTTGTCGACGTCGGTTGCGGGCTCGGTACGTGGCTCTCGGTCGCGAAGGAGCTCGGCGTCCCCGAGGTCGCCGGGGTGGAAGGCGCCTGGCTCGACCGCAAGCTCGCGCGCATCGATCCTTCGCGCGTCACGACCGCGGACCTCGAGAAGCCCTTCGATCTTGGCCGGCGCTTCGATCTCGCCATGACGCTCGAAGTGGCGGAGCACCTCTCGGAGGAGGCAGCCGCCGGATTTGTCGACTGCCTGACGCGGCATGCCGACGTGGTGCTCTTTTCCGCCGCGATTCCGTTCCAAGGCGGGCATCACCATGTGAACGAGCGGTTCCCGGACTATTGGCGCCAGATTTTCGCCGCGCGCGGCTATGTCACCACCGATTTCATCCGGCCGCGCATCTGGGAGCGGAGCGACGTGCTCGTCTGGCTGCGGCAGAACGTGCTCGTCTACGCGCGCGAATCCTTGACGCGCGATGGCGGTCCCTTCGCCGGTCTTGCCGCCACCGGGCCGCTAGGGCTCGTGCATCCGGACATGTACATCGAGCGCCTAACGATGCTCCTCAAGGAGCACCAGCCGCTTATCAATGCGCTCGCCGCGGGGAAGACGCTGTCGGCCGAGCGGCTGCCGGACGGGCGGCTCAGTATCCGAACGCGGGACTGAAGGCGCCGGCGATGCAGGATGTCGTCGCCCTATACGAGGAGCATCTTGCCCGGCGCGGATTCGTCGACGACCCGGCGCAGCGGCGGGCCGTGGAGCGCCTGCAGCGGCTGTATGAAGAGTGGAGCGCGTACAAGAAAAAGCGCTCGAATGCCCTTACGCGGCTCCTCGTGCACCCGGATCTGCCGAAGGGCGTCTATCTCTGGGGGCCCGTCGGGCGCGGCAAGAGCTTCCTCATGGACGCGTTCTTCCTCTGCGTGCCGCTGGTGCGCAAGCGCCGCGTGCACTTCCATCACTTCATGCGCGAGATCCATCGCGAGCTGGACGAATTGCGCGGCACCGAGGATCCGATCGCAGCGGTGGCGGATAAGGTTTCCCGGGAGTACCGGCTGATCTGCTTCGACGAATTCCACGTTTCCGACATCGCCGACGCGATGATCCTCGGCCGGTTTCTGGAGCAGGTGATGGACCGCGGCGTGGAGTTCGTCATGACGTCGAACTATCCGCCCGACGGCCTGTACCCGAGCGGGCTGCAGCGCGAGCGCTTCCTGCCGGCGATCGAGCTTCTGAAGACCCGGCTCGACGTGATCGGCGTCGACAACGGCACCGACTATCGGCGCCTCAAGATGGAGAAGATGCGGGTCTATCACGTGGGGTCGGACGCGCCGCTCGCCAAGATCTTCGACGAGCTACGCGACGTCGAGGAGGAAAAGCAGCCGCTCGATGTCGAAGGCCGCGCGATTCCTTACCGCAAGCGCGCGGGCGGCCTGGTGTGGTTCGATTTCGACGTGCTGTGCGGCGGACCCCGTTCGTATACCGACTACGTGGACCTGGCGCGCCGCTTCCACACCGTCATGCTGTCGAATGTGCCCCGCATGTCGCCCAAGGAATCCGACGCCGCGCGCCGCTTTACCTGGCTGGTCGACATCCTCTACGACGACCGGGTGAACCTCGTCGTGTCGGCCGAGGCGGAGCCGGAGCATCTGTTCCCAGCCGGCGAGCACGCCGCGGAATTCCAGCGTACCGTAAGCCGGCTGCACGAGATGCAATCGGTGGAATACCTCCAGGCCGAACGGCGCAGGTAGCTTCTAGAATACCGGGCATGCGCTCGATCGTTTGCCTGGCCTTCACTTTCCTTGCTGCGCTGGCACAAGCGCAGAGCTATCCGAGCAAGCCGGTTCGCTTGATCATCCCCTTTCCCCCGGGGGGCTCGAACGACGTCGTCGGCCGGGTGATCGCCACGCAGTTATCCGAGCGTCTGGGCCAGAGCGTGGTGGTCGACAACCGCGGCGGCGGCGGCGGCACGATCGGCATGAACGCGGCGGCCAAGTCGCCCGCCGACGGCTATACGCTCCTGATGATCTCGGTGGGCTATCCGGTGAGCATCGCGCTGAACGCGATGCCGCGCGAATCGTTGCAATGGTACGTGCCGGTATCGGCCATCGGCACCGGCCCGAGCCTGCTGGTGGTGCCGATTTCGCTTCCCGCGCACAATGTGCAGGAGCTGATCGCGCTCGCGAAGGCGAAGCCCGGCTCGTTCAACGCGGGCGCCGCCGGCGCCGGCAGCTTCCAGCACCTCGCCACCGAGCTTTTTCGTCTCCAGGCCGGCATCGACATCGTGATCATCCAGTACAAGGGCGGCGGTCCCGCGCTCACCGACACCATCGCCGGCCAGGTGCAGATGAACGTCGGCAGCGTGATCCAGAACCTGCCGCATGTGCGCTCGGGCAAGCTGCGCGCGCTCGGCATCGGCGGCTATAAGCGCATCGCCGCCTTGCCCGACGTGCCGACCTTCGCCGAGCAGGGACTGCAAGGCGCCGAGGCGACGAACTGGTGGGGACTCGTCGCGCCGACCGGCACGCCCGCGGCGGCGCTGCAGCGGCTCGAAGCCGAGATGAACATGATCCTCGACTCCGCCGATACGCAGAAGCGCTTCCAGCTCGAGGGGTCAGAGGTATTGCGCATGACGCCGCAGGCGTTCGGACAGCATGTCTCGGCGGAAACCGATAAGTGGACGCACGTCGTCAAGCAGGCCGGAATCAAGGCGGAATGATGGAAACCTTCAAGGCATTCAGGCTCACCGAGACGCCGGAGAAGAAGATCCGGGCCGAGATGGTCGATACCACGCTCGAGCAGCTCGACAAGAACGAGATCACGGTGCGCGTCGGGTACTCGAGCGTCAACTACAAGGACGCGCTGGCGGCGACGGGCAAGGGCAGGATCCTGCGCCGGCCTTCGTGCATCGGCGGCATCGACTTCGCCGGCACGGTGGTGGAATCCTCGGACCCACGCTACAAGAAGGGGGACGCCGTGCTCACGGCCAGCGGCGAGTACGTCGGCGTCTCGAGCGACGGCGGCTACGCGCCTTTCTGCCGCGTGAAGGGCGATTGGATCACCAAGGTGCCGACCGGCCTTTCCCTATGGGAAGCGATGGCGTACGGCACCGCTGGCTATACGGCCGGCATCGCGGTCCACCGCATGGAGCACAACGGCCTCAAACCGTCGAAGGGTCCGGTCATCGTGAATGGCGCCACCGGTGGCGTCGGCTCGATTGCCGTCGCGATGCTCGCCAAGCTCGGCTATCACGTCGTCGCCCTCACCGGCAAGGAAAGCGAGGCCGACTGGCTGAAGAAGCTCGGCGCGAGCGAGATCATGCTGCGGCAGAGCTTGAACCTGGAGAAGATAAAGCCGCTCGACAAGGCGACCTGGGCCGGTGCCGTCGACAACCTCGGCGGCCCGGTGCTGGCGTGGATGGCGAGCACCATGAAGGACAACGGCGTCATCGCCTCCATCGGCCTCGCGGCGAGTCCCCAGCTCAATACCTGGGTCATGCCTTTCATCCTGCGCGGCGCGAGCCTGCTTGGCATCAACTCCGGCGACAGCTCGAACGACATCCGCGACACCGTCTGGAAACGCATGGCCACCGACCTCAAGCCGCCGCTCCTCAAGGAGATGGCGCGCACCATAGCCTTCCGCGACCTGCCCGGCGTGTTCGACGACTTCATCGACGCGAAGGTGAGCCGGCGCGTAGTGGTGGACCTGACCGGGTAAGCCACATGGCCACGGCGACCGAGCTACCGCAAAAGCGCGTGCTGGTCGTCGACGATTCTCGCTTCGTCAGGACCACGTTCGCCGCGGTGCTGAAGGCGGTGCTGCCGGTGCGCGAGGAGGCCGACGGCGAAGCCGCCTGGAAGGCCCTTCAGGATGATCCGTCGATCGTCCTCGTCTTCACCGACCTCGACATGCCGAAGCTCGACGGGTTCGGGCTTCTGGCGCGCATCCGCGCCGCCGCGGACGAGCGCATCAAGCAACTGCCGGTGGTCGTCATCTCGGGGGCCGAGCAGCCCGGCGTCAAGGAGCGCGCGCGCGCCGCGGGCGCCAACGACTTCATCAGCACGACGGCCGACCCGCCTGAGCTGCTCGCGCGCCTCGACAACGTGCTCAAGATCGTCACCGCCAACGAGGCGGACGCAACGCACGACCGCCTCACCGGCGCGCTCACCGACAAGTACCTGCGCACCGAGAGCGAGAAGCGTTTTTCTTATGCCAAGCGCCACGATGCCGAGCTCTCGATCATGGCGCTGCGCGTCGACAGCGCGGGCGACATCGTGCGTGGCGTCGGCCGCGATGCAGCGGAGCAACTGGTGGCGCGCATCGCCAAGCTCGTCATGGGGCAGGTGCGCGTGGAAGACTCCGTTGCCCGAACTGCGGCGGCGACGTTCATGGTCGTTTCGGCCGGAACCTCGGCGGCGCAGATGTTGCAGCTCGCCAGGCGTTTGCATGGCCAGCTGCAGCAAGCGAAGGTCTCCTATGCCGGGCAGACGCTGCGCATCGCCGCGAGCTACGGCGTGTCCTCGATTCACGTCGACGCGGTCAATTCCGTCGACGAGCTGATGGCGCTCGCCATCCGGCGGCTGGACGGCGGTACCCTCACGCTGCCAGCGGGCGACACCTTGCCGGCGGAGATTGACCAGGCGCTGCGGGTCTTGGAGCATGCGGACACCTCGCGCCTGGGTCCCCTGACCCAGGAGATAGTCGAGAGCCTGCAGCGCATCGCGCGGGCGATTCAAGCCAAGCGGAGCTGAACCCATGACCCGGTATCGCGACTTTCATCGGCGATCGCTCGACGATCGCGACGGCTTCTGGCACGACGAAGCGAAGCTCATCGACTGGCATCGGCCGTTCGAGCGCGTGCTCGATTACTCCCGGCCGCCCTTCGCGCGCTGGTTTGTCGGCGGCGAGACCAATCTCTGCCACAACGCCGTGGACCGGCACCTCGCGAAGCGTGCCGACCAAAAGGCGCTCATCTGGATCTCGACCGAGGTGGACGCGCGGCGCGAGCTGACCTATCGCGAGCTGCACGCGGAGGTGAACCGCGTCGCGGCGATGATGCAATCGCTCGGCGTGAAGCGCGGCGAGCGCGTCATCATCTATATGCCGATGGTGCCGGAGGCGGCCTTTGCGATGCTCGCCTGCGCGCGCCTGGGCGCCATCCACTCCGTCGTATTCGGCGGCTTCGCCGCGGCAAGCCTCGCGGCGCGCATCGACGACGCGAGGCCCGCGCTCATGATCACCGCCGACGGCGGCAGCCGCATGGGGAAGACGGTCCTCTACAAGTCTTTGGTCGACGAGGCGCTCAAGCTCGCGCGGCACGCGCCGCAGAAGGTGCTGATCTTCCATCGCGGCCTGGACGAGAAAATGCCCACCGTCGCCGGGCGCGATGTCGACTGGGCCGCATTCTCCAAGGACTTTATCGGCGCAACGGTAGCTTGCGCGTGGATGGAATCGAGCGCGCCCTCGTACATCCTCTACACCTCCGGCACCACCGGGCGGCCCAAAGGCGTGCAGCGCGACGTCGGCGGCTATGCGGTGGCGCTCGCCTCGTCGATGAAGCGCATCTTCTGCGGCGAGCCGGGCGAGACCATGTTCACCACCTCGGACATCGGCTGGGTGGTGGGGCACTCGTACATCATCTATGCGCCGCTGATCGCCGGCATGACCACCATCCTGTACGAGGGCGTGCCGATCCGCCCCGACGCTGGCGTGTGGTGGAAGATCGTGCAGGACGAGAAGGTGGCCGTGATGTTCTCGGCCCCGACCGCGATCCGCGTGCTGAAGAAGCACGACGTGTCCTACCTGCGCAAGTACGACCTGTCGAGCCTGAAGCATCTCTTCCTCGCCGGCGAGCCGCTCGACGAGCCCACCCATCGCTGGATCAGCGAGGCGCTCGGGCGCCCGGTGATCGATCATTATTGGCAGACCGAGACCGGCTGGCCATTGCTCTCAGCGCTTCCGGGCGTCGAGCAGACGCCGCTCAAGATGGGCTCGCCGAGCTTCCCCGTCCATGGCTACGACGTGCGCCTGCTGCACGAGCAGACGGGACAGCCGGTGCGTGACGGCGAGAAGGGCGTGGTCGCCATCGCGCCGCCGCTTCCGCCGGGGTGCATGTCGACGGTGTGGGGCGATGACGAGCGCTTCGTGAATACGTATTTCCGCGATTTCAAGAACCAGCTCATCTATTCCACCTTCGACTGGGGCATCCGCGACACGGACGGGTACTACTTCATCCTCGGTCGCACCGACGACGTCATCAACGTCGCGGGCCACCGCCTTGGCACGCGGGAAATCGAAGAGGCGGTGAACATGCATCCCAACGTCGCCGAATGCGCGGTGGTGGGCGTCGCCGATCCACTGAAAGGGCAGACGCCGCTCGCATTCGCGGTTTTGAAGGACGCCGGGAAGAAAACCACCGCCGAAGATGTCATGCAGACCGTGGACAAGCAGCTCGGCGCCATCGCGCGCCCGAAGGCGGTGCACTTCGTGACGCTGCTGCCGAAGACGCGCTCGGGCAAGACGCTGCGCCGGGCGATCCAGGCCCTGGGCGAGGGCCGCGACCCCGGCGACCTCACCACCATCGAGGACCCCTCGGCGCTCGAACAGATCCGCCAGGCGCTGGGCTCCTGATCAGATCGCCTCGAGCGGCATGGCCTTGAGCGATGCGGCGAGGTCGTAGAAGGGCTTGTTTACCTTTTCCCAGTTCTTGCCCTTCTTCATGTTTGCGAGCCAGCGCGAAACGTTCGGATAGTCGGCGAACTGGCAGCGCACCGCTTCGCCGGCGGTCACATAGGCCGCGCCCAGGTAATCGGCGAGCGTGACCTGGTCGCCGCACACATAGCCGTGGCGCGGGCCGATCAGGTTCTGGTCCAGGATCTTCAGCCACGCCTTCGATTTTTCCTTGCCCCACGCCACGACGCCTTTCTGCTGCTCGTCGTTCGGCCGCTTCAGGTTCGGGAAGAGCTGCGGGTAGATCAGGCCATAGCCCCAGTCGCGATAGAACTGGGTGTTGAACCAGTCCATGCGCTCGTTCACCCGCGCGCGCTGCTTGAGCTCCTTCGGATACGCGGCCGAGCCGATCTTGTCGGCGAGGTACTTGAGGATGGCGGAGGACTCGGTGAGGCGAAAGTCGCCGTCCTCGAGCGCCGGGACCATGCGGCTCGGGTTAACCGCGGCGTACTTGTCCTGCATGTGCTCTCCCGTGAAGAGGTCGACCACCTGCAGCTGGAGCTCGAGGTCGTGATCGGCGGCGAACAGCAGGATCGGGCGGCTGGTGTTCGAAACAGGGTGGTAATAGAGCTTCATCGGTTCCTCCCTCGTCTGGGACCGCCAAGGTACTGCCGTGGCCCAGGCCCGGCAATACTCTGGTAAGTTTGCGCGTCCGATTCAAAGGCCGAGCTCCATGAAACAACGACCCATGCTTACCCTCGACGACTGCCGCAAGATCAGCGCCGCCGCCGAGGCCGAGGCGAAGAAGAACAACTGGATCGTCTCGATCGCCATCCTCGACGACGGAGGGCACCTGCTGCACCTCGTGCGCATGGATGGCGCCTCGCCGTTCAACGCCCGCACCGCCATTGCGAAAGGCAAGACCGCCGCGGAAACGCGCCGCTCGACTCTGGTGTGGGAAGAGCGCATCAAAGGCGGCCGCAACTCCATGCTCGGCATGCCGAAGATCACGCCGGTCCAGGGCGGTTTGCCGATCGTCGTCGACGGCACCTGCATCGGCGGCGTCGGCGTATCCGGCGTGCAATCTCACGAGGACGAGCAGATCGCCAAGGCCGGCATCGACGCGCTCAAGTAGTTTTCTTTCACCACCGAGGGAGGAGTCATGAAACGCATCGCACTCGCAGCGCTATTCGCCGCATCTTTCGCCGCTTCAGCCCAGGACAAGCCCAATCCGATGGACGCTGTGCCTGACAAGATGCCGAACGACATTCCGTACGGCACGCCGGTCTCGCTCGCCACGGCGCAGCAGGCGCTCAACGCCGCCATCGCGGAGTCGACCAAGCGCGGTTGGAAGCTGAATGTCGCGGTGGTCGACGCGGGCGCGAACCTGGTCGCCTTCGCTCGCATGGACGGCGCGCAGCTCGGCTCCATCCAGATCTCGGAGCACAAGGCGCGCGCGGCGGCTAAATACCGGCGCGAGACCAAGGCCTTCGAAGCCGGCGTGCAGGGTGGGAACTACTACCTGCTGACGCTCGACGACGTCATCGCCTCGCGCGGCGGCATACTGCTGATGGACGGCGGCAAGATCGTGGGCGCGATCGGCTGCTCGGGCGGCACCGGCTCCCAGGACGAGGTGGTGTGCAAAGCCGGCGCCAACGCAGTCAACAAATAGCCTAGTCGTTCTCGCCGGTCGCGCTCAGATATCGATCCAAATGGGGATCGATATTGGGCGCGAAGAGCTCCTCGACCTTCATGCGCCGGCGCGTGAGGGTTTGCTCGTCCAGATACTGCACCAGCGCCTCCAGCGTCGGCCGGCTCCCCTCGATCGAGTAGTCCCACGGGATTTCGCGGCAGCGCTCGATGTCGTCGATCACCCACGGCAGGCTGACGGTCAGCGCATCCGTGTCGTACATGTGGCGTAGCGCGAGATCGCGCGAGCGCACGAACGCGCGATAGAGGCTGACCGCGAGCCAGGGACTCGCCTCGTAAACCGCGCGGCGCAGCACGAAGGTGTGCATGATCGGGAAGATTTTCGTCTTGCGGTAGTACGCGAGCTCCACGTCCCGGAAGTCCGGCACCAGTCTACGCACGCTCCGGCCGAGCGTCTTCGGGATCATCACCGTCATGAGGACGTCGATCTCGCCGCGCTCGAGCATTTCATCCAGCGTGCTTCCGGTTGCGAGCGGCTCGAGGCGGATGCCGCGAGGCGGCTCGATGGTGCGGATCGGGCGGCCGATGACCCAGGTGAGGTCCTTGGGCGCTACGCCGTACTCGTGCTGCAGGAAGCCGCGCGTCCAGACGGCCGCCGTCATCTGGTAGTCGCCGACGCCGACGCGCTTGCCCTTCAGGTCGGCGGGGCTGCGCAGCGGCGAGTCGGCGCGCACATAGAGTGCGTTTTGCCGGAAGACGCGGGAGGGGAACACCGGGAGGGCGATGAACCGCGTGTCGCCTTCCGAGCGGAGGATGGTGTAGGAGGAAAGCGACATCTCGGAGGCGTCGAACTCCTCGTGGTTCAGCATGCGCCAGAAGGTCTCGCCGGGCCGCAGCGCCAGGTAGTTGAGGCGCTCGACGCCTTCGGGCTTTACCCGCCCGTCGATCAGGGCCTGGGTGCGGTCGTATCGACCGCAAGCGATCGTGAGGTCCATGCGGCGAAGTATAGTTGCCGCCCATGCGGGTCTTGATCGCGGGCGGCGGCATTGGTGGCATGGCCGCCGCGCTCGCGCTCCTCAGGCACGGCATCGACGTCGAGGTTTACGAGCAGGCGAAGGAGCTAAGGGAGGTCGGTGCCGGCGTGCAGCTCGCGGCCAACGGCACGCGCGTCCTCTACGCGCTCGGCGTCGGCGAGGAGCTGAAGGCGCTTTCCTGCGAAGCGCAGAGCAAGGAAATCCGCCATTGGAAGACGGGCGAGACCTGGAGGATCTTCGACCTCGGTCCGGAGTCCATCGAGCGCTACGGCTTCCCGTACTTCACGGTCTACCGTCCGGATCTTCTGGCCGTCCTCACCGACGCCGTGCGGCGCTTGAAGCCCGACGCCATTCGGCTCGGTTCGAAATGCTCCGGGTTCACGCAGGATGCCTCGGGTGTGCGCCTGAAGGTGAACGACGGCGAGGTTCGCGGCGATGCCCTCCTCGGCGCCGACGGCGTGCATTCGCCCATCCGACAGGGTCTCTTCGGTGCCGACAAGCCGGAATTCACCGGCGTGATGGTCTGGCGCGGCATCGTGGCGATGGAGCGCCTGCCGGCCCATATGGCGCGCCGCGTGGGGTCGAATTGGATTGGCCCCGGCGGACACATCGTGCACTACCCGCTGCGCGCCGGACGGCTGATGAATTTCGTCGGCGCGCTCGAGCGCGCCGATTGGCAGATCGAGTCCTGGAATGTGAAAGGCACGCGGGACGAGATCCAGGCTGACTTCCGCGGCTGGCACGCGGACATCCAGGCCTTCGTCGCCGAGATCGAGACGCCGTACAAATGGGCGCTCATGGTGCGCGCGCCGCTCGAGCATTGGACGGTCGGCCGCGTCACGCTGCTCGGCGACGCGGCGCATTCCATGCTGCCATTCCTCGCCCAAGGCGCGATCATGGCGATCGAGGATGGCTACGTCCTGGCGCGCTGCCTGGCGCGCTTCGGCGTGGAGGAGGCGCTGCAGCGCTACGAACGCGCTCGCATCGACCGGACGCGGCGCACGGTCGAAGGCTCGGCGGCGAACATCTATCGCTTCCATAATCCGGTGCTCGCCGATCCGGAAGAGGGGCGCAAGTTCATCGATCGGGAATGGGCGAACCAGCGCATCGCCGACCGCTACGAGTGGCTGTTCCGCTACGACGCGACGACGGTGGAAATCTGAATTACATCGGCCAGGCGCTGCCGCGCGTCGAGGATGCCAGGCTCCTCACCGGACGCGGCCGGTTCACCGACGACGAGCGCTACGAGCGCCAGGCCTGGTGCGCTTTCGTGCGCTCGCCGCATGCGCACGCACGCATCGTCCATATCGACGCGAGCGCTGCGCTCGCAATGTCCGGCGTCGTCGCCGTGCTGACCGGAGAAGATTACGCAGCTGACGGGCTCAACCCCATCGACCACGTGCCGAATCCGCTCGACCTGCACGACATCAGCTCGCGAGCGTTCGACAACCCGCAGCAGTGGCCGCACTGGCCAATGCCACGCGACAAGGCGCGCCACGTCGGCGAGCCAATCGCCGCCGTGGTCGCGGAGAGCGCCGAGCTCGCCGCCGATGCCGCCGAGCGAGTCGAGGTCGAGTACCAGCCGCTCGCGCCCGAGGAAACCGTGTGCTTCGACCATCGCTTTGGCGACGCCGCCGCCGTAGCTCACGCACTTCGCGAGGCGGCACACGTCGTACGGCATGGCTTCGTACATCAGCGCGTCGTCAATTGCCAGATGGAGCCTCGCTCTGCGATTGGCCTATTCGAACGCGGCGAGCACACGCTGATTTCGGGCAGCCAAGGCGCGGTGCTGCACAAGCACATGCTGACGAAGGTGCTGCGTACAGACAACGTGCGCGTGGTGGCGCGCGACGTCGGCGGCGGCTTCGGCCCGCGCAACTATCTGCAGCCGGAGGCCATCGTGGTGGTCTGGGCGGCGCGGCGCCTGGGTCGACCGGTGCGCTGGACGAGCTCGCGCAGCGAAGCGTTCCTGGCCGACTTCCAGGGGCGCGATGCGGCCATCGATGCGGCGCTCGGCGTCGATGCGCAAGGTCGCATCGTCGGCTACGAGGTGCAGGTGCGGGGCAATGTCGGCGCCCATACGGTCTCCTTCGTGCCGCTTTCGAACTTCCGCAACATCCTCACCACCGTCTACCGCATCCCGGCCGTCTCGCTGCGCGTGCAAGCGGTCACCAGCAATACAGTCCCCGCGGTGCCGTACCGCGGCGCAGGGCGGCCCGAAGCGCATCACGTCATCGAGCGCCTGCTCGACATGGCCGCGCGGCGGGCGGGCATCGACCGCGCCGAGATCCGCCGCCGCAACTTCGTGCGCAAGGAGGATTTGCCGTACCGCACGCCGACGCGTTTCGTGATCGACGCCGCCGACCTTCCCGGCTACCTAGAGCGGGCGCTGGAGATGGCCGATTACGCGCTCTTCGAGGCCCGTCGCGCCGCGTCGCCGCGTCCTCGCGGCATCGGTATCGCGAGCTATGTCGAATCGCCCGTCGGTGCGCCGCGCGAATGCATCGAGCTGAACGTCGGCAAGGACGGCATCGAGATGATCGCGGGCACGCAGTCGACCGGACAAGGGCATGAGACGTACTTTGCCCAGGTCCTCGCCGACCAGCTGCAGGTGCCGATGGAGGCGATTCGGCTTCGCACAGGTGATACGCAATTCGTCAAAGCGGGCGGCGGCTCGCATTCCGACCGCTCGCTACGCTTCGCGAGCACGCTCATAGTCGCCGCGTCCAAGCGCTTGATCAAGAGCGGCCGGCAGGCCGCGGCGGAGCGGCTGGAGGCGGGTATCGAGGACGTCGAATACCGCGAAGGCCGGTTCTACATCCAGGGCACCGACCGCTCGGTGGCGCTGTTCGACTTTGCGCTGAGGGCGGCGGAGGACTTCAACGGCCGCATCCCCGCGAGTCCCGCCGGGTGCGCTGTGTGCGAGCTCGAGGTGGACCCGGACACCGGCACGGTCCAGCTCTTGCGCTACGTTACGGTGGACGACGTCGGCCAGCCGGTGAATCCGCTGATCGTCGACGGTCAGACACACGGCGGCATTGCGCAAGGCGTGGGCCAGGCGCTGATGGAAGGCGCGGCGTTCGACGAATCGAAACAGGTCCTCACCGGCTCCTTCATGGATTATGGTTTTCCCCGCGCCGAAAACCTGCCGCGCTTCGAGACCGATCTCATGGAATGTCCAACCCATGGCAACCCGCTGCGCATCAAAGGCGGCGGCGAAGCCGGCGTGGTGCCGGCGACGGCGGCCGTGATCAACGCCCTTTGCGACGCGCTCGGCGTGGACGACGTGCCGATGCCGGCGACGCCGCAGCGCATATGGCAACTACTGAAGGCGGGCCGATGAAGCCAGTCCGGCGCATCGTCACCGGTCACCGCGACGGCAAGGCGGTGGTGCTCTTTGACAGCGCGGCGCCGAACCAGAAGCTGCGGCAGGGTTCCGGCCTGGTGTCCACGCTCCTGTGGGTGACTGACGAGATGCCGGCCGACATTTGCCGCAGCGTGGACCGAAGCCTGCGCGAGATCGGCGTGCCGCCGCCAACGAACGGCACGATTTTCCGCGTGGTGGATTTCCCGCCGGAAGGCAGCGCGCGCTCGCGCGACGCGATCCTCAAGGAGATGGGCGTCCCGGACCAGGGCGGCGCGCGCCACGCCGCCATGCATCGGACGAGGAGCATCGATTACGCCATCGTCCTCGAGGGAGAGATCGACATGCTGCTCGACGATTCCGAGGTGCATCTCGAGGCCGGCGATGTGCTGGTGCAGCAAGGCACCAACCATGCCTGGGTCAACCGCGGCGCGGGGCCCTGCCGTATGGCCTTCGTGCTCGTCGATGCGAAAAAGGCATAATTCCGAGCGTAGTCCCAATAAAAGGAGAAGAGACCTATGAGCTCTGTCGCACCCACCGCCACCGCTGTCGCCGTAACCCCCAACTACCATCCCGCCGTAACGCTGATCGGCCGCCTGCTGATGGCCGCGCTGTTCATCATCTTCGGCATTCGCAAGGTATTGGCATTCAGCTTCTACGCCGGCTACTTCGCCAAGCTCGGCATGCCGATGCCCGAAGTGATGGTAGTACTCGCCATCCTGGTCGAGGTCGGCGGCGGACTCGCGCTCGCCATCGGCTGGAAGACGCGCTGGATGGCTTGGGCGCTCGTCATTTTCACCGTGATCGCCACCTTCATGGCCCATCGCTACTGGGAGTTCGACGCGCAGCAATACGCAGCGCAGATGACGAACTTCTGGAAGAACATGACGATCGTCGGCGGCCTCCTGATGGTCGCGTGCTTCGGACCCGGACCCATCTCCGTCGATAAAGTTTGAACGCCCGCGCTGATGCGCAGCTCATCTCGGACCTGGAGCGGGGGAACATCCACCCGCTCTGGGACCGGTATAAGCGCATCACGCCGGTCGCGCCACGAGCGAAGGACGCGCCGATGCATTGGCGCTGGCGCGACGTCGAACCCTTCACCGAGCGTGCCGCACGCGAAGTCGGCATCGAGGACGTCGAGCGCCGCGCGCTCATCCTGACGAATCCCGCGTTCGGCGGGGAGACCGTCACCACGCAGAACCTCATCGGCGCCTTCACGGTGCTCGAGCCCGGTGACAAGGCGGCGCCGCACCGTCACACCGCTTCGGCCATTCGCTTCTCCACCCGCGCCGAGGGCGCGGTGACCATCGTCAACGGCCGGCGCTGCGAGATGAAGGAGGGCGACCTCGTCCTCACGCCGCCGATGTGCTGGCATGGCCACATCAACCAGGGCGCGCGCCGCACGGTCTGGTTCGACGCCGCCAACATGCCGGCGATCTGTAACCTCGACGCGAGCTTCTTCGAGCCGGGATCGCGCCTGGACGAACGCTTCTGGGAAGTCGGCACGGAGGGCTCGTCGGAATATCGCTTCCCGGGCGATGAGGCACGTCGCGCCTTGCAGCAGGCGCCCGCGGCAATGGACGGGGCCCGCATGCATCGATACTCGAAGAATGGCCGCGCACCGATGCCGACGCTGGAGCTCTATTTGAAGCGCATCGACAAGCCGACCCGCGCGATGCGCACTACCTGGAATGCCGTCTGTCTCGTCGTCTCTGGCGAAGGTCGCTCGACCATCGGCGAAAGGATCTTCACCTGGTCGCGCCATGATGTGTTTACCATTCCCCATTGGACGTGGGCGCGCCACGAGGGACAGGGTGATCTCTTCATCGTCACCGACCGCGCTCTCTACGAGAACCTCGACCTACTGCGCGAAGAAATACAGTGATTGGCAAGTCGGTCCTCCGCGTGGAGGACCCGAAATTCCTGCAAGGCAAAGGCCGCTTCATCGAGGACCAATCGATCCCGGGTGAGCTGTGGTGCGCGATCGTGCGCTCGCCGCATCCGCACGCGCGCATCAAGAGTATCCACGCGCCGGCCGGCGTGACGATGTTTACCGGCGCCGACATGGCGCGCGATGGGGTGAATCCGATGCGCTGTGGTTGGGCGCTGCCCGGCATGAGCGAGCCGCCGCGCTTCGCGCTCGCGCGGGACACGGTGCGGCATGTCGGCGAGCCGGTCGCGGCGGTATTCGCTGAATCCCGCGCAAAGGCGGACGACGCTGCGGAGAGCGTCGAGGTGGAATATGAAACGCTGCCGCTGATCGCGAACGACCTGGCATTCAAGTGGACTAGGGGCGATCGCGCGGCGACGGAGGCGGCGCTTGCCAAGGCGCCCAAGCGGATTTCTCTCGAGCTGGTGAATAACCGCCTGTGCGGCGCGGCGATCGAGAACCGCGGCGCGATTGCCACGCAAGACACGCTCTACGTCGGCACGCAGGCGCCGCACCATATCCGCCGCTACGTGTGCCAGGAGCTGGGCATCGACGAGGCTTCGCTCCGCGTGGTGTCGCACGATATGGGCGGCGGTTTCGGCTACAAGGGCAAGCACTACCCGGAGGAGACGCTCCTCGTCTGGGCCGCGCGCAAGCTGGGCCGGCCGCTGAAATGGATCTCGCGTCGCACCGAGGCCTTTCTGTCCGACACGCAGGGCCGCGACCACGTCACCCGCGCCGAGCTCGGCGTCGACGAGCAAGGCAACTTCCTCGCGCTGAAGGTCGAGACGCGCGCCGATCTCGGCGCCTATGTCTCGTCGTTCGGCGCCGCGATCCCCGGCCCGATCTACAGCGCGCTCCTCGCCGGCGTGTACAAGACGCCGCACGTCTGCGTCGAGGTCACCGGCGTATTCAGTAATTCGGTACCGACCGATGCTTATCGCGGCGCCGGCCGCCCGGAAGCCTGCTACGTGCTCGAGCGCCTCGCGGACAAGGCGGCGTTAGAGCTCGGCCTCGATCGCGCCGAGATCCGTCGCCGCAATCTCATCCCGACGAGCGCAATGCCGTACAAAACGCCCGTGGGCCCCACCTACGACTGCGGCGATTTTCCGAAGATCTTCGAGCGCGCGCTGGAAATCTCCGGCTACGGCAAGCAGCGCAAGCCGAACCGTGGCATCGGAGTCGCCTGCTACGTCGAATCCTCCGGCGTCGCGCCCTCGCGCCAGGCCGGCATGATGGGCGCCAAGGTGGGCTTCTATGAGACTGCACATGTGCGCGTCTCGCCCGATGGCAGCATCACGGCGTATCTCGGTACGCATAACCACGGGCAGGGGCACGCCACGACGTATGCGCAGCTTCTATCCGCGCAGCTGGGCGCACCCATGCAGCGCATCTCTATCGTGGAGGGCGACACCGCTGCGGTGCCGGTTGGTACAGGAACGTTCGGCTCTCGCTCGATCGCCGTCGGTGGTTCGGCGCTGCATGTGGCGGGGAAGAAAATCGTCGAGAAGGGCAAACGCATTGCGGCTCATCTGCTGGAAGCCGCGGCGGCCGACATCGAGCTGCATGATGGCCAGTTCACGGTGGCGGGGACGGACCGCAAGGTTTCCTTCAATGAGGTGGCGAAGGCCGCGTACGTGCCGCACAACTATCCGCTAGCCGAGCTCGAGCCGGGCCTCGACGAGAACGCCTTCTACGACCCGCCGAACGTCGCTTTCTCGAACGGCGTGCATGTCTGCGAGGTCGAGGTCGATCCCGATACCGGCAGCGCGAAGATCGTCGGCTATTGGGCGGTCGACGATATCGGCACGGTGATCAACCCGATGATCGTCGAAGGCCAGTTGCACGGCGGCCTCGCACAAGGAATCGGCCAAGTGCTCTGGGAACGCACCGCCTATGAGGAAGGGCAGCTTCTTTCCGCCTCGTTCATGGATTACGCGATCCCGCGCGCCGGCGACCTGCCATTCTTCGAATCGGAGCTCGATGAAACCCAGCCGTGCACGCACAATCCGCTCGGCGCGAAAGGCTGCGGCGAGTCCGGCACCATCGCCGCGCCGGCTGCAGTGATGAGCGCGCTTCTCGATGCCTTGCGGCCGTACGGCGTCACCGACCTCGAAATGCCGGCTACGCCCCACGCGATCTGGCGCGCCATAATGCAAAAATGATCCAGTCCGCCTTTCGTTCCCAGGAAGTGAATCCCGCGAAGCTCGCGCAGCTCTATCGCCGGCAATTCGAGCTTTGCCAGCTCAAGAAGGGAGAGACCGTCGCAGTGGTGAGCGATCTCGCCACGCGGCGGGAGTACATCCAGGCCGGGTTCGCCGCTGCGGACGATCTGGGCGCCGACATCTACGAGCTCTGCGTAAACTCGTTGCCGTCGTGGACCAAGGTCGGCGTGCCGACCATCGGTCAGTGCAAGGGCACGCTGGAAGCCGTCAAGGCGGCGGACATGGTCGTGATCTATCACGTGCCCCTCTTCACCAAGTGGCTGAAGGAAGTGATGGACGGCGGCACGCGCGTACTGATGATCATCGACGCGCCCGACGACCTCGAGCAGCTCCTGTCGCCGGCGGGACTGAAGGACGCGTGCAAATATGCGGAGTCCGTTTACAAGCGGACGAAGAAGGTGCGCGTCACGAGCGATGCGGGCACAGACCTTACTTTTGCCTGCGGCGAGTACCCGGTGATGACGCAGTGGGGCTACGCCGACGAGCGGGGCCACTTCGACCATTGGGGCGGCGGTCACATCCATACGTTCCCGAACGAGGGAAGCGCGCAGGGCACCGTGGTTTTCCAGCCCGGCGATATCGTCATCCTTCCCTACTGCCG
>Ga0136846_1212578_pt1 | contig 19352 bp, 17 predicted proteins | sample HopSoiMetagenom2_FD_96841 | JGI IMG/M metagenome (GOLD analysis project Ga0136846, IMG submission 96841) | Grasslands soil microbial communities from Hopland, California, USA - 2 Assembly 2016 (version 4) | ecosystem: Environmental > Terrestrial > Soil > Grasslands | place: USA: Hopland...
TCAGGGCCGTCGCGGCGCCGATCGCCGCCGGTTCGTTGATCGTGTCGACGGAGTTGATGTTCGGGTTCTTCTGCAGCAGGTTCTCCATGGCCGTCTGGCCCTTGCCCTGGTCACCGCCGGTGTCCTGCTTGCCGGCGATCTCCGGGCTGTTGTCCTTGAGACCCATGCCGGTGAGGAAGCCGTTGTGCCGCTGGTCCCCGACCGTGACGCCCGGCTGCAGGTCGAGCATCGCGAGAACCGGCTTGGTGGAACCGAGCGCGGCCTTGACGTAGGCGCCCTGCTGCTCGCCGGCCTTCGTGTTGTCGGTGGCCCAGGTGGCGTCCACGCCCTTGTTGTCCTCGGTCTGGGTGTCCAGAGCGGCCACGAAGACGCCCTTGCTCTGGGCGTCGAGCAGGGTCGGCACGATGGCCTTGGAGTCGTTGGGGGTGATCAGGATGCCCTTCACGCCCGAGGCGATCATGTTCTGCACGGCAGTGACCTGGCTGTCGTTGTCGCCGTCGGCGGTTCCGGCCGCGGCGGTCAGCTGGGCGCCCATCTTCTTCGCTTCGTCCTGCGCGGCGGAGCGCATCGACACGAAGTAGGGGTTGGAGTCCGTCTTCGTGATCAGCCCGATCTTGACGGTGCCGCTGCTTCCACCACCTCCGCTTCCACCACTCCCGCTCTTGGTGCTGGTGCAGCCGGCGACGAGCGCGGGCAGGGTGAGGGCGGTCACGGCGAAGGTGACCGCGCGGACGGTGCGGGACGTGGAACGCATGGGGGGTCCTCTGTCTTGAGCCCCGTGGACGACGCAGGTCCTGGTCTTGCCGAGCGGGAGGTCGCTGCGCAGCGGGGGAGCGTGAAGCGCGGAGCGGAGTGATGTCGCACAAGCGGCCGCGGTCGGAAGAGGCCGTGTCGCGGAGAGCCGGCGCGGCGCCCGGTCATCTGCGGAACTGTTCCGATCGCGGTCCGGATGGGGGCGGTCAGGAAGCCGGCCACGGGCTCGGGCCGGCATCCGGTTCGGCGCCGGACCGGTGAGCGTCGCTGCCGGGCCGGGCCGATCGAGGGCGGACGGAGCGACCAGAAACCTGGGCGACCGCCCGACCTTGGGCGCGGTGTCCGCCGGCCAGGGGAGCCGGTGTGGCCAGAACCGTAGGGGGACAGAAACCTCGTGCACAAGGCTTTCGACGACCGGTCCACATTGCGGTTGTGTAGCGGTCCGGACGGCGAGGGCACCGTGGTCGAGCCCCGCAGGGGACCCCCACGATCATGAAGTCAGGTTGGCGACACGCGGCTGTCGGGCGGCGTGTCTGCCGCGGAATTTCATGATCGCGAGGAAAGGGTCAGAGGCCGTTGCGGCGGGCGACCTCGCCCAGCCAGGCAAGGCTCGACTTCGGTGTCCGGGCGAAGCTCGATCGCCGCCGCCAGACCACACGACGAGGACGACGTCCCGTCTGCGCCCGTCCACGTTCCGTGGCGCGGATCAGCTTCATCGGGCCGGGTTCTCGCTGCTCAGGCCCCGAATTGTCGTACCCGTCGCATAGCTTCTGGGCATGTTCCCTCCGGAGGCGTTCGGCGTCGGCGTGACGGTTGCCGAGCTGAGCCCCGCGCCGTGGGACGACGTGGTGCTGCCTCCGGGAGTCGTGTCACGGCCGTCCCGGATGGGAGAGCTGCTGCCGGTGGCGCTCATGACGCCGGAGCAGAAGGCGGCGCAGCTGCAGCGGGTGGAGGAGGCGGAGGCGGTCCTCGCCGCCTTCAAGGCCGAGCTGGTGGTCGGCCTGGCCGCCGACCGGCCCGCCACCGGCGACCGGCGGCCAGGACAGACGGGTGCGGCGTCGGGCGAGTGGGCGGCCGAGCTGCTCGACGAGGGAGTGTCGGAGTTTTTCCCCGATGAGCTGGCCTCGGTTCTGAACTGCTCACGGAAGGCGGCGACGCTCCTGTGGGAGCGGTCGACGACGTTGCGGCGGCGACTGCCCGCGACCTGGGCCGCGCTAGCGGACGGGTGGCTGGACTGGCCCAGGGCCCGAGCGATTGCCGCGGAGCTCGGCTGGCCGGCCCGCCAATCCCCCGACGAGGTGCTGGCCGTGGTAGAGGCGGTGGTCTTGCCACAGGCCACCGGGCTGTCGATCACTCAGCTGCGTGCGCTGGTGCGCAAGGAGTTGACCAGGGTTGACCCGAGCGCCGCCGACCGGCGCCGGAAGAAGGCGGAGCGCGATGCGGACGTCACCGTTCGGGGCTTGGGCGACGGCATGGGGGAGCTGCGGGCCACGATGCCGTTGCCGGAGGCGTCAGCGACCCGCGCGGCGGTGGACGCCCAGGCCCATGCGCTGAAGAGAGCGGGCGACGATCGGCCGATCGGTCAGCTGCGCAGCGCGGTGCTCCACGACCTGGTGGCCCATCCGTGGGAGGAGCGGTCGGCAGTGAGCGCCCATGTGGAGGTGGTAGCCGCGCTCGACACGCTGGAGTCGGCGGCGGCCGGGGCGCCGGGGGCAGGCCGGGAACCGGTGGTGGTCGACGGGGAGCCGGTGACTGCCGCCGTCGCGCGCGAGCTGCTGGAACGCCTCGACGCGCTCTGCCCCGGCGGCCTGCAGGCGCCGACCGACGGCACCCTGTCCCTCGTGGTCACCGACGACAGCGGGCGACTGCTCGCCGCCGTTACCCGCCGCGAACTGGAGACCGCCGTCGGGCGGGGCAAGGGGCTGTGTCCACCGCCCGCGGTGAATCGGTATCAGCCCGCCCCCGCCCAGCAGCGATTCGTAAGAACCCGAGATCGAACATGCCGGCACCCCGGCTGCGCCAACCGAGCAGCCTGGGCCGACCTCGATCACGTGGTCGCGCACGCCGAGGGCGGGGAGACCGACTGCGCCAACCTGTGTTGCCTGTGCCGGCGGCACCACCGGCTGAAGACCCACGCTCGCGGCTGGCACTACGAGATGACTCCCGACGGCATCCTGACCGTGACCACGCCCAGCGGCGTCCCCCGCGTCAGCCGGCCACCCGGCATGACCGCCGAGGCATTGACAGTGCTGCGGGTGACGTCTGAACGACAGCGTGCATCCGACGAGGACCCGCCACCCTTCTGATGTGGAGCCGCGGGGGGAGCACGCCGACGATCACGTGAGCGCCTCCGGCGACTTCTGCACCGGCGTCTGCCGCTCAATAGAGTCGACGACCATGACCGCACCCACCCCTTACCTTCACTTCCAGGGGGCGGCACGGGACGCCCTCAAGTTCTACGCCGACGTCTTCGGCTCCGGCGTCCAACTGCACACCTTCGCGGACTTCGGGCGCACGGACGGCCCGGGCGACGCCATCGCGCACGGCTATCTCGTCGACGGGCCGGTCGCGCTCTTCGCTGCCGACGTGACCGATGACGAGCCCGCGTTCCGGAGCAAGGGCGTGATGTTCGCACTGCTGGGCGCGGCTGATCCCGCCACGCTGCGCAGATGGTTCTCCGACCTCGCCGACGGCGGTCGCGTCGTGGACGACTTGCAGAAGCGACCCTGGGGTGCATCGGACGGCCAGGTCATCGATCGGTTCGGGGTCCACTGGCTCATCGGCTTCGAGGCAGACGACACCGACTGAACGCAGTCGGCGAGCCGGGGGTGGTCGTGCGGCGAGGCCTACTGGTGGAAGTCGGCGCTCACGGCGCCGTCGTCCTCGCGGAGTTGTCCACGACCGTGTTGGTGAGGACGCCGATGCGCTCCACCTCCACCTCGACCACGTCACCCGGCTGGAGCAGCCACGGAGGCGTGCGGGCGTAGCCGACCCCGGAGGGGGTTCCGGTCGCCAGCAGGTCGCCCGGCCGCAGCGTGAAGGTGTGCGAGATGAGCGAGAGGGTGTCGCCCACGGTGTAGACCATCTCGTCGGTGCGGCCGTCCTGGACGGTCTCGCCGTTGACCCGGGTCCGCACCCGCAGGCCGTCGCGCAGGTCGCCCACCTCGGCCGCGGGCACCATCGGACCGAGCGGGCCAGAGTTGTCGCCGTTCTTGCCGAGGATCCACTGCGACGTGAGCTTCTGCGCCCGCCGCGACGTCAGATCGTTGAAGCACGAATAGCCCACGACAGCGCGCAGCGCCTCATCGGGCGTGGCGTCGACGAGCGGCGCACCGACGTAGGCCACGATCTCGCCCTCCCAGTCCAGACCGTCCTCGTTCGACGGCACCGGCACCTCGGCGCCGTCCACGGTCAGGGACTGCGTCCAGCGAGCGAACAGCGTCGGGTACGGCGGCAACTCCTGGCCGCCGAACGTGCCCTCGGCGACGTGCTTGAGGTAGTTCAGCCCGATGCAGATGACCCGGGCGCCGGGCAGCACCGGCGGCACAAAGTCGACGTCGGCGACCGGAACGGGATCGCCGGCCGCCTTCCGCGACAGGTGGCCCGCCGCATCGGCCCAGAACTCCGCCAGGCCGGCGAGCACCGTCACCTGCCCGCTGTCGTCCGACAGCGACGCCACCTGCACCGGTCCGCCGTCCTGGCGGATGCCCACGATCCTCATTTGTTCTCTTCTCGTCGTCGCGGAAAGCCGAACGGTGCCATTGAATGGCAGGGCCATTCGCAGCTGACCGGCAGGACATGCGCCCCTGGCTCGGGCAGCAGTGTCGCCGGCACGGTGAGTGCGTGGCACTGACCCGACTGCGCATGGACGAACTGGTCAACGCATGGGTCGCCGACAGGTGCACGCCGTTCCAGATCGCCCTGCTCGGTGTATTCGACGCCGCCCCCTTCCTGCTGTCCGACGGGGCCCTCGACGTACCGCGGATCCGGCGCGAACTCGTCGCGCGGGCACGGCGGGTGGAGGCATTCCGCCGACGGGTGGTCTGGACGCGGCTCGGCGAGGGGATGCCGGTCTGGGCGCCGGATCCGGCGTTCGACCCGGACCAGCACATCGGGTGCGCTGCCCTTCCCCCAGGCGCCGACCTCGCGACCTGGGCGGCCGACCGGATCGTCCGGTCCCTTCCGCTGGACCGTCCGCTCTGGCGGGCCGAGGTCGTGGACGGGCTGCCCGGGAAGCGCTTCGCGCTGATCATCGTCGTGCACCACGTCGCGGCCGACGGGCTCGCCGGGGTGGCCCTTGCCCGGTCCCTCCTCGACGGGACGCCGGACGCGGTGCTCCTGGACACGCCGGTTCCGGCGGCACCGCCGCTTCCGTCGCACGCCGATCTGATCCGCGACCGTCTGCGCCGGCTGGCTGTGGAGCTGCGCAGCGCCCGGCCCCTGTCCGGGGCGGCCTCCCGCCGGCTCCGGGACCTGGTGCGGCAGTTCCGCGATGCCTCGGCCGACCTGCGCACACGCACCTCCGAGACATCGCTGCCGCGGCAGGTGGGGCCGACGCGCCGGCTGGTCGTCGTCCGGGAACCGCTCGACGAGGTCCGGCGCGCGGGCCACGCGCTGGGCGCGACCGTGAACGACCTGCTGCTCGCCGCCGCCAGCGGAGGGCTGCGCGCGCTGCTGTCCGCCCGCGGTGACGACGTCGCCGCACTGACCCTGCGCACGTCCGTGCCGGCCGCCACCGGCGCCGGCCACCAGGCCGGCGGGATCATGCTCGTCGACCTCCCGGTGGGGGAGCCTGACCCGTTACGGCGCCTGGCTGCCATCCATGCCGCGACGGGGCGTGCGAAGTTACGGCTCTACGCCGGAGCCGGGAACATCACCGAGGTCGTCCATCTGCCCATCCCACTCGCGCGCATCGGGATGCGGTGGATGCGCCGCTTCGGCGGCACCCGCGTGAACCTCTTCGTGACGGATGTCCCCGGGCCGACGGCGCCGCTGTGGCTGGCGGGTGCCCGGATGCTCGAGGCGGTACCGGTCGCCCCGCTGGTGCAGAACGTGGGCCTCGGCATTGCGGCGCTGTCATACGCGGGGAAGCTCGCCGTCTCGGTCCACGCGGACGGCTCCGTGGCCGACCTCGAGCTGCTCGCCGACGGGATGGCGGCCGACTTCGCCGCCTTTCGGGCCGCCGCGCCGACGGCGGGTCGCGCCGTGGACGACGCTCAGCGGGCCGTGGGCTCGGGGACGTCGTCGCTGCCGTGGCCGGTGCCTCAGTAGGTGGCCCGGCCGCCACTGATGTCGTAGACGGCGCCGGTCGAGAAGCTGACGCGATCCGAGCAGAGGAAGGCGACGAGCTCGGCGACCTCCTCGGGGCGGCCCACGCGCTTCATCGGGATCAGGCCCGTGATCCGCTCCAGCACCTCCGGTGCCGTGTCCTGGTTCATCGGGGTGGCGATGACCGCCGGCGCGATGGCATTGACCAGCACGCCGCTGGTGGCCAGCTCCTTGCCGGCGGACTTGGTCAGGGCGATGACAGCGGCCTTGGAGGCCGAGTAGATCGACAGCCCGGGATTGCCGTCCTTGCCCGCCATGCTCGCGAAGTTGACGACGCGGCCCCAGCCCCGGTCGCGCATCCCGGGGACGAACGCGCGCATCGCGTTGACCGTGCCGAGCACGTTGACGTCGAGGACCCGGCGCCAATCGTCGGGCGAGGTCTCCAGCAGCGGCTGGCCCGGCCCGACGATGCCGGCCGAGTTGACGAGCACGTCGATCGGGCCGATCTCCTCCGCGATGCCCCGCAGCGCCTCCTGGTCGGTGACGTCGGCCGAGACGTCGGCACCGTGCAGGTCCAGCGTGGTGACCGTCAGCCCCTCGGCCCGTAGCCGCTCGGCGGTGGCGGCACCGAGTCCGCGGCCACCCCCGGTGACGAGCGCGGTCCTGGTCGTCGTCCCACTGGTGGGCTGCCGGGGGTCCATGGTCGGACAGCCTTCCAACAAGAGTCGCTACGGTCTAATTCTTCGATCCCCGATCTCTGGAGAGCCATCCGTGAAGCTCATGCGCATCGGTACCGCCGGTACCGAGAAGCCCGTCGCCCGCATCGACGACGACACCTACGTCGACCTCTCCGACGTCGTCCCGGACTTCGACGAGACCTTCTTCGGCAGCGGTGGGCTCGATCTCATCCGGCCCGTGGTTGCCGAGCGGGCGGCTGCGGGCCAGGTGTCGCGATTCGCGGGCGAGCGGATCGGCGCCCCGTTCGGGCGGCCGCACCAGATCCTGTGCATCGGGCTGAACTACCGCGACCACGCCGCCGAGACAGGTCAGGCGGTGCCCGAAGAGCCGATCCTGTTCACCAAGTCGCCGAACACCCTCATCGGTCCGAACGACGACGTGCGCATCCCCCGCGGGTCGACGAAGCCCGACTGGGAGGTCGAGCTAGGCGTCGTCATCGGCCGGCGCACCAGCTATCTCGACTCCGTCGAGGAGGCCAGGGATGCGATCGCCGGCTACGTCGTCGTCAACGACGTCAGCGAGCGGGCGTTCCAGACCGAGCGCGGCGGCCAGTGGTCCAAGGGGAAGTCCGCCGAGACCTTCAACCCGGCGGGCCCGTGGCTGGTCACGCCCGATGAGATCGACGATGTCCTGGCGCTGGACATGTGGCTCGACGTCAGCGGCGTGCGCCGGCAGACCGGCAACACCGGCACGATGATCTTCGATCCGCTCTTTCTCGTGCACTACCTGAGCCAGTTCCTGGTGCTCGAGCCGGGCGACCTCATCAACACCGGCACGCCGCCGGGAGTCGGGCTGGGCTTCGACCCGCCGGTGTGGCTGCAGCCCGGCGATGTCATGGAGCTCGGTATCGAGGGCCTCGGGTCGCAGCGGCAGAACGTCCTCGCCCCCAGGTGACGCCGCGGACCATCCGCGCCTTCGTGCTCACCCGCCCGGGGAAGGGCTCGGTCGAGGACGTGCCCGCCCCCGAGGCGGCTCCCGGTGAGGTCGTCGTGGACGTGGAGCGCGTCGGCGTCTGCGGTACCGACGTCGAGTTCTTCAACGGCGAGATGGCCTACCTGCACCAGGGGCACGCCGCGTACCCCATGCGGCTCGGGCACGAGTGGGCCGGAACGGTGTCCGCCGTGGGCCGGGGAGTGGACCCGGGCTGGGTCGGCCGTCGCGTCATGGGCGACACCATGCTGGGTGACGGCGTCTGCCGTCGATGCCGGCGCGGAGTCCAGCACGTGTGCGAGAACCGGCAGGAGGTCGGCATCCGGGGCGGCCGGGCCGGCGCGCTCGCCGAACAGCTCGCCGTGCCGGTCACCTCGTTGCACGAGCTGTCCCCGACCGTGGATGCGGTCCTCGGAGCGCTGGTGGAGCCGGGCGGCAACGCGCTGCGCGCCGCCCGGGCCGCGGCCGCGGGGCCGGGGGACCGGGTGCTGGTGCTGGGGCCGGGCACGATCGGTCTGCTGGTCGCGATGTTCGCCCGGGCGGCAGGTGCCGAGGTGCACCTGATGGGCCTCACCCCGACCTCGCTGGACTTCGCGGGAGCAATCGGGTTCGAGCACGCCTGGACCGAGGACAGCCTTCCCGACCTGCCCTTCGACGCGGTCGTCGATGCCTCGAACGCCGAGCACCTCCCCGCCCGGGCGCTCGACCTGGTGGAACCGGCCGGCCGGGTGGTCTACATCGGCCTGGCCGGGCGCCGCAGCCTGATCGACACCCGGACGATGGTCCTGCGGGACGTCACCGCGATCGGGATCCTCTCCGCATCCCCGGCGCTGGACGACACCATCGCCGCCTACGCCGGCGGATCGGTCGACCCGCGGCCGCTCGTCGCGGCGACCGTCGGGCTCGAGCAGGTCGGCGCCGTTCTGGCGGGCGAGAGGCCTGAGGGCGCGGGCTCCGGTCCGAAGATCCACATCGACCCGAGAACGGGGAGCTAGGGCCCTACTGCGCCGTCCAGCCGCCGTCCACGTACAACTCGGTTCCGGTGACGTAACTGGATGCGTCGCTGGCGAGGAAGAGCGCCGCGCCCCGGATCTCGTGCAGCTCGCCCCACCGGTTCAGTGCGGTGCGCCCGACCAGGGCCTGCGCGCGTTCGGGCTGCGCGAGCAGGGGCCGGTTCAGGTCGGTGAGGAACGGGCCCGGGCAGAGGGTGTTGCACCGGAGCCCCGTGCCGGCCCACTCCAGCGCTGCCGCCCGGGTGAGACCCAGAACCCCCGCCTTCGCCGAGCAGTACGGCGTCCTCCCTGCGATCCCCACCGAGCTCAGGGCCGATCCCAGGTTGATCACCGACCCGCGCCCGGCGGGGCGCATCACCCGGCCCGCGGCCCGGCAGCACAGCCAGGAACCGCGGAGGTTGATGTCGAGGACGGTGTCGAAGTCGGCCAGCGGAACCTCTTCGATCGCGTTCCGCACGTTGATACCCGCGCAGTTGACGAGGACGTCGAGACCGCCGAAGCGCTCGACGATCCGGTCGAACGCGGCGTCGACGTCCCGCTCGTCGGTCACGTCGAGGCGCTCGCCTGCGCAGAGGGCCCCCGTCGCGTCGGCGACATCCCGGGCGCTGGACTCACACGCGCTCTGGTTGCGGCTGGCGAGGACCACGGTCGCACCGGCCTGGGCGAGACCGTGGGCGATCGACAGGCCGAGGCCCGTCGCACCACCCGTGATGAGCGCGATGCGTCCGCGGAGGGAGAACAACTCCGACATCGTCGGTACGGCAGCCGCGGCCGGGCCGTCCGGATTCCCGTCGATGGGGCTCGTCATGTAAATGCCTCCTGGATACGGGACAGGCCCCGACCTGCTCGGATACGGTCGCCGGAAGCTGTGATCATGCCAGTTCCCCGCCGACGGGGACGGCAGTCTGCGGAGGGAGGGTCGATGGAGTTCGGCCTGTGCGCGTGGAGCTTCTCGCCGGCACACGAGGCGGCGGGCAGCCTGCACGATCCGATGACCATAGGAGGGCTGATCGCCCTCGCGGAGGAGCGTGGCCTCCGCTCGGTCGAGCACGCCACCGCGGCCGTCGAGGCGCTCGACGCCGAGGGGCGTGACCGTCTCGCCGCCCACCTCCGCGAGTCCGGCCTCGACCTGGTGCTCGACTGCCCGTGGGTGAGCTCGCCCGGGGAGATCGGGGCCAACGTCGAGCGTGCGCTGCGGCTGGCCCGCGAGGTCGGCGCGCGGGCGGTGCGGACGACGATCAGCCAGTGCCTCGAAGGCGACCGCAGCCGGTACGGCCGACAGGGCTGGAAGGACCACCTCGAAGCCCTGGTGAAGCCGCTGCGGCGGGCGGCGGACGTGGCGGAGGGCCTGCAGATCCCGTTCGGCGTCGAGAACCACCAGGACCTCTGCTCCACCGAGCTGGTGGCGCTGATCGAGCAGGTCGGCAGCTCCCAGTTCGGCGTCGTCATGGACTGCGGCAACGCCTATGCCGTAGGTGAGCACCCGTCGGTGTTCGCCGAGCGAGTGCTTCCCCACCTGGTGCACGTGCAGCTGAAGGACTACGTCGCCCATCCCACGCCGTCGGGCTGGCGCCTGGTCCGCTGCGCCGTCGGGGAGGGGATCGTCGACTGGCCCGACCTCGTGGCGCGGTTCGACGCCGGGCCCAGGGACGTCATCGCCACGATCGAGCTGGGTGCTACCGCCGCCCGGCACGTCCGGCTGCTGGAGCGGGGCTGGTGGGACACCTACGACCCGCGGCCGTTCGAGGAGACACTCGACGCTCTCCGGAGTCTCCACGCCGCGCAGCAGCCGCCCGGCGCCGAGTGGCGGACGCCGCACGAGCGGAACGAACCACCCGAGGCCAGGGCCGCCTACGAGCTCGCCCAGTTCGACGCCAGCGTCGACTACCTGCAGCGGACGTTCGCATGAGCGCCCGGTACACCGCCGCGATCATCGGGGGCGGCGACATCGGCCACGCCCACGCCGAGGGGTATGCACTGAACCCCGAGGTCGAGATCCGCGCGGTCGTCGACCCGGTCGAAGCGGCGCGACGGCAGTTCCAGCAGGAGTACGGCATCCCCGAGGCCTACGCGACCGCCGAGGAGCTCTTCGCCGCCGGGTGCCCCGACCTGGTGAGCATCTGCACCTGGCATCCACTGCACGCGCCGCTCACCATCGCGGCCGCCGAGGCGGGAGCCCGGGCGGTGATCTGCGAGAAGCCGATGGCGACGAGTCTCGGTGAGGTCGACGAGATGGTGGCCGCGTGCGAGCGCGCCGGCACGACGCTGCTGGTCAGCCACCAGCGGAGGTTCACGCCGGGCTGGGAGCGGGCCCGGGAACTGGTGGCCGCCGGTGCGATCGGCGACGTACAGGTGGGGCACGCGCGTGGGGTGATGGGGCTGCTCAACGTCGGCACCCACCTCATCGACGCCCTGCTGTTCATCCTCGGCGAGCCCGCCGCGCGATGGGTCATGGGCGCCGTCGAGCGGGACACCGACCGGTACGAGCGGAACACCCCGATCGAGGACCGGTGCATGCTGGTCGTCGAGCTGGAAGGAGGGGCGCAGCTCTTCGTGCAGAACGACATGCCCAGCGCGCGGGGCATGCTCAGCCCGGTGGGCGCCGGCATGGCGCTGCGCATCGAGGGCAGTGACGGGATGCTCGAGGCCAGCGAGTATTTCGTCCGCACGTTCACGGCGGACTCCAAGGGCTGGCGCCTGGACTTCGCCTCCGACGACGTCGACACGATCGGCGGCCGGGCCAACGGCCGGCAGGTCCGCGAACTGATCCGGGCGCTGGAGGGCGGCCCCGAGCACCGGTGCTCGGCCCGCCGGGCCCGGCCGACCACCGAGATCATGATGGCGGCCTACGAGTCGGCTCGGCGGCACCGCGTGATCCACCTGCCGATGGAGGAGGCGTCCTATCCGCTCGGCGCCGCGATCGCCGAGGGGTCACTCGTGCCGTCGGTTCCCGGCCCGTACGACATCCGCGGCTACCTCCGGCGGGAGGGCATCGACGAGGCGCGGTACGCGGAGCTGCGGGCGACCGGCATGACGCACCACGAGATCATGGCGGCGCTGGCCGGCGTCAGAGGTCGCAAGTAGTTCCCGGCGCCACGAGCACCTTGCCCGCGAGCTCACCGCGGGCCAGTCGGGGGAGCACGTCGGCGACCCCGTCGAGCGGTACGTCGTCGGGTTCGAGGAGGTCGGTGACCGGCAGGCGGCCGGAGGCCAGCAGCGCGATGGCGTCGGCGAACTCGGCGCGCGAGTAGTCCAGGGAGCCGGTGACGGTGCCCTCCCAGAGCGTGAGCCGGGTGGCGTCGATCGCCGGCCGCGCCTCGGAGCCGAGTCCGACGAGCACCAGCGTGCCGCCGCGCTCGAGCGAGGGCACCGCCTGCTCCATAACCTCGGGACGGCCCGAGCACTCGATCACTGCCGCGAAGGGCTCATCCGTCGACGGCGGGGAGCCGGGTTCCAGTGCCTGCGCCGCCCCGATCCGGAGAGCGCGCGCCCGGCGGTTCGCGCTCGGCTCGCGCACCACCACCTCGGCGCCGAGGTCCACGAGCAGGGCGACGGCCATCAACCCGATGGAGCCGACCCCGGTCACGAGCACGCGGTCTCCGGCCCCGGCGCCCCCGCGCCGTATCGCCCGGAGGGCGATGGCGACCGGCTCGGCGAGCGCGGCGACGCGAAGGTCGAGGCCGTCGGGGACGCGGAACAGCCGGCCGGCGTCGACGCGCCGAAAGGCCGCCCAGGATCCGTTGCCGGCGCCACCCCAGTGTTCTCCCGTGGGGCAGAGGTGCGGGGTCCCGGCCAGGCACCGCGCGCAGGCGCCGCACCCGAGCCCGGGACCGCCGACCACGCGGTCGCCCGGCGCCCAGTCCGTCACGTCGCCGCCCACCGCGACCACGACCCCGGAGTACTCGTGGCCGAGCACGATCGTCCCGTGCGGGATCCGGCCGGTCGCGAAGTGCAGATCCGTTCCACAGATGCCGCAGTGGCTGATGCGCAGCAGCGCGTCACCTGGCCCCGGCTCGGGAACGGGCATCTGCTCCACGACCAGCTTCCCGTCCTCGTGGCAGACGAGGGCGGACATGGCCGGCGGGATGCCGCGGGTCGCAGTCGACGTTCGGCCCGGGATCCCGCTGTTCACCACGCCCCGCAGCCTTCCACAACCTGGTCACGGCCCCTATGCGTTGACCGAGGGCTCGCGCGCGTCGTCGTCCCGGACGACCACGGGAACGGTCGCCGTCGGGTCGGACGTGGTCATGAACCGGGCGAGGTCCTCCTCGGACTCGACCGCCTCGCCGCGGGCCACCATGCCCGCGTGCTCGGAGAGCGGGATCTCCTTGAGGAACAGCGCCAGCACCAGTGCGACCGCGAGGATCGGCACGAGGTACCAGAACACCGGCGCCAGCGAGTTCGCGTAGGCGTCGATGATCGCCGTCCGCAGCGGGTCGCCGGCCGCCTTCACCGCCGAGGGCACCAGGGTCTCCGGCGAGGTGATCCCGGCCTGCACCGCCTGCCGCGCGTTGGCCGTCAGCGCGGAGACCAGGTTGTCGGCCAGGCGGCTGGTGAACAGGGTGCCGAAGATGGCGACGCCCAGGGTGGCGCCGACCTCGCGGAAGTAGTTGTTCGTCGAGGTGGCGGTGCCGATCTGGTCGGCACCGACGGCGTTCTGTGCGGCGAGGACGACGTTCTGCATGATCAGACCGAGCCCCGCGCCGAGGACGAAGAACATCGCACCGACCGTCCAGAGCGACGTGCCGCCCGACAGCGTGGTCATCCAGATCAGCGCCGCGAGGATCACCGCGACGCCGGCGACGGTGAAGATCTTGTACCGGCCCGTCCGCTGGATGAACCCGGCGGAGCCCTGGATCGTCAGGATGATGCCGGCAGTCATGGGCAGCATGAGCAGGCCCGAGTTGGCCGCCGACAGTCCGGAGCTCATCTGCAGGAACGTCGGCATGAAGGCGATCGCCGAGAACATGCCGAGGCCGACGGCCAGACCCAGGGCGGTGGCGACGACGAAGGTGCGGTTGCCGAACAGCGACATCGGGATGATCGGCTCGACCGCGCGCCGCTCGATCACCACGAATGCGATCGCCGAGACCACGAACAGGGCGAGCATCGCGAGGGTCCGGCCGGCGCCCCAGCCGTCGCTGCCGCCGAAGTCGGTGAACAGCACCAGCGAGGTGGTGGTGGCCGAGAGGGCGACGATGCCGGCGTAGTCCAGCGGCGTGGTGCTGCGCCGGCGCGGCAGGGTCAGGGTGAACCAGCCGATCGTGAAGGCGGTGAGGCCGACGGGGACGTTGACCCAGAAGCACCACTGCCAGCCGAGCGCGGCCGAGTCGGTGAAGAAGCCGCCCACCAGCGGCCCGGCGACCGCCGACAGGCCGAACAGTGCGCCGATCGGGCCCATGTACTTCGCCCGCTCCCGGGCAGGGACGATGTCGGCGATGATCGCCTGCGACAGGATCATCAGCCCGCCGCCGCCGAGACCCTGGACGCCCCGCCAGATCACCAGCCAGGTGAAGTCCGGCGACAGCGCGGCACCGAGGCTGGCAAGCGTGAACAGCCCGATGGCGAGCAGGAACAGGTTGCGGCGCCCCCACAGGTCGCCGAACTTGCCGTAGATGGGCATGACGAGGGTGGTGGCCAGTAGGTAGGCCGTGGTCATCCAGGCCATGTGCGAGACGCCGCCGAGGTCGCCCACGATGGTCGGCATCGCCGTCGACACGATGGTCTGGTCGAGCGCGGCCATGAGCATGCCGGCGAGAAGCGCGGAGAAGATGAGGTTGACCCGCCGCCTGGTCAAGACGATCGGCGGCGCAGTGAGGTCGGTGGGCGGCGCGTGCAAGAGAGCTCTCCTCGGTGGTTGGCTGTACGTGGCCTCGTCCGGGGACCCACCCGAGCTTGCGAGGGGTGGGGAGGACGAGGTCCTTTCAGTTCGGGGTCGGGAGCCCGGCCTCGAGGGCGTTCCACGCCTCGTCGACGAGGGCGGGGAGCGAAGCGGTGAAGTCGGTGGCGAGCCAGCGATGCAGCGCGGTGCGCATCACGGCCGCAGCGACCGCGGCCAGCAGGGTGGGGTAGACGTCGGCGCCGCCCCGCGTGCCGGTGCGCTCGGCGACGGCCGCCGCCAGCGTGCGCTCCGACTCGCCGAACCCGGCCGCGAGCCGCGCCAGGAGGGCGGGGTGCGCGTCGATGACCTGCAGCCGCAGCGGCCACAGCTGCGGGTCCTCCGCCATCTCGACCGCCTGCTGGTGCGCCATGGCGCGCAGGGACTGGACGGCGGACCGCTCCTCGGGCTGGGCCAGGAATGCCTCCGCCTGCCGCTGTGCCATGGCGGGGTCGAGCCCGATCACGGCGTCGTCCTTCGACGCGAAGTAGTTGAAGAACGTGCGCGGAGAGACGTCCGCGCGGGCGGTGATGTCGTCGACCGACACGGAGTCGAGCCCGTGTTCGGCCACGAGCTGGAGTGCGGCCTCGTGGAGGGCGAGCCGCGTCGCGACCTTCTTGCGTTCGCGCAGTCCCGAGGTCACCCGCCCATGATCACAACAACGTGCAATGACTGCAAACTTGCGGAGACTGCACGGCGTGTCGTCGTAGCCGCCGAGGATGCGTCCGCGGCGCACTGGGCGGTACGTTCGCCCGGGCGGCTCGCCGGTTCCGCCGGCGGTTCCTGACCGGAGGGGCGGGTGCGGTTGCATGGCCACCGAGGGCGGTGAGCGGTCCACGATCACGGTCGTGGTGATGGGTGTGTCGGGCTCCGGCAAGTCGACGGTCGCCGCGGGGCTGGTCGACCGCCTCGGCTGGGAGTTCGCCGAGGGGGACGACTTCCACCCGCCGGAGAACGTCGAGAAGATGCGGGCCGGTCATCCGCTGGACGACGACGACCGCTGGCCCTGGCTGCGCCGGTTGGGGGCGTGGATCGGTGAGCACGAGCAGACCGGGCGCTCCGTCGTCGTCACCTGCTCGGCGCTCAAGCGCAGCTACCGGGACCTGCTCCGCGAGGGACACCCGTCGGTGTGGTTCGCCCACGTCACGGCCGATCGCGAGCTGATCCGCGACCGCATGGAGAACCGCGCGGGCCACTACATGCCGGCCTCGCTGCTCGACAGTCAGCTGGAAACCCTCGAGCCGCTGCAGGACGACGAGCCGGGCGCGCGCATCTCCGGCGCCGGTTCCGCCGACGCCGTCGTCACCGAACTGCTGTCCGTGCTCAGCAGGGAGCGCGGCCTCCGGCTGCCCGACCTGGAGGGCTCCCCCTGACCCCGGCCGGTCACGACCAGGGCGTGACCGGCCGCTCCTGCAGCTCGCCGTCGACGACGAGGTCCACCCGCTCGTTGAGGAAGCAGAGGAGCCGGGCGATGCGCGGGTTCTCCGGGATCGGCTGCGGATAGCTCCAGGCGAGGTCCTCCACGACCTGGTCTCCGACGCGGACCGAGAACCACTCGGCGACTCCTTTGTACGGGCAGATCGAGACGGCGTCGCTGGGCAGCAGCTCCGCCACGACGTCCTCGCGCGGCAGGTAGTGGCGGGTCGGCAGCGTCGTCTCGAACAGCAGCAGCGGGCGGGTGCTCTCGGCCAGCAGTCGGCCGTCGTACTCCACGCGGACGCGCCGGGAACTGGGGACGACGTCCACCCGCTTGTGCGGATCGCGAGCATGCGCCTGCAGCCGCTCGTCCTCCTCGTACCAGTCGAGGTGCCGCCAGGAGAACGTGACCAGACCGGCCAGCGCCTCGAGCGGGGGTGGTGGCGACCGGTGCATCCAGGCGCCGCCCTGCACACGGCGCCCGCCGACCTCGACGGTCCACGTGGTCAGCCCCTCGTGCTCCCGCGGATCGACGAGCACGCCGGGGCGGACATCGTCGAGCGGCACGTAGTAGGTCGGCAGGAAGCTGCGCGGCAGCTCCCCACGCCCGTACTGCACGAGCAGCACGGCCCGTCGGGTGTCGGCGACCGTCTCGTCGCCGAGACGGACGCGGATCCATCGGTAGGTGGGTTCGGCCGCGGGCCACCACGGCCGCATCCCCGTCAGTGCTGCCAGCCGTTCGCCCGTGCGGTCAGCGGTGCCGTGCGGTGCGGTCATGGCGGGCAGCGTCCTCCCGGTCGCCGGGCCGGACAAGCCTCGCCGAGCCGGGCGGAGGAAGGACGAGGACATCGGTCGGCATGTGGCCCCGGGCGTTATGTTCCGCTGCGGAACATCCCGTGCCCATCCGGAGGATCTCGCATGAGTACTCACCAGCCCACCAGCGAGGGAACCGGCCGATGACGCTCGTTGCCGGGATCGACACGTCCACCCAGGCCTGCAAGGTGGTGGTCTGCGACGCGGAGTCGGGCCGGCTGGTCCGCGAGGGCCGGGCACCGCACCCGCCCGGGACGGAGGTGGACCCCGCCGCGTGGGACGACGCGCTGCGGCGGGCGCTCAGCGAGGCCGGTGGCCTGGACGACGTCGCCGCGATCGCCGTCGGCGGTCAGCAGCACGGCATGGTGTGCCTCGACGCGGACGGGTCGGTCGTGCGTCCCGCGCTGCTGTGGAACGACACCCGCTCGGCGGGGGCGGCCTCCGACCTGATCGAGGAACTCGGTGGGGGAGCGGCCGGCCGGGCGGCCTGGGCCGACGCCGTCGGGCTCGTGCCCGTCGCCTCGTTCACCGTCACCAAGCTGCGCTGGCTCGCCGACCATGAACCGGCCGACGCCGAGCGCACGGCGGCGGTCTGCCTGCCCCACGACTGGCTGACCTGGCGGCTGGCCGGCTCCCCGTCCCTGGAGGGCCTGGTCACCGACCGCGGCGACGCCAGCGGCACCGGCTACTGGTCGGCGGCGACGGGGGCGTACCGGCTGGACCTGCTCGAACGCGCGCTGGGACACGGCGCCGTCGTCCCGCGGGTGCTCGGGCCCGCGGAACCGGCCGGCACCGCGGTCGGCGGCGCGGTGCTCGGGCCGGGAACGGGGGACAACGCGGCGGCCGCACTTGGCCTGGCCGCCGAGCCCGGCGACGTGGTGATCTCGATCGGCACTTCGGGTGTCGTGTCCATGGTGGCCACGACCCCGCTCGCCGATCCGACGGGCACGGTCGCGGGCTTCGCCGACGCCACCGGGCACTTCCTGCCGCTCATTGCGACGCTCAACGCCGCCCAGGTGCTCGACGCGACGGCGCGGCTGCTCGGCGTCGACCACCCCGAGCTGTCCCGCCTGGCCCTGTCGGCGCCGGCCGGCGCGGGAGGACTGGTGCTGGTCCCGTACCTGGAGGGCGAACGGACGCCGAACCGCCCGCACGCCACCGGAGCAGTGCACGGACTCACTCAGGGGACCGCCGACCGTGCGCACCTGGCCCGGGCCGCGGTGGAGGGGCTGCTGTGTGGCTTGGCCGACGGGCTGGACGCGGTGGCAGCAGGGGGCACCCCGGTCCGCCGGGTGCTCCTGGTGGGCGGCGGCGCCCGGTCGGAGGCCGTGCGGCGGATCGCCCCGGCCGTCCTGGGCGTGCCGGTGCTCGTTCCGCCGGCCGGCGAGTACGTCGCCGTCGGGGCCGCCCGGCAGGCGGCGTGGGTACTGGCGGGCGCCGAGGGCGCGCCGCACTGGCCGGCGCCGGGGACGGAGGTCCACGAGGCCGATCCGGTTCCGCACGTCCGCGCGCGCTATGCGGAGGTCCGGGACCTCACCGCCGCGCGGGGGACGGGCTAGACGATCGGTTGCGGATCGTCGGGGAGCATCGCATTCTGTGGCCGGGCGGAGCCCCGGGGTGACCCGGGCGCGCTCCGCCCGCCATACGTTCCGGAAAGTCCGGCGACGCCGGTTTGGCTCGCGGCGGCGCAGGGCAGTGCGCGGTCACCCGGCCCCGGCGTGGTCGTGAATTCCCCGCGCCGGGGCCGTGCCGCGCACGGCTTCCACCCGGCGCTGCGGTTTCTCATCCGCGCTCGCGAACGACCCGCACGTCCCACGGCCCTAGCTCGAGCGCTGTCCCGGCGGGCAGGAGGTGTCCGCCGACGAGGTCGGTTCCGTCGACGGGCAGCGGCAGGGCCGCGGGCTGCCACGACCAGTTGTGGACGATGCGCAGCGTTCGCCCCTCGGCGTCGAGGGCACGGTGCACGGTGACCGTCTCCGGCCGGGCGTCGCGCCACGGGTCGACGGGCAGCTACGTCGCGGCCAAGTGCCGGCCGAGAGCGGCGCCCAGCGCTCGATCGGGAACGGTGCCCACCGTGGTGACCCGGCCCGCCCCGTGCGCACGGGTCGTCACCGCGGCGAACCGGCGCAGGTGCGGGTGGTCGTATCCGGCGAGCACGTCGGCGTCATCGGGGAGGAGCCCGTCGGCCCAGGCGGTGGCGCACCCGGACCAGCCTTCCCCGGTGACCGGCACCGGGTCGGGGAGGTTCGTGTACTCCAGGTAATGCACTCCGGCCGGTCCGCGGAGCGCCCCGGGCGCCACCACCGGCCGGACGACGGCCTCCTCGGTCGCGTAGCCGGTGCGGGGGGTCAGCACGAGGTGTCCGCCCGCTGCGGCGTAGCGGCCGAGCAGGTCCAGCGTTCCGTCGTGGGCGGCGTAGTAGGCGGCAACGACCAGCACCGGCCACCGCGCCGCCATCGCGCTGGGGTCGGCGGGCAACTGGGACGGCGCCACCACGTCGACGGCCATGCCGGCGTCGAAGAGTCCCCGGTAGCAGGCCGCGA
>Ga0136846_1238342_pt1 | contig 19351 bp, 14 predicted proteins | sample HopSoiMetagenom2_FD_96841 | JGI IMG/M metagenome (GOLD analysis project Ga0136846, IMG submission 96841) | Grasslands soil microbial communities from Hopland, California, USA - 2 Assembly 2016 (version 4) | ecosystem: Environmental > Terrestrial > Soil > Grasslands | place: USA: Hopland...
GGCGCCCATTGGTGGGGCACGCCGGGCAAGGTCTATGTGTCGACGGATAGCGGCCACACGTTCACGCTGAGCCAGAGCTCGGTGGCCGCGGGGCTGGCCCCCGGCTACTTCTCGAACAATTCGCTCGCGGTCAACCCCAACGCCGAGGGCGACCTTTGGCTGGCCGACGGCAACGCCGTGTACCGTTCGGTGGATTCAGGAGCGACCTGGACGAAGCTGAGCCAGTTTGCGTCGATCCTGGGCAGCAACCCGTGGCCCGACGTACAGGGCGCCACCCAGGTGGCATTGGGCAAGGCCAAGCCCGGCGCTGCGTACTCGGCAGCGGTCTACGTGGTGGGCGTGGTGAAGGGCGTGTGGGCTGTGTACCGCTCCGACGACGCCGGCGTGACCTGGACTCGCTTCAACGACGACGCTCACCAGTTCGGCGGCATGGGCGTCATGGTGGCCGATCAGAACGTCTATGGCCGGATCTACGTCAGCGGCACCGGCAGGGGCTTGATGTACAGCAACTGAACCAGGTGCCGGACTGGCGGCCGCTTGCCGGGGGGTTGCCGGCAGCGGCCGCCGACCCCTGCGCCAAGGTCTCCGCCGCCGGCTCCCCCGAGCGCGGCCTGCCCTTCCGCGCCTGGGCCCCCACGCCACCCATGGGCTGGAACAGCTGGGATGCCTTTGGCGCCAGCCTCGCCGAGGCCGAGTATCTGGACCAACGCGCGCATCCCGGCCGAGCGCTTCCTGCCCTTCGCCCCGAACCTGCCTGTCGCACATCAGCTCGTTCACCCACTTGTGGATGCGAAGCTCAGCGAAGCCTCGTCCCGCGGGCTGATGTCGTTTCCATCGAAGTCGCAGACTGATCTCATTCGCATCGAAGGCATTGAAGCGCTGCTGGCGTGTGCGACCGAAGCGATTTGCCTGAGGTTGCCCAAGGCGCGCCTGTTGGTGCGCTTTGATCCTCGACTTCCGGCCGAACTGCTCTACTACCTGGTCCTCGCCGATTACGAGCAGTCCGATCTTGACTTGGCGCAGCAATACGTCGCGGCCGGCGAGCGCGTCATGGAACTCGGCGCCGGCATCGGCGTTACGGGATGCGCACTGGCGCGTGCAAGCGGGTTGCCCCCGATTCTCGTGGAGCCCAATCCCATTCTGTGGGAACACATCGAGCGGAACTTTCAAGCCAACGGGCTCGATGTCCTACTGGTCAAAGGGGCGGTGGTTCCCACGACTTATGCACACTCGACGGTGAATTTTCACGTGGCCGGGAACTACTGGTGGAGTTCGCTCAGGCACGGCGATTCAACACGTCAAATCGCGGTGCCCGCGCTTCCGTTGTCGCGACTCCTGAACGAGCATCAACCCAATGTGCTTGCGATCGACGTTGAAGGAGCGGAGGACTCTTTCCTCAATGAGGCATTGCCAGAATCTGTCCGAAAGGTGTTCATCGAAATCCATACGCCTGCGCTTGGCACGAGCATCGCTTGCTCAGTTGTCGCGTGGCTGGAAGCCAACGCGTTTCGACTGATTGATCTTAGAGCCCACACGTGGGTGTTCAAGCGTTGAGATTGATTGACTCATCTCGCTGGCGTAGCTCTCGGCCGGCCCTATACCGTTTCGTGTGAAACGCGACAACACATCCCCGACATGGCGTCGCAGTCCTGATCAGCGCGGCATGGCGGGAGCGAACGGAGAGGCCGGCAGATCGGTGAGCTTGCTCAGCCGCAGGTAGGCGATGTGGATGAAGTTGGTCGCCGTGCGGAAGCCGCGGGCGGCGCGCTTGGCCGATCAGGGCCGCACAGACAGCCTGTGGATCCGAGGACCAGCCGAGGGTGCGGCACACCACTGGCCGAGCGGCCTGCCATTCGGCATCGCTGAGCAGCCCCTTGCGAGGTGCGCGCACCGGCTGCATGGACGCCTTCACGCACATCAGCGAGCGCGACTCGCGCGCGGCCGACCTGTGCACGAGCCTGTGCGCCGTGCTCATCGCGCAAGCGACCAACACCGGCTTCGAGCCGCTCGTGCATCAGGACGTGCCCGCACTACGCCGCGATCGGCTGTCGTGGGTCGAGCAGAACTACGTGCGCGGAGACCCTCAGCCTGGCCAATGCCCAGCTCGTCGCCGCGCAGAACCGGGTGACGCATGGCCCATGCCTGCGGAGGCGGCGAAGTGGCCTCGGCCGACGGCATGCGTTTCCAAAGGGCGGGGACAACAACGCAGCGGCCAAGGCTCGGCCTGCCCGCGTGCGAAGCATCAGAATTCCAGCGACATCTTGTCGTGGACATGCAGCACGCCAGGCGTGCGCCACGCTGAGGCCACGGCGGTTTCGCGCTCGGCCCAGCTCTGGACCTTGCCTGTCAACGTGATGTCGGAGCCGTTCACGGACACGTGAATCTTCTTGGCGTCGGCGCTAGCCGTCCGCTTCAGGGCGACCTCAATGTCGTCCTTCACGGCGCTCATCGAGATGTGCGGCTTGATCGTGATGAGGTTGCTGACACCGGTTACGCCCATCAGGAACCGTACGCTCGCCGCGGCGGCCAGGCGCTGATACTGCCAACCGACACTCCCTCGGAGTGTGATGAATCCGTTCTCGACCATCACCTTGATAGTCCCCTCGGGAACCGAGGTCGACCATTCGAGCACCTGCTCCGCGGAGCGAGCGATATCGGCGTCAGTTCGGCCGCCCAAGCCCGGAGCCTTCAGCTTCATGTCGATGGCCAGCGCATTGACGCCGCAGACCCGCTGGGCGGCCCGCTCGGCATGCCACTTCTCAGCGAAGTTGTGGACTTCGCCCGATAGCGTGACGACGCCGTCCTTCACTTCGACGCCGATTTCGGTGGCATGCACCGAGGGCTCCCACTTCAGTTCTTCGAGGACGTCATGCTGCAGTTGTGAATCTGACTTCTTCATGGTGTGCTTCCGTGTTGTATGGGACGCCAGACTGGGCGCCATGTCGAAGACGGTCTGTGCGCTGGCACCCACAACAAGGGCATCAATATGTTTCAGCTGGTTTTGTGCTTGCTGGCGGTCGCTACTGTCGGCCTCTTCGCCTACGGGGCCAAACGGCGGACCGGCACCATGCGGACGCTGACCAGAAGGCTCGAAGCGGCTCGACTTGACGACAGGGTTCGGCCATTGCCCCCAGCGCGCTTCAACTCGCGCGAACCGTCAAATCGCTGACCTACGAGTTCTCGCCGTGACACCACGAGTTGCCATCACAGCGGCAGTCTCGGCGGCTATCGTATTGGCCCTTTGAGTTTGATCACCGTGGACATCCAATTGCCCGGCATCGACGGGTGGGAGTTCTTGCAGCGCATTCGGGGTGGGTTCGGCTCGTCTGCGTGAAGACAAGCGCCTGGCCTTTCCCGGCACACCACGTGGCGAGCAAGTCCAGGATCTGTATTCCGCCGCGGGCGGTGGCCTGAGTTGGCTTGAAGCGTACTATCGAGCGTCGCGCGTCGGCGCGAGGGAGGCTGGGATCACATATGCAAACTGGGTGCAATGGGTCGAGGCGATTCTGGCGCATTCGGCCGCCTCCGGCGCCGATGCCACCTCGATCGCCGAAGTGGCGTGTGCCGTCTGGGGCGACATGGCCGTTGCCTTGTCGCCCATCATCGGACAGCACGGCATTGCCAGGCGGAAGGTTTGGTGAGATCAACATGACCGAGCATCTCGACAACGCCAGGCGGCGCACGCCGGACCAGACCGTGCTCGATGAATATGCGGAAGCGATGCGCAAGGAGTTGCTCCGGTTAAGGCGAGACCTGGACCAGGTGCAGCGAGAGTTCAACGATACCCGCGCCGCACAGTTGTTGGAGGCGAACGAGCAATTGGTGCTCACGGCTCTTCAATCGGAGAACATCGCCGAGACCGCGATGCTCAAGCTGAACGATCTGACCCGGGTTACGCAGCGCGATGCCCTGACGGACACGCCCAACCGTGCGCTCATGCTCGACCGGCTGCAAAACGCCATTGCCATGGCAAAGCGGCACGAGGCACGCATTGCGGTGCTCTTCGTCGACATTGACCATTTCAAGCAGATCAACGACACCTATGGGCATGCCGCCGGGGACGCGGTGCTGCAACTTGTGGCGCGTCGGCTGGAGGGGGCCGTCCGCGAGTCCGACACGGTGGGCCGGCACAGCGGGGACGAATTCCTGATTTTGTTGGCCGAAATTACGCAGGCTTCGGATGCCTCTCTCATCGTCACGAAGATGCTTGCCGCCGTTGCGGCGCCCCCCGCGGGGCCCCGCGGGCGTGCCGCCTTTTCCGGTGACTGCCAGTGTCGGAATCGCGATCTACCCCGACGACGGCGTTGACGCACAAAGCCTGATCGAGCGAGCCGATGCGGCCATGTACCGTGCAAAGAAGGCGGGCGGCGGCAGGTTCGTATTTCACAGCAATGCCCCGTCGCTCGACGCGAACGAAAAGCGGTTGCCGGAGAACGGCGTGCGAGGCGAGCCACAGAGAGAACTGGAACAACAACAATTCCACGATCTGCGGGACGCCAACGAACAATTGGTGCTCTCATCGTTGGCTGCTCAGGAGGCGCAAGAGCTGGCCACGCAGGCGCAGCGGCGCCAAGTCAAGTTCCTGGCCATGGTGGCCCACGAACTGCGCAATCCGCTCGCCCCGATCCGCAGCGCAGCCGAACTCCTGAATTGGGCGCGTTCGAATGAACAACAGCATGAGAAGCTTCAAGAAATCATCAAGCGACAGCTGACCCACATGGCAAGGATCATCGACGACCTGCTCGATGGTTCACGCGTGGACAGTGGCAAGTTTCACCTCGAATGCAGTGCGGTCGATTTGATCGGCATCCTCGAGGTGGCGATCGACTCGTGCATCCCTGCAATGGACGCAAAACTGCAGCACTTGAGAGTACAGCTGCCGCATGGTCCGCTTGTCGTGAACGGCGACCCGGTACGGCTGGATCAGATTTTTCGCAACCTGCTGGACAACGCCACCAAGTACACCCACAAAGGCGGTGGCATCGCGCTCACCGCGGTAGTGATTCATCAGGCCGTCGTGCTCACCGTGTCCGACAACGGGATCGGGATCGCGGCAGAAGCGTTGCAGCGTGTTTTCGACCTGTTCGTGCAGGACCCGCGTGCCATTGCCGTTCACGGCGGCGGCCTCGGTATCGGCTTGGCCGTGGTCCGCGAACTGGTGGAGGCTCACGGTGGAAGCGTCGTTGCAAGCAGCTCCGGCCATGACCTCGGCAGCGAGTTTGTCGTCACGCTGCCAGTTGTCGCGGATGAATCGCTGCCGGCTTGAACCAAGCATGCTTGCGCGGCGACTCGATCGATTCGATGTAGCGCAGGATCGAGCGGGTGTACCGGGCGCTCGCGACTGGGCGCGGTCGCGGTTCGATGCGCCGATGACATCGACCGACCGCGGCTCGAGAAACTGGTCGAGATGGCGGATGCTCATCGGGCGGATGCGCTTCAGGGCGTGATCGCGACCTTGAGCACGCCGTCGCGCTGGTGACCGAAAAGCTCGTAGGCCGCCTCGATGTCGTCGAGCTTGAATCGGTGCGTCACCATCGCTTCGAGGTCGACCCGCCGCGCCGCGATCAACGCCATCAGCCGGCGCATGCGCTCCTTGCCGCCGGGGCACAGCGTCGTGACGATCTTGTGGTCGCCGAGCCCGGCGGCGAATGGCCCGAGGGAGATCGTGAGGTCGGTCGAATAGACGCCCAGGCTCGACAGTGTTCCGCCCGGGCGCAGCACGCGCAGGCACGCCTCGAAGGTCTGCTGCGTGCCGAGCGCCTCGATCGCGACGTCGACGCCTCGGCCGTCGGTAAGGCGCATGATCTCCTCGACCGGATCCACCTTGCTGCCATCGATCACGTGGTCGGCGCCCATCTTCGTTGCGATGGCCAGGCGGTTGGCGAGCCGGTCGACGCCGATCACCGTTGCGGCACCGCTGAGCTTGGCACCCGCTGTCGCGCACAGGCCGATCGGACCCTGCGCAAATACTGCGACGGTGTCGCCGATGCGCACACCCGCGCTCTCGGCACCGCTGAAGCCAGTCGACATGATGTCGGGGCACATCAGCACCTGCTCGTCGCTCAGCGAATCGGGAATCGGCGCCAGGTTGGCCATCGCGTCGGGGACCAGCAGGTATTCGGCCTGGCAACCGTCGATGGTGTTGCCGAACTTCCAGCCGCCCATCGCCTTCCAGCCGTGCGCAGTGCCTGCACCGTCCTGCGAGCCGACGCCGCACAGGCACGCGGTGCTCCAGCCGCTTGGCGTGATCGCCCCGGCGATGACGCGCTGGCCCTCCCGGTAGCCGCGCACCCCCGACCCCAGCTTCTCGATCACGCCGACCGGCTCGTGTCCGATCGTCAGGCCCCGGTTCACGGGGTACTCGCCCTTGAGGATGTGGATGTCGGTGCCGCAGATCGTGGTCGTGGTCACACGCAGCAAAGCGTCCTGCGGACCGACATCGGGAATGGGCTTGTCGTCGAGGACGATGCGTCCAGGCTCAGCGAAGATGGCTGCCTTCATCATGGTCATCAGATTTCTCCAGGTGGCGAGACACCAGGTTCGCCTTGCCATCGTGCATCACGTGCTCCTGCGGCCGCGGCGCTCAGCGCCCCATCGGCGTGCCGTCTTCATTCGACAGCACGATCTCGACGCGGCGATTCATCTGGCGTCCGAGCGCGGTGTCGTTGGTCGACACCGGCCGCTCTTCGCCATAGCCGCGTGTGGTGAGCCGATCGGCGAGCACACCTTGCTCGACCAGCGCATCGCGCACCGCACTGGCACGACGTTGAGACAGATCAAGGTTTGTATCTTCGCTGCCTTGGCTGTCGGTGAAGCCCTCGATGACTGCGGTGCGCTTCGGGTGGCGCTTGAAAAAGTCCACCAGCTTGTCCATGTCGCGCACTCCGTCGACTCGCAGGCGAGCACGGTTGGAGTCGAACTGTACGTCGCCCAGCGTGATCACGTCGCCGCGTTCGGTGGACCGGGCCTTCAGATCCTTCAGCTGCATCTCGAGTTCGCTCGCGCGGGTTTTGTCCTGCTGCGCGCCGGCCTTCGCTACAGCCAGTTCGACCGTCTTGTCTCGGGTGTCGCGGCGGGCGTTAGCCACATCGCGCCTCGATACCTCTGCGTCAGCCCGTGCCTTGTCACTCGCGGCACCGGCCTTGGTCGTCGCTGCCGTCCGATCCCAGACCTTCGCGCTGGCAGTCTCTCGAGCGATCGAGATGCGCTGCTGGGCCAGGTAGGCCAAATGATCGACGATGTGCACGTTCTCGCGCTGCGACCATGCAGTATCGGCCGTGCGCACGGCTTCGCCGGCCTGCGCGGCTTCCGCGGGTGCGAGCAGGCTGACCTGCGAGTCGGCCTGCAAGGCGCGATAGCTGGCGTGCGCACGGTCGAGCGACGCGTTGGGCTCGGTCAGGGAGCCGCATCCGGCCACGATGGCGACCAGCGCCGCAGCGGCGATTGCGCCGCGGCGCGGCAGCGTGGAGATAGAGCGCGTGATGTTCATTGGGTGCCTCCTGGGCCGAGAGGCAGGGTGCGTGCACCCATCTGTTCACGCGCTGCAAGCTGTGCCTCATCGGCAGCTTGATGAGCCTTTGCAGATTGGGTCTTGCTCACGGCGAGCTGTGCATCGGCTTGTGCCTGCTGAGCGAGTCGCAGCGCGCTCATGTAGTCCTTGTCAGCCATGGCTCGTTGCGCGCCGGCGAGCTTCTCGTTGGCCATGCGCAGCTCGGTGGCCGCGTAGCCTTGCGCGCCACCGGCATTGGCGGCCTCAACGGCTGCTTTGGCAACAGTCATCTGGTCGGTGGGTGGCGGTGCGCTCGTAGCGCAGCCCACGGCAGCTAACGTCAACACGCCGGCCGCGAGCAGACCGTGCGGCAGAGTGAACTGGATGAATTTCATGGAGTATCTCCTGGTGAAATCGATGGTGGCTTGGCGATGCTCAAGGGTGGCCGTCCACATGCATCCTGCGTTGGATCTTTCTCATCATTGGCATCCCCGATGGCGCCGGCCATTACGGCCGTCGCCACCGGCGGACCATGGCCACTTGGCTTGGCGAATGTGATGCCCTGCAAACGTGGCGTCTGTTCGCAAGGACACATTTCAATGCGGCGTCAGGGCAGCGGCCGAGCCTTCAGAGGCTGAGAGTTTTTCGATCATGCCCGCTCATCACGCCCAAAGCCCCCTGCTCGTCGTTGCAAAGAGTTCTTCGTCGCTGACGACTACAGCTCCCGCAATCGAGCTTCGAGCTGCTTCGAGGCCGTGATCTCGACGAAGGTGATCACCGCGCCCTGGATCACATTGGCATGGGTGCGGTAGGGCATGATTCGCACCGAATACCAATGCCCGTCGGTGGTCGCTATCTCCTTTTCGCAAAATGCCAGCGTGCGCAGGGTTTCGTGAACGTCGGCCAGCAGTTGCGGATAAAGCAGAGTGCTGGCCAACTCGCTGAGCGGCCGGCCGATGTCGCCCTCGCGGAGGTGAATCACGCGCGTGATTTGATCCGTGAAACGCCGCACATTCAGTTCATTGTCGAGGAACAGCGTGGCGATCTCGGTACTGTTGAGCAGATTGCGCATGTCGCTCTGAGCGAGCGCCAGATCGTCAAGCTTCGACTGAAGTTCGTTGTTGATTGTCTGCAGCTCCTCATTCATCGACTGAGCCTCCTCCTTTGAAGTGGTCAGCTCCTCATTGGCCGACTGCAACTCTTCGTTAGTGGACTGCAGCTCCTCGTTGGCAGCTTGCAGTTCTTCTTGGGAAGCATGCATTTCCTGGCGCAGCGCACGGACTTCTTCTTGGGCTCGGGCCAATTCGTCGGCAAGGGCAGGCTCGACCGGCCCCGCCGGGCTCTTGCGTCCTCCTCGGCGGGCTGCCGGGACGGCAATCTCGCGAAACACGATCATTGCCATGCCTTCGAGCGCTTTATGGTCCTGCAACGCTTGCACGGTGATATTGACCGTGACGCCCGCCTCGTCGTCGAGCTTGAGGCCGAACAGATCGACGGACTTCCTCTCCTGCAGCGCGGTTCGCAAAGCGACGGTTAACTGCGCCCGAATGCCTGGCCGCGCCATCACGTGGATGTTCCAGTTCGCTTTGCCCGCCGCAGGCTCAAGGTATCGGCCCGTGCGCCCGCTGATGTAGACGATGTCTCCGACTTCGTTGACCAGCACCGCCGGCGGAGAGAACACTTGCAGCAGCACTTGGTCGGCAAGTGACTGCAGGTTGACTGGCGGGGCGGACAGCGAGGTCAAATTCGACTCCTTTTCGGTGGTGCGCGACGACGAACGGTGATGGACGGGAAAGAAGGTCGCAGCGGCACCAGAACCATTGTCGACGCGCCAATAGAGCCGCGACTTTGGATGCACAGGCGTGAAGAGCAAGTGCGAGCGTCCGACTGTTTCCGATCCTCCTAGCAACAGCGCGCCGCCAGGACGCAGGCTGTAGTGAAAAAGGGGCACAAGGCGCTGCTGCAGCGAGGCGCTGAAATAGATCATCAGGTTGCGGCACGACAGGATGTCCAGCTTGGTGAATGGCGGGTCAAGGATCACATCATGCTGCGCGAACAACACCATCTCGCGGATGCTCTTGTCAATGAGAAAGCCTCCTGCGTGCACGCTGAAGAAGCGGGCCAGGCGCTCGGGCGCAACGTCATTGACGATCGCTGCGGGATAGTGCCCTTTGCGGGCGACTGCGATCGCGTCCGCGCTAAGGTCGGTCGCGAAAATCTGCAAGGCACTCGCGCCGTACTCGGGCAGAGCGTCGACCACCTCCTTGAAAGCCATCGCCAGGGAGTAGGCTTCTTCTCCGGTCGAACAGCCCACCACCCATGCTCGCAGATTGGCGACACCGGGAGCACATCGCTCCAGCAGAGCGGGCAACACCTTGTTCTTCAATTCCTGCCAGACGGCAGTGTCGCGGAAGAAGGCGGTCACACCGATGAGCATTTCCTTGAAGAGGAGATCGAGCTCGAGCGGGTTCTGCCGCACGAAGGACTCATACGCCTGCATCGAGGCGAGCTTGTAGACCGCCATGCGGCGTTCGATGCGACGCACCAGCGTGCTGGATTTGTACAGGGCCAGATCGTGTTTGCTGCGCTCGCGAAGCAAGCACAGGATCGCGTGCAGCGCGGATGCGCTGTGCTCGATGGCACACGTCAGCGGCGCCGGTGTCGACATCCCCGCTGCCGCCACTCTCAGGATGCGCTCTGGCAGCTCCGCGGGAAGCGCGACGATGTCCGTGCACCCCGCGGCAAGCGCACTCCTGGGCATGGAGTCAAACTGGGCCGATTCGGGCTTCTGCACCACGGTCAGGCCGCCCTGTGTCTTGATCGCATGGAGACCCAGCGTGCCGTCCGATCCCATGCCCGACAGCACGACGCCAATCGCCTGGTTTCCCTGGTCTCTCGCGAGGGAGTTGAACAGAATGTCGATCGGGAGCCGCATGCCGCGCGGCTTCGTCGGATCGGCGAGGTGCAGTGTGCCGCCTGCCACGGTCAACTCAGCGTTGGGCGGAATCACGTAGACAGTGTCGGCCTCCAGGCGCAACGATTCGCTTGCTTCATGGACACGCATCGATGTCGATCGCTGGAGCAAGTCGCTGAGCATCGGCTTGTGCGTCGGGTCCATGTGTTGCACGACGACATACGCCATCCCGCTGCCGGCCGGCACGTTGGCAAAAAACTGCGCCAGCGGTTCCAGACCGCCAGCAGAGGCCCCAAGAGCAACGATGCGTGGCGAGGGGGTGGTTGCAGGCGATTGTCGGTCGATAGAGATAGAAACCATGAACAAGTATGGGTGGAGACGTACCGGCGGCTGAGAGCCACTGGGCGAAAGCCAGGCACTAAGGCACAAATCCTTATGTACGGGAACGAACAGAACATTGTCAGCGCAAGCGCAATCATTTTGATGTGGGCTCGCGCCCGCAAGAGGCCGGTCATTTGGCCAGGCGTCTTTCCGTTGAAGTCAAAAGGGAGAAGAAACATGACCAGCTCTGAAAGCTCAGTCAACCTAATCAGACAGTTTGTATCCACGTGCATGCTCGCGATCGCCGCGATGCTTGGCAGCGTCTTCCCGGCATGGGCCCAGGTGTCGCTGGGTGCGGCGTCGGGATTTTCTATCCTGGGGGGCACGAACGTAACCTGCACTGCCGGTTCCGTGGTCACCGGAGACATAGGTGTCTACCCAGGCAGCTTTACGAATACGGGTTGCACCATCGCGGATGGGAGTCCGCCTGGGACCAACACGGCCGCGGCTTTGGCGCAAGCCGCTTTGCTGAATGCGTACTCTTCTCTTCAGTCCACTCCTTGTACCCAAACCATCTCGACCGCTGCATTCACAGGCAATGTGCCGCCGCTCGGTCCGCTTGCGCCTGGTGTCTATTGCTTCCCCGCGGGGGTGACATTCACTGACTCGACATTGACGCTCAATGGGCCCCCGAACGGGATCTGGATTTTCAAGGTCGGGGCAGCTCTTACTGGCACCAATTTCTCGGTGGTCATGACTGATGGTGGTCAGCCGTGCAATGTGTTCTGGTCGGTCCGCGCCGGTGTGACGATGACAACGTCGGCCTTCAAAGGCAACATTCTTGCGGGTAACGGCACCGACGGGTCCATCACCTTGACCGGTGGTTCCGTTGCTGGCCGAGCCCTGGCAAGGGTCGCCGTGACCCTCACTGGCACGAGCGTCGTCGGCTGCGATGCATTGGCAGGCAATGAGTGTAGAGCGCGGACGCCGCCCTTGATGTCGTTGGCTGAACCCACGGAAAAATCCGGGGTGTCTCACACCTCTAGATGACGCTGGCGGAGTGCAGGCATCCTCGAAGCGGAAGGGGCAATTACTTTTACAGCCCTTCCGCGCGCGCGTATGCTCAATGCGGAAAATAGCCGGTCTTCATCTTCAGTACTACGGTTCCATGGCAAGGGCCTGCCCTTGCGCAAGATTGCACTCTGCGGGTCAGCGGCTACATCGTCGATGTGGCCGAGCAGAAGAATCATTCCAATGGATAGGGAGAGGCATGAATCAGCACCGGTCAACTTGGAATCGGCGGCCGCGGGTCGCACCGCCCGCGACTGGTCCTTCTGAACCCGCGAGCGTGGTGGCGGCGTCCGAGTTCGACACCCTCAGGCTGCTGCACGAGCTGCAGGTGCATCAGGTCGAGTTGGCGCAGCAGAACGAGGAACTCAAGAACGCGCGTGCCGATCTCGAGGCAAGCGCCGACCTCTACTTCAGACTGTACGAGTTCGCACCGGTGGGTTTGGTGACCTTGAACCGAGGAGGCATCATCCGTGAAGTGAACCGGTACGGCCAAGACTTGCTTGGCGGTTCGGTAGACAGTCTGGTCGGCGCTTGTATGTTCGATATGCTGATCAAATCAAGCCGCCGCGAGTTGGAGCACGCTCTCGCCGCACCCATCGACGCAGAGCATGCCTTCAATGCCCTGGACCTGATGGTTGCCGTGCCGGCCGTCGCTGAGCGTGTTCTTCGCGCCGAAATGCATCCCCGCCCTGCTGTGGACGATTGCGTCTTGCTCGCGCTCACCGACATCACCGAGCAAAAACGGGCGCAGGCCGATCTTGCGCAGACCCGAGAGCTCCTCGACATGTCGAACCGGGTGGCCCGCATCGGATATTGGCAGGTGGCCCAGGGTGCGGAGTCGACTTGGTCTGCGGTTGCGCGCGAGATATTCGATGTGCCACCCGGCCATATGCCAGACATCAAGGAGATTCTCGGCTGCTTGAAGGACGACGAAAGCCGGGACAAGATTCACGCCGCCCATGTGAATGCCATGAAGCGCGGCAGGACGTTCGACCTTGAAATTCCGATCACGACTTTCCTGGGCCGAAAACGATGGATCCGCGTTACCGGACGTGCCGAGGCAAGGCGCAACGGGCAGAGATGCATGCTTGGGACCGTCCAGGACATTGATGCTCACGTCGAGGCGGAAGCCGCGCGCACAGCGCGAGCCCGGGCGGAAATGGCCAACCGCAGCAAAAATGAATTTCTCTCACGCATGAGCCATGAATTGCGTACGCCGCTCAATGCGGTACTCGGCTTCTCCGAGCTGCTGGAGCTGAGCAGTGTCGTGAGTTCTTCCCCCGCCGTCGCCGCCCACGTGCAGCACATCCACGATGCTGGCCAACATCTCCTCGCGATGATCGACGAGATACTAGACTTGACATGCATCGAGTCCGGCGACATGCAGATCGTGATGAAGCCGCTCGAACTGTCTGCGGTGCTGGGCGAGTGCATGACACTCGTCGAGCCCTTGGCAATGGCCCGAACAGTCACCTTGCACTTTGCCGCTCACGAGGTGGACCTCCACGTTTCTGGCGATCGCACCCGTTTGCGGCAGGTTCTGGTGAATCTGCTCAGCAATGCCATCAAGTACAACAGGGAGGGTGGATCTGTACAGATTGAGCTTTCCGATCGAGAGGGCCGAGTCGCCATCTCGGTGCGCGATACCGGCCAGGGCATGTCGCCGGACCAGCTCTGTCAGTTGTTCCAGCCGTTCAACCGGCTGGGTGCGGAGCACAGCGGCATAGCGGGAACCGGGCTCGGCTTGGTGATCGCGAAGCAACTTGTCGAGGTTGATGCATGGTGCCATCGAAGCCGAGAGTGCGCCCGGGGTGGGTTCGGTTTTCACCGTGCACTTGCAACACGCCGCCACGGACGCGTCGCGCTGCCCCGCCAATGCTCCATTGGCGACGGCGCCAGAGTCCGCCTCTGGCGGACGACCTTTTATCGTGCTTTGCGTTGAGGACAACCCAGTCAACGTGGAACTGATTCGAGCCACATTGGCGCTTCGCGACCAAGTGAGGCTCGAGGTAGCAACAGACGGCAAGGAAGGCCTCGAAGTGGCGCGCCGAGTGCAGCCCGATCTCGTTTTGCTCGACATGAGTTTGCCGATCTTGGACGGCCCCGCCGTTCTGGCCCGCTTACGGGCGGACCCGACATTGGCCCAGATTCCATGCGTGGCAGTGTCGGCGAATGCAATGCCTTCTGACATCCAGCAGGCACTTGATGCTGGCTTCAACGACTACATCGTGAAACCTTTCGCCGTGGCCTCCATGCTGAAATTGCTGGACTGCATCATGGCCCAATCGCGTCAGCGCGCGACTACTTCTGGCAATAGTACGGCGGCTTCAACAATTCATTGACCCACCGGAAGGTACATCGCGGTCGCTGTCGATGCCCGCGAGACCCGAGGCCCACGGGGCTCGGATTGTTGCTGCCCTTGAGCACGATGTCGTCGTCGCCGGTGCTCACGTGGTTGAACGCAAAAACCACGTTCTTCAGATAGCCGTCGATTGACAGACTTAGCTCGGCCCGTTAGTCGTTGACGGATTTTCTTCGCTTGGAGGAAAAGCGGGCTCACTGGAATAGTGACACTTTTGCCTCGTTCTACGACTCGATTGGGCTGGGCCGACTAAGCTTGCACAAGGCTACTATGTCAGCGAAGCCGTGGTCGCTGGCGAGGCCAGCAAGATCCTCCGCGGAGCGCCATCGGAGAGCGCCAGCAAAGTCAGAGTTCGCTCACGAGAACCGAGCCGTGGCATCGGAAATCCGAACGCGCTGGCCCGTGGACGAGACAGAATCGGACGGAGAACCCGCGCTGCAATGACTACCGACGAGACCACGAACATGAGAGCCCAGCTCGTTTCCGCATTGAGTTCAATTCCATCGCAGGCATCACACCCGATTGCGGAGCAAATGCCTGTCGGCATTTTCCGCAAGGATGCGGCCGGACGCTTCATCTTCGTCAACGCCCGTTTTTGCCAGATCCTGGCCTGCACGGCGGACCAAATTCTTGGGCGAACCGTTGCGGAGATTGCCGCCGAAGATTCGCAGAATCCGACGCCGAGGTGGCGGCCGGAACACGTCACCCAAGCGGGTTTGCACCATGCGCTGATCATGCGAACCGGGCAGCAGGTCGAGCGAGAGGAAGTCCATTTCTGCCCCGGCAGCCCGCCGCAGCATTTTCAGGTCATTGAATCTGCAGTGCTGGGACCTGAGAAGACAATCGATGGAAGCCAGGGGGTCATGTTTGACATCACCGAGCGCAAGCAGACCGACGGCATTCTGGCCAACGATCGTGAGTTGCTGCGGGCGCTGCTGGACAACTCGCCGGACCACATCTATTTCAAGGACACCCAATCACGCTTCATCAAATCCAGCGCGAAACAGGCTCTCCAATTCGGGATGAGCACGCCCGACGGGCTGGTGGGCAAGTCGGATTTCGACGTCTTCTCCGACGAACACGCCCGCGCCGCATTCGAGGACGAGCAAGAAGTCATACGCACCGGCCTGCCGATGATCGGAAAGGTGGAAAAGGAAACTTGGATAGATGGGCGGCCCGACACTTGGGCTCTGACGACAAAAATGCCGCTTCGCAACCGCGACGGCGAAATTGTCGGCACCTTCGGCATCACCAAAGACATCTCGGAACTCAAGGAGGCTGAACGCCGGATCGCCGACGTGCACAAGCAATTGCTCGAGGCCTCGCGGCTGGCCGGCATGGCCGAGATCGCCACCAACGTGCTGCACAACGTCGGCAATGTGCTCAACAGCGTCAACGTCTCCGCAGCCTTGGTCAGCTCGCGGTTGCAAAACTCCAAGCTCAAGGGGCTGGCACGCGCGGTGCAATTGATGGATTCGCATGCCGACGATCTGGGCGAATTCCTCACACGTGACGCCAGGGGCAAACTGCTGCCCGGCTACCTGCGCGGGCTGGCGCAGGTATTGGAGGGCGAGCACGAGGCCATGGCCGAAGAGCTCGGCGTGCTCGGCAAGAGCATCGACCACATCAAGAAAGTCGTCGCGAGCCAGCAATCGTATGCCGGCGCATCCCAGGTCGTCGAATCTTTGAAGATTGACGAACTGCTGGACGACGCGCTGCGCATGAATGCCGGCGCAGTGACGCGCCACCAAGTCCGGATTGTGAAGAACATCCCCGAGCTTCCGGCCCTGCCGCTGGACCGGCACCGCCTGCTGCAGATCCTTGTGAACCTTATCGACAACGCCAAGCAGGCGATGAACGAAGCGCCTGACGAGAGCCCATGCCTCACGATTGGCGCTGCACTTGTGAACGTTGCAGACGGGCGAGCCTTGCGCATCACGGTTGCCGACAACGGCGAAGGGATCGCGCCGGAGAATCTGATACGCGTCTTTGCGCTCGGCTTCACCACACGCAAGAACGGCCACGGCTTTGGCTTGCACAGTTGCGTGCTGTTCGCGCAGGAGATGGGTGGTACGCTGACCGCGTGCAGCGACGGGCTCGGCCATGGCGCTACATTCGTTCTGGAAATTCCGATCGAAACCCCGAAAGGCTAGCGATGACCAGCCTGCAGAACCGGCGCATCCTGCTGGCCGACGATATGCCCGCGATCCACGCGGACTTCCGCAAGATTCTCGCGCCGCAGGCGCCGGAGTACGCCGAACTCGGTGCCGTCGAGACCGTATTGTTCGGCGACGAACCAAAGGCTGCGGCGAACGCGATCGCGTTCGAACTCGAATCGGCCTACCAGGGACAGGAAGCCCTGGCCATGGTTCAGGCCTCGCTGTCGGCAGGCCTGCCCTACGCGCTGGCCTTCGTCGACATGCGCATGCCGCCAGGCTGGGACGGCGTGGAGACGATCGAGCGTCTCTGGCAGGCAGACTCGCGACTGCAGGTTGTCATTTGCACCGCCTACTCCGATACCTCGTGGGAGGAGGTGCTGCCGCGGCTGGGCGCGCGTGACCGGCTGCTGATTCTGAAGAAGCCCTTCGACCCGATCGAGGTTCGCCAGCTCGCGAACGCGCTGACCGCCAAGTGGGAAATGACAGAGCAGGCGGCTGCACAGCTCAGGATGCTGGAAGAGGCGGTTCGGGAACGCACCCATGCCGATGCGCGCATGGCGGCGATTCTGGACAACATTCCAGATCTGGCCTGGGTGAAGGACGCAAGTGGCCGCTTCGTCGCCGTCAACCGGGCGTTCGCCGTCTTGATGGGATTTTCAGCACCGAGCGACATGATCGGCAAGACCGACCTGGACATCCTCCCGCCGGACCTGGCAGAGGCCAACCGCATCGAGGACGCGGAGGTCATGGCGTCGGGCCGCACCATTCGCGTCGACCAGCATTTCCTGAATCCCGACGGAACCAGCCTCTGGTTCGAGAAGATCAAGACCGTGCTCTATGACGGCAATGGTCGATTGGCCGGCACGGTGGCCATTTCCCGCAACATCACCGAGCGCAGGCAAAACGAACGCGAACGGGAGGCGCGTCGCGTCGCCGAAGCGTCGAACCAGGCCAAGAGCGAGTTTCTGGCCAACATGAGCCACGAGATTCGCACGCCGATGAACGCCATTCTCGGCATGTCGCACCTGGCGCTGCAGAGCGGTCTGAATCCGCAGCAGTTCAACTATGTGCAGAAGGTGCACCGATCGGCCGAATCGCTGCTGGGCATCATCAACGACATCCTCGATTTCTCCAAGATCGAGGCCGGCAAGCTCGATATGGAGTCCATCCCGTTCGAGCTCGGCGATGTCATGGACAGCCTGGCCAACCTGCTGGGCATGAACGCCGAGGAGAAGGGCCTGGAGCTAGTGTTCGCCTTGCCGCCGGACCTGCCCAACGCGCTGGTCGGCGACCCCTCGCGGCTCGGGCAGGTGCTGACCAACCTGGGCAACAACGCGATCAAGTTCACTGAGCGGGGTGAGGTCATCGTCGCCGTCGAGGTGCTCGCGCGCAGCGCGACCTCGGTGCGCCTGCGCTTCGAGGTGCGCGACACCGGCATCGGCATCACGCCCGAAGAGCAGCAGCGGCTCTTCAAGCCGTTCTCGCAGGCCGACTCATCGACGAGCCGACGATTCGGCGGCACCGGCCTGGGCCTGGCGATCAGTCACCACCTGGTGCGCCTGATGGATGGCGAGCTCGGTGTGGACAGCGCGCCGGGCCGCGGCAGCCGGTTCCACTTCAGCGCAAGCTTCGGCATCGGGCTTGAACGCGCTGCTGACGAGGCGGCCCCGTCCGATGGTGGCCTGCACGGTGCCCGAGTGCTCGTCGTCGACGACAACGACGCCGCGCGCGAGGTGCTGGTGCACATGGCTGGCTCACTCGGGCTGCGCGCGTCGGCGGCCAGCGGTGGCCATGAAGCCATCCAGACGCTCGTGGCGGCGGATGAACGGGGCGAGCCCTTCGACCTGCTCTTGCTCGACTGGAAGATGCCCGGCATGAACGGTGTCGACTTCGCGAAGCAACTTACCAGCATGCCTCTGGCGCACCCGAAGCCCACGGTGCTGATGCTCACCGCCTTCTCCAGCGATGAAGTAGCGCGTGGGCTGGCGGCCGAACGGCTCACCGTGGCGGCAACGCTGACCAAGCCGGTGACGCCTTCGACGCTGCTCGATGCCAGCCTGAAGGCGATCGGCCGTCCGCGGCAGCAAGCCTTGCGAGGCGAACTGCGACAGGAAGCGCTGCAGAGCGACCGTGCCGCCCTGGCCGGTGCGCATGTTCTGCTGGTGGAGGACAACCCGTTCAATCAGGAGCTGGCGTGCGACCTATTGGGCAGCGCGCAGGTCGTGGTTCAAATCGCCAACAACGGCCGCGAGGCCATCGACATGCTGTCGCGCGAACGTTTCGACGCGGTGCTGATGGATTGTCAGATGCCCGTCATGGACGGCTATGCTGCCACGCGCGAGTTGCGCGGCGACCCGAAGTGGCACGATCTGCCGATCATTGCCATGACAGCCAACGCGATGGCGGGCGACCGCGAGAAGGTGTTTGCGGCCGGTATGAACGACCACATTGCCAAGCCGATCATCGTGAGCGAAATGTTCGCCACGCTGGCGCGCTGGGTTCGACCTGCAGTTGCTGCGGCGAGCGGCGGCTTGCCGAGCATCAAGAGCGCGGCTGCGCTGGCCGGGGTGATGGGCGACGAGCAGCTCTATCGGCGTTTGTTGGGCAGGTTCCGCGATCGGGAAGCCGGCTTTGCGGCCCGTTTTGGCGCTGCCTGTGCAGCGCGCGACATGCTCACGGCCACGCGGTTGGCGCACGACCTGAAGAGCGAGTCCGGCACCCTGGAGGCGACGGCCGTCCGCGAGGCCGCTGAGGCGCTGGAACACGCCTGCGCCAACGGCGCCGGCTCGGCCGTGGTCGACGCGCTGTTCGCGGCGGTGGTCGAGCGTCTCGAGGCTGTGTCGCAATAAGCCGGTTCGGCAAGAATCCATCGGATGCTCCCGCTCCCGATTCAGCTCGCAACATCGACTCTTCGCAAGGTCAGGATTTGGTTCGGAATGACTTCCCAATGTCCGTTCGGGCTGAGGTATCGAAGCCTCAACCCACGGTGGAGGACTTCGATACCTCAGCCCGAACGGGAGATGGGTCAGCCCCAA
>Ga0136846_1213579_pt1 | contig 19350 bp, 18 predicted proteins | sample HopSoiMetagenom2_FD_96841 | JGI IMG/M metagenome (GOLD analysis project Ga0136846, IMG submission 96841) | Grasslands soil microbial communities from Hopland, California, USA - 2 Assembly 2016 (version 4) | ecosystem: Environmental > Terrestrial > Soil > Grasslands | place: USA: Hopland...
ATGGCGGCCTCGTCGGTCTTCCAGCGCTCTTCCTGGAAGTTGGACCAGCTCACGCCGACCACCAGTTGGGCATGGGCGGCGGCCGCGCTCGCGAGGAGGCCGGCGGTCAACAGTGCGTGCTTGAGGTTCATGGCTTGTCTCCGGGTTGTTGTCGTGCATCGCTCGCCCTGTGTCGCAGAGCGCCGGGCGAAGATTAATTCGTTCGTCGGTCGAACCAATTAATCGGTTTCCCCAATGCCACCTCCGGCCGGTGCGCCTAGTCTGCTGGAAACTTCCCCGTCCCGCGCCGTCCGGCGCCGCCTTGCGGGGCCGGACAATGCGCCGGGACCGCCATGGAGAGCCGCCGATGACCCGTCCCCCGATCACGGGCGACCAGACCTACGTCAAGTCGATCAACCGCAACGTCCTGCTGCGCCTGCTGCTGGACGTGCCGGGCCTGTCGCGGGCGACGCTGGCCGAGCGCAGCGGGCTGACGAAGTCCACCGTGAGCCTGCTGGCCAGGGAACTCCTGGACGAGGGCTGGCTGGCCGAGGACGATGTCGCCGTCACCGGCTCGCTGGGACGCCGGCCGACGCCGCTGCGCGTCGCCGGCCGCGGCCTGGCGCTGATCGGCGCCGAGCTGGGCACCGACTCGATCCGCGTGGTGGCGACGTCGCTGCACGGCGAGGTGCTGCGATCGAGGGCGGTGCCGCTGCACGACCGCGCCCCCGACGTGGCCTGCCACCAGCTGGCCGAACTGGTGACGGCCGAGTCCGCGCGCGTCACGCGCACCGGCGCGCGCCTGCTGGGCATCGGCGTCGGCCTGCCCGGCGCCGTCGACACGGCCCACGGCGTCATCCAGTTCGCGCCCAACCTCGGCTGGCACGACGTGGAGGTGGGGCACCGGCTGGCGCGCGAGCTGGTGGCCGGCGGCCTCGCGCAGGTGCCCGTCTACTGCCACAACGAGGCCGACCTGGCCGCCATCGGCGAGACGGCCTTCGGCAGCCGCCCGATCGACGACCCGCTGGTCTACGTCAGCTGCGCGGTGGGCGTGGGCGCCGGCATCGTCCTGAACGGCGAGCTGTTCACCGGCGCGACCGGCGCGGCCGGCGAGATCGGCCACACCATCCTGCACGTCGACGGCCTGCCGTGCACCTGCGGCCGCCGCGGCTGCGTCGAGGCCTACGTCGGCCTGAAGGCGGTGGCGCATGCCGCCGGCCGGCTCGAGCGCGGCGAGGTCGACCGCGCGGGCCTGGCCGCCGACCTCGCGAACCCCCGCGCGTCGCGTGCGCGCAAGGCCTTCGCCGCCGCCGGCGACGCCCTCGGCGTGCTGCTGCAGAACGCCTGGACGACCTTCAACCCCAGGGCCATCGTGCTGGGCGGCGAGGCGCTGACGCTGGGCGGCCCTCACTTCCTCGACGCCGCCGTCGACCGCCTGGCGCGCTTCGGCCGCGACGCGGGCGTGGCCCCGCCGGCGGTGCGCGTGGCGAAGTACGGCGACCTGGCCGTGGCCGTCGGCGGCGCGGCCTTCGCGTTGAACGCGCTGCTGCGGCCGGTGGGGCACGACCGCGGGGCGCTGCGGGTCAATCCGGACTGAAGCGGGACGAGGTCGAAGGCGGTCAGGCCGCGGCCTGCGCCCGCACGCGCCGCATCCACAGGAACCCGTCCGCGCTGTAGATCGCCAGCGCGGCCCAGATCAGCGCGAAGCCGGCCAGCCGCGTCGGATCCAGCGGTTCGCCGAACCAGGCGACGCCCAGCAGGAACTGGATGGTCGGCGACACGTATTGCAGCGTGCCGAGCGTGGCCAGCGTGATGCGGCGGGCGCCGCCGGCGAACAGCAGCAGCGGAATCGCCGTGATCGGGCCGGCGCACAACAGCCACACGACGGTCATGCCGTCCATGCCCGCGAACAGCCCGGGCAGGCCGCCGGGCGACAGCAGCGCCAGCGCGACCAACGCGACCGGCGCCAGCACGGCCGTCTCCAGCGCCAGGCCTTCCAGCGCGCCCAGCGGCGCCGTCTTGCGCAGCAGGCCGTAGCAGCCGAACGAGGCAGCCAGCCCCAGTGCGATCCAGGGCGGGCGGCCGAGCGTCAGCGTCAGCCACAGCACGCCGCAGGCGGCCGTGGCCACCGCGATCCACTGCAGGCGGCGCGGCCGCTCGCCCAGCACGCAGGTGCCCAGCAGCACGTTGACCAGCGGAGTGACGAAATAGCCCAGGCTGGCCTCGACCACGTGGCCGTGGTTGACGGCCCAGACGTACAGCAGCCAGTTGCTGGTCAGCAGCAGCGCGCTGAGCGTGAACAGGCCGACGAGCCGCGGCTGGCGGGCGACGCCCGCCACCCACTGCAGCCGCCGCATCCCCACCAGCAGTCCCCACACGAACACGAAGCACCAGACCGAGCGGTGCAGGACGATCTGGAGCGCGTCGACGCGGCTCAGCGCATGGAAGTAGATCGGGAACAGGCCCCAGAGGATGTAGGCGAGGGCGGCTTGGACGAGACCGGGCATGAGGGCGCGAGCTGGCCGGAGGCGGTCTCCGGGTTCGTGCCATTATCGGAGGCGACCCGGCGCCCGGGTTTCGGCCACGAGCGAAGCGTCACGGCCGGGCGTTGAATGCGCGCCGCGAATCGCCGACCCGCCCCACTTCTTGGTCCATCGCCGATGTCCGGGTTCCCGCGAGCTGGCATCACGCGCTCGTCCAGCCGCTCATCAGGCACGCGCTGGAGGTTCAAGCAACCGGCCCGGCGATCACGTGCGGTGGAACAAGGACAGCCAGCGCGCCAGCACCTCGTCGCGCCCCAGCACCTCCTTCGAAGCGTTCGGGCGGCGCCGAGGCTGCCGAGCCCCTGCCCGGCCTGACGCAGAGACCCTGCGCGAAAGGAACGCCCGGCGCGCAGCGCCGGGCAAGGCGCCGCAGGCAAACGCAGCCTGGTCCACGCTCCAGGCCCGCATCGCCAACAACGCCAACAACGCCAACAACGCCAGCAACGCCAGCATCGCCAGCGGCCGATTGATCCGTGCCCCCCGTTGCCCCCCGGAAATCGGCGATGAACCCATTTCTTGCGTATCGGTTGCGCCTCAAGGGCCTGCCGGCGTCACGCCGCTGTCACGATCCGCGCGAAAACGTTCCCCGCGGAATGCGCAGGAGTTCGCATTCCGGCCGTTGCTTTCGCACGATTTCCCCCTTCTGCGGGATTGTTGGCGAGCGCCCGCGCACTGAAAAATGGTTGTCATCAACGCACTTCATGATGGCCGGTGCGTTCTGGAGACAGCCATGCCGCAAACGTACAACGTCGGATCGCGTTCGCGCTTCGTGAACTTCATCGCCTGGATGTTCATCCTGCTGGGCGCGTTCGCGTGCGAGTGGGCGCTGATCCAGAACGCGACGCAGTCGTGGACCGCGCTGGCCGCCGATCCGGCCACGCTGCCCGGCCTCACCGGCTTCCTGACGCGCCACGCGCCGTGGGTGTTCTCCGCCGCCGTCGCGCTGTCGCTGGCCACGATGGTCTGCGCCGCGGGCCTGCTGCGCCGCATCGAGTGGGCGCGCCGCGTCTTCATCGGCCTGCTGATGGTGGCCATCGCGGCCGACCTCGCCGGACTGTGGCTGCAGCAGGAATTCCTGCACCTGCTGGTCGATCCGGCGCTGCAGCACACCGCGCTCACGCAGCCGGCGGCCGAACTGTTCGGCGGTGTGGTCACCGTCGCGCGGGTGCTCGCCGGCTTGCTGACGCTGGTGGCCAGCCTGGCGCTGGCCGCCATCATCCGCCGGCTGATGTCGCCGTCGGTGCGGCAGGAATTCGCCTGAGGCGCGCCGCGCTTGTCCGGATCGACGGCCGCGCTTGCGGCCGTCGCTGTTTCCGGCGCCCTCAGCGGCCGGCCTGCCGCGCGCGCAGCCGATCCGGCAGCCCGTCGTGCTCGCCGAGTTCTCGCGCCGGCGCGTCGTGCCACCAGTCGGACGCCTTCAGGTCGGCGCGGCGCGACGGGTTCAGCGGGTAGACGATGCGGTTGGCCGCCTTCCAGGCCTCGCCGCCCACCAGCAGCAGGGCGTCACGGTCGCCGTTGTTGATGAAGCAGTGGCAGATGCCCGTGCCGGCCGGGAAGCCCGCGAGGTCGCCGGCGGCCATCGGGTGGATGCGGCCGTCGATCCAGGCGTCGACCGTGCCCTCGATGACGTAGACGAACTCCTCCTCGTCGGATTCGGCGTGCGGCCATGAGGACCGGCTGCCCGGCGGCAGGCGCTGCAGGTTGATGCCCACGCGTTGCAGCCCGGCGGCATCGCCGATCCGGCGCATCGGGCCCATGGGCTCGTCGCTTTGCGGATAGACGTGGCTGCGTTCCGGGACGTCGGCGGCGGAGATGATGAAGGAGGGGCGGGTGGTCATGGGGTCGTCTTTCAGTCGGTATCGCCGTGGAGGTAGAACCAGCGGTCGTTCTCGCGCACGAACCGGCTCGTCTCGTGCAGCCGCTCGGCCTTGCCGCCCAGCTTGCTGCGCGCGACGAACTCGACGATCGCGTGGTCGGCGTCCTGTTGCGCGTGGCGGCGCACGTCCAGGCCGAGCCAGCGCAGGCCGGCGGGCAGGGGCTCGATGGCGGCCGGGCGAGTGGACGGGTGCCAGGTGTCGCGCAGGTAGTCGAGCAGGCCGAGGACGAAGGCACTGTAGCGCGAGCGCATGAGGTCCTCGGCACCCGGTGCCTGCAGTGCCTGGGGGCCGGCATGCCAGCGGCCGCAGCAGCGGTCGTAGGGCAACGGACGGCCGCAGGGGCAGGGCGAGGAGGGCGGCAGGGACATGCGTGGATTGTGCCGCGCCGGCCTGCGCTGAACGCTTGCCCTGGCAGGCCGTGGTCCGCTAGACTGTATGCAAATACAGTACTCGAGGGTCTCCAGTCTGCTGCGTTGCCGGCTGCGAAGTCCCGCCTTGCCCAGTCGTGCGCCTTCGTTGTCCGGTCACCGTCGATGTCCTCGCCTTCCAACCTGCTGCCGCTGGAGCATCTGCATCCCGCGCTGTGGCGTGCCCACCAGCTGGGGCGCGGCCGGGAGTCGGTGCAGGTGAGCGGCTATGCCGCGCTCGACGCCGAGCTGCCGGGCGGCGGTTGGCCGCAGCGGGCGCTCACCGAGCTGCTGCTCACGGGCGCCGGCTGGGGTGAGATGCGGCTGCTTGCGCCTGCGCTCGCGCGCGTGGGCGCGGCCGGCCGCGGCGTGCTGCTGGTGGGGCCGCCGGCCGAACCATGCGCCGAGGCGCTGGCGCAGCTGGGCCTCGACCTGTCGCGCTGTGTCGTGATCCGCGGCGACGACCTGCTCTGGCCGCTGGAGCAGGCCCTGCGCAGCGGCCAGGTCGGGGCGGTCGTCGCGTGGACGCCATCCAGCCTCAGGGGCGAGGCGCTGCGCCGGCTGCAGCTGGCTGCGCAGTCGCACGAGGGCCCGGCTTTCGTCGTGCGCCCTGCCGCTGCGGCCGCGCAGCCCAGCCCCGCGCCGCTGCGGCTGGCGCTCGCCGGCGCGGGCCCCGACGCGATGGCCGTGCACGTGCTCAAGCGCCGCGGCCCGGCGCTGGAGGCGCCGGTGCTGCTCGCGCTGCCGCCCGTGCTCTCGCGCGCGGCGCGCCAGCGTGCGCTCACGCCCCGGCGCACGCGCCCCACCGTGCAGGCCTTGTCGGCCGTCGCATGAGGAACCGATGCTCTGGATCGGCGTCCACCTGCCGGCGTTGTCGCTGGAATCCTTCGTCGCCACGCTGGCGCCCGAACTGCCGGCCGGCGAGCCGCCGGTCGACGACCTCGACGACCTCGACGACATCGATCTCTTCGGCCCGGTCGCGCTGATCGCGCAGCACCGCATCGTCGCGGCCAACGACGCGGCACGCGCATGCGGCGTGCGGCCCGGCCAGAAGCGGGCCACCGCGCTGGGGCTGGCGCCGCACCTGCGCCTGGGCGAGGCCGATCCGGCGCGCGACGAAGCCGCGCTGATGGCCGTCGCCCACGTGCTGATGGGCTTCACGCCCAGCGTCTCGTTCGGCGGCGACCACGTGGTGCTGGCCGAGGTGCGGGCCAGCCTGCGCTACTTCGGCGGACTGCCGCGCCTCATCGAGCGCCTGCGCGCCGAACTCGCGCCGCTGGGCCACGCGCTGCGCCTGGCCTGCGCGCCCACGCCGCAGGGCGCGCAGTGGATGGCCGTGGGCGGTGACGACCCCGGCTTCGTCGACGACAAGGCCCGCTGGCGCGCGCGCGTCGGCGCCGTGCCCGTCGCCCGCATGGCCGCGGCCGCGCCGCACCTGGCCGCGCTCGGCACGCTGGGCCTGGCCACCGCCGCCGACCTGTGGCGGCAGCCACGCGCCGGCCTCACGCGGCGCTTCGGTGGCCAGCTGCTGGCCGACATCGACCGCGCGCTCGGCGACCAGCCCGACCCGCGCACCCCGCTGCAGCCCGCGCCCACCTTCGACACCCGGCTGGAGCTGTTCATGCGCGCCGACGACAGCGCTGCGCTGCTCACCGGCGCCGCGGTGCTGCTCAATCGCCTCACCGCCTGGGCGACCGCGCACCACGGCCTCGTCGGCGCCTTCGAGCTGCGGCTGCACCACGAGAGCCGCCGCAGGATGATCGAGGATCCGTCGCTGCGCACCACGTCGCTGGACATCGGCCTGGGCGAGCCGGTGGCCGACACCGCGCACCTGCACTCGCTGCTGCGCGAGCGCCTGCAGCGCCTGCCGCTGGCCTTCTCGGTGATCGAGATGAGCCTGCACTGCCACTCGATCACGCCCGGCGCGCCCCCCAACACCGAGCTGTTCCCCTCGGCCGCCAGCGTCGGCGAGGGCTGGAACCGGCTGCTCGAACGCTTCGAGGCCCGGCTCGGCGCGCACAACATCCAGCGCCTGCAGCCGGTGGCCGACCACCGCCCTGAACGCGCCACCGCCGTGCGCGCGGGCGGTGACGCCGCGCCGTCACGCGATCGCGCGGCCGGCATGGCGCTGAACCTGGCCCCGCCCGTGAACGCGGCCGCTGCCGCCTCGGGCGATCCGGCGCACTGGCCGCGCCTGAAGCGCCCGGTGTGGCTGCTGCCCCAGCCGCAGCCCTTGCGCGACGAGGCCGGCACGCCGCTGCTCGCGGGCAAGCCGCTGTGGCTGGTCGCCGGCCCCGAGCGCATCGAGTCGGGCTGGTGGGACGGCGGCTACGCGGCGCGCGACTATTTCATCGCGCAGGACCACGAAGGCGCGCTGCTGTGGGTCTATCGCTTCCGGCACGCGCCGGAGGTGAGCGAGACGGGCTGGTACTTGCAGGGGCGGTTCGGGTAGGCCGGGGCGCCATGCGGCCTGCCGTGCCCGACTGCTCTCGGCGCGGCAAGCCCCGCCACGTCGCCGGCCCCTTCGTTCGTGCCGGTCAAGTCGGGCGGATCGAACGACCCCGCCCGCGCCGCGCATTCAAGGCAGCGCATAGGCGCGCAGCCGGCGATGCCCGTCATTGCCGGTGGCTTCCAGCAGCACCAGCTTGCGCGACGCCAGCACCCAGGTGCGCCCATCGAAGCCGTCGCCCAGGTTGATCTGCGCGATCTCGCGCTGCAGCGCCAGGTTGATGACGTGCAACTGCGTGTCGTCGGCCGACACGGCGATCGCGCCGTCGATGGCCGGCTGCGCGCGCTGCAGCGGGGCGGAGCGGTCGCTGCGCGGGGCGATCGACGCGCCGCTCCACCAGACCAGGCGCGCCATGCCGGGCAGCGGCCCGCAGGTGCTGCCGCGTTGCGATCCGAACGGGCCGGCGCGCCAGTCGTAGCCGATGGCGATCGGCGTGCCGCGCGCGTCCTGGCAGGGCGCCGCGGGCGTGCCGGCGGGACCGGCCGGATCGTCGCCGAAGGCGGCCAGCGTCGTCGCGGCTTCGCGCAGGCGCTTGCCGTTGGCGTCGTAGTCGGCGATGACGACGCCGCTCGCCGGCGACGTCCAGGCCACGCGCGCGACGTCGCCACGCACCGGCAGCAGCGTCGCGGTCCAGCCGGGGCGGCGTTCGACCAGGCGGCGGCGCGTCGGATCGGTGGCCGCGGCCAGCGGGCGCCACGTGAGCGTGTCGCCGCCGGCGTTGAGAAAGCCCGTTCCTCCGGGCGTGACGACGCTGCAGATGTTCTTCGAGCGGGGCGTCGGCAGCGCCGTGGAGGTCGTGCCGGTGGCCGGGTCGAGCCTGGCGACCTGCGTGCCCTGGTCGAGCCACAGGCCGCCGTCGCGGGAGGCGAACACCGACGCGTCGCACGCGGCGCTGGCGCAGGGTGCCGACGCCGCGAGCAGGGCCTGGTCCGTGCCGAGGTCGCGCGTCCACAGCGGCCCGAGCACGCGTTCGGCATGCGCCATCGCGCGCGCACCCGGCGTTTCGCCCGGCTCGCGGCAGACGCCCGACGTCCACGCCCTGGCCGTGTCGCGCGTCGCCTCGAGCGCGACGGCGGGCAGCGCGATGTCGACCAGGCGCTCGTCGTCCGGCACCGCCGGCCAGCCGGCGATCGTCTCGCCCGTCTCGAGTTCGACGGGCTGCGACGCGAGCGCGAACAAGCGGTCGCCGGCGGGCGTCGCCACCAGGCCGTCGAGCGCGTACTTCGACGTCACGCGTTCCAGCTGCCGGCCGCTGGCCAGGTCCTGCACGACCAGCACCGAACGCGCGCCCATCGCGAGCTCGGCGCCGTCGTGGGCCGCGGACAGGGGGCGCGCGGAGGCGATCCAACGGCCGTACGGATCGACGACGAAAGCCGCGCCGAGGTCGTCGGCCAGCGGCGCGCGCACCCGCGGCGCCGCGCCGCACAGGCCCGGCGCGAACTGCACGAGCTCGAGCGGCGGCGGGGAGGCTGCCGCGCCGGCCGGCGCGGCCTGCTGCGCGAGCGCGCGGCGGCCCTCGTCGACGGCGAACAGCGCGCCGGTCTGCGCGGAGAAGTCGACCTGCAGCGCGGCACGCGAGGCCAGCGGCGCGCCGGCGATCTCGATGTCGTTGACGAGCGCCTTGCTCGCGAGGTCCCACACCGAGAAGCCCAGGCCGCCCGGCGCCGGCGAGCCGGGCGGGGCCAGCGTGGCGGCGGCGATCAGCAGGCGGGCGTCGTGGTCGACGAACTGCAGGCGCAACACGTGGCCCGCGGCGGGCAGCGAGGCGACGACGCGGCCGGTGGCGGCGTCGATGACGGCGTCGGTCGTGGCGACCAGCCGGCCGTCCGACGAGATCGCCACCGGCGCTGCCTGCGGGCCGCCGCCGCAGTCGGCCGGCATGGCCGCGGACCACGCGCCGTCGGCCGGCCCCAGCGGCTGGCCCTCGCCGTTCGTGATCCACGGCCGCCAGGCCAGCGTGGCCGCGGCGCCGGCCCGGTCGCCCAAGTCGGCCAGGCCGACGCACTGGCGCCGCGTCGAGACCGCGACGCGCCGGCCGTCGCCCGATGCCGACAGCAGCTGCACGCCCGGCGGCAGCTGCAGGATCGTCTCCTGCGCGGGGTCCGCCAGGCTGACGCGATGCAGCACGTCATGCGCGTCGACGTGCAGGCGCCACGCGCCGTCGCCAGACACCGCGAGCGGCGCGCGCGCGGCCTGGATCTCGAGCAGCCGCTCCTGCGGCGTGTCCAGGCCCGCGGCCGCGGCGGTCGCGGACAGGCCGATGACGATGGCGAGCGGGAGAAGGCGATGCGGGATCACGTGCGTTCGTCGGTGGTGGCGATGCCGCCGACGATAGCAACGGGCGACCCCACGCGCTCGGAAGGAACGCTCACACGCCGCGGAGACTTCGAGGCGCGCCGGGACGGCGGCTCAGCGGCCGTCGCGCACCAGGATGACGCCGTAGTCGTTCAGCTCGGACTGCCGGTACAGGCCGGGCGCCGAGCCCAGGCCTTCCGAGCCCTTGTTGAAGCGCGCGTACCACGCGCTGATGCCGTTGGAGTGCGAGCTGGTCCAGAACGGCGGCGTGCTGGGCTTGATGCCGGGGAAGATGACCGTGTCGACCGCGGGCGACTCGCCCTTGTCGGCCTTGACCGGATCGATCAGCGTCCCGAGCTCCTTCTCGGTCGGCACGCGCCACGTGGAGTCGCCGGTGCGTTGCGCGGCGTCCCACTTGAAGCCCGGGTCGCCGCCCTCGCAGCTGCCGTCGGTGAACTTCTGCCCGACGCTGCAGCGCTTCCAGGTGAGGTTGGTGGCCGCGTCGTAGGCCTCGCCGCCGTGCACCTCGAACGTGTGCGCCACGGCCTTGTGCTTGTTGTGCCAGATCATCCAGCCGCCCCAGGCGACGGCGATGACCACCGCGATCTTGACCAGCGCTCCCATGATTTCCCCTCCGCTTCGTTGAACCGCGGGCCGGTGGCCGGCCGCGCTGGCGCGAACTCTAGCCTGGGTCGGCGCGCATCCGCCGTATCGGGGCCGCGTCCGGATGCCGGGCGCGTGAACGATGCCTCATCCGGTATGCGGGCGCGCATCCGGCGGGGCGCCGCGGCGCCGGCCGGCCGCGGGAATTCGCGTGCCGCAGGCGGCGTCCGGCATTCGCCAGGCTTGCGCGAGCGGGTGGAATACCCCAGGGTGTACCCGGAAAAGGGGATGCATCGCCGTCGCTTCCCCATTGACGCTCTCCAGGGGGGGCTCCAACACTGGCGCTCCCACCGCACCCCACCGGAGATCCGTGATGAGCTTCGAACCCCGCAATCGCATCGTCCGCCTCGCCATCGCCGCGGCCCTGGCGGCCGCCTCGGCGGCGCCGGTCCTCGCGCAGACGGCCGCCCCCGAGGCCGCTGCCATGAGCGCCGAGGCACTGATGCAGGAGAACTGGCGCGAGACCATCGCGCGCACGAGCGTGCCGCACGAGGGCTGCTTCCAGGCGGAGTTCCCCGACGCGGTGTGGGTGGAGACGAGCTGCAGCGTCGCGCCGGACAAGGTCTACGTGCCGCACGGCCACGGCGGCCCCCAGACGGTGGGCAACGGCGTCGACTACGCCGCCAGCGTCGGCAACCTGGTCTCGTCGTCCGTGGGCACCTTCCCGACGGTGACGGGCGTGACCAGCGAGCGTGACGGCGGCAGCAACGTCTACTCGATCCAGCTCAATTCCAACTTCATGTCGACGGCCGCCTGCAACGGCCATCCGGGCTGCCTCGCATGGGAGCAGTTCGTGTATTCGTCGTACGAACAGTCGGCCTTCATGCAGTACTGGCTGATCGACTACGGCAACACCTGCCCGAGCGGCTGGAACGCGTACAGCGGCAGCTGCTACAGGAACAGCGCCGCAGTGAACGTGCCCAAGCAGTCGATCTCCGTGCTGTCGCAGCTGAAGATGTCGGCCACGGCGGTCGCGGGCGGCAACGACACGCTCGTCTTCACCACGCCCACCAGGGCCTACAGCACCACCGGCAAGGACAGCGTCACCTACCTTGCGACGGCCTGGAAGCAGGCGGAGTTCAACATCATCGGCGATGGCGGCGGCTCCAAGGCCACGTTCAACGCGGGCTCCAGCATCACGGTCAAGGTGGCCGTGGCGCACGGCTCGACGGCCGCTCCCACCTGCGCATCCAACGCCGGCACCACCGGCGAGACCAACAACCTGCGGCTGGGCAGCTGCAGTGCCGTCGGCGGCGCCACGCCCTACATCCAGTTCAAGGAATCGAACTGATCCTCGTCCACCGACGCGGTGGCTGACCCGGACCCCGGCTCGCCCCTCCCGGGCCGGGGCCCGGCAAGGTCGGCGCTCGCGCGACGCCGCGCCACCCCGAATCGCGGGTAGGATCGCCGCCAGGGGAGGGGGCGATTCCACGAGCCTCCAGCAGGGAGGCAATGCATGGGGTCCAGTCCGGGCAACCCTCGCGCGCGCGGCCGCCGGCGCGGCGCGCGAGCAGGGTTCACGCTCATCGAGCTGATGATCGTCGTCGGCATCATCGGCATCCTGGCGGCCGTCGCGCTGCCGGCGTATTCCAGCTACATCGTGCGGGGCCGCGTCGCCGAGGCCTTCTCGCTGGGCGAGGAGGTGCAGAAGTCGGTCGTCGCCTACTACGGGCGCTGGGGCGTCCTGCCGCATGACAACGCCGCGGCGGGACTGCCGCCGCCGGCGTCGCTGCGCGGCGCGAACGTCGCGTCCATCGAAGTGCGCGATGGCGCGGTCCTCGTCCGCCTCGATCCGAAGGCGCTGGGCGGCGGCGACAGACTGCCGGGGGACGTGCCGCATGCGCTGGTGCTGCGGCCCGCCTTCGACCGCACGCGCGGCGGCGCCACGATGGCGTGGGTGTGCAACGAGCGCGAAGCCGCGCCGGGCATGCAGGCGGTGCCGATGCCCGAGGGCGTCGAACTGCTCCCTGCCCGGATGCTGCCGTCGATATGCCGGAGGAGGACGTGATGCGCCCCAGCCTGCGCCAGCGAGCGCGCGGCCTGGAGCTGCTGCTGTGCGTCGCCGTCATCGTGCCGTGCATCGTCGCCAGCCTCCGTTGGGCGCCCGCCCTGGCCGTCAAGGCGCGGCTGGCCGGCGTGTTCTTCGCCATGACCACCGCGCGCACCGACAGCCACGAGCGCTTCGCGACCAGCGGCGAATGGCCGGCGCCGTCCGAGCCCGTGCCCACCGGCATGGAGGCGACGCCGGGGGCCGCGCTCACGATCGTGCCTGCCGGCGCCGGCTTGGTCGCCCGCGGCACGGTGGGCCACGACGCGCTGCCGTTCGCCCTCTCGTTCGTGCCGGCCGCCTCCGATGGCGGCGCGCACGTGCGCTGGCTGTGCGGCCAGCGTCGCGCGCCAGCCGGCTGGCAAGTGGCCAGCGCGCCGCGCGTCCTCGAGCTGCCGTCGGGCGCGAGCTACGGGGTTTGCCGCGACGATGGGAGGGACGCATGAGTGCTCGCACGGCCGCTCCGAAGAGCGCTCGCACCGCGGCCTGCAGCACGGAGGTTTCCGCGTGAACGCGCGCAGCCTGCACGTCGCCAAGGCGGCGCTGTTCCAGCAGCTGGCCAACGCCGCACGCCACGGCCTGCCGCTGGCCGAGGTGGCGCGCGCCCTGGTCGACGACGAACAGTGGCCGCGCGCTGCACGCGCCGGCCTGCAGCGCGTCGCCGCGCGAATGGAGACCGGCGACCCGCTGTCCGCGGCCATCGCGGCCGAGCCGGCGCTGTTCGCGTCCGCGACGGCCGAGCTCGTGCGCCGCGCCGAGGCGCTGGCCCCGGGCGAGTTCGCCGGCGTGCTCGCGGCGCTGGCCGCGGACGCGCGCCGCCTGGGCGCCGCGCGGCGCGCCGTCGCCGTCACCTTGACCTGGCCGCTGACGCTGGGTGCGCTGCTGCTGGTCGAGTTCGGCGTGTGTGCGTTCTACATCCGGCCGTCGATGCAGGAGGCGTTCGACGCGATGCGCGCGCCGGCGGCGCTGCCGGCCCCGGCGAACGCGATCCTGGATGGCGGCTGGCTGTGGCTGCTGCCCGTCTACCTCATGATCCTGCTGTGGTACCGCGGCTGGCTGCCGCGTGCCGTGCTCGACGTCTTCGCGGGCGTCGCCGACGCGATTCCCTTCGTCGACCGCTGGCGCGAGACGTGGGACGCCGGCCGCCTGCTGGCCTGGCTGCCGCTCTGCCAGGCACAGCCCGAGCTGCGCGCCGCGGCGGTGGCGCACGTCGGCGCGACCGGATCGTCGGCGCGGGCGCGCGCCGTCTCGCGCCGGCTGGACGCGGCGTTCGCGGAACGACTGCCGCTGGTCGAGGCGCTGGGCAAGGCCCGGGCGCTGCCCGCGCGCATGGTGCTGCTGGCGCGGCTGGGCGAACGCGCCGCGTCGCTGCCGGACGTGCTGGCCGACCTGCGGCAGGACGCCGCCGACGGCGAGGCGCTGGCGTTCGCGCGCTTCGAGCGCGGCTGCGTCGTGCTGTCGTACACGTTGATCGGCGTGGCCATCGCGCTGCTGCTGATCGGCATCTACCTGCCGGTGCTCAAGATCGGGACCCTGATATGAACCTGGCCTCCAGGCGCCGCCCGGGCGCATCGTCCGGCTTCACGCTCATCGAGCTGATGATCGTGGTCACCCTCATCGGCATCATGGCCACGATGGCGGTGCCGTCGTACCAGGATCGCACCATGCGTGCGCAGGTCTCCGAAGGCATCGCGCTGGCGCAGTTCGCACAGCAGGCGGTGCAGGCCCAGTACGCCAGGTCGCACACGCTGCCGGCCGACAACGCGGCCGCCGGCCTGCCGCCCGCCGACCGCATCGTCGGCAACTATGTCACCGGGCTGGCGGTGCAGCAGGGCGGCATCGTCATCACGTTCGGCAACCTGTCCAACCGCCATCTCGAGGGCCGCAGGCTGACCTTGCGGCCGGCCACCGTCGACGGCTACCCGCAGGTGCCGATCGCCTGGGTGTGCGGCCGCGCGGCGGTGCCCGGACGCATGCAGGCACACGGCGCCGACCAGACGACGCTGGAAGACACGCAGCTGCCCCTCGATTGCCGCTCCGGCCCGGCACCGGCGGGGCACTGACGGCACGGACACGCGACGCACGGATCGCCCGGCATCACGCGGACAGGCGGCGCCGAGCGGGCAGTGGCCGGCGCCCCGTGCCGTCACCACCGGCGCTAGACTCCCGGCCTGCCCTCCCAGCCCAGGACGTCCGCGTGTATTTCCAGAAGATCCGCCACCCCTCCAACTTCCGTTTCGCCAGCAGCCATGCGGGCGATTCGCTGCAGATGGGCGATGCCGCCGCGCTGCGGGCGCGCGTGCGCGACCTCGGCGAGGACGTGTTCCATGTCGAGCTCCGCGACGACATGCGCTGGCCGCTCGATCCGCGCCTGCTGCGCATGCACGACGACGCGTTCCCCGGCCCGTCGACGCACCGGCTCGGCTTCGACGCGGACGGCACGCTGCGGCTCGCCGACGCGCAGGGCGCGAGCGCGCTCGCCGGCGTCCCGGGCGCCTGCGTGGGCGTGTGCGGCAAGGCCTGGCTGGTGCAGCTCGGACGCAGCGACGACATGCGCTTCTACGGCCAGGGCGAGAAGCTCACGGGCATGGAGAAGTCCGGCAAGCGCACCAAGTTCTGGAACCTCGACGTCTGGGCCGACCATCCGATGCCCGTCATCGTCGACGGCCAGGCCGACCCGCAGTACGCCGCCATTCCCTACCTGCTGATCCGGCACGGCGCGCGCTGGATCGGCGTGCTGGTCGACCATCCCGGCGCCACCTGGATGGACACGGGTTCGAACTGGTTCTTCACCGGCCGGGACGACCACGACGCGCCACCCAGCCTGTGGTTCGGCGCCGACCAGGGCCTCCCCGCCTTCTACGTGATCGCCGGCGACAGCATGAGCGCCGTCACGCAGCGCCTGCAGCGCCTGGTGGGCAAGACGCCGCTGCCGCCGCTGTGGTCGCTGGGCCACCACCAGTGCCGCTGGGGCTATGGCGGCACGAAGGACCTGCAGATGCTCGATGCGGGCTTCACCGAGCACGCGTTTCCCAACGACGGCCTGTGGCTCGACATCGACTACATGGACGACTACAAGGTCTTCACGACCAGCCCCGCGCAGTTCGGCGACCGCGCGGCCGAGCTGAAGGCGCTCGCCGACAAGGGCCGCCGCGTCGTGCCCATCCTCGACCCGGGCGTGAAGGTCGCCGCTGGCTACGAGGTCGCCGAGAGCGGCCTGGAGGCGGGCATCTTCTGCCGGAATCCGGAAGGCCAGCCCTACGTCGGCTTCGTCTGGCCGGGCCGCACGTGGTTCCCCGACTACTCGCTGCCCGAGGGCCGCGCGTGGTGGGCCGGCTACGCGCGCCAGTTCCGCGAGGGGGGCTTCGGCGGCGCATGGATCGACATGAACGATCCCAGCACCGGCGCGGCCGACGTCGACGACATGCGCTTCCAGCACGGCCGGTGGGATCACTGGACGTACCACAACCTGTACGCGACGGGCATGGCCCAGGCCACCTGGGAGGGCTTCAAGGCCGCGGTGCCGGACGAGCGCCCGTTCATCCTCTCGCGCAGCGCGGCCACCGGATCGAGCCGCTGGACGGCACTGTGGACGGGCGACAACTGGAGCAACTGGCACCACCTGCGCATGAGCATCCCGTGCACGCTCAATCTCGCGTTGTCGGGCATCCCGTTCAATGGTCCGGACGTGCCGGGCTTCGGCGGCCACGCCGACGGCGAGCTGGCCGTCGCCTGGTACAAGGCCGGCATGCTGTTCCCCTTCCTGCGCAACCACGCGGTCAAGGGGTCGGTGGCGCAGGAGCCGTGGCAGTTCGGGCCGCAGGCGCTCGAGACCATCCGGCACTACGTGCGGCTGCGCTACAAGCTGCTGCCCTACCTCTACCAGCTGTGGGTGGCGCAGGCGCGCGACGGCACGGCCGTGATGCGTCCGCTGTTCCACGACTTCGACAACGCCGACGGGCTCGATCTCGACCGCATCGACGACCAGTTCCTCGTCGGCCCCGCGCTGATGCAGGCGCCGCTGGTGCACCAGGGCCAGCAGCAACGCACGGTGGCGCTGCCGGGCACCGGCCGCTGGCTGGACGCGGGCACGGGCCGCTTCGTCGCCGCGGGCCGCAGCGTTCAGGTGCGCAGCGACGCGGCGTCCACGCCGCTGTACGTGCGCGAGGGCCAGCTGCTGCCCATGCAGCCCGGCGTGCGCACGACCCAGTTCAACGATCTCGCCGACATCGAGCTGCACGTGATCCTGGGCCGCGGCTGCACCGATGAAGCGGTGCTGGACTACGCCTTCGACGACGGCTTGAGCGACGCGCACGAGCGTGGCGAGCGCGGCGTGGTGCGCCTGCGCGCCACGCGCGCCGGCGACGAGATCACGTTGCGTGTCGAGCCGCTGCAGGCGTGGAAGCCGCTGCGCGTCAGCGTGGTCGGCTACGACGGCGCCGACCGCGCGCGCATCGTGCTGCCGGCGGGCGAGCAGGGGCAGGTGCTGGCGCCCGACGCCTGGACGTTCGCCGGCCGGCCGCTGGCCGTCGGTCGCGGGGCGGGCTTCGTCGTCTGATCGGGCGTCGGTCTGCCAACGAGTCGCGGGCGACGTCGGCGGCTGACCCGCCCGACCTGCGGTCGAGATGCCGGCCCGAAGCGGCGACGGCACCGGTCGATGAACGAGCGGTGCCGTCGCGCAGGGGCCGCGTCCTCGCGCGCGGCGGGCCCGCGCGCGAGGACGCGCGCCGGGTTCAGGAGGCGAACTGGTCGGCCAGCTGGCTGAACGAGGCCTCGTAGCCCGGGAACTGCCGGGCGCCTTCGCTGACGAACTGCTCCTTCGTGATCTTCTTGCCGTACAGGGCCTCGCACTGGGCGAAGAACCACTGGCGATCCGCGCTGGTCTGCAGCGGGATGCTCTTGTAGTTCGGATCGGCCTTGACGGTCCTGATCACGGTCGACATCTTGTTGTCGAAGGCCGTGGTGGCCATCGACGACGTGGCGGTCAGCAGGCCCGCGGCGAGCGCGGCGGCAGCGGCGACGGCATGAAACTTGTTCATGGAGTTCTCCAGATTCGAGTTGGGGTGTGTCCCGCGCGCCGGCCGCCCGCGCGAAGACGAAGTCATCCCGGCCCATGCGACCGTGGAGTCGCCGGAACGGTGTATGCGGCACGCACGTCTGCGATGCCGTGACGAAAGTCTAGGACGCGAGGCCGTTCGAGTCACTGCAGTTCGTGCCCTCAAAGTCGCATTTCGTCGCACGGGCCGAAACCCCCATGCGTACACCTCATCGCGGCCATGCGACAGGCGCCTGGACAGGTGCCGCGGCACCGGCGTCGGCCCGACCGCATCCACCCGACGAATCCGCCATCCGGTCCCGGACACCAGCCCTTCGACGTTCGCCGCGTCCGGTGACTAACCTGCCGATGAGTTGGCCGGGCATCGGCGAATGAACCATCCGGCTCGAATCGGGACTTCACGGCGGGGCGCGGCGCGATCGCTGCGCGTGCGCGCCCGCCTCAACCTCAGGAAGCGTCATGAAAGCCCTCCTCGTCTTCGTGTCCGCACTGGCCTGCACGATGCCCGCCATGGCCGGCCTCGACATGGCCCAGAAGAAGAACTGCCTGAGCTGCCACATGATCGACCGGAAGCTCGTCGGGCCGGCCTGGCGCGACGTCGCCGCGAGATACGCCGGGCGCGAGGACGCGGTGCCGCTGCTCGCGGCCAAGGTGCAGAAGGGCGGCACCGGCGCGTGGGGCACGGCCGTGATGCCGCCCAACCCCGTCACGCCGGACGAGGCGCGCGAGCTCGTGACCTGGATCCTCACCCTGAAGAAGAACTGACCTGCCGCGACCCGGAGGTCGATCGTGCGCGGGCTCGCCGAACCCGTGCGGCCCGTCCACGTCCCTGCAAGGAGACTCGCTCATGCAATCCCTCGACTCGACCGGATGGCGCCGCCGGGCGCGCGCCGCCACCGTGCTGCTGCTGGCCCTGGCCAGTTCGCTCGCGCACGCCGTGCCCAGCTTCGCGCGGCAGACGGGACAGCCCTGCGCGATGTGCCACGTCGGCGGCTTCGGGCCGCAGCTGACGGACTACGGCATCCAGTTCAAGCTGACCGCCTACACCACCAGCAAGGGCGGTGACTGGATTCCGCCCGTCGCCGGCATGGTGATGGCCGGTCTGACGCACACCGGCAAGTCCCAGGATTCGAGCGCGCTCGACGGTCATGCGCTGGTCGGCTCGCTCGAGGGCAACGACAACCTGACCCTCGACCAGGTCTCGCTGTTCGTCTCCGGGCGCATCGCCGACAACGTGGGCATCTTCTCGCAGCTCACCTACGACGGCATCGCGCGGCACACGTCGATCGACAACATCGACCTGCGCGCCGCCACCACCACCCCGCTGCCCGGCGATCACATCGCCGTGCTCGGCGTCTCGGTCAACAACAATCCCGGCGTGCAGGATCCGTTCAACACGCTGCCGGCCTGGCTGTTCCCGTACATCTCGTCCAACGTGGCGCCGGTGCCCAGCGCAAGCGCCATCCTCGACGAGGCGTTCGGCCAGAAGGCGACCGGCATCGTGGGCTACGCCCAGCTCGACGGGACCTGGTACGGCGAGCTCGGCACCTACCGGATGCAGACGCCGACGCTGCAGAAGGACTTCGGCATCGCGCCGGCCGACCGCGATCCGGGCGCGCTGCGATCGCCGCTCTACGCGCGGTTCGCGGCACGCACGACGCTGGATTCGTCGTCGATGGAGGCCGGAGTCGTCCTGTTCAAGACCGGCGTCCAACCCGACCGCTCGGCGCCGGACGTCGCGCACATCCGTGACATCGGCTTGGACGCGAGCTACCGCTGGACGAGCCCCGCGGGCGACACGGTCACCGTTCTCGGCAACGTCATCAAGGAGACGCAATCGGGCGCCGGCCTGACGGAGTACAGCGTCAACGGGTCGTACTTCTGGAACAAGTCCTGGGGCGCCACGCTGCAGCGCTTCGGCGTCAACGCGCCGGGGCTGGCCTCGCGCGGGACCCGCCTGCAGTTCGACTGGAC
>Ga0136846_1238673_pt1 | contig 19345 bp, 20 predicted proteins | sample HopSoiMetagenom2_FD_96841 | JGI IMG/M metagenome (GOLD analysis project Ga0136846, IMG submission 96841) | Grasslands soil microbial communities from Hopland, California, USA - 2 Assembly 2016 (version 4) | ecosystem: Environmental > Terrestrial > Soil > Grasslands | place: USA: Hopland...
CAGTGCAAGGCGCGCCGACGAGTCATAGCCGTCGCTATGGCGAGGAGGCGCAACGCCGCAATGCGCTTCGAGAGCAAGCGAGCAGCCGACACTTGTGGCTTTACGCGACACTAGTGCCGGCCGCCAACAATCCGAACACTATGGACTCAGAGGCTGAGAGTTTTTCGATCATGCCCGCTCATCACGCCAAAAGGCGCCTGCTCGTCGTTGCAAATGCTCGCCATAGGCAAGCTATGGCTGCGCTTTGCGCCTAGATCAGGCGCCTTTTGACGTGCTGCTCGGACACGTTCGAAATGAACTACTGGCAAGCGATCGAGTACCCGCAGCCGGCCGTCGCGCCTCGGGACGATCCCTCGGAGCTGCGCTGGACTATCCGTTCGGAAAAGGAATTGCCGTGGATCGATGAGCGCAAACGCCGCCAGGTGGTTCAACGGCGTTGGGTCTGGTGGAGGCATTGGCCGAAAAGGCGACCGCCAAGACCTTTGATTACCAGCTGGTCATCGAAGAAGCCATCGACTTCCCGGTCCAGACCATCGAACGCTACACCCCGTTGGCAGAGAAGCACGGGCTCCACCTGAAGGACTACGAGATGCGCGACCTGCACATCCATGACCTGCGCCGCACGCTGGGCTCTTGGCTGGCCAGCCGCGGCACCAGCCTGCCGATCATCGGGAATGTGTTGAACCACAAGACCCCGGAGGCCATCAAGGTCTACGCGCGCCAGATGCTGGGCCCGGTTCGCAACGCCATGGAAGAAGCCACGGCGGCCATGCGCCGGACTGGCGAGGCGTAGCTGCCAGCGCCCATCGTCAGTTGAAAATCGCATCACTTGAACAAAAGTAATGCGGATATTAAACTCACCCCTCATGAACCAGTCTGACCACATCCTCGAACTGGCCAGGCACCAGCGCGTGCTGCGGGCGGCGGATGTGCGCCAGCACGGTTGGTCGCCGCAGCTTCTGATCCGTCTGCACCAAGCTGGCAAGCTGCAACGGCTCGCACGTGGCCTGTACGGATTGCCTGATGCTGAAGTCACCGAGCACCAGACGCTGATCGAGGTCTGCCGCCGCGTGCCCAAGGCCGTGCTGTGCCTGCTGAGTGCGCTGCAATTCCATGAGATTGGCACGCAACTGCCGCGCGAAGTGTGGATCGCACTGCCCGAGGCAACACAGACCCCAGCGCTGAGCTACCCGCCGCTGCGCATCACGCGCCTGCGCGGCGCCGCGTACAGCGACGGCATCCAGACGGTGACCGACCACGGCACACCCATCCGCGTGTACAGCGTCGCCAAGACGGTGACCGACTGCTTCAAGTTCCGCAACAAGATTGGCCTGGATGTGGCGCTGGAGGCGCTGAAGGATGCTTGGCGCAGCCGCAAGGTCACCATGGCTGAGCTGAGCCGCTTCGCCAAGATCAACCGGGTCGAACGGGTCATGCAGCCCTACTTGGAAGCGGTGACGCAATGACCGGCAACCTCTCCGCATCCATCCTGGCTCGACTTCTGACCCTCGCCAAACAGCGCGGCGACGACTACAACCTGCTGCTGAACCGCTTTGCGCTGGAACGCCTGCTGGCCCGCGTCAGCACGTCCCCGCATGCCGACCGGTTCCTGCTCAAGGGCGCGCTGCTCTTTGCGCTGTGGTACGACACCCCGCACCGTCCTACGCGGGATGCTGACCTGCTGGGCTTCGGCCCCGACGATGAGGCAAACCTGATCGCCACGTTCCGCGAGGTCGCCGCCATGGACCTGAGTGACGGCATCGTGTTTGACCCCGAATCAGTGAAGGCCGATGCCATTCGCGAGGACAACACCTACGGCGGCACCCGCATCACGCTGGTGGCACGCATTGGCTCCGCGCGCTGCGCCCTACAGATCGACGTGGGCTTCGGTGATGCCGTGACGCCGGGGCCGCAGACCGTGGCCTATCCGACCTTGCTGGGTGACTTCCCGGCCCCCATGCTGCGGGTCTATCCGGTCTACACCGTAGTCGCCGAGAAATACCAGGCCATGGTGGTGCTGCGGCAAGCGAACAGCCGCATGAAGGACTTCTTCGACCTCGCCGTCATTGCACGGCGCACGGAACTGGACGGCGCCAGACCGCCCTGCCCACCGAGCGGCCCTTGGCACTGACCAAGCAGTTCAGCGAAGACGCCACAAAGCTGCGGCAGTGGCAGGCCTTCCTGAACAAGAACCGCATCGAAGCCGGCAGCCTGAGTGACACCGTGGCGCTACTGGATGACCTGCTGTGGCCACCAACGGAGGTCGCCGCCGCTGGCAGTCAGGCAACGGCCACATGGCACCCTGAAGCCCTGCGCTGGATCTAGCCCTGCCCGCAACGGCTTCGCGCGGCATCAAAGCAGCGACGGAATCTTCCGCTTCTCGACCGGCCGGATGTACCGTGCCCGAACGGCATCGCTGCGGTGCCCCGTCTGCTCATGGATGAGCCATGTGGGCAGCGATGCCGTCGCCGCCGTGGTCAAGCTGGGCGATGCCCCGCAGATCGAGCTTGCGATATTGCCTGCGGTAACGCGGTATGCGCCGCAGCAGCTCCCAAGCCAACCGGAGCTAGTCGTCGCGAGTGTGGTTTTCCAGCGGCTTGAGGGCCGGATACTGATCCGGCTTGCGCCAATTGGCGCCGGGAGCAAACAGCTCGTGCGACTCTTCGTCACCCGCCCCGAAGCTCAGCCACTTGGGGCGGTCTGCCGGGCTTGAAGGCATGGGGAGCATCAGTCAATTGTCTTATGAATGGTAGGCCGTGTTGGACTTGAACCAACGACCAAAGGATTCAGGTTGGCGTGAGTTTCCCCACTCCCTGGACTATCTCATCACCCTCGCCGCGAATTGCTCCGCGCGTTAGGGTGCCGGGCGCTCTCGGGGTGCTTATCGGATTGGCTCCTCACACCCTAGTCTCTGCACCTTCTCGCCTACCGGTCCTTCTACCTGCCTTCGGCGAGCTTGGCTCAGGATTGCCGGGCCATTGACTGGCTGACGGTTTCCCTGAGTTCACCCGGTTTTTCCATTGCCGCTTTCACGGCAAGGTCACCATTTCGATGAGTCCTCTGCTCTAACCAACTGAGCTAACGGCCCATTCATAAAACAACTTCAACTCTCTGCGCTTGCAGTGCCCGCGAAGCTCACTGACAACCGCCATTTCTCCTTCAGTAGCAAGAACCTAGCAAGTGCGCTTACCTCACGCCTCCCGTTAGCAATCCGGCAAATTCGCCAGATCGTTGCAAGTGCTTGATTTCAATGAATCAAGCAACCAGTCCGAAAGAATGCGTCACATAAACACATCGGCCTCTTGATTATGAGTCCTCCTCTAACCAACTGAGCTAACGGCCCGCGCGGCGATTGTAGGCGGCAGTCTCGCCGCCTACTTTTGCGACAACGCGTTCGACACCAACCGCGAGGTGATGTCCACGATCTGGATCATTCGGTCATACGCCATTCGCGTCGGCCCGATCACGCCGAGCGTGCCCACGACCTGCCCGTCGACTTCATAGGGCGCCGACACCACCGACAGTTCTTCGAAGGGCACTACCATGCTCTCGCCGCCAATGTAGATACGCACGCCTTCGGCCCGGCTGCTCACATCCAACAAGCGCATCAACTGGGTCTTGTGCTCGAAAAGGTCGAAGAGCCTTCGCAGACTGCCCATGTCGCTCGAAAAATCCTGCACGGCCAACAGGTTCCGCTCGCCGGCGATCACCACCTGTTCCTGGCTGTCGGCGATGGCCTCGGTGCCCACGTCCACCGCCGCTTGCATGAGGCACGCAATCTCGCCCCGCAATTGCTCAACTTCAGACTTGAGCCGCTCGCGCACCTCTTCCATGGTGAGACCAGCGTAGTGCTGTGTGAGGAAATTGCTGACCTCGATGAGTTGCGTCTGGCTGTAGTCCTGCGCTGTGAAGATGACGCGGTTCTGCACGTCGCCGTCGGGCGACACCAGAATGACCAGCACCCGCTTGTCACCCAGCCGCAGAAATTCGATGTGACAAAAGACACTCGGCTTCTTCGGCGTAGTCACCACGCCGACGAAGTTCGACAGGCTCGACAGAATCTGGGCCGCGTTCGCAATGACGCGCTGTGGCTGGTCAGCCTGCAGTTGGGGCTCGATACCTGAACCATCGCCCCATTGGCCCGGCTGCGCGGTGAGCATGGTGTCGACGAAAAGGCGGTAGCCGCGCGCCGTGGGGATGCGGCCGGCGCTGGTGTGAGGGCTGGCGATCAAGCCCAGGTCTTCCAGGTCGGCCATGACGTTGCGGATGGTCGCCGGCGACAGATCGAGCCCGGATGCGCGCGAAAGAGTTCGCGATCCGACCGGCTGGCCATCCGCGATGTAGCGTTCGACCAGCGCCTTCAATAGTGTTTTAGCACGCTCGTCCAGCATGGTTTTCATTGTAGGCTGCGACCCATTTTCGTAGGCGTCGACAGCCAAACGCTGTGGTGTAATCCCGCGCATGAGCCGTCGATTCCGTCACGCCGCATTGGTGGGCAAGTACCACGCGCAAGGCATCCGCGGGGTCCTCGACGAGATCGCCCGCTTCCTGATCCGTCAGGGCCTCGAGGTCTCGCTCGAGCGCGAAACAGCACTCAACACGGGGCTGGTCGATTACGGGTCGAAAACACCAGCCGAACTGGGGCAGAACTGCGACCTCGCGGTCGTCGTCGGCGGTGACGGAACCATGCTGGGCATTGCCCGTCAGCTCGCCCGATTCGGCATTCCGCTCGTCGGAATCAACCAGGGGCGGCTGGGTTTCATCACCGACGTTCCCGTCGGCCACTTCGCCGAAGCCCTCGCCCCAATGGTCGCCGGCGATTTCGAGGAAGAACGCCGCACCATGCTTGAAGGCAGCGTCTGGCGCGACGGCGAGGTGATCTTCGAAGGTTTCGCGATGAACGACGTGGTCGTGAGCCGCGGGGGCACGGCCAGCATGGTGGAGCTCAAGATCGACATCGGCGACGAATTCGTCGCCAACCTGCGGGCCGACGGCCTGATCATCGGCTCTCCCACCGGCTCCACCGCTTACGCGCTGTCTGCAGGCGGGCCGATTCTCCACCCGGGCATTGCCGGCTGGGTGCTGGTGCCGATCGCACCGCACGACCTGTCCAATCGCCCCATCGTTCTGCCTGACTCGCGCGAAATCAGCATCGAAGTCGTCGCCGGGCGCGACGCCAGCGTCAACTTCGACATGCAAGCGTTGGCCAGACTTCTTCACGGCGACCGCGTCAGCGTCCGCCGGTCCGCCCACCAGGTGCGTTTCTTGCACCCGCTTGGCTGGAGCTACTACGCGACGCTGCGTCGCAAGCTCCGTTGGAATGCGGGGGTGGTGACCTGATGCTGCGCCGACTCATCTTGCGCGATTTTGTGATCGTCACCGAACTCGAGGTGGAACTCGACGACGGGTTTTCGGTGCTCACCGGCGAGACCGGGGCAGGAAAATCCATCCTGATCGACGCGGTGCAATTGGCGCTGGGCAGCCGCGGTGACGCCGGCGTAGTGCGCGAAGGCGCGGCAAGAGCGGAGATCACGGCGGAATTCGATTCGCCGCCGGCCTTGTCTTCCTGGCTGGACCAAGCCGGGTTCGACAACGGCGACACCTTGTTGCTGCGCCGCACGATCGATGCGCAGGGCAAGAGCCGGGCGTGGGTCAACGGCAGCGCGGCAACCATTTCGCAACTGCGCGAGGCGGCCGATCATCTGGTGGACATTCATGGTCAGCACGCATGGCAGAGCCTGACGCGCGGGCCGTCGGTTCGCGGCTTGCTGGATGCCTACGCCGGACTCGACATCGCGCCGTTGACGCTGGCATGGTCGCGCTGGAAGTCGGCTGCCGACCTGCTGCAGAACGCGCAGACCAAGCAGGCCGATCTCTCCCGCGAGCGCGAGCGCCTTGCTTGGCAGATCGGCGAAGTCGACAAGCTGGCACCGGGCGACGACGAGTGGGACGAACTCAACGCCGAGCACCAGAAGCTTTCGAATGCGCGATCGCTGATCGATTCAGCTCGCGCCGCCCTGGATGCCGTGAACGAAGCCGACGACAACGCCGAGTCCATGACCGGCCGGGCTATCGATGCATTGCAGGAGGTGTCGGGCATCGATCCGCAATTGGCGGGCGTGGTCGAGGTGCTGAAGGGGGCGCAGGCGCAATTGCAGGATGCGGCACACACGCTGTCGAGCTATTTGAATCACACCGAAGTCGAGCCCGAGCGCCTCCAGGAAGTCGACGACCGCATGTCGGCATGGATGGGTTTGGCGCGTCGCTATCGGCGTCCGCCTTCTGATCTGGCGGCCTTGCTCGCCGAGTGGAAAAAAGAGTTGGCAGCTCTGGACGCGGCAGCTGATCTCGATGCCCTGGAAGCCGAATTGCGCGAAGCCAAGGCCGCCTTCGACGCGCAAGCGAAGAAGGTATCCGCTGCTCGCCGCCAAGCCGCGCCCAAACTTGCCGCCGCCGTCACGCAAGCCATGCAGCAATTGGGCATGGCCGGTGGCCGCTTCGAGCTTGCGTTGCTCGCGCAAGACGCGCCTCAATCCTTCGGACTCGAATCTGCGGAATTCCTCGTGGCGGGCCATGAAGGCAGCACGCCCCGCCCGCTCGCCAAGGTCGCCTCCGGCGGCGAACTTTCTCGAATCGCATTGGCCATCGCCGTCACCACAAGTCAGCTCGGTGAAGCGGGCACGCTGATCTTCGACGAGATCGATGCCGGCGTCGGCGGCGCTGTCGCCGAGACCGTGGGCCGCTTGATGAAGCAACTCGGCCGCGACCGACAGGTCATGGCCGTGACTCACTTGCCGCAAGTCGCCGCCTGTGCCGACCACCATTTCGTCGTCTCCAAGATGTCGCGCGAAGGCACGACCCGCAGCGATGTCTCGAGCGTCAACGGCGAAGCCCGCGTCGGCGAGATCGCGCGCATGCTGGGCGGTGAACGACTGTCCGGCACAAGCCTCGCGCATGCGCAGGAGATGCTGGCCATAGGTGCGGAGGTGTCGGCCACGGCCCGCGGACGCAAGCGGTCATGAGCGGGCCGAATGCCATGACGAGCGACGGCCCGATCACGCGGCCCGACGCACTCGACGGCCCGACGCCGTACGAGGTGGTGCTCGTCACCGGCATCTCGGGCTCAGGCAAGTCGATCGCCCTGCACGCACTCGAAGACGCAGGCTTCTTCTGCGTGGACAACCTGCCGCCCGAGCTGCTGCGCGAATTCCTGCGCATCGAGAACCAGCGCTCCGAGCGCCGGGTCGCCATCGCCGTCGATTCGCGAAGTGCCAGATCGCTGCCACAGTTGCTGCCGCTGCTTGAACAGCTCAAGGGCGAAGGCGTGCTGATCCGATCGGTGTTTCTCGACTCGAGCAGCGACACGCTGGTTCGGCGCTTCTCGGAGACGCGCCGGCTTCATCCGCTGTCACATGAATCGGGCGATGCGACCGACAGGCACCGCGCACTGGTCGATGCGATCGAACTGGAGCGCGAGCTGCTCGCTGAGTTGCGCGAGGTCTCGACCATCATCGACACCAGCCAACTTCGCCCAGCGCAGTTGCGCACCTGGATACACAGCCTCGTGAATGCGCCGGGCAATCGCTTCACGCTGGTGTTCGAGTCGTTTGCGTTCAAGCACGGCGTGCCGCTCGATGCAGACTATGTGTTCGACGTGCGCGTGCTGCCCAATCCGTACTACATCCGCGAGCTCCGGCCGCTGACTGGGCGCGACATGCCGGTGGCGAGCTATCTGCAAGCCCAACCCGAGGTCGGCGAGATGCTCTCGCAAATCGAATCCTTTCTCTCGCGCTGGCTGCCGGCCTTCGAGGGCGATCAACGCAGCTACCTCACGGTGGCGATCGGTTGTACCGGCGGACAGCACCGCTCGGTCTATTTCGTCGAAATGCTGGCTCGATGGTTCGAGTCGCGCGCGGTGACGCTCGTACGCCACCGCGAACTCGACGCCCGAGACTGAACCGACAACGAGGCGGCCCATCCGTCCCAAGCGATGCCTTCACCGCAGCTTTTCGACTTGCCTTTGTTCCCCTTGCAGACGGTGCTGTTCCCCGGTGGGCTGCTATCGCTGAAGGTGTTCGAGGCGCGATACCTCGACCTCGTGGCCCAATGCGTTCGTGAGCAAAAGACCTTCGGCGTGGTGTCGCTCAAGCAAGGGATCGAGGTCCGAAAGAACAATGATCCGACGGTGTTCGAGACCACGGGTACCGTGGCCGAATTGATCGACGTGGACAGCGCACAGTCGGGCATCCTGATGGTTCGCTGCCGCGGCACGCAACGCTTCGATGTAAAGCACAGCCAGCAGGAGTCCGACGGACTATGGGTCGCGAAAGCGATGCTGGTTCCTGATGACGAAGAGGTGGCGCCGGCCGAGGCAATGCATGAAACGGTTCGTGGCCTGGCGAATGCAATCGCCACCTTGAGGACTCAGGGGTCGGAACCTTTTCTGCAGCCCTACTTGTTCGACAACGCCGGTTGGGTTGCGAACCGCTGGTGCGAGATTCTTCCGATCTCCGTCGCCGCGAAGCAGAAGTTGATGGAGCTGCCGGACGCGCAAGTGCGGCTGCAGTTGGTCAATGACTTTCTGCGCAGCAAAGGCGTCGTCAAGTAGCTCACCTCGCCGACAGCAACTTGCGCAGCGGGGCAGGAACGCCCGCCGCGAGTGCTTCGGCGAGCGTGAACCACCGCCCGCCAGGCAAGGCGGCAATCACTGCGTCCACTTTGGACGCCGCGGTCTTTTCAGGCAGCGTCCAGCGAATCGGATGCAGCCGCCAGTCGAGATGCGTGAGCACGTGGGTGAAGCTGTCCAGCGCTTCCCCCTCGCCCGGCCATTGCACGGCGAGGGCATCAAAAGCCTCGCCGGATTCAAACTCCGGCAGGCTCCACAGGCCCGACCACACGCCCTTATCGGGGCGTTGGCTCAGCCACAAACGATCCCGCCACTGAAGCCACAGCCACACATGCTCGCGCCGCCCTCGCTTGAGCTTGCGTGTCTTGACCGGGAAGCTCTCGACATCGGCGCTCTTCAACGCCTCGCAATCAACGCGCACCGGGCACAACAGGCAATGCGGCGAACGGGTCACGCACACAGTCGCGCCCAGATCCATCAGGCCTTGCGTATAGGCCTCGATGCCCTCGTCGGGAAGCAAACGCGTGGCATGCGCCCACAACTCGCGCTCGTTCGCAGCCGAGGCCAAGTCGCCATCGAAAGCCAGTACGCGAGAAAGAACCCGCTTCACATTGCCATCGAGGATGGCGACGCGCTCGCCGAAGCAGAACGCTGCCACTGCAGCCGCCGTCGATCGCCCGATGCCAGGCAGCTCCGCCAACTGCGTGCTGCTGGACGGAAAGCTGCCGCCATGCTCCGACACAACCGCCTGCGCGCACTTGTGAAGGTTGCGTGCGCGGCTGTAGTAGCCGAGGCCGCTCCACATCGCAAACACGTCGTCGATGCTCGCCGCTGCCAATGACGTCACATCGGGAAAGCGCTGCAGGAACAGGTTGTAGTACCCGAGCACGGTCGAGACCTGCGTTTGCTGCAGCATGATTTCGGAGAGCCACACGCGATACGGGTCGCGTGTCTGCTGCCATGGCAAGCTGTGGCGGCCATGGATGCGCTGCCACTCGACGACTCGCGCAGAGAAACTCTCAGCTCGCGACTTCACCCTTGGGCGTGGCGCAGCAGCATGGGCACCGGCTCGTCGCTCGGCGGCAGGCTCAGGCGAAGCAAGCCGTCTTCCGTCTTCTGCGGACCGTCGAAAGAGTCCAGGCTCGACAGATCGATGGGCTTGCGCAAGGCCCCTACCAACTCGTTGACACGAGTCAGGTATTGATGAAGCCGCTGGTCCTGCGTCTCGATCTCGGCGATGCGCTGCTCCAGCTCACCCGCTGCGCTCTGAATACGTTCCAGCGCCTCGCGCCTTTTGCGAAATCCGCGTCGACGCTCGCGCAATTGCGAATCGACCTGCGCCGATGCACCCTTGCTCCACAGTTCGAACTCAGCGCACGCGTTCTCGAACACCACCCGCAGCTTTGAAACCAGCATGCGCCGGAACTGCTCCATGAACTTGGGCTGCGACAGTCGCAAGGCCTGCGTGAGGCCGAGGTACTGCACGTAGTTGCGCTCGATCAACGCGAGTTCACGTCCGTAGCGCTCGAGCTCCGGCCCCTTGGGCAGTGAAAGCCCAAAGCCGAATTCGGCGTTGAGCCTGGTGAACGACGCAGCGATCATGTCGCGGATCTCGTCGCCGTTTTTTTGCGCCGTGTCGAGCAGCGCACGCAGCCGATTACACAGCCCGATGAAGGCCTTCTTTGCGCCAAGGTTGAGGATGGACGCGGCCATCGCTTCCTGCATCTGCCCCACCTCTTCGCGCAGGCGGTCGCCGGACAGCCCGACGAGGGCGTCTTTCAGCATGCGCGCGTGCACCATCCGCAAGGCTTGCAGTCGGGTGGTGCACAGCTCGAATTCCGCCGTTTCGTCCTCAATGCGACTGAGCATCAGGCGCACCTTCGCGCCGCTCTTGCCTCGAATGCCGCGCAACTCGAGCATCTGCTCGGCCAACTGCCGGCGTGAGTCGCCGATGCGGCGCGTGACGTGAGTTTCGACGTCGTCGACCGCGTCTTCCAGCACCTGCTGGATGACCTGCCGGCGTCGGGGCAGCAGTTGCGAAGACAGCGCCTCTTCAAGGTCGGTAAGACGGCTGGCGGCCAAGCCTTCCCGATCGCGCGCCATTCGGGCAGTCAAGGCCTGCCGCGCCGACAGCGGAAAAACGCGCTCGGGCGCGATCTCCAGTGTGCGGGCCGTGGCCTGTCGCTGGGATTCGATCTGCTGGGAAATCTGTTCCGCCGTGGAGAGCGGATCGATCAGTGCGTCGATCTTGTTGAGCACAACGAAGCGCGCGAGATTGTGCGTGTCGAGGTGATCGCGCCAGATCTCCATATCTGACTTGGTCACACCCGTGTCGGCGCCGAGGATGAACACCGTAGCGTGCGCACTCGGCAGCAAACTCAGCGTCAGCTCGGGTTCGGCGCCGATCGCGTTCAAGCCGGGCGTGTCAAGCACGACCAGACCTTGCTTCAAGAGCGGATGCGGATAGTTGATGAGCGCATGCCGCCACTCGGGCACCTCGACGCGGCCTTGGCCGTCAAGCGGCGGGTTCTCGGAAGGCCGGGCGTCGTCCCAGAAGCCCAACGTTCGCGCTTCGTCTTGGGTCACCCAGCGGGTACGCATCACCTCCTTGAGGGCGTTCGACAACTCCTCGGAGGACTTCACGTTCAATTCAATGTTCGTCCAGGCCCGCGGCTGGGCGCGCAATTCGCCCAGCGATAGCCCCTCGAGGCGCGTGGTGATCGGCAGCAGCGACAGGAGCGGAGGCTCTTCGGGATCGTAGGCCAGTTCCACCGGACACATCGTGGTGCGGCCCGGCGAGGCAGGCAGAACGCGCCGCCCTGCGTCAGCGAAAAACATTGCATTGATGAGCTCCGACTTGCCGCGCGAGAACTCTGCGACGAAGGCGACTACCAGCTTTTCGCCGGCCAGACGTTGCCCGAGCGAAACAAGGGATTCGTTGATCGGCCCGTCTGCGAGGTCGTGCTCCGTCAGGTAGTGCGCCAAATCGCCGAGTCGCCGGCTAAGTGCGCTGCGCCAACCGCTGAGCGCATCAAAATTGCTGGCGAATGTTGGCGTCATCTTGGATTGGGGCCGCTTATAGAAACTGACCGCCAGAGAGGCGGCAGTCAGAGCTAAAAGCATGGTAGCTCATGACCTAGGGAGCGAAGCCTTCGAAACATCTGCACACCAGGCAGATGGCGTGACGAGTTCAACAAGTTTCAGCGTTTTTGGCAGGTCGGGCAAAAAAACGTCGATCGCTGGCCCTGCACGATCCGCCTGATTTCTGCGCCGCACCCGCGGCAGGGTTCCTTTTCACGACCGTACACGCCGGCTTGCGCCTGGAACTGGCCTTCCATACCGTGCGCGTCGCGGAAGTCACGCAAGGTCGAGCCGCCAAGATCGAGAGCTCGGGCCAGCGTATTGCGCACGGCAATCGCCAATTTGTCAGCACGCGGACGGCTGACCTTGTCACTGCGTGTGCGCGGGTCAATGCCGGCGGCGTACAGCGCCTCGCAAGCGTAGATGTTGCCGGCGCCTACGACGATGTCGCCCGACAGCAATGCCAGCTTGACGGCGACACGTCGCTTCTTGAGCGCCTGGTGCAGATGTTCGCCGGTGAATGCAGGATCGAACGGCTCCAGGCCCAGCCCTGCCAGCAGCTTCGCGGCCATGCCCTCTTCCCGGCTGTCCGACCACACCACCGCGCCGAATCTGCGCGGGTCGGTCAATCGCAACGTGCCACGGGTGGTGACAAGGTCGAAATGATCGTGCGTGCCAGCGACTCTCGGCGCCGAATTGAAGTTCAATGAACCCGACATGCCCAGGTGCATCAGCAAACCGCCCTCGTCGCTGCTTCTTTGTGCCAGGGGCAACCAAAGGTACTTGCCGCGCCGTGTCGCCTCGCCCACCGTGCGGCCGACAAGTTGGTCGGGTGCGACACCCAGCGGCCAGCGCAGCGGTTTGCCGAGGCGCACAGCGGTGACCCGGGCGCCAAGAATGCGCTCGGCGAAGCTTTGACGGGTGGTTTCGACCTCAGGCAATTCAGGCATGCAGGGAATTATCACGACCAGGCGCGATCAATGCTCCTGGTGCGCCTGTTCTTGGGACGCCCTGCCCCACTAGAATCATTCGAGCTACAGGAGTCTCCCGATGCCAGCCCGTTTCAACTTCCGCATCCGTGCGCTGGCCATTGCTGCCTCCGCCCTTGTGCTGACACATGGTGCTTTCGCACAAAGCATGGAGCCCACGCGGTCCCGGCTCGACAGGCAACTGTTCCTGCAACTACTGATCGGCGAGGTCGAGCTTCGCGATGGCGAAGTCGGAACCGCCTACGAAGTAATTCTCGAAGCCGCCCGCCGCACCAAAGATGAACAACTCTTCCGCCGCGCCACGGACATCGCCTTGCAGGCGCGTGCCGGCGAACAAGCCCTGGCTGCCGCCAAGACCTGGCGTGAAGAAGTACCGACCTCGATGGAAGCGCACCGTTATGTGATCCAGTTGCTGGTAGCGTTGAATCGGCCTGCCGAAACCGCGGACGCGCTGTCGTCGCTCGTGAAGCTCACACCCGAGTCGGACCAGTCTTCGATCATCATGAATCTGCCGCGCTTCTTTACGCGAGTGCAAGACAAGAAGGCCACGGTCCCCCTTATAGAACAGGTGCTGCAGCCGTACGCGCAGTCGCCAGCCACACGCACTGCCGTCGACGTGGCGATCGGACGTGCTTGGCTCTTCGCCGAAGACAACGCCCGTGCGCTCGAATATGCGCAACGGGCCCACCAGTTCGATCCGAACTCCGATGGCGCTGCGCTTTTCGCGCTGGAGATGCTGCCGGGCGTGCCCGCGGCCGAAAGCCTGGTTGTCGATCACTTGAAGTCAAAGCCAAGCAGCGATGGAATCCGGCAGGTCTACGCACGAATCCTGAGCGCATCGCAACGCTTTGCCGACGCCGCTGCGCAGCTCGAAGTGGTCACGGCGCATCAGCCGCAACTGGCCGGCCCATTCCTGACACTGGGTGCGCTTTATCTTGAGCTGAAACAGCCCAAGCAGGCGACAACCACGCTGGAGCGCTACCTGGTCGTGGGCCAGTCGGTCCAGCCAAAACCCGCAGCCAAGCCTGTCGAGGCGGTGGCCGCTGACGGCGACGATGACGACCCTGCATCGCCGGCGGCATCGGTCGATGCCGGTGTGACGCAGGCGTGGCTGATGCTCGCGCAAGCGGCGGAACAGCAGAACGATTTCAAGACTGCCGAGATGTGGCTTGGGAAAGTCGACAACCCACAGCGCGCACTGGAAGTGATCACCCGTCGCGCCTCGCTGCTTGCGCGTCAAGGCAAAATCAAGGAGGCGCGCGAGATGATTCGCAAGTCGCCCGAGATGAGCGAGGACGACGCCCGCGCCAAACTCCTCGCCGAAGCGCAGGTGCTGCGCGACGTGAAGCGCTGGTCCGACGCTAACGGCGTACTCGCTGGCGCGAATCAGAAGTTCCCGAACGACGTCGATCTGCTGTACGAGCAGTCGATGATGGCCGAGAAGCTCAACAAGCTCGACGAGATGGAGAAACTGCTGCGAAAGGTGATCGAAATCAAGCCCGATCACCACCATGCGTACAACGCGCTGGGGTATTCGCTTGCCGAGCGCAACACGCGGCTACCGGAGGCCAAGGCGCTGATCCAGAAAGCGCTGGAGATCGCGCCGGGCGAGCCCTTTATTACCGACAGCATGGGTTGGGTCGAGTACCGCATCGGCAATCGGGTTGAAGCGCTTCGGCTGCTGCGCGGCGCCTACCGTTCGCGGCCCGATCCGGAGATCGCAGCCCACCTCGGTGAAGTGCTGTGGATCAATGGCGATCACGACGAGGCCAAGCGCGTCTGGCGTGAAGGTCGCAGCAAAGATGCGGCCAACGACGTGCTGCGTGAAACGCTCGCGCGGCTGCGGGTCGGTAATCTGTGATTCGATCTGGGTGGTGGCTGACTGCGGCCTTGGCGGTCACGACGCTTGTGTCGGGATGCGTTACACCGCCGAGTCCGCATCAGATTGCAAGCGGCGATTCGCTCGCCGGGCGATTGACCGTGAAGGTCGATCCGACGCCGTCGTCACCATCGCGCAACGTCGCCGCAACCTTCGATCTGCAGGGCTCGCCGGAGCAAGGCCGGCTCGATCTGAGCACTCCTCTGGGTACTGTGCTTGCGCAGGCGCAATGGGCGCCGGGTAAGGTAGCGCTGGTCACCTCGCAAGGCGAGACACGCTTCGCGAACCTGGATGATCTGACACGCGAAGTGCTCGGCGAAAGCGTGCCTGTAGCCGCCTTGTTCGATTGGCTGCGCGGCCGCCCCTGGGCGGGCGCACCCAGCACACCGACAGCAGCGCCGGCTGAGAAAGGTTTCCAGCAGCTCGGCTGGGTCGTGAGCCTGGCGCATTTCGATGAGGGTTTGATTGCCGCCAAGCGCGACCAGGCACCAACCGTGACAGTGCGAGCAAAGATTGACCGTCAATGAGCTTAAGCAGCATCTGGGATGTGCTGGCGCCGGCCAAGCTGAATTTGTTCCTCCATGTCGTCGGCCGGCGTGCCGACGGTTATCACCTGCTGCAGTCCGTCTTCATCCTGATCGACTGGGCCGACATGTTGCATTTCGAAGCTCGCAGCGATGGCAAGCTCTATCGCCACGATCTGAGCGCAGTGTTGCCGCAGGACGATCTGTGCCTTCGTGCCGCCCGTTTGCTGCAGTCGGAAAGCGGCACGAGCGCCGGCGCCGACCTCTCCATCGATAAGCAAGTCCCCTGGGGCGCAGGCATGGGCGGCGGAAGTTCGGATGCCGCGTCCACCCTTCTCGCACTGAATCGCCTGTGGAACCTGAACTGGCCCTTGTCACGCCTGCTGGCGCTCGGCCTGAAACTCGGCGCCGACGTGCCCTTCTTCCTTGGCGGCCGCAACGCCTGGGTCGAAGGCATCGGCGAGCAACTCACGCCCATCGACGTGCCCCCGCATTGGTTCGCAGTCGTGAAGCCTGTTGCGAACATCGCCACACAAGCAATATTCACGAGCCCGCTGCTAGTCTTCGACACCGATGCTGCTACACTTGCTGGCTTACCTGCAGACGTCAGAGTCGACGGGCTCCTGAAGGGTTACGGCCGCAACGATTTGCAGCCCCCCGCAGAGGCCCACAGTGACGAGGTGGCGCAAGCCGCCAAGCTGCTCGAGGCCCGATTCGGCAACAGCCGCATGACAGGCTCCGGCAGCGCGGTGTTTGCAAGAGCAGGCAAGGTTGAAGGCGCAGACAGTTTGCCCACGGCGACAATACCGACGGATCTTCCGGCGGGATGGGCAAGCAAGATGTGCCGGAGTCTGGAGCATCATCCGCTGGTCGGTTGGGCTGCAGATTGACAGTTGAGGTCGGTGGAGTAGTCGCCGGCCTGTGTAGGGGAGTCGCCAAGTTGGTTAAGGCATCGGATTTTGATTCCGACATGCGAGGGTTCGAGTCCTTCCTCCCCTGCCAAATCTCTCACAGTGATTCCCGGTGCGGCCAGAACACAAGGCGCACGCAGGGGCTGAACCGAATGGGTTGTATGACTGACCCCGAAAGCCTCGACGGAGGGAATGTGCTTTTCAACACCGTGCTCTTCACCGGTAACGCCAACCCCGCGCTGGCGCAGGAAATCGCGACCCACCTCGGCATCGAACTCGGCAAGGCCAAGGTCGGCCGCTTCTCCGATGGAGAGGTCGACATCGAGATCCAGCAAAACGTCCGAGCCCGCGACATCTTCGTGGTGCAGCCCACCTGCGCACCGACGAACGAAAACCTGATGGAGCTGTGCATCATGGTCGACGCGCTCAAGCGTGCATCGGCCCGACGCGTCACCGCCGTCATCCCTTACTTCGGCTACGCCCGCCAAGATCGCCGGCCGCGCTCAACCCGCGTGCCCATCAGCGCGAAAGTGGTCGCCAACATGCTCGAAGCGGTAGGCGTCGAACGCCTGCTGACCATGGACCTGCACGCCGACCAGATCCAGGGCTTCTTCAACATCCCCGTCGACAACATCTACGCTTCGCCGGTTCTGCTGTCCGACGTGCAGACCAAGCGCTACGAGAACCTCGTGGTGGTCTCGCCCGACGTCGGTGGCGTGGTTCGCGCCCGAGCGCTGGCCAAGCAGCTTAACTGCGACTTGGCCATCATCGACAAGCGGCGTCCGAAGGCCAACGTGTCGGAAGTCATGCACGTCATCGGTGACATCGACGGCCGCAATTGCGTCATCATGGACGACATGATCGACACTGCCGGAACGCTCGTGAAGGCCGCAGAAGTGTTGAAGGACCGCGGCGCCAAGAGCGTGTACGCCTACTGCACACACTCCGTCTTCTCCGGCCCCGCCATCGAGCGCATCAAGGGTTCGGCGCTCGACGAAGTCGTGATCACCAATACCATTCCGCTGTCTGAAGACGGCAAAATCTGCACGAAGGTCCGCCAGTTGTCTGTGGCCTTCCTGTTCGCCGAAACCATCCGCCGGATTTCCGACGGCGAGTCGGTGACATCCCTCTTTGCAGAACAAAATAACAACTTCTGACCACCGAATAAACCTACTGCGCGACCCGATCTTGCGTCTGCGGTATTGGCCGTACACAAGTATGGCTTGCTCCTCGACACAAGCTCGGGCCGCTCACTAGGAACTTCTTCGAAGTCAGAATTGGCAGGCATCGAAAGAAGCTTGCGCCTAGCAGACCGAAGGGTCTTTTGTCATGAAGCAGCCTGGTCGCGGGCGCTTCCAATTTGGAGTCAACATGAAATTCGCCGCTTATGAGCGTACGCTGCAGGGGACCGGAGCGAGCCGCCGCCTGCGCAATGCGCAAAAAGTCCCTGGCATCGTCTACGGCGCCGGTGAACCCGCCAAGATCGAGCTTGATCACAACGCCCTGTTCTTCGCGCTGAAGAAGGAGACCTTCCACTCCACCGTTCTTGAGATGGAACTGGCCGGCAAGACCGAGCAGGTCATCCTGCGCGACTACCAGATGCACCCGTTTCGCCCAATCGTGATGCACGTCGACTTCCAGCGCGTCGACGCATCCACCAAGATCACGAAGAAAGTGCCGCTGCACTTCATCAACGAAGAAAACTCGCCGGCAGTCAAGACCGACAAGGCGCTCGTGAACCACGTCGTGACCGAGCTGATGGTGCAGTGCCTGGCCGCGCAATTGCCTGAGTTCATCGACGTGGACCTCGGCAACTTGGTCAAGGGCCAATCGCTTCACGTGGACGATATCAAGCTGCCCCCTGGCACCAAGGTCGTGACACACGGCAAGAAGAACCCGGTCATCGTGTCGTCGGCGGCGCAAGCTGCCGAAGAAGAAGTCGTGGCCGCCCCGGTGGTCGCCCCCGCTGCTTCCGAAAAGGGCAAGGGCAAGAAGGACGAGAAGCAGAACCGCAAATGATCTGTGGTGGCTTCGGCCGCAACTCGTCAAGCCCCGCTTCGGCGGGGCTTTTTTGGTTTCAGATGGTGCTTGTTCGCCATGGCCACCCCCTTGAGGGCGACGCAAGATGGCACCGGCCTCCATCGATAATCGCCCGATGATTCGATTGCTTGTCGGCCTGGGCAACCCCGGCCCTGAATACGAACAGACGCGGCACAACGCCGGCTTCTGGTGGATTGACGAGGTGGCTCGCAAACTCGACGCGTCGCTGGTTCCCGATCGCAGCTATTACGGTCTCGTGGCGCGCGCGAATCGGCCTGACGGGCCAATCTGGCTGCTCGAGCCGATGACCTTCATGAACCTGTCTGGCAAATCGGTGGCGGCCCTGGCGCGCTTCTTCAAGATCGCACCGAACGAGATCCTCGTCGCACATGATGAGCTCGATCTAATGCCCGGACAAATGAAAATGAAGTTGGGGGGTGGCCATGCAGGCCACAACGGCTTGCGCGATATCCATGCACAGCTCGGAACGGCCGACTACTGGCGCCTTCGCCTCGGAATTGGGCACCCTGGCGTGAAGACGGAAGTGGTGAACTATGTGCTCAAGAAGCCTTCGGCTGAGCACCGCGAAGCGATCGACAAGTCCATCGATCAATCACTCACCGCGCTCGACCTTATCCTCGCCGGTGACATGGAACGCGCGATGATAAAGGTCCATGCGAAACCGCCACGACCGAAGCCGCCCAAACCCGAAGTGAAGCCCGGTGTCGATCCTGAGGAGACATCAAAATGAAGCAGGTTGCTCTCCTCATGCTCCTTTCCGCCGCCGCCTTCGGCGCGCAGGCTCAGCAGCCCGTCTACCGCTGCGGCCAAACTTATACGCATCAGCCCTGTCCGGATGGTAGGCTGATCGATTCATCCGATCCTCGAAGCAGTGCGCAGCGTGCAGAAGCCAAGCGTGCCATGGCCAAGGAAAAGCAATTGGCCGCGAGGCTGGAGCGCGAGCGCGAGGAACGGGAGGCGGCAGGATCGGCATCGCAAGCCATGAGCCTGGGTTCGAACGCCTCGGCCCCGTCAGCTACTGCCGCATCGGCCCCCGCGCCTCCCAGGCCCAGGGTCAAACCGCGCAAGGCCAAGGCCGCTTCAGGCACCGACTTCGTCGTTGTCGTCCCAGGAGCCAAGCCGGCTCGGAAGTAGCTCAGAGGCTGAGAGTTTTTCGAGCGTGTCCGAGCAGCACGTCAAAAGGCACCTGATCTAGGCGCAAAGCACAGCCATAGCCCGGGCTATGGCGAGCATTTGCAACGACGAGCAGGAGTCTTTTGGCGTGATGAGCGGGC
>Ga0136846_1213402_pt1 | contig 19344 bp, 18 predicted proteins | sample HopSoiMetagenom2_FD_96841 | JGI IMG/M metagenome (GOLD analysis project Ga0136846, IMG submission 96841) | Grasslands soil microbial communities from Hopland, California, USA - 2 Assembly 2016 (version 4) | ecosystem: Environmental > Terrestrial > Soil > Grasslands | place: USA: Hopland...
AGCACGACGAGCGGGATCTGTGGCCATGGCTGCGGCCGCCGGTCGACGTAATCACGGTCCGAGTCCTTCGTCCGACCGCGCATGCTCACGATCTTCTGCCCTGGATCGAGAAAGAGATCGGCGACCGCGACGCCCTGGTCAAGCAGACCGCCGGGATCGCCCCGAAGGTCGAACACGAGGGCCCGCATGCCGCGGCCGCGCAGTGAATCGATCGCGGTGCGGAGCTCCTGATCGGAGTTCTCGCTGAAGATCGTCAGCGCGACATAGCCGATGCTGTCGCGCAGCATGAGCGCATGCTGAACCGAATGGAAGTGGATCTCTTCCCTCGTTAGGTTGAACGAGAGGCGCGCCGTGCTTCCGGGCCGCTCGACCACCACGTGCACCTCCGAGCCCGGCGCGCCGCGGAGCGCCTTCACGGCCTCGTCCGATGACCACGAGCGCGTCGGCTTGCCGTCTATCTCGACGACGCGGTCTCCGGTGACGATCCCGGCGCGCTGTGCCGGCGTTCCCGGCAGTGGCGTCACGACTGTGATCCAGCCGTCGCGCACGTCCATCTGGATCCCGACGCCCGCATAACGACCCGTCGTGCTCTCATTCAGCTTCGCGAGACGGTCGGGCGGCAAATATACCGAATGGGGATCGTGGAGCTCGAGCAGCAGGCCATCCACCGCCTTGCGGTAGAGCTCGGGCTCAGTGACCGTGTCGACGTAGAAATTCTCGACGCGTTTCAGAACGTCATCGAACAATCGCTCGCTCGTGACGTGACTGCCCGCTCCGTCGTAGCCGGCCTGCATGAGCCAGCCACCGGACACGAGTGCGACGCCGAGCACTGCGGCGACGATGATTGCGCGTGATCGCATTGCTTCGCCTCCCCTCCCCTCACCCAACTGTTTCGCGCGACCGCCGCGCTATGTCTCGAGAGGGAAAAAAGCGGGCCACCGCTCGCGGAGAAGCTCGTGCACGCGCGCGAAGACTTCGCCTTCGGAACCGCGAGCATCGACGACGGCGATCGGGCCGCACTCCGGATGACGCTGCTGCCACTCGGGGGTCGCGAATCGCCTGAACGCGGCCGTCACGCGCGCGTGGAAATCCGTTGCTGCCTGCTCGATGCGATCGTGCGCGCCGCGCCGCGCCACCCGCCGGAAGCCCTCGTCCGTCGGGAGATCCAGCAACACCGTGAGATCAGGCGTGAGCCCGCGCGTGGCCATGCGATTCGCCGCGACGAGGTCATCGTCCGGAATGCCGCGCCCGGCACCCTGGTACGCGTACGTCGAGAGAAAGAATCGATCGACGAGCACGATTGACTCCGCACGCACGGCCGGACGGAGCACGCGCTCCACCAACTGTGCTCGCGAGGCCATGAACAGCAGTGCTTCGGCGGCTGGTACGATGTCCGATCCGGGATCGAGCAGGATACGGCGAATCTCGTCGCCGAGGATCGTCCCACCGGGCTCGCGGACAGCGAGCACGTCACGCCCGCGCGACGCCAGCCACTCGCTGAGCAGCCGGAGCTGCGTGCTCTTGCCGGCCCCCTCCGGGCCCTCGTAGACGATGAGCATGGGTTGAGGTGCTAGGTGCTAGGTGATAGGTGCTAGGAGGTGACTGGTGTGCAGTTCTAGCACCTAGCACCCAGCACCTAACACCTAGAGCGTGATGATGCTGCTCGTCGCGCCCTTTTCGATCCCCTCGAGGATCCAGTCGTTCACGCGCGACATGACCTTGTCGAAGTTCTCCTGGGCGACGAGGAGCCGTTGATACGTCGGCTTCGACTGGATCTGCGAGAGCAGGCCGTCGAGCTTCCGCTCCATTTCCTCCGTCGGCCGCTCGCCACGCTGAAGCATGCGCTGCGCCTCAAGGCGGAGCTGCTCCATCTGCTGCAGCAGCGCCACCGTCTCGCGATCGTCGTTCAACGCGTCGCTGGAACGCTTCACTTCCTTGTATTCCGGACTCTGGCCGATCGTGCGACCGAGATCCTTCGCCTTGTCTTCGATCATCCGCTCACTCCGATTGTGGTGCGGTCCTTCTCGCTGTCTGCGCTACCGCCGATAGGCCAACACGAATCGCTCCCGCCCGGTGAGATCCAGGTGGACGCCGACATCGCGATAGCGGCTGTCTCCCGCGACGAGCTCGGCGACGAGGGACGCGCGACGCGCGTCGACTTCCATCGCGAGCAGACCACCACTCAGGAGTGCGTCGGCGGCTTCCCGCACCAGCCGCGTGGAGACGTCGAGTCCCTGCGACCCGCTGAAGAGTGCAACGGGCGGCTCCCAATCGCGAACATCCGCCGGGAGATCGCGCGCCTCATCGAAAGCGATGTACGGCGGGTTTGATACGACGACGTGCACTCCTAGACCCTTCGCCAGGATCGGCGCGAGAAGCGAGCCGTGCGCGAGTATGAGGCGGGCCCGCAGCGCGCCGCGCGAGCGCAGCAGGCGAGCATTCGCTTCGGCCACTACCAATGCATCGAGCGAGACATCGGTCCCCACGACCTCGGCAAACTGACCCTCGCTGGCGAGGGCGAGCGCGATCGCGCCCGAGCCCGTGCCGACGTCGACGGCGAGCTCGTGTCCGGGGCCGACCCGCTCGATGACGAGATCGACGAGCAGCTCCGTCTCCGGCCGCGGAATGAGTACACGCTCATCGACGTCGAGCGTCAGATTCCGGAACGACGCCCGGCCCACGGCGTATGCGAGCGGTGCCCCCCGAGCGCGCTTCGCCGCCGCCGCCCGGGCGCGCGGCCACATCTCGCTCTCGACCGGTACGTGCGCGTTCGCCGCCGCCCAGAATCGCGGAACGTCGTACAATGCAGCGACGATCTCGCGCGCTTCGGTCTGTGCCTCACGCGCACCGAAGCGGGCGCCGGCCGCGAGGAGCACCGCCAGCTCGTCGACGAGCGCCGCGACCGATCCTGGTGTGGCGATCGTTTGGCGCCGACCCGCGTCCCCCGTCCCGCGTCCCGCGTCCCTCAAGACCGCTCCTCGTCTTGCGCGAGCCGCAGCGCTTCGAGCAGCGGCTCGAGGTCGCCGTTGAGGATCGCCGGCAGGTTGTGCGAGGAGAAGCCAATCCGGTGATCGGTGACTCGACTCTGCGGAAAGTTGTACGTGCGAATCTTCGCCGAACGATCGCCCGTGCCGACTTGCGTCTTCCGCATGCGCGCGCGCTCGGCTTCCTGCTCGGCGAGACGCATGTCGAGCAGTCGGGCGCGGAGGATCTCCATCGCCTTCGCCTTGTTTTGAATTTGCGAACGCTGGTCCTGCTGCTTGACCTCGATCCCCGTTGGAAGGTGCGTGATGCGCACGGCAGAGTCGGTGGTGTTCACGCCCTGGCCGCCGGGACCTCCCGCGCGAAAGACATCGATCCGCAAATCCTTGTCTTCGATCTTGACGTCCACCTCTTCCGCCTCTGGCAACACCGCCACCGTCGCGGCGGACGTGTGGATCCGGCCCTGGCTCTCTGTTGCGGGAACCCGCTGGACGCGGTGCACGCCGGACTCCCAGCGTGTCATCCCGAACGCTCCGTCGCCCACGACCTTGAAGATGACTTCCTTGATGCCGTTCAGCACGCCGGAGGAATAGGTGATCGGCTCGATCTTGAAGCCGTGGCGTGTTAGAAAACGCTCATACATCCGGTAGAGGTCGGCCGCGAACAGCGCCGCCTCGTCGCCCCCGGTTCCGGCGCGGATCTCGACGATGGCGTTGCGCTCGTCGAGCGGATCGCGCGGCATGACGAGCGGCTTCAGCTCCTCCTCGAGGCGGGCAATGCAATGCTCCAGCCGGGACTGCTCGGCGCGAACCTCCTCGGCGAGCTCGGCGTCGTCAACGAGAACGAGCTCGCGCACTTGCGCGAGCTCGTCTTCGCATTTCCGGAGCTTTCCGGCAATCTCGACGACCGCGGAGAGTCGTCGGTGTTCTCGCCCGAGATCGGCCAGCGTGTGCGCGTCGCGTAACGTGGCCGGATCGGAGAGTGCCCGTTCGACCTCGGCCGCCCGAGCGAGAACGTCTGTGAGTCGGTCTCGGAGCGACAGAGGCGAGCCTCAGCTCGATTGCTTGGCGAACTTCTGGCGGAAGCGCTCGACGCGACCCGCCGTGTCAAGCAGACGCTGCTTGCCGGTGAAGAACGGATGGCACTGCGAGCAGACGTCCGTATGAATCTCGGCCTGAGTGGAACGAGTCTGGAACGTATTGCCGCAGGCGCACTTCACAGTCGCCGTATGATACTCGGGATGGATATCGGTTTTCATGCGAACCTCGATGTGCGGGATAGAACAGCTGCGGAATATACCCGGTCACGAACGTAAAAGACAAGCCGACAACGATTTGGGAGTTTGACAGCGACGCCGGCGGCGGATAACTTCGGCCCGGCTAAAATGCCAGCATCGCCCTTCGCGCCTCGACGGAGTCCTCGTGAGCCAGGTGACAACCCAAAACGTCGATTTCCTCGCGACGGTTCCCCTCTTCAACGGCCTCGATCGCAGCGAGCTCGAGAAGTTCGCCGAGGTGACCCGCGAGAAGTCATACCCGAAGGGGAGCGTCATCCTCTTCGAGGATGATCCCGGCGACTCGCTGTTCGTCGTTCGTGACGGCCGCGTCAAGGTCGTTCTCATCGGTGAAGATGGACGTGAAGTGATCCTCGGCGTCCTCGGCGTTGGCGAGTACTTCGGCGAGCTGTCGCTCATCGACGATCGGCCGCGGTCGGCACACGTCATCGCCATGGAGGATTCGAACCTCCTCGTCCTGCGCCGTGAAGATTTCCGGAACCGCGTCGAATCGTCGCCGCGTGTCGCCTGGTCGCTGCTCACGGAGCTGTCTCGGCGCTTGCGCCGGGCAGATGACAAGATCGGCGGTCTCGTTCTGCTGGATGTTCCGGGTCGCATCGCGCGGCTCCTCCTGGACCTTGCCGAGGAGAGCGGCGCCAACGCGATTGAGAAAACGCTCACGCATCAGACGATCGCCCAGATGATCGGCGCGAGCCGCGAGACCGTCTCGCGGGCAATGAAGGATTTTCAGGATGCGGGGTGGATCACCGTCGAGCGTCGGCGTATCGCCATCGCCGACCGCGCCGCTCTCGAGCAGCGCGCGCAGGTACGCATGTAAGCCTGTGAGCACGCGTGTGACAGCTGTCACGGGTGCCGGGTGACAGCCTTCCTAGCCCGCGCGCACCGCGCGCCGACATCGTGTCGGCCCAGCGCCGAGGCGCCACGCCATGAGCTTGCGAGTACAATTCTGGGGAACGAGGGGCTCGATCCCGACGCCGGGGCGCAACACGGTTCGCTACGGGGGCAATACGCCCTGCGTCGAGCTGCGGACCGCGGAAGGATGGCTCATCATCCTCGACGCCGGCACGGGCATTCGTGAGCTCGGCCGCTCACTGATCTCGCGCGCGAACGGCGCGCCGATCACGGGTGACATCTTTCTCACCCACGCCCATTGGGACCACATCCAGGGCATCCCCTTCTTCGGGCCAATCTTCCAGCGTGGAAATCACTTCACCATCTGGGGTGCCAAAGCCCTCCAGACGAGCATTGGCCGGGTCGTCCGCGATCAGATGGCGCCCGTCGTGTTCCCGGTGGCATTCGAGGAGCTCGACGCCACAATCGACTTCACGGAAATCGCCGAAGAGTGCCGTCAGGGAAACGGTTACGAAGTGCGCGCCTATCAAGTCAGGCATCCGGGCGGTGCCCTTGGCTACCGCTTCTCCGAGCAGCACGACAACCATCGGGCACTCGTCTACATCTCGGATAACGAGCTGGGGCAGGGCGCCAAGTATGACACGCGCGCCGACTGGCGGGACGGCCTCATCGAGTTCGTCCGGGACGCGCGCGTTCTCGTGCATGACACGATGTATACCGCGGAGGAGTACGACCACTTCCGCGGGTGGGGTCATTCGACGTACGACGAGGCGGTGGAGCTCTCGCTGGAGGCGGGAGTGCAGCAGCTCGTGCTGTACCATCACAAGCCGGAGCGCGGTGACGACGAGGTCGATCGGCGGGTGGATGAGTGCCGGGCGTTCGTTGCCCGCAGCGGTGGTCGGCTGGAAATCGTGGCGGCGGCTGAGGGAATGACGCTGGTCGTGTGAGCGAACCTGTTGGAGGAGGAGTGCGATGAGAGGACGAATGGCGATCGGCACCTGGGCTCTGGTCGCGGCGGTGATGGCCGTGCCGGCGCTCGTCGCCGCGCAGTCCAATGCGCCCGTTGTCGCGGTGCTGTACTTCGACAACAACTCCTTCGGCAAGGATCGCGCGGACTACGACGGTCTTGGCAAGGGCATCGCCGATCTCCTCATCACGGACATGGCTGGCAATCCGGCGATGCGCGTCGTGGAACGCGACCGCCTCCAGTCGATTCTGCAGGAGCAGGATCTCGTCAAGTCGAAGAGCATCGACCCGCAGACGGCGGTGAAGCTCGGCAAGCTGCTCGGCGCGTCGTATCTCGTGACCGGCGGCTTCATGAGCGACGGCAAGGGCTCGCTGCTGGTGACGTCGCGGGTGATCAGCGTCGAGACGGGCGCGATTACGAATCCGCTCAAGTTGCAGAGCAAGGGTGACGACGTGCTCGGCCTCATCGCGCAGCTCTCGACGAAGCTCAACACGGAGCTGAAGCTCCCCGCGCTGCCGCGTCAGACCGGTGACGCCGGTGCGAGGAAGGCCGGCGGGGCGCCCACCTCCGCGGGTGCCAAGCAAGCTGGCGGCGAGACGGGGAAATCACCAAAGCTCGACGTGAAGACGGCGCTCCTTTACTCCAAGGCGCTCGACGAGCAGGACAGCGGCCATGCTAAGCAGGCCGCCGAGCTCTATCGAGCGGTGCTGCAGAAATTCCCGGACTTCGGTCCGGCGCAGCACAATCTGGCCAAGGTCCAGGGCTCTGGCGACTGATCGACGCTCCCGCGCACCCCGATCACCGGCGGTCTACTCGGGAACGCCGGGAACACATTCCTTTGGGGCAGCAACCGCGCTACCGCTCCTCATCGTTCCAGCGGGTCGCGCCGCGCGCGGGCTGCCGTTAGGCGACAGCGACACGTTGGAAGTACGGCGCGTGGAGAGACTCCCCGCACCCTCAGAGTTGGAGCCGTCACGGCCGACGGTGGTGCTCCTCGATCACCGTCTCGTACGCGACGCCGGCGACGATGGACGCGCCATCGCCGAGCTCGCGGGGATCGCTGCCCTCGTCGGCCTCGGTGATCCCGGCGAGACAGCACCCGATCGTGTTTTCCCCTCGGAGTTCCTCTCCAGCTACTTCGCCGCGGACGCCCCCAGCGCCACGATTCACGCCCTGATCCGCGGCGCGTTTCGACACGCCGTGAGCCTCGTGAGCGCGCATGTGGCCGGTGAGGAGCGCGCGTTGCGTCATCGCGAGCTCGCCGAGCTCACGAGCGTCGGCGTCGCGCTCTCGACGGAGCGCAATCTCCTCGCGCTCCTGGACATGATCCTGACGCAGGCGCGCCGCATCACGTCGAGCGACGCGGCGTCGCTCTATCTCGTCGAGCGCGGCGACAATGGCAGCGCGCCGACGACGCTGCGCTTCCGACTCGCGCAGAACTACACGCTGCCGGATCTCCCGTTTTCCGAGACGACGGTCCCGATCGATCACACGAGCCTTGCGGGCTACACCGCGGCGACAGGCGAGCCGCTCGTGATCGAGGATGTCTATCTCCTGCCAGACGATGTCTCGTACCGGCAGAATCGCAGCTTCGACGAGAAGTTCGGCTACCGAACGAAGTCAATGCTCGTGATCCCGATGCGCACGCACCGCGACGAGATCATTGGCGTGCTCCAGCTCATCAACCGCAAGCACGCGCGGGACGCGGTGCTCTCGTCGAACGAGATCATCGACGCGCAGGTGCTCGCCTACGATCAGCAGTCGGTGGAGCTCGTGAGCGCCCTCGCCTCACAGGCGGCAGTCGCGATCGAGAACAGCCTCCTGTACGAGGACATCGAGCGGTTGTTCGAGGGATTCGTCACTGCCGCGGTGACGGCCATCGAGCAGCGCGATCCGACCACGTCGGGTCACTCGGGGCGTGTCGCGACGCTGACGGTGGGCCTCGCCGAAGCAGTCGCCGTCGGCGGAGTCGGTCCGTACCGCGGGCTGCGCTTCACGCGCGAGCAGCTCCGCGAGCTGCGCTACGCCGGCCTCCTGCACGACTTCGGCAAGGTCGGCGTTCGTGAGCAGGTTCTCATCAAGAAGAAGAAGCTCTATCCGTGGGACCTCGATATCATCCGGCACCGTTTCGCGTTTCTGCTCCAGCGTGCCGATCTGCAGTTCGAGCGCGAGCGAGCCGATTATCTCCTCTCCCATGGCCCGGCGCAGTACGAGGACTTCATCTCGCGGCTCGAGCAGATGCGCCGCGCCCGGCGCAACGAGCTCAATAAGTTCCTCGACGCCATCGTCCAGGCAAACGAGCCGACGATTCTCCCCGAGGGCAGCTTCCACGAGCTCAAGGAGATCAACGAGCGCACGTACATCGATTTCGAGGGCGTCGAGCGGCCTCTCCTCCAGGACGAGGAGCTCCGCTTCCTCATGATCCGAAAGGGAAACCTCGACGACCGCGAGCGGCGTGAGATCGAATCGCACGTCACGCACACCTTCCGCTTTCTCGAGCAGATCCCGTGGACGCGCGAGCTGCGCCGCATCCCGGAGATCGCCTTCGGCCACCACGAGAAGCTGAACGGGACGGGCTATCCGCGCCGAGTCACGGGTGCCGAGATCCCGGTGCAGACGCGGATGATGACCATCGCCGACATCTTCGACGCCCTCACCGCGACCGATCGCCCCTACAAGCGCGCTGTCCCCGCCGAGCGCGCGCTCGACATTCTCTCCGAGGAAGCACAGGAAGGAATGATCGATATGAACTTGCTCAAGACGTTCATCGAGGCGCGGATCTATCTTGCGCTCGCCTCGGGCAAAAACGAAGAGTGATTGGTGAATGGTGGCTGGTGGTTGGTCAACGGCGTTTACCAATCACACACCACCAGTCACCAGCCACCTACAGGCGGATCTCCTTCTCTTCCTCCGCCGACTTGTACACCGCCTCGACGATCTTCAGCAGGCGCACCTGATCGGTCGGCGGCTCGTACGGGCTCTCGTCGCGGACCACCGCGATGAAGTGCGCGAGCTCGGCGCGGTACGACTGAATGAACGCGCTCTCGCGCCCCGCCGCGCCCGTGGGTGACACGTCAGTGGGACGGCCATTCAGCTCCTTCACTACGCGGAGCGGCGCCATGCGCGCGCTGCCGCGGGTCGCGACCACCTCGAACCACCACCGCTCCTCCTGCCCCACGTAGTCGGTCGCGACGTCGCAGGCGAACACGAAGCCGTTCGCGAACGTCATCTGCACGAGCATCCCGACCTCGACCGCGCCCGCGCCCTTGCTCCGCTCCATGTGCGCAACGACACGAATCGGGTCGGGAAAATCCGTGAGCCAGAGGGCAAGGTCGAGGAGCGGGACGCCGAGGTCGAGAAACGCTCCGCCGCCTGCCTCCGCGCGACGCAGACGCCAGCCTTCAGCGGAGCGCTGCAGCCGGTATTCGCCGGCTCTCACGCCGGTGATCTTGCCCAGCTCTCCCCCGCGCACGAATCGGTCGAGGCCCTGAACGTCGGTTCGAAACCGGTGATTGTTGGCAACGAGCACCTTCTTCCCCACGCGTTGCGACGCGGCGAGAATGCGTTCCACCCCGCGCGCGTTGAGAGCGAGCGGCCGCTCGCAGAGGACATTCACCTTGGCCGCGAGCGCGCTGAGGACGTGCGGCTCGTGGAGGTGGTTGGGGGTCGCCACGACCACCGCATCGAGATCATCGAGCTCGAGGAGATCCTCGATGTCCGTGAACGTATCGCGAATCCCGAATCGATCCGCGAGGGCACGCGCCTTCGGCCGGTCGTTGTCGCAGATCGCGGCGAGCTCGGCCCCGCGCATCTTCGACAACACGGGAAGATGCGCCAGCTGCGCGATGGCACCCGCGCCAATCACTCCGATCCGTGCCCGCTCGTTCATTCTGTCGATGCTCCGCCGTGAGGGGCGTGAAGGTAATCGCCCCGTGCTCCTGGCTGCAGTGATGTAAATCCACTCAACACGAGATGTCCACCGCGCGTCGCCGCGCGCCGTTCGCACTACTCGATCGAGGCAACCGTCGTCCCTGGATAGTAGGTGCGGAGAATGGTGAGAAAGTCCTGCCCCGCACGCGCGCGGCCGATTGCCCCCCACTGGCACATCCCCACGCCGTGGCCGTAGCCTGTGCCGCGCAGCGTCAGCCGCGCGATGGAGCCGTCTCGCGCCTCCGCGATCTCGACGCTGAACGCGGTGCTGTTGAGGATCTCGCCACCGGGCGGGCGCAGCACGTAACGGATATCGTTGCCACGGAGCACGTAATTGCCGCGGTCGGTCGCAATCTTGAGCGTCCCTACACGCCCCGACGGCGTTCGCGTGTCGACCTGCACGTCCCGCGGCGTCCCCGGATATCCGCCAGGCGTCCGCGTGTAGGTCCCGAGATACCGCACGAGGGCCTCGCGTAGCGTCGCACCGTCCATTGGCCGAGTCCATCGGAATCGTGGCGCGATGTCGCAGTAGAAGCGGTTCGTGCCCGGAATCTGGTCGCTCACCCGCTGCAGGTACGGCTCGGTCGACGTACGCCAGATCTCGTCCGCCGCCGCGGTCGAGCCGCCGCACGCCGAGTGGTACGGCGCATTCACGACGCGTCCCCCATACTGGAGCACCAGGCCGCGCGTCGCACTCACCGCCGCATTGGAGACCGCTGTCTCGACGTCCGCGCCACCGTACACCTGATCGTTGACGCTCGCGGTGACGTCGTATGGTCGCTGCCCGGAGCTCGCGCCCAGGTGCACGTAGGCGTAGCTGCGTGCGGTCACGGCCTGCGCCTGCACCGCCGCCGAGTCGCGGAGATCGCGCGTCCCGATCTCGAGAGGAACGACGCCCCGGAGATAATCGTCCATCCGGACGCGATTCACGAGCGTTATGCCGCTGTCGCCCGGCAGGAAGAGTAGCTCGCCGCGATAATGCTTGCCGTTGAGCGCAACGAGAGCGCCGCCCGCGGGACGCGCGAGAATTCCACCAGTCTGCCAGACGCTGGCAAGTCCGTCCGGACCGACGCCGCGCACGCGCGTCCCCACGCGCTCGACGCGCCATGTCTCGCCCGTCGGCACTCGCGCCACGAGGCGATCGCCATCAGCGGCATACAACTGCACCTCGCCGGCCGACGAGATCCGTGTCGCCGTCGCGGCAGTAAGAGCGACGCGGAGTGTGCGGTCACTGGCGCTGATAGCGCCGCGCCGGGGCGCCGGCCGGTCGATGCTGCCGCCGCTCGTGGTGACGATCCTCCGCGCGCACGCCGCCGCAACTGCCGCGAGCAGAAGCGCGGCGAGTGTGCGCCTGACGAGGAGCTGGCTCACGACCGGAGCTGACCCATGGCGTCGTCGAGGCGCTCGAGCGCGGCGGCGACGTCGCTGTCCGAGTGCGCCGCCGACATGAACGCGGCCTCGAACGCCGACGGCGCGAGATAGACGCCTCGCTGGAGCGCGGCGTGGAAGAAGCGGCGAAATGCCTCGACGTCCGCGGTCTTGGCATCCGTGTAGCTCCGCACCGGTTCGGCGCGAAAGAAGAACCCCCACATGCTACCCGCTACGTCCGCCGTGAAAGGAATACGATGGCGGGCAGCAATCTCGACGAGTCCGCGCACCAGCGTCGATGTCCGTCTCGCGACGGTGTCGTGCAGCGCCGGCGTCAACGCCTGCAGCGTTGCGATGCCGGCAGCCATCGCGAGCGGATTCCCCGACAGCGTTCCCGCCTGATACACGGGCCCGGAGGGCGCCACAGCCTCCATGAGGTCGCGCCGTCCACCGTAGGCCGCGACCGGCAGTCCGCCGCCGATCACCTTGCCTAACGTGGTGAGGTCGGGCACGACGCCGAAGCGCTCGCGCGCGCCGCCGTAGGCGATGCGAAAACCCGTCATCACCTCGTCGAAGACGAGCAGCGCGCCCGCGCGCTCGGTGAGCGCGCGCAGGCCGGGCAGGAACTGTGGGTCAGGCGGAATGAAGCCGGCATTGCCGACGACGGGCTCGATGATGACCGCCGCCACGTCGTGCTCCTCCAGCGCCCGCTCCACGGCGTCGAGATCGTTGAACGGGGCCGTAATCGTTAGGCGCGCGAGCGCGTCGGGGACGCCGGGCGAGTTCGGCAGGCCGAGCGTCGCGACGCCGGAGCCGGCCTTCACGAGAAAGCTGTCCGCGTGGCCGTGATAACAGCCGTCGAACTTGAGAATGACGTCTCTGCGCGTGACCGCGCGCGCAACGCGGATAGCGCTCATCGTCGCCTCCGTACCGCTCGAGACGAATCGGAGCATGTCGATGTGCGGCATCCGCTCGACGATCAATTCGGCGAGCCGCACCTCGAGCTCCGTCGGGATGCCAAAGCTCGTCCCGCGGCGCATCGTTTCATCGAGCGCCGCGAGCACGGCCGGCGGTGCATGGCCGAGTACGAGCGGCCCCCACGAGAGTACGAAATCGATGTACTCGCGGCCGTCGACGTCCCAGATGCGAGACCCTTCGCCGCGCTCGACAACGAACGGCTCACCACCGACGCCGCGAAACGCCCGCACCGGTGAGTTGACCCCGCCGGGAAAGAGCTCACGCGCCCGGGCCATGATCTGGCGAGACGCAGTGTCCGTCGCTCCGGTCATCGCCCGTAGCTGCCTAACGACACGCTCATCACGGGGAGCGCGCGCGTACGGGCGGGCCGGACGGTCTCCGGCGAGGAGATCACCCGAACCAGCGACGCCTCGAAGTCATAGTCGTCGGCGACTCGCTCTATCGCGGCGTCGACCAGGCTTCCTGGTGGCGGCACGGCGCCGTCACAGACGATTCGGGTCACGCCGTCGATGTCGTCAGCCTGCCAGAAGGCGCGTCCCTCGACGACACCGCCGGGCTGCACGGAATCGACGATTGCGCGCGCGACGCGGCCCACGCGCTGGTCGTAGCGCTCCGCGGTGATGAGCCGCTGCAGCTCGGTCAGCCGCTCCAGCCGCTCTCGCTTCACCGCTTCCGGGACGTCGTCCGCCATCTCCGCCGCGCGCGTTCCCTCCTGCGGCGAGTAGGTGAAGCCACCGACACGCTCGAACTGCATCTCCTCGAGAAAGCTCAGCAAGGCGTCGAAGTCGGCGTCCGTCTCTCCCGGAAATCCAACGATGCAGGTGGTACGGATCGCCACGTCAGGCATCCGCTCGCGAATGTCGTGCACGCGCGCGCGAATGGTGTCGCGGCGCTCGGGCCGGCGCATGCGCTTCAGCACCTCGTCCGAGGCGTGCTGCATCGGCATGTCGAGGTACCGCACGATCCGCGGCTCGCGCGACACGACATCGAGGAGCTTCGGCGTGAGACCGGATGAGTAGACGTATAACAAACGGATCCACGGAATCGTCGTCTCGGCGACGAGGGCCTGGAGCAGCTCCGGGAGCCCGTTGCCGTCGCGAATGTCGCGGCCGTAATGCGCTAGATCCTGCGCGACGAGGTTGACCTCGACCGCGCCCTGCGCCTCGAGGAGCTGCGCCTCACGGATCACGTCCGCGAGCGCGAACGAACGATGGCGGCCCCGCATGAGTGGGATCGCGCAGAAGGCGCAGCCGTGATCGCACCCCTCGCTCACCTTGAGATACCGGACATGCGGGAGACCGCCCGTGAACACACGCACACCGGGATGCATCGCGGGTACGTCGTCGATCAGGCCGCGCTCGTGGAGCTCCGGGATGAGCCGATCCATCTCCGCCGCGCCGAGAAAGAGATCGACTTCGGGGAGAGCGTCCGCCAGCTCCTCCTTGTGGCGCTGCACCATGCACCCAACGCCGACCACGGCGCGGCAGCTTCCGGCTTCCTTGAGCCGTCCCGCCTCGACCAGCGCATCGATCGATTCCTTCTTGGCGGCGTCGATGAACCCGCAGGTGTTGACGACGATGACCTCGGCTTCGTCGATGTCGGCGGTGAACTCCGCGCCGTAATCCGTGAGCTGAGCGACGTACCGCTCGCTATCGACGGTGTTCTTGTCGCAGCCGAGGGTGAGGAGGGAGAACTTCAAAGGCGGTGATTGGTGGTTGGTGGTCGGTGATTGGTGGTGACTAGTGAACGGTAGTCGGTGCACGGCGAACGGCCCACCACCAACCACCAATCACCAGGCACCAGGCACCAGCCACCCTCGTCAGCGGTAGTTACCAAACTTCAGCTCGACGCCGAAGTCCTTGCCGCGGAGCAGCTGCATCGCCTCCTGCAAGTCGTCCTTGGAGGGCGACGACACGCGCACCTGCTCGCCCTGGATCGCGGCCTGGACCTTCTTGAGCTTCGCGTCCTTGATCGCTGCGGCGACTTTTTTTGCGGTGTCGGAGTCGAGGGCGGTCTTCAGCTTGATCTCCTTGCGCACCGTGTCGCCGCCAGCGGGCTTGGTCTCGCCGATGTCGAGATTCTTCACCGGGACACCGCGCTTGATGAGCTTCGTCTGCAAGACGTCGAAGAGCGCGCGCATCTTGAAGTCGTCGTCCGCCACGAGAACGAGCGTCGACTCGGCACGCTGAAACTCGATAGTGGATTTCGAGCCCTTGAAGTCGTAGCGCTGTCCGATCTCCTTCTGCGCCTGGTTCACGGCGTTGTCGACTTCCTGGAGGTCGACGCCTGTCGTCACGTCGAAGCTGCTGGTTTGCGCCATATGGGTTGGTGCTCGGCTGCGGGGAGGATCAAGCTAAGCGAGGTTTGGGTTCGCGCCGCAAGGTTTTGATTGCGGGGCTAGAAACCAAGATCCGAATTTCACGAATGAACCCGAATAGTCCCGTGAAAGGTCGGAGCGCCATGCGCAAAAATATTGTCGAAGAGGAACTGAGCCGAGTGATCATCTCGGCGTTCTACGAGGTGTACAACGCTTTGGGATTTGGCTTTCTCGAGAGCATCTACATGCGAGCGTTGGAAATCGCGCTGCGCCATCGAGGGCTGTTAGTGGAACGTGAGGTTGGGTGTGAAATCTATTTCATGAATGAAAGGATCGGGGTCCATCGAGCCGACATGCTGGTAGAGCGGCGCATCGTCATTGAGGTAAAGGCGTCCGCCGCCCTTGCAGAGATGAACAAGCGGCAGTTGCTGAATTATGTGAGGGCGTTCGATTTGGAGCTCGGGATTCTACTTCACTTCGGCCCGAAACCAACATTCCATCGCGTCCTGAGCGCGAGAAAGCGCGAGCAGAGTACAATGGATTCGGTTCATTCGTGTGATTCGGATTGATTCTTTCAGGCTATCCCTGCCGCCAAAGCAAAGCCGCCACCGGAAATCCGATGGCGGCATTTTTTTCGCGGAGGCGAACCTACCCGAGATACGACTCGAGCGCCCGAGCCCGGGACACGTGCCGAAGCCTCGACAGCGCCTTCTCCTTGATCTGCCTAACGCGCTCGCGCGTGATCCCGAGCAGCGATCCGATCTGCTCGAGCGTCATCGGCTCTTCCCCATCGAGGCCGAAGTACAATCGAAGGATCTTGGATTCGCGCTCCTTGAGATGCGAGAGCGCTTCCTCGATGGACTCCGTGAGCGCCTTCTCGAACGTCTGCTCGTCAGGCGGCGGGTTCAGGTTGTCCGGCAGGTAGTCGAGCAGCTTGTTGTCTTCGCCCGGCGTCATGGGGGCGTCGAGGGAGAGATGCGTCTGCGAGATCGACATCGTCTTCGCGACCTCTTCCTCGGTGATGTCCATGCCGTCGGCGATCTCCTCGTGCGTCGGCTCGCGTCCCAGCTCCTGGAGCAGCGCGTTCGCGCGCTTGCCGATGCGATGCAGCGTGCCGGCGCGGTTGAGGGGCACGCGCACGATGCGTGACTGCTCCGCCAGCGCCTGCAAGATCGCCTGACGAATCCACCACACCGCGTACGAGATGAACTTGATCCCCTTCGTCTCGTCGAACTTGTGCGCGGCGCGAATGAGACCGAGGTTCCCTTCGTTGATCAGATCGGAGAGCGAAACACCCTGATTCTGATACTTCTTCGCGACCGAGACGACGAACCGGAGGTTCGACCGGACCAACTTGTCCAGCGCCTCCTGGTCGCCCTGGCGAATGCGCTGCGCGAGCCGCACCTCCTCGTCACGCGAGATCAGCGGGTAGGCACTGATGTCCCGTAGGTACTGATCGAGCGAGCCTTCCTCGTAGGAGGATTTCTTGTGGTTGCCGGTTGCGGCCATGAGGACAGCGGCTCCTTGGTACGGAACAGACGAGGGTCCGCGCAGCAGACGCCGCGACGGCGTTCCGGGTAACGAACGGGCTATTCGATCAGTGGACGCGCTCGCCAACTCGCTGCCAGCGGATGCGAGTGAGCCAGGCGAAATCCACGCTGTCAGGAGCGTAGCTGTAGTAGATGACGAACGGGCTGCCCTTCACTAAAGAATCGGCCACAAAGCCCCAATAGCGACTATCGAGCGAATTGTCCCGATTGTCGCCGAGCACAAAGTAATTTCCGCCGGGCACGACGAGCGGACCCCAATTGTTCCGTGACGGATGGTATCCGACTGTTGCGTTCGCCGTCTTCACGAGATAGTCGCGCTGCCAGCGGAAGTCTTCTGGCGCGGGATCGATGTCCGGCTCGGTATGCAGGACGTACGGTTCGGTGAGGATCCGGCCGTTCCGGATGAGCTTCCCTTCCCGCATCTCGAGCGTGTCGCCCGGAAGCCCGACGAGCCGCTTGACGAAATTCTTCGTCGGGTCCTCGGGCCACTCGAACACGATGACGTCACCGTCATGGGGCTCGCGAAGCTTCGGGAGACGGCGGTGCGTGAATGGGACCTCGGCGCCGTACGCGAGCTTGTTCACCAGCAGGAAATCGCCGACGAGGAGCGTGCGCTCCATGCTCCCGCTCGGGATCTTGAACGCTTCGACGAAGAAGGTGCGCAGGAAGAAGAAGAGCAGCACCGATACGGCGAGGATCTTCGCCCATTCCCAGAGGAACGACAGCGGGCCCGCGCCACGATTCACGCTCCGCAGCGCGCCAACGCGCTGCTCGGCGGTGATCGCGCGCGCAGGCGTGGGCACTGAAGACGATGCTACGGGCTCACTCATACTAATAAGACGACCTTCCACGCCGGAATTAACCGGCGTGGTCAACCAGACGCAAGAATGGGGACTCTGCCTAACTCAGTCGGGCGTCCCAAGATAGTTGTCGATCTGCGCACGTTGCAGCGACCCGGAGAAATCGACGTACCCAACCTTCGTCTCCGAGTAGAACTCGTACACCTCCCAGCCGCCCTCCCGATGTCCATTGCCGGTCTGTTTTACGCCACCGAACGGTAGATGTGCCTCGGCGCCAATCGTCGGCGCGTTGACGTAGGTGATTCCGTTATCCAGCTCGTTGAGCGCACGAAACGCGATCCCCACGTCTTGCGTGTAGAGCGACGAGGAGAGCCCGTACCGCACGTCGTTGTTGATCGCGAACGCCTCGTCCGCGCTGTCGACGCGCACGACCGAGAGGACCGGCCCGAAGATCTCTTCCTGCTCCAGACGCATCCCAGCCTCGACGCGCGCGAAGATGGTGGGCTCGAAGAAAAACCCCTTGTCGTACTCCTTGCCAGGCGGCCTTCGTCCACCGCAAAGCAGATCGGCCCCCTCCGACTGGCCGATGTCGATGTACCGCTCGACCTTCTCCCGAGCGTTCTCGTTGACGAGCGGTCCGACGTCGGTGCCTTTCTTCCGGCCGTCGCCAAGCTTGAGCGATCGGACTCGATCGACGAGCTGTCCAAGAAATCGATCGTGAATCCCGCGCTGCAGGATCAGACGGCTCGTCGCGGTGCAGCGTTGCCCAGTCGTACCGAACGCGCCCCAGAGCACGCCGTCCAGCGCGAGCTCGAGATTCGCATCGTCGAGCACGATCATCGCGTTCTTTCCGCCCATCTCGAGCGAGAGCCGCTTGTGCATCCGGCCACAGGTCTCGCCGACGATCCGTCCCGTCTCAGTGGAGCCCGTGAATGAGATGACGGGAATCTCCGGGTGCGACACGATCGACGCGCCTACGGTCTCGCCAACTCCGTGGACGAGCTGGATCACCTCGGGCGGCAGGCCAGCCTCGAGGAGAATCTCCACGAGGACGGTCCCAGTGTGTGGCACGTCCTCGGCCGGCTTGAAGATGCACGCGTTCCCGCAAAGCAGCGCCGGAAACATCTTCCACGTCGGGATCGCCATCGGGAAGTTGAACGGCGTGACGATGCCGCAAATGCCGATCGGCCGGCGGTAGCTCATCGCCCACTTGTTGCGCATCTCGCTCGGCACCGTGTGTCCGAAGAGGCGCCGCCCCTCGGACGCGGCGTAGTACGCGGTGTCGATTCCTTCCTGCACGTCGCCGCGAGTCTCGGTGAGTGGCTTCCCCATCTCGCGGGTCATGAGATCCGCGATCTCGTCCTTACGCCGGGTCATGATGTCGCCCACCCGTCGCAGGACGTCGCCGCGCGCGGGCGCCGGCGTCTTCCGCCACACCTCGAAGCCGCACTTCGCGGACTGCACCGCGTCCTCGACATCATCGTCGCCTGAGAGCGGAAAGCGCCCGATGACATCCGACTTGTCCGCCGGGTTCACGTTGTCGAAATACTCGCGCGTCGAAGGCGCGATCCACTTACCACCGATGAAGTTCTTGAAGTCAGGCATGGGAGAGGTGCTAGGTGCTAGGTGCTAGGTGCTAGGTGCTAGGTGCTAGGTGCTAGGTGCTAGGTGCTAGGTGCGCCAGCACCTAATAAAAGCTGTCAACGCAACTGTATGGAGCGGCTCACGCCGCTTCAGAGATTCTGGATTGGTGGTCAGATCTACCGAGCTGCACTCTCAATATCATCAAATATCGCCGAGGGCCACGATCATGATTATTCCGCCGTGTACCTCCGCCGTCTCGCCGATGCCAAAGGATCGACAAGAGAAGTCGAGAGCCAACTCCTAGTTATCCAACGACGAAAGCACATCGGTGCGAACGAGACGAAAACGGCGCTTGCAATGGTCGACGAGATAGGCCGAATCTTGAGATCTCTAACGTCCCGAGTTCGCCGATCCGCGAGAGCGGGCACCTAACACCTAACACCTAACACCTAACACCTCACCTGCACGTCCAGGTCGCCGGATGGAGGGCGTCGGCTTTGGCGTAGCCAACGCGGGGCAGCACTTCCATTGCGCCGAGGATCACTCCCCACAGGACCAATAAAAGCGAAAGCGTGTGCCCTCGAGCAGAACGATGCCGCCACGTCCACACCGCGCTCCAGATGCCGCTTGCGGTCACCACTCCGACTGCCGCGAGATAGCCAGCCAGACCGAAGCCACACCGCGCGTCGTAAGGCCAGAAGTAGATACCTACCCCCAGCGCC
>Ga0136846_1208971_pt1 | contig 19342 bp, 19 predicted proteins | sample HopSoiMetagenom2_FD_96841 | JGI IMG/M metagenome (GOLD analysis project Ga0136846, IMG submission 96841) | Grasslands soil microbial communities from Hopland, California, USA - 2 Assembly 2016 (version 4) | ecosystem: Environmental > Terrestrial > Soil > Grasslands | place: USA: Hopland...
CCAAAAGAACGGCTTCCGCCACGTCGGCGTCGCCCTCTCCGGCGGCATCGACTCCGCCCTCGTCGCCCTTCTCGCCGTCGACGCGCTCGGCGCAGAGCAGGTCAGCTGTGTGGTCATGCCCTCGCCGCATTCGAGCCATGAAACACAGCACGACGCGCGGAATATCGCCGCAAACCTGGGCACAGAGCTGATCGAGATTTCAATCGAGGCGGCGATGGCGGAGTACGCAAGGGCGCTGAGCCAAGCGTTCCCCGCCGAGGGAAGAGCGGAGTCGACGGCGGAGCCGCTGCCGCGCGACCCGACCCGGCCCTCGGAGCCCGACCTCGCTGCGGAGAACATTCAGGCGCGGATCAGAGGCAACCTGATGATGGCGCTCTCCAACAAGCACGGCTGGCTCGTGCTCACCACCGGCAACAAGAGCGAGATGTCGGTCGGTTACGCGACCCTCTACGGCGACATGGCCGGGGGCTTTGCGGCGATCAAGGACGTGCCGAAGACGTTGGTCTACGAACTGACCCGCTACCGCAATCAGAGTGGCGGTCGGGAGCTGATCCCAGCCTCGGTGCTCGAGCGGCCGCCCTCAGCGGAGCTGCGTCCCGATCAGCTCGACAGCGATTCGCTGCCGCCCTACGAGCTGCTCGATCAGATCCTCGAGTCCTACGTCGAGCGCGACCAGGGCCGCGAGGAGATGATTGCCGCCGGCCTGCCCGCCGACGTCGTCGACGAGGTCGTGCGGATGGTCGATCGCTCCGAGTACAAGCGCCGCCAGGCAGCGCCGGGGATACGGATAACGCCGAAGGCCTTCGGCCGAGATCGGCGATTGCCGATCACCAACCGTTTCAGCGGTTAGGCCGGGTCCAATCGGCGCCTGGCGCGTCGCTCGGTCGCCGCGCGTGCGGAGCATGCTGCGCTCCCCGCGTTTCGACGCTGGCGGACGAAATGGACGCCGATGCAACGGTGACTTCGTCAGGCTTGCTCTCGACGCGGCCTGACAGCGACGGTCATCTGCGCGAGAGCGCAGAGCTTTTCGTTCGCATCCCGGACCTCCGCATCCCAGACCCAGGTGGTGCGGCCCCGATGGCGCGCCCTGGCGTGCACTTCGGCGTGGCCCTCTGTCACCGGACGGATGAAGCTGACGCTGATCGACTGGCCCATCGCCATCATCCCGTCGCCCATCACCGCCAGGGCCGTGGCGCGGGAGCAAACGCTCTCGACCAGGCTCGACATCACGCCACCGTGCAGGAGCCCTACCGGCTGGCGCAGCTCATCCCGCATCTCGACTCTGACCCGGGCGTGGTCGGGGTCGTCATCGAGCCACTCGGTGCCGAGCAGGGCGTCGAAGTGAGAAAGCGGTCCGCGCGGGTCGCCGGCCATCGCGGCAACCCTATCTAGGCGGGCGGTCTGAGCTTGGGGGTCATATCGGGCCCTTAACCTCAGACACGCCCCTTCCCCAAGCCGCTCGCATAGGCTTCCGATCCGTGGCGCTGACCGACGACCAGAAGGCGATGCTGAGGCTTTTGGCTGAACGCGGTGAAGAGGGCTACCAGGACATGGCCGCCCTGATGGGCATCACCGTCGAGCAGGTCCGCGAGCGGGTGAAGGAGGCGCTGGCAGAGGCTGCCGCCACCGACACGACGGCGACAGCTGCAGCCACCCCTGCTCCTCCGGCGCTCGAGCCGCCGCAACCCGCAGGCGCGCCGCCATCGCAACCGATCGCCCCACCGACATCCGAGACAGCGACGCCCGCCGAAGTCCCCGCGCCCAACCCTGCTGCTGGGAAGCGACGGCCGAGTTTCCCGAGCGCGAAGCTGCCGAAGGACCGCGGTGCGCTGATCGGGCTCGCCACCGGCGCGCTCGTCGTGGTGGCCTTCGTCGTCGTCCTGATCTTCGGCGGAAGCGGCGGGTCGAGCTCGACGGACAGCACCGCTTCGACCGAAACCGGCCAGGGCGGCACCGCGCCGGCGGCCTCAGAAAACCCGAACCTCACTCAAGCGGTGCTCTCGCCGGTGGATGGGGGCGATGCCGCCGGGACCGCGCTTTTCGGTCGCTTCAAGAAAAGAGTCCTGCTGCAGGTCACGGCCGAAGGCCTCGATCCGTCGCAGTCGGGTGAGTCCTACGCGATCTGGCTCTCCCACTCCGGCAAAGCAATGGTCCCGGTCGGCACCGCCAAGGTGCCGGACTCCGGCAACCTCGCGGCGCGCTTCCAGATTCCCGCTGCGGTCCTCGTCCTGGTCGCCCGCAGCGCTTTCAACGAAATCGACGTCACCCGCACCAGCGACGCAACCCTGAGTGCCTCGATCGCCAAAGCCAGGCAGGCGAAATCCGAATCCGCCTACACCGGCACCGACGTGATGAGCGGCAAGATCACCGGCCCCTTCGTCGGCGCTGCCAAAAAATAGTCGGCTGAACGTGGGCAGGCAGATCCGGGGGCAGGGAGCGTGGCGTGCTCTGCGCCCGAGCGAGGACGCCGATATGCGCAATGCCGGATCAGCCGAGCAGCTTGCCGGGGTTCATGATCCCGGTTGGATCGAGCTGGTCCTTGACCGCTCGAAGCACGTCCAGCCCTGTGCTTCCCACCTCGGCCTCCATGTAAGGAACGTGGTCGTGGCCCACGGCGTGGTGGTGGGTGATCGTGGCGCCGTTGGCGACGATCGCCTCCGATGCGGCCCGCTTGACCTGCTGCCACTGCTCGATCTCGGCGCCGTCACGCATCCGGGCGATGAAGGTGAAGTACAGCGAGGCGCCGTCGGGGTAGGCATGGGAGAGGTGACAGAAGGCGATCCCTGGGGTTCCCTGGCTCGCGAGTGAGTCACGGATCGCACTGCCGACCCCCGCGTGCAGGGCGCCGAGCCCGGACCAGGTCTGCGACGTCTCCAGCGTCTCCACCATCGCCCCCATCTCGATCAGCGTGTCGCGCAGGTACGGCCCCTGATAGCGCCCGTGCTCCCAGGAGCGCCCCGCCGACTGGCCGAGGTAAACGGCGGCACCCCTGCGCAGCTCTCGCACGCTGAGGGCGCGGCGACGCGCGACCGACTCCTCCTCTCCCTCGAAACCGACGATGACCAGCGAGCCATTGCGGCGGCGGCGCAGACCGAGATAGCCGCCGAAGAGGCCGGCGGCGACGCCGCGCGGGCCGGAGAGCGCCAGGGAGACCTCGGTCTCTTCCTCGTCGGAGACGCGGATCACATCCGGCAACCCCGGCCCCTGGGCAAGGGCGCGAACTATCTCCGTCCCCGCCTCGAAGCTCTCGGCGATCCAGGCCTCGTAGCGCCGTTGTCGCGGCGCCGGCCGCACGCGCACGGTGACGTCTGGAATCACGCCGAAGATGCCCTCCGAGCCGACCACCAGCTCACGCAGGGTCGGGCCGGCGGCGCTATGCGGAGTCCCCAGCGTGGTCAGCTCGCCCGCCGGCGCGATCAGGCGTATCGAGCTGACCAAAGAATCGAAGCGTCCATAGCCGCTCGACGCCTGGCCGGCGGAACGGGTCGCGGCAAAGCCGCCGATCGTCGCGTACTCGAAGCTCTGTGGGTAATGGCCGAGAACGAGGCCGTGCTGGGCCAGCTCCGCTTCGGCCTCTGGCCCACGCAGGCCGGCGCCGAGACGCGCCGTCAGCGAGCGATTGTCCACCTCCGCTGCCCTCAGATTGGCGAGGTCGAGGCTGACCAGGCGAGTGTGCGAACCGCGCAGCGGCGCAACCCCACCTACAACGCTGGTCCCGCCACCGAACGGCACCACTGCAATGCCGTCGGTCGCGCATATCTCTAGGACGCGTTTCACCTCCTCGGCACCGGCCGGGACCAGCACCGCATCGGGCGCCTGCTCGAGCCGACCCGAGCGCAGGCGGGTCAGATCGACGTAGCCGCAGCCGGTCGCATGGCGGATCCGGTCCTCAGCGTCGGCGAATACGTTCTCCTCGCCGACCGCGTCGACGAGAGCCTGCGGCAACGGCTCGGCATCGGGCAGCTCGAAGTCCTTCAACTCGACCATCCGCGACGAGGGCCGCAAGTCGCCGACCCGCTCCCGCAGCGTCGCCAGGGCCGCTTGATCCAACTGGGGCGCCACGGCTGGGTCGCCCCACCCCCACCACTTCGAGTCACGCCGCGGGCCGATCACGTCAGCGCCCGGTCGATTCCGTCAAGCGCCTCGTCGAGCAGCGCTCCCTGCCCGCGTCGCATCATCGGCGAGCCGAGCCGCGAAAGCCCGCGCAGGGTCTGGGCAGCAGCCAGGGTGACCGCCGTCCCCTCCCCCTCGTCGCTCAGACCGACCTGGATCTCGTAGCGGCGAAGGTGCCGCTCAAACGGCGTGCCGGGAATCAGCTGCTCCCAGGCGAAGCGCTCGGCCTCGACGGATTCACGGCAGCGGAAGTCCGCCCGCACGCCCCGCCCCTCCGCGGTCCCCAGCACCTTCGTCCACTGCGCGCCCGTCCCCTCGCCCTCGACGCTCTCCACCCGCATCGTCCGCGGCCACCAGCGCGGCAGGCTGTAAGGGTCCGATACGAGCTGCCAAACCTCCGGACGCGGTGCGGCAATCGTACGCCGCCGGGTTACCCGTGGCATCGCGGGGCCCCGAGGCCTATCCCGGCAGAGGTGGTACGTCCTGTGCTTTTTCGTCGCTGCGTTAGGGGCGTCAGCAGCATCCGCTACACCGAAGAAGTCAGGTGGAGCCCCTGCCGGGATGGGCCCCTAATCACCGGCAAGTCGCCTGAGGTCTCTGACCAACAGCAGGTGCTTCAGGTGACTGACCGTCGCCGCCAGGCTCTCCAGACTCTCCAGCGCCTCCTTGCGGCGGTCCGGGTTGCGCGAGCGCAGCGAGGGGCCGAGGAGCGCTTCCAGCAGGTTGGCCTCGCGGTCGGCAGAGGAGCGGAAGACGCGTAGGTTGCGGGCGGCGACGCCGACGCGCGAGAGCTCGTTGGCGGAGCGGACGACTTCGCGGTCGGTCTCGTCGTAGACGGTCTTGCCGTCACGTTTTTCCGGCTGGATGATGCCGAAGTTCTCCAGCTCGGCGATCAACTCCTCGCGGGCGCCGGTCTCCTCGACCACCTCGTCGAGGGTCAGGTAGGCGCGCGAGGTGTTGACGAGAATCGCCCGCCGCACCGCGCCGCTCGAGGAACGTTTCTCTGAGCCGCTGGCCGTCGTGACGATGTCGCCCCCGGCTGCGAGCTCCTGGCGGATTACGCGCAGCGGCAGGAACTCATCGCGTTGCAGGCGCAGGATCGTGCGCAGTCGTTCGACGTCGGACTGGCTGTAGAGGCGATAGCCGCCCTGCGTGCGGCGGGGAGTCAGCAGCTTCTGGTCCTCGAGGTAGCGAATCTTCGAGATCGAGACGTCATCGAACTCGCTCTGCAGGATCTTGCATACGGCGCCGATCGTCAGCGCCTTGCGAGGGCGCGAGTCGCGCTGGCGAGGCTGCTGCTCGGAGACGGCCATCGCGGGCGCTACTTCTCCAGGTAACTGAGCTTGTACTTGCCGACCTGGATCTCGTCGCCATCGACGAGCCGGTGCGACTCGATCCGTCGCCGGTTGACGTAGGTGCCGTTGAGCGAGCCCAGGTCGTCGATGTAGAGGCCGTCGCGGCGGCGAACGAGCAGCGCGTGGTTGCGCGAGACGGTCACGTCATCTAGGAAGACGCCGGCGTCCGGGCTACGCCCGATGCTGACCCGGTCCTCGGCGAGCGGGAAGCTCTCTCCTGCCCGACCCCCGCCGGTGCGGATCACCAGCGCCGCCCCGCTGCGCTCGACCGTCGCGTCGATGTCGACCGGCTGCATCTCGCCGGTGTCATCGACCGTATAGGTCATCGTCGTCGGCTCGTCCCCACTGCCGCTGCCCTCGGCCGGACCGCCCAGGAAGGCGCCGCACTTCTGGCAGTAGTTGGCGCCCTCGGGGTTGGCGAAGCCGCACTCTGGACAGTGGATGGCCATTGGTCCCTGCGCCTCAGGCGGCGGAATCGTCCTCAGGAGCCTGCGCCTTGCCGGCGAGAATCTCGGTCAGCTGGGCAACGTCGTCGCCGGAGAACATCGTGTCGCCGCGCTCGTGCTTGTTGCGCAGCCTGTTGACCAGCTCGGCGCGGAGGATGTCGATCTTGCCGTGCAGGACGCGCCGCTTGTAGGAGATCTCGTTCTCCTCCTCCGTAAGACTGTCGATCAGGTTCTTCAGCTCCTCATCGCTGAGCGAACCAAGATCGGGGAATGTGTCCTCCATCTCGCTCCTTCTTCGCGGGTCTTGGCCTCCGTTCGGCCGCCTGCGGCGATTATAGGAGGCGCCGCCCCAAAGGTTCAACTGAAGGTTGAAGGTTCGGTCGTCTGACCGCAACCTTGCAGGCGCTGACTTCGCGGCTCGTCTCGAGACAGCGAGACAAAGCCGAGCTCAGCCTCGGGAGGCGCGGACCTCCCGGATGCCCGTCTGGGCATATAGGACGGTGGCGAGGACTGCAAGCGCCAGGCCTACGATGAGGAGCGCTGTCGGGACCCAGCCGGCGAAGACCATCGCGAAGAAGATGCCGCCCATGATTGGGAAAACCGAAAGCCGCCCCGGCCAATTGATGCGGATCTCGACCCCATGGCGCAACCCATATTGGCCGAGCGCAAGCATCGCCAGCTCGCGAGCGGCGAGCAGGGCGAGGGCCCAGCGCGGCAGCAGCTCGAAGTGCCAGCAGACGACCGCGCCGCAGAGAATCGTCAGCCGGTCGATGACCGGGTCGAGGATCGAGCCGAGGCGGCTGTACTGGCCGGTGACGCGGGCGAGGAGGCCGTCGAGGTAATCGCCGGCGGAGATCAGCCAGAACACGATTGCGGCGGGAGCGCTGCGGCCGTCGCCGGATTCGAAGGCGAGGACGAGGAAGACTGGCAGCGCCGCCAGACGGAGGTAGCCGACGAAGTTGGGCAGCGTCCAGGGATTGAGCGGCTCGCCCTTGCGGACCTGGCGCGGCGGCGGCCCGCTGCGGTCGAGGCCGAAGAGGCGGCGCACACGGCCGCGGCCGAAGGGGGCCGAATCAGCCATCGCCGCGCTGGAGCAGCGCCTGCGCCCGCACGGCCGCCTTCTCGACGGGCAGCTTGTGCTCGCTCCCAGAGCTCCGCTCGCTGGCCTCGACGACGCCCTCGGCGAGACCGCGGCGACCGACGACGATCCGCAGCGGACAGCCGAGCAGCTCGGCATCGGTCAGCTTCTCCCCCGGGCCGGCATCTCGCTCGTCGTAGAGCACCTCGACCCCGGCGTCCTGCAGCTCGTCGTAGAGGCTGTCCGCTGCAGCGCGCGCGTCCTCCCCGGCCTTGGCAAGCGAGACGAGATGGACCTGCCAGGGTGCGATCGAGCGCGGCCAGACGATGCCGCACTCGTCGGCGCCCTGCTCGATCGCGGCAGCGGAGATCCGCGCCGGGCCGATCCCGTAGCTCCCCATCACGATCGCCCTCTCGGTCCCGCTGTCGTCCAGAAAAGTGGCCCCCAGGGGCTCTGAGTAGCGGGTACCGAGCTTGAAGATGTTGCCGACCTCGATCGCCGGCTCGATCTCGATCGTGCCTCCACCGGGGGTGGTGTCGCCGGCCTCTACCGTGCGCACGTCCATCTCTTCGAATTGGAAGTCGCGGCCGGGCCTGACGCCCCGCAGGTGGATGTCCGGCTCGTTGCCACCGGCGACGAAGGAGTCGCCGATGATCGCCGCGTCCTTGATCACCGGCACCTTGGCGCCGACGGGGCCGATGAAGCCGACGGGTCCGATCTCGGTTTCGATCTCCTCCGGGCGCGCCTGGCGGAAATCGGCTCCCAGGGCATTGCGCAGCTTGATCTCGTTGAGGCGGTGGTCGCCGCGGATCAGGACGATCGCCATGCCGCGGCCCTCGACCAGCACCGGCAGCGCCTTGATCAGCGCCGCCGCCGGCAGGTCGAGGTGATTGGAGACCTCCTCGATCGTCGCCAGGCCAGGCGTCGAGACCTTCTCGACGGCCTCGAGCGCCGCCGGCAGCTCGACAGGCTGCGCAACCGCCGAGGCGATCTCCAGATTGGCGGCATAGCCCGTCGCCAGCGCGACCTCGTTCTCGCCGCCTGGACAGGGCGCCATGTACTCGTGGGCAGCTGAGCCGCCCATCATCCCGACGTCGGACTCAACCCGATACCAGCGCAGTCCGCAGCGGTCGAAAATTCGCTCGTAGGCGCCGGTCTGCAGCTCGTATGAGCGAGCCAGCCCCTCCTCGTCACGATCGAAGGAGTAGGCGTCCTTCATCGTGAACTCGCGCGTGCGCAGCACTCCGGCACGCGGTCGCGGCTCGTCGCGCTCCTTGGTCTGGATCTGAAAGAGCATCAGGGGCAGATCCCGGTAGGACCGGACCTCCCGAGCGACGTGCTGCGTAACGCACTCCTCGTTGGTCATCGCCAGCACCATCGAAGTCCCCTTGCGGTCCTCCAACTTGAACAGCTCGTCGATCGAGTGCCGGCCGGTCTTCTCCCAGGCCTCGGAAGGCTGCAGCACGGGCATCAGCATCTCCTGGGCGCCGATCGCCTCCATCTCCTCCCGAATGATCCCCTCGACCTTGCGCTCAACCCGCCACCCGGCCGGCAGATAGCTCCAAAGCCCGGCCCCAACCTGGCGAATCAACCCAGCCCGAACCATCAGCTTGTGGGACAAGGCCTCAGCATCCCCAGGCGCATCCTTCAAAGTGGGAATGAAGCTCTGACTAAAGCGAGTCACCGAGGAAACCTATCCGCTACTCGGGCGGGTGGCGCGGTGGCGGGGGTCCCCCGCAGCGCAAGGCGCCGCGCAGCGGCGGCTGAGCATGTGGGGGAGGGCCATCGCGACAGGACCCGCCCGTCGAAGCGGGTGGTGGTACCAAATCGGTGACAGGACCCGCCGCGCCTACGCGCAGGGAGCCTGCCTAAGCCCTGGTGAACCGGCGTCCCGCCGTAGGCGAAACATCCTCGTCGAGCAGCACCTTGTCCGACTCGCCCTTCTCGACCGCTTCCTTCTCCATCTTGGCGATCTTCTCCGGAGTCAATTCGCCAGCGTTTTCCCCCTCGATCTTGGCCAGCCAGGCAGCCCCCTCGCGCGACTCGTCCTCGTCGAACTCGACCGCGCCGCGGTCGAGGGACTTGTCGATCTCCTCGAAGAGGGTGTCGACCAGGCTCGCCTGCGGCACCTTGCGCAATGGCTTGCCGTGGGCATAGATCAGGCCCTCGTTCTTGGCCCCGGCAATGCCGAAGTCAGCGTGACTGGCCTCGCCGATCCCGTTCACGGCGCAGCCGAGCACGGCGACCTCAATCGGCTCGACATAGCCTTCCAGCCGCTGCTCGATTTCGGCGACGACGGAGTCCATGTCGAACTGGAGACGACCACAGGTCGGGCAGGCGATCAGCACCGGCCCGCGCTCGCGCAGCTGCAGCGCCTTGAGGATCTCCCAGGCGACCTTGACCTCCTCCTCGGCGTGGAAGGTGGAGAGGCTGATCCGGATCGTGTCGCCGATCCCGTCGGCGAGCAGCGTGCCGAGCCCAACCGAGGACTTCAGCGAGCCGGACCACTTCGTCCCCGCCTCGGTGATGCCGAGGTGCAAGGGGTACGGAATCTTCTCCGACAGCAGACGGTTGGCGGCGATCGTGTTGGGCACGTTGGTCGACTTGATCGAGACCTTGAAATTCTCGAAGTCGAGGCCCTCCATCAGCTCGACGAACTCGACCGCGGCGGCGACCAGCGCCTCGACCGGGCTCTCGCGCTCGAGCGCGTGCAGGTGCCGGGGCAGCGAGCCGGAGTTGACGCCGATCCGCATCGGCACGCCGGCCGCCGTCGCCCGCTTCGCCACCTCGGCCACCTTGTCGCGACCGCCGATGTTGCCGGGGTTGAGGCGAATGCAGTGCGCCCCTGCGTCGATCGCCTTGAGGGCGAGGGTGTGGTTGAAGTGGATGTCGGCGATCACCGGAATCGGCGACTCCACGACGATCGTCTTCAGGGCCTCGACGTCCTCGTCGCGCGGGACCGCCACCCGGACGATGTCAGCGCCCGCATCGGCGACCTTGCGAATCTGCTCCATCGTCGCCGCCAGGTTGGCAGTCTCGGTCTTGGTCATCGTCTGCACGGCGACGGGCGCACCGCCGCCAATCGGGACTCCACCAACGAATATCTGGCGCTTGGATGGCACATGGCAAGCCTAGCGCCAGCGCTTCCCTGGGCGGTTGAACCCGATCGTGCGATCCCCCGTATGCACAAACGCATGGGTGCGCAACTCGGTCGGCTCGCGAGGAGGCTCGGTACGAAAAGGTGGGCTCGCTTCGCGGTGCCCGCCTTCACCTCTTTGGTCCTGCTCGCCTTCGCCCCATCCGCCCTGGCGACCTTCCACGAGATGTCGATTCGGGAGGTCTACCCCGGCGGCGCCGACGACGCGAGCTACGTCGAGCTGCAGATGTGGGCCGCCAGCCAGAACTTCGTCGCCACTCATCGCCTCGTCGCCTACAACGCCAACGGCAGCGTCAACGAGGACTTCCCGCTGCCCGCCAACGTCAGCAGCAGCGCCAACCAGGCGACGATCTTGGTCGCCGACAACGGATACCCCACCCACTTCGACGAAATGCCGGCGCCCGACGCGACCGATGCGAGCCTCAACCTCGCGCCGACCGGCGGCGCGGTGTGCTGGATCGAAGGCGCTCCGCCTGATTGCGTGGCCTGGGGCAACTTCAGCGGTCCGCTCCCAGCCCGCGTGCCGGCGCTGAAAGCGGGCAATCCGGCCTCACCCGGCGGTGTCAGTGCCGGCAAGGCGCTGAGGAGATCGATCGCCAATGGCTGCGCCACCTTCCTCGACGCTCCGCCGACCGACGACAGCGATGACAGTGCCACCGACTTCAGCGAGGTGGAACCGGCGCCGCGCAACAACGCGACGACGCCGGTCGAGCACACCTGCCCCCCGGTCCAGAATACCACGATCGATGCAAAACCGACGAACCCGAGCAAAGCCACCACGGCGTCGTTCACCTTCCACGCGACACCGGCCGGCGAAGCCAGCTTTGAATGCCGGCTCGACGGAGCGGCGTTCGGCAGCTGCCCGAACAGCGGCATCGAATACGTAGGTCTCAGCGAAGCAAGCCACAGCTTCGAAGTCCGCGCCGTCAACCCAACCGGCACCGATCCGACCCCAGCCCTTTGGACGTGGACCGTCGATACGACCTTCGTCGACGAAACCCCACCCAACACAACGATCATCTCTAAACCGTCTACGCCAAGCACCAGCACCAGCGACGGATTCACCTACGAATCAAGCGAGCCGGACTCGAGCTTCGAATGCGTCCTCGACGGCGCCTCCTTCACCTCCTGTCCCGCCGCGGGAATCACCTACACCGGCCTCGGCACCGGCATCCATGCCTTCAAGGTGAGAGCGGTTGACCCAAGCAACAACAAAGACCCCAGTCCAGCCGAATACAGCTTCGAGGTCATCGCTCCCAGCACGCCGCCGCCACTGGCTTCGCCGCCGCTCCCATTCGTCCCGCCCGCAAGCCCACCACCCCCGCAGACTCTGCTCTCCAAGGCGCCAGCCAGGACCCATGACCGCACGCCGACCTTTCGCTTCCACTCGACCACCCCGGGCGCGACGTTCCAGTGCAAGCTCGACGGCGGTCCGTTGCGGAGCTGCCGCTCACCGTTCACGACCAAGCTGCTCGGTTTCGGACCGCATACGCTGAAGGTCCGCGCCCTATCCAATGGCGCCACCGATCCCAGCCCAGCAGTCCTGCGGTTCGAGGTGGAGCGTCGCTAGGGTGCGCAGACTGCTTTGGATAGTCGGCTTGATCGTCTCCGTATCGGCCCTCGCTGCCAGCTCGGCCTCAGCGACCTTCCACGAGATGTCGATTCGCGAGATCTACGCCGGCTCGACGACCTTCCCAAACGCTGAATACGTCGAGCTGCAGATGTGGCGCAGCGGCCAGAACTTCGTCGGCGGACACGTCCTTGCCACCTACGGCGCCGGCGGCGGACTGCTGAAAGAAAACTTCCTCGCCTCCAACGTGCCCGGCAGCGCCAACCAAAGCACGATTCTGATCGCGACTCCGGAAGTTGCGACGCAATTCCCGACCGCAATAGACGAGCCGCTCTCCCCGGGCCAGCTCGATCCCGCCGGCGGGGCGGTCTGCTGGGAAGAAATCGACTGCGTCTCCTGGGGCAGCTTCGCCGGCCCACTCCCTGGCACCGGCAACCCGGCTCCGGCCATCCCCGACGGCATGGCGCTGCAACGCACGATTGCCCCAGGTTGCGCCACCCTGCTCGAGCCGACCGACGATCACGACAACAGCGCTGCTGACTTCTCGGCTGTCTCTCCCGGTCCACGAGCGAATTCGACGGCACCGACCGAGCAGGCTTGCGCACCCAACAGCGGAGGGCCTGGCGGTGCAGGCGGCGCTGGCAACCCAAGTGGGCGCGGAGCGCCCCAGACGAACCTCAAGCGCAAGCCCCCACATAGAAGCCGGGACGGCACCCCCACCTTCGCCTTCGCCGCCGACGAGGCCGGCTCCACCTTCCAGTGCAGGCTCGACTCGAGACCGTTCAGGGCCTGCCACTCGCCGTTCACAACCGCGAGGCTTTCGCCCGGTCGGCATAGGTTCGAGGTTCGCGCCCGCGATGACTCCGGCAGGCTCGACCCCTCACCCGCCGCTTACTCCTTCAAGGTGACGGCAGGACGCGCTTAGCTACCAGCTGCGGGTCAGCTGGGTTTTGAAACGCGGGTCGGTCAACGACACGTTGGGGGCACCAGGGAAGGAGACCGCAAGAGAGCCGGTCAGGCTCTTGGTGCCGCTCGGAGCGCGCTGGAAGGATCCTGAGCCGCTGAACGGCGGCGGCGGCGTAACGGCGGCGAAGCTGAGCGCGTTGTCGAAAGCAAAGGTGGCGGGCGAGGCCCGGACGCCCACTCCCCGAAAAACCCCCAAAGAGCCGACGGTCTGCTCCATCTCAGCCACGAACCCAGCCCTACCACCGCGCTCGCTGGCGTCGAAGAACATTGCTGTCAGGCCAGAGCGGAGGAAGGAGTAGAGCCGCGTCACCTTGGGATGCTTTTTTGCGCTGTGCTTTCGACCGCCTCTGTCCAGCTCCTCGGAGAGCGAGTCAAAACACCTCAGCAAACGCGGCGTGACTTCCCTGCCCTTCACCCGGCGAACGTCTGCCGAGGCATAGCCGCCCTCTCCGCGGAAGCTAACCGAGCCGACGAAGGTGCCGGCACGGATGGTGTACCGATCCGCCCCTATGCAGTGGTGGTGGCGCTTGCCGTAGGTGACGCCACCGGATGGATGGAAGCGCATGTCGACGTGCCCAAGCGCCCCGAAGCCGGCGTGAATCGCGGTCGGGCTGACCTTTCCACGAGCGACGTAAGTGCTCCAGGCCCGGCGGCCGTGGGTGGGCGCGGACTTCGCTGCGGTAAGCACGGCCGTTGCGTCATAGCCGCCGACGGTGATCCTGTAACCGCTTTTGGCGGTGAATTGGAAGCTCAGGTCGAACCCCCGGCTCGCCGACGCCGCTGCGGGGATCGCCAGCAGGATCGCAAAGGCCGATGCCAGAGCAAGGAGGCCTCGACGTCGCGCCATCTGCCTCACTTGACCTTCGCCGCCCTGCCGTACAGCCTCGCCACCTCCTTGCCGAAATAGGGCCCGTAATTCGTGTCGTCTTCGGGATAGCCGTCGGCGGTGACACCGTTGAGCACGTTGCCCGAGATGACCCAACCGCCGCCGGAGGCGCCGGCGCTGATTTCGCAGTGAACCGCGAGGTCCAGGGGCCCGGGTGTGAGCAAGGAGAAGAAGGCGTGGCCCTCGTAGGGCGTCTGCGCACAGTGCTGCAGGGTGGCGCCGTCGAAGGGCTCGGCGACCGGATATCCGTAGACGTCGAAGACTTGATCGAGAGGAAGGTTCCAGGCGATCTCGTCGGCGCCTACCGCATCGGCGAGGCGCTGTCCGCGTTCGTTACGCGAGACCACGGCCGCTCCGACGTCGTAGTTCGAGTTTTCCGACTTGATCCACTGCGGAGTGGAACCGAGCCATTTGGCGACAAAGGCGCCAAATGGCCGCTCGCCATGGTGATAGCCGGGAACAAAAACCCACTTCGTCCCCATCCAGTGCCTGCCCTCATGGACGCAATGCCCCGCTGTGATCACGAGGCTGAAGCTGGGCGCGTTGACAGACGTGCCCGAACAGCGACCGAGCGTCCCGAAGCGCCCGACGACGAAGACCACACCGTTCTGGCTGACGCCGGGAGCGGTCGGATCGGCGATCGTTTCCGTCGGGACGGTGCTCTCGCCTGGCAGCGTGGTCAGCCCCGAACTGCCTGGAGTCCCATCCCCGAGCTCAGCGCTTCCGGGCAGGTGGACCTGCAACCCCCGGGCCCCCTTCATCCGCTCCGGAGTCCAGAAACGACGGGCCTGGTCGAACTGTGTGCCGGTAGCGACCGAAACCGAGGGCGCGCCCCGTGACGCTTGGGCGGACGCCGACTGCCCCGAAGCAATCGAAGCTGCCACGAGCAGGCACAGCACCGGTGCCGCCAACCGTGCGAACACGCTAACGGACGTTGAAGCCTTCGCCGGTCAGGCGGCCGATGTCATTGCTCAAGCCGATGAAGAAGAGCATTATGACCAAAATGAAACCGAGTGCTCCGGCTCGCTCCATCACCCGATACGGGACCGCCTTGCCGCGCACCTTCTCGACCAAGCTCCAGAAGATGTGGCCCCCATCGAGAGGGAGGAAGGGAAAGAGGTTGATCAGACCGAGCGAGAGGCTGACCAGGGCGAGCAACGCGAGGGCATCACGGGCACCCAGGTCGATCGTCTGATTGGCAACGTCGCTCGTTCCGACCACGCCTGAAACTTCCTTGCGCTGCTCGGAATCGAAAATATTTGCGAAGACGGTCACGGTCTTGCTGGCCACGAGCCACATCACGTCGGCCGCCCGCTTGGTTGCTCCAGCAGCATTGAGATTCGCCGGGACCTCGCCGTAGTGGAAGCCCAGCTTGGGCCCTCCATATCTGGACTGGTATTCCGGTCTGACCGAAATTGTCCGCACCTCTCCTTTGCGCTTGATCCGCAGCGTCACAGGAGTAGACGCGATGCAGCCGTCCGTTTGCTTGCCGGCGCATTTGTGAGCTTCGATCCGCCCGACGAAACGTTTCTCGCGTTCGGCCAAGCCCTGGCCGCTATACGACCTTCCGTCAACGGCCAGGATTCGGTCCCCCGGCTCCAGGACGGTCGAAGCGGGTGAACCGGGGTTGATACTCCCAACCGTCTGCGTCGGATCGCTGGCGCCCAGCGCCAGCACGAAGAGAATCGCGAAGGCGAGCACGATGTTGACCGCAGGCCCAGCGCCGATCACGACGATCCGCTTCCAAACCGGCTGTTCGTAGTAGCCGCGTTGCTCTTCGCCGGGTGGCAATTTGTCTTCCGGATGCATGCCGCTGATCTTCACGTAGCCGCCCGCCGGGATCGCCGCGACGCCGTACTCCGTCTCGCCTCGTTTCACCGAGAACAGCCTGGGGCCGAAGAAGAGGAAGAACTTCTCGACCCGCATTCCAGTCGCCTTCGCAGCAAAGAAATGCCCTCCCTCGTGGAGGATGATCAGCGCCGAGAAGCCGAGGAAGATCAGGACCCAGTTCATACCCGTGCCAACCCGCCGACCTCCTCTTCGGTGCGGCGCCGGGCCTCGGCATCGACAGCGAAGAGGTCTTCGAAGTGGGTTGGTGTCAGCGCCGGCATTGCCTCGAGCACGCGTTCGACGACCGCTGCAATCGCCGTGAAGCCGATCTTTCCGTCGAGGAAGGCAGCTACCGCGACCTCGTCGGCCGCGTTGAGAACACAGGGTGCGGTCCCCCCCGCGCGGCCGGCCTCGAGCGCGAGCCGCAGGCAGGCGAAAGTCTCGAGGTCGGGCTGCTCGAAGCTGAGCGTGCCGACCGCGGCGAGATCCAGCCTCGGTACCTCGACGTCGGCGCGCTCGGGGTAGTGCAGAGCGTAGGAGATCGGCACCCGCATGTCGGGATGACCGAGGTGAGCGAGGCTGGCGCCGTCGTTGAGGTCGATCAGCGAGTGGACGATCGACTGCGGGTGGACGACGACGTCGATCCGCTCGAAGGGGATACCGAAGAGGTGGTGGGCCTCGATCGCCTCGAAGCCCTTGTTCATCAGGGTCGCGCAGTCGATCGTGATCCTCCCACCCATGCTCCAGGTCGGGTGGGCAAGCGCCTCGCTGACGCTGACCCCGTCGAGGTCGGTGCGGCCGCGGAACGGCCCGCCGGATGCGGTCAGGACCAGCCTGTCAACCGTCCCCGGCCGCTCAGCACCGATCAGCTGGAACAGCGCCGAGTGCTCGGAGTCGACGGGCAGCAGCCGCGCTCCGGTCGCTTCCGACAGCGCCATGGTCAGCTCGCCGCCGATCACGAGGCTCTCCTTGTTGGCCAAGGCGACGTCGATTCCCTCGCCGAGGGCGACGATCGTCGGGCCCAGCCCGGCGGCGCCGACGATGCCGTTGAGGACCATGTCAGCGCCGGAGGAGATGATCAGCTCGCGAATTCCCTCCTCGCCGGAAAGCACCTCCCCGCTCCAGGCGCCGCGGGCCTGCCTGGCCGCGTCGTCGTCGAAGAAGGCAACCGCGCGCACCCCGTGCTCCTCGGCCTGTGCAAGCACACGCTCCCAGCTCGACCCGGCGGCAAGGGCGACCACGTCGAGCTCGTCAGACGCCGCCACGATCTCGAGCGCCTGGACGCCAATGGAACCTGTCGACCCGAGGATCGCTACCTCTCTCATCACCGAGAGCATACGGGCGGGACGATTCCGGCAGGGGTGGAACGTCTCGTACTTTTTGGGCGCCGGCGATGCGGCGCCGGCAAGGCCGTCTACATCCAAAAAGTTAAGTGGAACCCCTGCCGGAATCGTCCCGTCAATACACCAGCTGGACAGAGAGGTAGTAGCCGACGACCACGGTGAAGAAGACCGCGTCCAGGCGGTCGAGGATGCCGCCGTGAGGGCCGAAGAGCGTGCCTGTGTCCTTCCTGCCGAGGTCGCGCTTCAACATCGACTCGAAGAGGTCGCCGACCGGGGCGACCGCGGCCACGGCGGCGCCAATGATCAGGGCATCGGTCCCGGAGAGCCAGTCCTGGTAGAGGCCGGCGAACCAGAAGGCCATCGTGCCGATCAGGAAGCCGCCGACCAGGCCCTCGAGGGTCTTGTTGGGCGAGAGGCTTGGCGCGATCTTGTGCGAACCGAACATCCGCCCGGTCGCGTAGGCGCCAGTGTCGGCGGCGAACGTGCCGACGAGCACGTCGACCAACAATGCCGCCCCGTGGTGAGGCAGATCGCGCAGCAATACCGCGTGGACCAGTGGAATGCCGATCCAAACGATGCCGAGCAGCGTGACGCCCATCGACATCGTGATTCCGTCGCGATGTCGTGAGTCGGCGCCGAAGAAGAAGAGGACGGGAAAGGAGGCGGCGAGGATGAGCAGGACGTTGAAGGCGGTGCCGAAGTGGGCGGCGAGGATCAGCGCCGCGACGGCGATGTAGGCGGCGCGCTGTACGGGCCGCACCTGCTCCGTCATCTCGAGGTACTCGCGCAGACAGAGGATGCCGATGCCGATCATCGCGATTGCGAAGACCAGGCCACCGGCGACCGTGATCGCGATCGCGAAGATGCCCCACGGGATCGCGAAGAGGATCCGCTTGGCGGTCTCGCCCCTGGCGGCGCCCTTGCTGCGCTTGCGCGGCGGCCGAGGTCGCGGTTTCGGCGCTGGCTCCTGATTGAGGAGATCGTCGTCGAAGAGGTCCTGCATCAGGCCCTCGCACCGAAGCGTCGGCGGCGCGCCTCGAACTCGCTCAGGCATTCCTCGAAGGCGGAGCGGCCGAAGTCGGGCCACAGCTCCTCGCGGAAGACGAGCTCCGAGTAGGCGCATTGCCAAAGCAGGTAGTTGGAGACCCGCTGCTCACCGCTGGTTCGGATCAGGAGGTCAGGATCGTGCATCTCGGGTGCGTAGAGGTGGTTGCGGAATTCGTCCTCGGAATCTCCCTTGAAGGTTCGCGCCGCGTCGACGATCTCCGCCCGGCCGCCATAGTTGAAGGCGACGAAAAGCGTGATCCGCTCGTTGGCGGCGGTCGTCTCTTCGGCCCAGGCCATGCGTTGGACCAGCTCCGGCGCCACGCCCTCGCGGCGACCGACGAAGCGCATCCGCACACCCTCGGCGTCGAGCTCCGGGGTCTCGGCCCGGATCCTTTCGTCGAACATCGCCATCAGGCCGGAGACCTCCTCGGCCGGCCGCGACCAGTTCTCGGTCGAGAAGGAGAAGACGGTCAGCTCCTCGATCCCCAGCTCAACCGCATCGCGCAGCCGCGCCTTGACGATGTCGGCACCCGCGCGGTGTCCTTCTACGACAGGCAACCCCTGGTTCTGCGCCCAGCGCCCATTGCCGTCGGTGATGATCGCCACGTAGCGCGCGGAGGCACTCACACCTCCAGAATCTCCTCTTCCTTCCCTTTCAGGAGAACGTCGATCTCGCCGATCGCATCGTCGGTCTGCTTCTGCAGGGCGGACTCGGCGCGGCGCTCGTCGTCCTCGCCGGCTTCGCCCTCCTTCTTCAGGTCGCGCAGGTCCTGCATCACGTCACGGCGGATATTGCGGATCGCGACCCGTCCCTCCTCGGCGACCCCGTGGACGACCTTGACCATCTCGCGACGGCGCTCCTCGGTCAGCTCAGGGACCTGGAGCCGGATCACGTTGCCGTCGTTACTAGGCGTCAGGCCGATGTCCGACTCCTGGATCGATTTCTCGATCGCACCGATCGAGGACTTGTCGAAGGGAGTCACGGTCAGCAGGCGAGCGTCGGAGGTGGCGACATTGGCGAGTTGCTTGAGCGGCGTCTGGGCGCCGTAGTAGTCGACCATGATGCGATCGAGCAGGTGAGGCGAGGCACGACCGGTCCGCACCGTGGCAAGTTCGCCGCGGCTCGAATCGACCGACTTGCTCATCCGGCCTTTGGCGTCTTCGAGCAGTTCGTCGATCAGCTCCACTGGCCCCCCGTTCTCGTCATCCGGCGGGCGCGCTGGAGACCAGCGTGCCCACCCTCTCGCCGCTGACGATCCTATCTATGTTGCCCGCGTCTCCCATGTTGAAGACGTAGATCGGCAGGTCGTTGTCCATGCAGAGGGAGAGCGCGGTCGAGTCCATCACCTTGAGGCCGCGCTCGATCGCTTCGCGATGGCTGATCGCCGGGATGAACTCGGCCTCGGGATTGGTCGCTGGGTCTGAGTCGTAGACGCCCTCGACCCCGTTCTTGGCCATCAAAATCGCTTCGGCGTGGATCTCCAGGGCGCGCAGGGCGGCCGCCGTGTCGGTGGTGAAGAACGGGTTGCCGGTGCCCGCGGCGAAGATCAC